>Ga0164295_10002898_pt1 | contig 13972 bp, 14 predicted proteins | sample GEODES006metaG_FD_111798 | JGI IMG/M metagenome (GOLD analysis project Ga0164295, IMG submission 111798) | Oligotrophic lake water microbial communities from Sparkling Lake, Wisconsin, USA - GEODES006 metaG | ecosystem: Environmental > Aquatic > Freshwater > Lake | place: USA: Sparkling Lake...
CCCAAAGCCGCCGCCAGCGCCGAGGGTGCGAGCGAGCCCGGTGCGCGGCTGGGCATTGAAATCCGCTCGGTCAACAGCCGTTTCCTGGACCTCTCCTTTCGCCTTCCCGACGAATTGCGGCAGACCGAACCCGTTTTGCGCGAACTCCTGACCGCACAGCTCAAGCGCGGCAAAGTGGAAATGCGTGTTTGGCTGGAAAGCAGCAACGCCAGCAGTTTGCGGGCACCTTCGGCGCAAACGCTTCAGCGTCTGGGTTCTTTTGAAGACACCATCAAAGCCTGGATGCCCCAAGCAGCCGGCTTGAGCGTGGCCGATGTTTTGCGCATCGCGGTCAATGAAGACCGACAAGCTCACGATTTTGGCGACGAGTTGCTCAAGCTGGCCAAAAAGGCCGTCAAAGAGTTGCTGCAAGCGCGCGAGCGTGAGGGTGCAAGGCTGTCTGCCATGCTGACCGATCGCACAGCGCAGCTGCGTACCCTGTCAAAGCAAGCCGGGACGCTGGTGCCCAAGCTGGTCGAGCAACAAAAAAATCGCTTCATGGAGCGCTGGCAAGACGCCATGGCGCTGACCGACAACGCCGCCCTGCCCGAGGCAGCTCAAGACCGGGCGCTGACAGAAGCCACCGCCTTTGCCATTCGCATCGATGTGGCCGAAGAGGTGACCCGCCTGGCCTCACATCTCGACGAGATAGACCGACTGCTGGCCAAGGGCGGCGAAGTCGGCAAGCGCCTGGATTTTTTGATTCAAGAGCTGCACCGCGAGGCCAACACCATGGGCTCTAAATCAGCAGCCCTGGAGCTCACCCTTATTTCAGTGGATATGAAAGTGCTGATTGAGCAAATTCGTGAACAGGTCCAGAACATCGAATAAACCCACTTCCCGGCCGCGCCAGCATGAGGCCGGTCAATTGCCAACTCCATTAACCGCTCTGTTTAAACCGCTCTCATTTTTATGGACTATCCAGGAAACCTGTTTGTTGTTGCAGCGCCCAGCGGCGCCGGCAAATCCAGCCTTGTCAAAGCCCTGCTGGAAATCGACGCCCGCGTGCAGCCTGCGGTCTCACACACCACGCGGCCGCCGCGCGGACAGGAAAAGCATGGCCGCGAGTATTATTTTTTGTCGGGTGATGAATTCGACGGCATGGTCGAGCGCAACGGCTTTCTGGAATGGGCCCATGTGCACGGACACCGCTACGGTACCTCGCGCCAGGCCATCGAAGAGCGTATGCAAAACGGCTCTGATGTCATTTTGGAAATTGACTTCCAAGGCGCTATCAATATCAAGAAAATTTTCTCCAATGCTGTGCTGATCTTCATCCTGCCGCCTGGCTGGGAAGAGCTGCGCTCCCGGCTGCAGCGCCGCGGGGAAGACACGGCCGAGGTCATTGAGTTGCGTCTGAAAAACGCCGCCATCGAGATGGCCCAGGCCCGGGAATTTGACTTCGTTATAATCAACGAGTTGTTCGAGCGTGCGGTTTTCGACCTGAAAACCATTGTTCACGCTCAGCGGCTTAAGTTTTCGGCCCAGCGGCGTGCCCGCGCTGACATCTTCAAAGCCCTGAACATTACTTGAAAACCACGCTGCGCCCAGCGCTTTATTGCTTACCCGGAGATCATCATGGCCCGCATCACAGTTGAAGACTGCCTGGAAAAAATCCCCAACCGTTTCGAACTGGTACTGGCTGCTACCTACCGCGCCCGCATGCTCAGTCAGGGTCATGCCCCCAAGATCGAGAGCAAGAACAAGCCTGGCGTGACCGCCCTGCGTGAAATTGCAGCTGGCAAGATCGGCCTGGAGATGCTCAAAAAAGTCCCGCTTTAAGCAGCTGGACAGCCCCTCCTAAAGCACCGCCTGGCGGTGCTTTTTTCTTTGGCGGCAACGCCAAACAGCCCGTGCCAAGCCAGACAGGGCGCGCTCGCGCTACATTTGAGGTATGGGTGCCCTGCTTTCTCCTCTATTGGCCAAACCGACGCCGGCTGCTGTCAATGCAGCTGCGGCCAGTTTCGCCGCGCTCACAGCCAAACTCGATTACATGAGTGCTGCCGACGTGGACAACGTCCGCAGCGCCTACCGCTATGCCGATGAAGCCCATCTGGGCCAGTTGCGCAACAGTGGCGAGCCTTACATCACCCACCCGATTGCCGTCGCGCAACAGTGCGCAGAATGGAAGCTCGATGCCCAGGCCCTGATGGCGGCGCTGCTGCATGACGCCATAGAAGACTGCGGCGTGACCAAGCCCGAGCTGATCGAGCGTTTTGGCGCGCCCGTGGCCGAGCTGGTGGACGGTCTGACCAAGCTCGAAAAGCTCGAATTCAACACCCGCGAAGAAAACCAGGCGGAGTCTTTCCGCAAAATGCTGCTGGCCATGGCGCGCGACGTGCGCGTCATTCTGATCAAGCTTGCCGATCGAACCCACAACATGCGCACCTTGAGCGATGTGCCGCGAGACAAGTGGGCCCGCATTGCCAGCGAAACCCTGGACATTTACGTCCCCATTGCCCACCGACTGGGCTTAAACACCACCTACCGTGAACTCCAGGACCTGGCATTCCGGCATCTGCACCCTTGGCGCTATGCCGCTTTAGCCAAAGCTTTGACGCGCGCCCGGGGTCGACGCCGCGACGTCATCAAGCGCGTACAAGGTGAGCTGGACGAGGCCTTCGAATCAGCCCATATTCCTGTGCGTATTTACGGCCGTGAAAAAACGCTTTATTCGATTTACCGCAAGATGGACGACAAGCATTTGTCCTTTGCACAGGTCACCGATATTTATGGCTTTCGCATCATCGTGGGCGGGCTGACCGCTTGCTACACAGCCATGGGCGTGCTGCATCAGCTCTACAAACCCATGCCCGGTCGCTTCAAGGACTACATTGCCATTCCGAAAATCAATGGCTACCAGTCGCTGCACACCACTCTGATTGGTCCCTTTGGCACCAACATCGAGTTTCAAATGCGCACCGAGGCCATGCATGTGGTGGCCGAATCCGGTGTGGCAGCACATTGGCTTTACAAGGCGACAGATCCCGACAGCGATGCTTCGCAAAGCCTGGGCACGCAGTGGCTGCAATCGCTGCTGGACATACAACAGGAAACCCGTGATGCTGCTGAGTTCTGGGACCATGTCAAGATCGACCTGTTTCCCGATGCGGTGTATGTCTTCACGCCCAAAAGCAAGATCATGGCAATGCCGCGCGGCGCGACCATCGTTGACTTTGCCTACGCGATTCACAGCGATATCGGCGACCGGGCCGTGGCGGCCAAGATCAATGGTGAGCAAGTGCCCTTGCGCTCCGAACTACACAACGGTGACGTGATCGAAGTCGTCACTGGCACGGTGCCCAACCCCAACCCGGCCTGGCTGGGTTTTGTGCGTACCGGCCGGGCGCGCTCGAAAATCCGGCATCACCTTAAAACCATGGCGCTGAGCGAGTCGCAGGACCTCGGCGAAAAAATGCTGACTCAAGCGCTGTGCGCCGAAGGCATAGACAAGCTGCCGACAGACGACGAAACCAGCCGTCACTTATGGGAAAAAATCCTGCGCTTCAGCGGCAACCGCTCGCGCGCCGACTTGTTGACTGACATAGGTCTAGGCAAGCGCATTGCCAGCATTGTGGCCAAGCGTATCGTCAAACTGCTGGTAGAAACAGGGCAGCGTCCAGACGCAATGCTCATCAGCCGGGCGCGCTTCACTGAGCATGAATCCGTCTCCCAAGGCTCGCTGCTGATCGATGGCAGCGAAGGGGCCTCGGTACAGTTGGCCAAGTGCTGCAAACCTATCCCCGGCGACAGCATCATGGGCTACCTGGGCCGAGGTGAAGGTCTGGTGGTGCACACCGACGACTGTGCCATGGCCAAGCGCTTGGTACACCGGGACAGAGAGCGCTTTATCGCTGTTGACTGGTCGGACGAGCCCAGCCGGTCTTTTGAAACCGGCTTGATGGTGACTGTCGTCAACGGCAAAGGGGTGTTGGCGCGTGTAGCCGCCGCCATGGCTGCCGCCGAGGCCGATATTACCCAGGTTGACATGGCCCAGGAGTCCACACAGGACGCGGCCGAGTTGCGCTTTGGCGTCTCAGTGCGTGACCGTGTTCACCTGGCAGCCATCATCCGTGGGGTCAAGCGCACACCTTCCGTGTTGCGCGTGCAAAGGCTCAAACCAGGCATTCAGTCCGGCGGCGCCGGATAACGCACTTGCAAGACCTCCAGCAGTTGCACTCCCTGCGGTGTGACCAAGCTGAGCTCATCACCCACGCGGGCCTTGAGCAGGGTTCGGGCAACCGGTGACACCCAGCTGATTTCGCCGGCAGCGCTGTCGGCCTCGTCAATGCCCATGATGGTGACGCAGCGCTCGGTCTGCCCGTCAACCAGGTAGACCACCGTGGCGCCAAAGAAAATCTGGTCGCGCCCGTGGTGCACAGTCGGATCGGTGATCTCGGCAAGTTCAAGGCGCTGGGTCAGGAAACGTATGCGCCGGTCAATCTCGCGCAAACGTTTTTTACCGTAGATGTAGTCGCCGTTTTCAGACCGGTCGCCGTTGCTGGCAGCCCAATGAACAATGTCCACGACTTTGGGCCGTTCGGTGTCGATGAGCTCGAACAACTCCGCTTTGAGCCTGGCATACCCGGCCGGCGTGATGTAGTTGCGCGCGCCTGCAGGCAGGGGCGGCAAAGAGGGTGAGTCCTCGTCCGAGTCAGTTTCCGGGGAGTTGGCTTGGCTCATAGCGAGATCTGAGAAGTATTCAAAAAAGCATTGAACCAGCACAAGTCTACTCGCCAAGCACAGTGACCAGCCAGGCGGGGCGGGATACAAACGAAAAAGCCCTGGAACATTGCTGTTCCAGGGCATCCGTCTGGTGCGGCTGGCAGGAATTGAACCCACGACCCCTTGGTTCGTAGCCAAGTACTCTATCCAACTGAGCTACAGCCGCCAAGTCAAGCATTGTAGCCCAATTCAAGGCTTTAGAGCCCGGCATGGAGAGCCGAAAGACGATCTCCTAGCGCAGTCAACTTCAACGGCGCAGTTGAAACAGCGTCAAGGAATTTGCTCTTTAATTTCCAACACCAAACCCTTGGCACCGACTTTGACGGGCCCCAAAGTGCCGGTCAAGTCACCCGACTGGGGAATGGCATTACCCGATTTAGAAATTCGCGCTTTAAGAATCACCTCGCCAGCGCCGGAGAGTTTGCGCTCAGGCAGCATGGCGGTGCTGTCGTCCAAGGTGAAGTTCAAAGGAAGCTTTTCCACAGTGCTTTTGAATATCGCCAAGGGCATGCGATCTCCATTGGCAGGGCTGGCGTACACAAAGACCATATCGTTCGGGCTGGCCTTGTTTTTCAAGGCCGCAGCAAGACTGAGCCGCCCGGAGATCGTTAAGCCGGCCTGCGTGCCTGAAGCAACAGGCCCGGCAGCTGAAGCAGCAGCAGGCGCTTGTGACGGCAAAGTGCTGGGGGGCGTCACAGGCAAACCAAGTTTGTTTTGAGCGGTGGCGATGGCGTTTTCTAGGCTGGGCACATCAGGGTGGTCTGCAGCAAGCTGCTGACGCGCCTGCTGCCAGTAGCGCAGCGCATCGGCGTATTTGTCATGCGCATACGAGGCACTGCCGGCCAATAACAAGGCACCCTTGTTTTGCGGATCTTTTTTCAAAATATCGCGAATCACAATCCAGGGCTCGCCGTCAAAATTGCCTTTCGCCTTAAGCGCGAGCACTTCTGCACGTTCAAGCTTGAGATTATCGTCATCAGACAGTTTCAAAGCGCGGCCGTAAGCACTTACAGCGTTGTCGTATTTTTCTAAAGCGCGGTAACTGCGCCCTAGCATCACCCAACCCTCTTGATTCTCCGGGTTGGCCTCCAGTTTTTTGGCCAAAGTCTGAACCATGCCGGACAACTCCGTCTGCATGACCTTTTCAGGGGATTCAGTGATAGCCGCTTGAAGCGCCTCGGGCTCGCCCACCCAAAGATACATACTCAAAGAGGCCAAAGGCAAAGTCAAAGCGATCACAAGCGCAGTCCACAATGCAGGCTTTTCTTTTCGGGCGCCGGGGTCATCACTGAGCGATGTGTCCTCGAGCATTCTTTGGCTCAGTTCATCACGCGTTTGTTGCCACTCTTGGGTACTGATATGTCCGCTTTGATGCTCACGGTCAAGGTCCATGATTTGCGCGCGATAGACGCTGGCATTGAGCTTGGCCTGGCTTGCGGAAGAGCGCACGGGCCGCTGCCTAAGCAGGATCCAAATAAAAACTGCCGCAATGCAAAGACACATCGCCAAAGCGAGCAGCATAAAGAGCATGGTGCTCATCATGGAGCGTCTCCTGATTTCAAAATAGCTTGGACTTTGTGCCTGTCGGCGTCACTCAGCGCCACACCTGCAGTCTGGGCAGACTGCCGCTGTCGGATGTAAGAAAACATTCCCCACACAGCTGCGGCCAGCAGTAAAAACGGGCCGAACCAAAGTACCCAGGTCATGGGCTTGACTTGCGGTCGGTACAAAACGAAATCGCCATAGCGATTGACCAAATAATCTTTGATCTGCTGATCACTCTGGTTTTGTGCAATGAGTTTTCGCACTTCTTCGCGTAAATCATTGGCCAATTCTGCCCTCGAAGAAGCCAGCGATTCGTTCTGGCAAACCAGGCAGCGCAACTCTTCGGAGATAAGAACCAGGCGTTTTTCAAGCACAGGATCTTGGGCCATGGGCAAGGCTTCTTTAGCCAGCGCTGTTGTCAGGCCGGTCCATACCAGGCATGCGGCAAGGCACAGGGCTTTGAGTTGAAGACAGCTTGATTTCATGGCGACCTTCGTTTTGAACTAAGAGGCATTTAACTTCTGCAGCAAAGGCAGAATTTGAGACTGCAGCGTCTCCAACGTCACGGCCCCCACTTGCTTAAAACGAATCACGCCTTCTTTGTCAATGATGTAAGTTTCCGGCACGCCGTAAACACCGTAGTCGATGCCGACGCGACCATCAAGGTCAAACACCGAAACGACATAGGGATCACCCAGACGCTGGAGCCAAACGGCGCTGCGTTCACGCGCGATACGCAGCTTGTCCTCGGGGGTGAGCTGCCGACCCGCTGGCGCATCTTGCGCTTGAACTTCTTTGTAGTTCAAGCCCACGATAGGCAATTGGTTGGCTTTGCTCAAAGCCACCAGCAGGGGATGCTCATCCCGGCATGCGGCACACCATGTGGCCCAGACATTGAGCATCCAAACCTTGCCCCTCATGTCTTGCGGCCCGAACTTGGCGCCGCCAGTATCCAAGGTGCTCAATGAAAAAAGAGGCGCCGGCTTGCCCAGCAGAGGTGACGGAATTTCCTGAGGATTGCGCTTGAGACCTACAGCAAGGAAGGCCACCAACACCAGGAAAATTCCGAGTGGAATAAAAAATTTCTTCATCGAAATCGCTTGAACTCAGGAGGCTGCGCTCAGGGCAGACTTGCGATAACGACGATCACTGACCGCCAGCAAGCCACCCAGGGCCATCAAAATAGCGCCGTACCAAAGCCAGGACACAAAAGGCTTGTAGTAAACACGCACACTCCACTGCGGCTTGTCACCCTCGATCGCTTCGCCCAGTGAGACATACAAGTCACGCAAAGGCCCGGCATCAATCGCAGCCTCAGTCATGGGCATGGCCGTCGAAAAGTATCTTCTTTTTTCAGGGTACAAGACCTCGAGCGGTTTTTGATCTTTACTGACATTCACGGTTGCACGCATTGCTTTGTAGTTGGGCCCATTGACTTCGTTGAGACCCACCAATTCGAAGGTGTAGTTTTCAATGCTGACTGTGTCATTGAGTCCCATGCGTACATCACGCTCAATTTCATAGCCTTTGACCAAAGTGATACCCACCACCACCACGGCAATGCCCAGGTGGGCCAAATGCATGCCCCAAAATGAAAGCGGAATGCGGCCCGGTTTTTGAACGCGCGCCACAATTTGAACCAACAAGCCCACCACCACCCAGGCAGCCAGGGCCATGCCCATGGCGGTGAGCCAGGTGCCGCGCTCGCTGAAAATTAAAATCACAGCAGCAGCCAGCACGGCGGCCAGGGCAGGCCAGCGCATCTGGCGTCCTAATTCTTTGCCCCTGGACTCTCGCCAGTGTGCAATGCCACCGGGAACCATGAGGAAGACGACAGGCACCATCAAGGGCACAAACACCGCGTTGAAATACGGTGCACCCACAGAGAGTTTGCCTAAATTCAGGGCATCAATGATCAGCGGGTAAATGGTTCCAAGCAAGACAGCGCCCGTGGCCACCACCAGCAACACACTGTTAGCCAGCAACATAGACTCACGCGAGACCAAGGCAATTTTTCCACCCAGCGTTGCTCTGGGTGCGCGCCAAGCAAAGAGGGTCAGGGAAATACCCACCACGATCACCAAAAAAATCAGAATAAAGACGCCGCGCTTGGGGTCCGATGCAAAGGCATGAACAGAAGTCAAAACGCCTGAGCGCACCAGGAAAGTACCCAGCAAACACAAAGAAAACGCGCCTATGGCCAGCAACACAGACCAGGCTTTGAAACCACCGCGTTTGTCGGTCACCATCAAGGCGTGAATCAGCGCCGTTCCAAAGAGCCAGGGCATGAGGGAGGCATTTTCAACAGGGTCCCAGAACCACCAACCACCCCAGCCCAGCTCATAGTAGGCCCACCAAGAGCCCAGCGCGATGCCGATGGTCATGAAAATCCAGGCCACCACTGTCCAGGGGCGTGACCAACGCGCCCAGGCGGCATCCATGCGACCTGATAGCAAAGCAGAAATCGCAAAAGCAAAAGCGACAGAAAAACCAACATAACCCATGTAGAGCATGGGTGGATGTATCACCAAGCCAGGGTCTTGCAGCAAAGGGTTCAAATCCCGACCGTCGAGCGGCGCAGGCAGCAATCGCTCAAACGGGCTGGAGGTGATCAGAATAAAACTTAAAAACCCCACTGATACAAAACCCAGTACAGCAATCACCCGCGCAACCATGGCCAAAGGCAAGGTGCGGGAAAACAAGGCCACGGCCAGTGTCCAGCCTGACAGCATCAGCACCCACAGCAACAAAGAGCCCTCATGGCCACCCCAAACAGAGGCCACTTTGTATTGAACAGGCAAAAGTGAATTGGAGTGCTCTGCGATGTACTTGACAGAGAAGTCATCCGTGACTGCGGCATTGGTCAGCACGGCATATGAAACGGCAATCAGCAAAAACTGCACGATGGCGGTAGGTCTGGCCAAGGCCTGCCATCTTTGGTGACCGTTCAAAGTGCCGGCCAAAGGCAGAACGCCTTGCAACAAAGCAACGAATGCGGCAAGGATCAAGGCAAAGTGACCGACTTCAACAATCATTCCAAACTCTTTTCAATTAATTGGCTGGCTTATAGGTTTGAGCGGCTTTGGCTGCGCCGGCTTTGTCCAAGGCATGTTGTGCCTCTGGCGGCATGTAGTTTTCATCGTGTTTGGCCAAAACTTCGGAGGCCGCAAATTGATTGCCTTGATTCAACTTACCCTGGGTCACAACGCCCTTGCCCTCTTTGAACAAGTCGGGCAGCATCCCCTTGTAAACCACAGGTACTTCATTGGCAAAGTCTGTCACCACAAATTGCACGTTTTCACCGTCTTTTTTCAGGCTGCCTTCTTTGACCATACCGCCAACCCGAAACGCCTTACCTTTTGGCGCTTCACCCTGAAAGACCTGTGTGGGCGTGAAAAAGAAGACCAAGTTGCTTTGAAACGCATTCAAAACAAACGCACCCGCAGTGGCCAATGCAGCCACGGCCAAGCTGATCAATAAAAAACGTTGATGCCTGGCTTTCATCAGCGCCAGTCCTTGCCATTGGCATCTGAGGCGCGTAACTCGGCAAGCACATGGCTCAGCGCATTCCGGCGGCCCCGCCGGGTCCAAAAAGCTTCGGCGCCCATTAAGAGCGCTGTGACGCCAAAACTTCCCCAAACATAAAGCCCATAGCCACCCATGGACCAAAAATCAGAAAAACTCGACCAGATCATGCTCGGGCCTCCAAAGATAGCGCTTTGACTTCAGGCAAGTCAGCCACCCACTGAGAGTGTCGCTCCCGAATCAAGATAATGCTTCTGACTCTGTAAAGAGTCATGGCAATGGCGTACATCCAAAATGCGACAGCCATGATGAGCATAGCTTCCAGCATGGTCTGCTGCATGCTGGAGCCTTTGGTCAATGACACTGAAGCGCCTTGGTGCAAAGTGTTCCACCACTTGACTGAAAAATAAATGACCGGCACATTGAGCGCCCCCACCAGCGCCAAAATAGCACCGGCTTTGTCAGCGCGGCGAGCATCATCAATGGCACTGGTCAAAGCGATGAAGCCCAGGTACAAAAAGAACAAAATCAGCTCTGAGGTCAGGCGGGCATCCCAAACCCACCAGGTGCCCCACATGGGCTTGCCCCAAAGTGCCCCGGTCCAAAGCGATAGAAAAGCAAAGATGGCGCCGGTTGGCGCCAATGCGCAGGTCAACATGCCGGAAAGACGGGTGTTGAAGGTCAGGCCCAGCAAGGCCCAAAAGGCCATGGCCAGGTAAATCACCATAGACATCCATGACACGGGTACATGCACGTAAATAATCCGGTAGCCCTCACCTTGCTGAACATCGGTAGGCGCCACAAACATGCCCAGCCAGAGTCCCCAGACCGTGAGCACCATGGCCAAGCAAGCGAACATGGGCCACAACTTTCCAGCCAGTGGATAGAAATTTTGCGGCGAGGAAAAATAAAAAAGTTTTCGGATCATGGAATCAACACGGTCTCAGGATTCAAGTGCAACGCGCAAGGCGGCAGCGCTGGCCCAGGGGCTGAAGACTGCAGCCACCAGCACCATGGCCGACAATATAGACAAATGCGCAGAAGCACCTAAACCGCTTATTTCTGCCTGCACCGCACCTGCACCAAACACCAGCGCCGGCACGTACAAAGGCAATACCAGCAATGCCAGCAAGACATCACCGCCTCTGACACCCAGCGTCAACGCTGCGCCAACAGCGCCTATCAAGGACAAAACGGGCGTACCCAGCAACAGGCTCAAAGTCAAAATCCAAAGTGCGTTGGCTGACAAGTCAAACTGCAGACCCAGAACAGGGGCCAACAGAACCAAAGGCAATCCAGAGAGTAACCAATGCGCCAGAATTTTGGCGGCCACCAGCGCAGATAAACTGTTGGGCGATAAGGCCATTTGCTCCAGGCTGCCGTCGGCGTGATCGGCGGCAAACATCCTTCCCAGCGAAAGCATGCTGGCCAGCAAGGCACCCACCCACAAAATGCCAGGGCCGACCAGACGCAAAGTGTTCATTTCAGGACCAATCCCCAAAGGGAATAGCGCCGCCACGACTACAAAAAAGAATACCGAGGTAATCACCTCGTTCTTGCGCCTTAAAGCCAAGACCAAATCACGCTTGAGGACGGCGGCAAAAGCACTCATGCAGTTAACTTGTAACGCCGGCCGGAACCGGCCAAGGAAAGGTCTTGGTGGCTGGTTAAAAGCACCATGCCTTGCCTGGACAAGTGAGCGTTGATCACGCCCGCCAGGGCATTTTGCGCTGCTGCGTCCAAGGCGACAAAGGGCTCGTCCAGAATCCACAAGGCAGCGGTGCTGACAATCAAACGTGACAAGGCCGCGCGTCTTTGCTGGCCTTGCGACAAAACCCTCACGGGCAAGTGCTCCCTGGAGCGCAAGCCCATTTGCGCCAAAGCGGCCATGGCATCTTTTGTAGAGAGCTCCCGGCCCGAGATAGCCGCATCAGCGCGTAAGTTTTCAAGCGGGCTTAAATCTTGTTTAAGGGCCAATTGATGCCCCAGATAAGCCAGGTCTGCACGAAAGATTTCAGGGGTTTTGGCTGTGGTTTGACCCTTCCAACGGATCTCACCTTCCTCCAGGGAAATCAGTCCGCACAAAAGACGCAGCAAACTGGTTTTTCCAACGCCGTTATCACCCTCTAAGTGCAGCCATTGGCCGGACTGCAAGGTGAAAGAGACACCAGAAAAAAGACGCCGGTCACCCCGGCTTAATGAAAGATTAGATGCTGTGAGCATGTGGTTTGATCATTGCACAACATGCGCACACGATAAAAAGGCAAATGGAAAATAATTGCCTACAAAAAAGCTATTTTAGGTGCTTAAAAACATCTGTTTGACAGCTTCCAAGGCTTTGTCTTTTTGCGCACCTTCTGCATGATGCAATTCGCGCAAGGGGCCGTTGAGCATTTTCTTCATCAACCCGACAGACAGCGACTCTAAAACGCTGTCAATATGCTGGCCTTTTTCAATTTGTTTGCGCGCCCGCGCCAGCTCAGTTTGGCGCCAGGCATCGGCTTGCATACTCAACTCTTGGATCAGGGGCACATGAGTTCTGTGCTCAAGCCAGCTCATGAATTTTTGCACGCCGGTATCGATGATGACTTCTGCATCCACAACAGCCTCTTGACGGTGCATCTGAGCGCTGTTGATCACTTCCGTTAAATCATCAACGGTGTACAAGTAAACATCCGACAAATGCTTGACCTCGGGCTCTATGTCGCGGGGAACCGCCAGGTCCACCATGAACATAGGACGATTTTTTCGGGCCCGCAGTGCACTTTTGACGGCACCCAAGCCGATCAATGGCAATGTACTGGCAGTGCAACTGATCACAATATCAAACCGATGCAACTGAGAAGGCAGATCCGCCAGCGCAATACAGCGCGCTCCGTGCAGTGCGGCCAACGCATCGGCTCTGTCTGCGGTACGGTTGGCAATGGTGATCGAGCTTGGTGATTTGGCAGCGAAATGAGCCACGCACAGCTCAATCATGTCGCCAGCGCCTACAAACAAAACATGGGTGTCTTTGATATTTTCAAAGATACGGTTTGCCAGCCGAACACTGGCGGCCGCCATGCTCACGGAGTGCGTTCCAATATCGGTCGTCGTGCGAACTTCTTTGGCTACGGCAAAAGATCGCTGAAAAAGCTGGTTCAGCGTGCTGCCCAGCGCCCCGGAGTCAGCCGCCATGCGAACCGCATCTTTGAGTTGGCCCAAAATTTGGGTCTCCCCCAGCACCATGGAATCTAGACCGCTGGCAACTCTGAAGGCGTGGCGCGCTGAAGCGTCTCCTTCTAGCTGGTAGGTGTGAGACTTCAATACGTTGACCGGTGTTTGACCGGTTTCTGCCAGCCAGGCGAGCGTTTGCGGGCCCTGCACCTGATCACCCGCACAGTAAATTTCTGTCCGGTTGCAGGTGGACAAAATGGCCACCTCTTTGTGACTTGCAAAACTCTGGCGCAAGCCCAGCAAAGACTGTCCCAATTTTTCGGAAGCAAACGCAAATTTTTCGCGCAAGTCAATGGGCGCAGTGCGGTGGTTCAGCCCTAATGTCCAGACAGCCATTCAGGCAACCCTTCTGAGTAATTTTTCAGCTTGCAGATCGGGCCATAAATCCGACATGCGTTTTTGAATACCGGGGGCCGTCAAGCCGTATTGCTTCATCAATACGCCGGGGTCGCCGTGCTCCGTGAATTCGTCTTCGAAGCCGATGACCAGAACCCGCTTGGCCATGCCCAGGTCTTGAAGTGCCTCCAGAACAGCTGCACCGGCACCGCCTTTGCGGGTGCCGTCTTCCAGGGTGACCAGTCTGTCGTGTGACAGCGCAATCTCTGTCAAGATTTGCACGTCAAGGGGTTTGGCCCAGCGCATATTGACCACGGTGGCGTCCAGGGTTTCGGCCACTTTCAGCGCTTCATAGAGCAGCGGGCCAAAAGCCAAGAAGGCAATGCCTTGACCCAGACGCACGATCTTAGCCTGCCCAAACGGCAAAGGGTTCAAATCTTTGTCTACCGTTGCACCCACGCCAGCCCCGCGGGGGTAGCGAACCGTGACCGCGTGGTCTTGTGCATAAGCCGTGCTGAGCAATTGCCGGCATTCGTTCTCGTCTGCCGGGCAGGCCACACTCATATTTGGAATGCAGCGGGTAAAA
>Ga0164295_10002899_pt1 | contig 13969 bp, 11 predicted proteins | sample GEODES006metaG_FD_111798 | JGI IMG/M metagenome (GOLD analysis project Ga0164295, IMG submission 111798) | Oligotrophic lake water microbial communities from Sparkling Lake, Wisconsin, USA - GEODES006 metaG | ecosystem: Environmental > Aquatic > Freshwater > Lake | place: USA: Sparkling Lake...
CAAACATCGCGAGGTAGAGCAGCGGTAGCTCGTCGGGCTCATAACCCGAAGGTCGGAGGTTCGATCCCTTCCCTCGCAACATCATCCCGCTCCCGATTCCTATCGAGAGCGGATTTTTTTTGTCGTAAGTTTGTACTATTAAAAAAAGGGAATGAAAGTTGGTTTTGTAAACATATTTGGTAAGCCTAATGCAGGGAAAAGCACTCTACTGAACGCCATTATGGGCGAGAAGATGGCTATTGTATCCTCTAAGGTCCAAACTACAAGACATAGAATCAAGGCCTTTTTGAACAAGGAAGACGAGTATCAAATCATTTTCTCGGATACGCCAGGGATCATTGATCCTAAATATAAGCTACATGAGAAGATGATGGGGGCAGTAAAATCTGCCTTGGAAGATGCAGATCTTGGGCTTTTAATGGTGGATGTAAGGGATGATTTTGACGAAATAGACGCCATGTTCACTGCTTTAAGGCTTAAAGTACCTTGTATCGTGGTCATGAATAAGTCGGATTTAGCAGAAGGCGGCAGGGTAAAAGAGGCAAATGCCTTTTTTAGTGCAAAACCTTATTGTTCTAAGATAATTTCTATTAGTGCATTGAATAACAGTGATATAGAAAGGTTACTGAAAGTTATTTTACAATTAATTCCAGAAGGTGGACATCCTTTCTTTGACCAATCCGACTTGAGTGATTTGCCAACTAAGTTCTTTGTAAGTGAAATTATTAGAGAGAAAATTTACCAGTTGTTTGGGGAAGAAATTCCATACCATACAGCGGTTTTGGTAAATTCATTTAAGGAGCAACCCTTATTGGTGAAGATTCAGGCTGACATCGTGGTGAATAGAGAATCCCAAAAGGCGATCATTATTGGGGAGAAGGGTAAGTTGATTAAGGAGATTGGGACATTGGCAAGAAAGGATATCGAAGCTTTTATAGGTTCCAAGGTATACCTTGAATTACTAGTAAAAGTGAAGCCTAAGTGGAGAGACAATGAGTTGAAGTTGAAAGAATTTGGATACTAGTAGTATTTTATTTAAATATTATTAAGTTATTGATATATAGTATTTTAAGATAGTTTATTTGATTATTAAATTTAAGTTTTATGAATTTTACAGTCGCTATAGTAGGTAGGCCCAATGTAGGGAAAAGCACGCTGTTCAATCGCTTTCTAGAAGAGCGTAAGGCCATTGTGGATGATATAAGTGGTGTAACCAGAGACCGTCAGTATGGTGTGACAGAATGGAATGGCAAAAATTTCAATGTAATTGATACAGGCGGTTTTGTACCTGATTCAAGTGATATGTTTGAGACGGAAATCAGAAAGCAAGTAAGAATTGCTATTGACGAAGCCAACTGTATCATCTTTATGGTGGACGCTGCAGTAGGTATGACCGATTTAGATGCGGCCATGGCCGATATGTTAAGAAGAACGACCAAACCAGTATTAGTAGTTGCCAATAAGGTAGATAATTCAAACAGGGCATTAGACGCAACTGAGTTTTATAGCATGGGCTTTGAGCATAACTATTTTGTGAGTTCTATTTCTGGAAGTGGCACTGGGGATTTATTGGATGCGGTGACTTCTTTTATTACAGAAGTACAACCAACAGACGAGGAATTGGAAGCAGCAGACAATGTGCCTAAAATTGCCATTATTGGCCAACCAAACGTGGGCAAGTCATCCTTACTAAATGCTTTTATAGGTCAAGAAAGAACTATTGTGAGTGATATCGCTGGAACAACTAGGGATACCATCCATACACATTATAATATGTTCCAAAAGGAGTTTATTTTGATTGATACTGCAGGAATCAGAAGAAAGAATAAGGAAAAAGACGATCTAGAATTCTATTCTGTGATTCGTGCGATTAAAGCCATGGATGAAGCAGATGTATGTTTAATGGTGATAGATGCAGTAAAGGGGATCACTGCGCAGGATCTAAGTATATTTAGCCTAGCTGCTAAAAAGGGGAAGGGCATTGTGTTTTTAGTGAATAAATGGGATTTAGTCCCTAAGGAAACCAATACAGCTAGAGACTATGAAAAAAGGCTAAAAGACAAACTGGCACCTTTTACAGATGTGCCAATCCTATTTATTTCAGCCGTAGAAAAAACCCGTATTTTCAAAGCCATTGAGTTGGCCTTAGATGTATATGACAATAAACATCGTAAAATTCCAACCTCTAAGTTGAACGATATTATGTTAAAGGCGATTGAGAAATACCAGGCGCCAGTGGTTAGAGGACATGTGATTAAAATCAAATTTGTACAGCAATTACCTACCCGTGTACCTAGTTTTGCTTTTTTCACCAATTTCCCTGATGACGTAAAGACACCTTATAGAAATTACCTGGAAAACCAGGTGAGGGCAAATTTCAATTTTACGGGGGTTCCAGTTCGTATCTACTTCAGAAAGAAGTAGTTAGCTAGTAAAAACTATGGATTTGCTGTTAATTATAAAATAACATGAATTTAATTAGTTAAATTTTGGTGAATGTATTGTTAAACCCTATCTTCGCTCTCGTATTTTTTATACTAAACTTAAAACATTAAAAATGAAAAAAGTATTCGCAATTTTCGCTATCGCTGCATTAACTGCATGTGGTGGTGCTTCTACTGAAGCTACAACTGATTCTTCTGCTGTTGCTGTTGATTCTTCTGCTGTTGCCGTTGATTCTTCTGCTATGTCAATGGATTCAACTGCTACTGATTCTGCTGCTACTAAGTAGTTCTAGAAGTTTTTTAAATAACTTCTTGCAAGAAGGTCCTTTCCGAAATTTCGGAAAGGATTTTTTTTGTACCTAACTCAAGGCGGTTTCTTACATTTGATTCCTTTGGCATCAATATTGCCTATATATATGCAGACGGATATAGCCTATTCATTAAGAAAGGCTTATGTCATTTTGACTAGAATTATAAAACTTAAGACATTGGATAAACAATTTTTATTTAAAACAGAAGAAGACAACGAGTTCATACCATTATTCACTTTTAATGAGCAGGATATGGAAAATGAACCTGCACTTGTGATAGAAGAAATGATCCCAATCCTACCTTTAAGAAACACCGTATTGTTTCCTGGGGTAGTTATTCCAATTACAGTAGGAAGAGATAAGAGTATTCAAGCGGTGAAAGCGGCTTATGCTAAAGATAAATTAGTAGGCGTCTTGGCACAAAAAGATGGGAATGTAGAAGATCCCAATCCAGCAGATTTATGTGCGATAGGTACTGTGGCAAAGATTATTAAAATGATTAAGATGCAAGATGGAGGGACCACCATTATCATCCAAGGTAAAAAACGTTTTGAGTTATTGGAGATGGTAGAGGAAGATCCTTTTTTCAAAGGGAAAGTAAAGTTAATTGAAGATATACCTATACAAAAAGACGATACCCATTTTGAAGCTTTGTTGTCTACCATCAAAGATCTAGCTGCACAGATCATTCAGTTGTCTCCTAATTTTCCTTCAGAGGCCACCATGATTTTAAAAAATATTGAGAGTCCTCTTTTCTTGGTCAATTTTGTTGGAAGTAACCTCAATATTGAATTACAAGAAAAACAAGGATTATTAGAAATCAATGGCGTTAAGGAGAAAGCAGAAAAACTAGTTGAGTTCTTACAAAAAGAATTACAATTTGTAGAGCTAAAGAATAAAGTAGCCAATAAGACCAGAACTGAAATTGACAAACAACAAAGAGATTATTTTTTACAACAACAACTTAAGAGCATCAAGGATGAGTTAGGGGGTGATCCTAACGAAAGAGAAGTGGCTGAAATGAAAAAGAAGGCAGAGCATAAAAAATGGCCTGATGCTGCTAAAAAATTATTTCAGAATGGTTTAGAGAAATTGGAGCGTATGCATCCAAGCACACCAGATTATTCTGTGGTCTACAATCACCTTGATTTATTATTAGACCTTCCTTGGGATGAATATACAGATGATAACTATGATTTGAAGCACGCCAAGAAAGTATTAGATGATGATCATTATGGAATGGGTAAAATCAAAAATCGTATTTTAGAATACTTAGCTGTCTTGAAATTGAAGGGAGATATGAAGAGTCCTATCCTATGTTTCTTAGGCCCTCCAGGGATTGGAAAAACATCTTTAGGCAGGTCCATTGCACATGCCATTGGCAGAAAATATACCCGAGTTAGTTTAGGCGGACTTCATGATGAAAGTGAAATTAGAGGACATCGTAAAACCTATATTGGGGCCATGCCTGGAAGAATTATCCAAAGCATTCGTAAAGTAAAAACATCCAACCCTGTGATGATATTGGATGAGATAGATAAAATAGGAAAAGACCAAAGGGGAGACCCATCTTCGGCATTACTAGAGGTATTAGATCCAGAACAAAATCATAGTTTTTATGACAATTACTTAGAATCTGAATATGATTTAAGTAAGACTTTGTTTATTGCAACAGCAAATGATATCAGTCAAATCCAGCCTGCTTTAAGAGATCGTTTAGAAATCATCGATCTAAGTGGTTATGCTGTGGAGGAAAAAGTTGAAATTGCTAAAAGACATTTATTTCCTAAGCAAAGAGCATTACATGGTTTAGAGAAATATAATTTCAAAATACAAGATAATGTGTTGGAAAAAGTGATTGAGGATTATACAAGAGAAAGTGGTGTGCGTGAATTAGATCGTCAATTGGCTTCGATCATGCGCTACCAAGCAAAACAAATTGCTTATAAGCAAAAGATTAAACCAACTGTAAGTAAATTAGACTTGCTTAAAATTTTAGGACAACCTAGGTATAGTAATGAAATTTATAAAACAGTGAATATGCCAGGTGTAGCAGTAGGGTTAGCTTGGACTTATGTGGGTGGTGATATTTTGTTCATTGAAACCTTGCTTTCTGATGGGAAAGGGGAATTAAAATTGACTGGAAATTTGGGTAATGTGATGAAAGAAAGTGCGACAACAGCAATGACCTATTTACAAGCCAACGCAAAAAAAATTGGGGTTGACTCAACACTTTTCACTACTAAGTCTGTGCACATGCACGTGCCTGAAGGTGCGGTTCCTAAGGATGGTCCTAGTGCGGGCATCACCATTTTAACTGCTTTAAGTTCGGCCTATACGGGTAGGAAGGTCAAGCCATTCTTGGCTATGACTGGAGAGATCACACTTAGAGGCCAGGTTTTACCTGTAGGCGGTATCAAAGAAAAAATATTAGCTGCAAAAAGAGCTGGCATGAAAGAAATTATTCTTTGTTGGCAAAATGAAAAAGATGTAAATGAAATTGACCAAGCTTTTATAAAAGGTGTCAAGTTTTATTATGTGAAAAATATGCAACAGGTGCTAGATTTAGCCCTTGTTTAATTGATTTTTAAATTCCAAACCCTAGCTTTGTTACATGCGTGGTATACAATTCATCTACAGGCTAGGGTTTTTTATTGCCTGCTATTTTAATAGCAGTTGGATTGTAGGAGGCAATGCCCTATTTGCGCAGTCTACAGCTGGGAATGCGATTTACCAATTTTTAAAATTGCCATATTCTGCTAAAGCAACAAGTTTAGGTGGGCTTAATATTAGTTCAATTGGGAATGACCTTGGTTTAGCCATGATGCAACCAGCTTTATTGTCAACCAATTTAGATGGTGAATTCCAAGTAAGTGTGAAGCCCTATTTTGCAGGCATACAACAATATGATTTAAATGGGGCTAATAAATTAAAATCCGATTGGGTAATAGGATGGGGGGTGCACTATATGGACTATGGAAGTATCATACAAACAGATATTTTAGGAAATGAATACGGGAGTATGAATCCCAATGAATATGCGATTCAGGTGGGTATTGCAAAAACCTATCTGGAAAATTTTCATTTTGGCACACAAATAAAATTCATACAATCCAATTATGGTCCATATAGATCTAATGGGATTGCAATGGATGTGGGTGTGAGATACCTTTCTCCTAGTAACTTGTCACAATGGAGTATATTATTGCAAAATGTAGGGACTCAATTAAAATATTTTCAAGTGAAGGAAGAATTGCCTTTGAATTTAATATTGGGGTGGTCTAAAAAATTAGAGAATGCCCCCTTACAATTTTCAGTGACAGCAGAAAGATTATCCGTTTGGAATGACAACTTTTATGATCTTGATTTTTACAATGCGGAAGGGTATCAAAAACCTGGGTCGCTTCAAAATATTTTTAACCACCTTATATTGGGATCGCAATTATTTATTGGAGAAAGTTTTGAATTAGATTTGGGATATCATTTTGCACGAAGATTCGAATTAAATCTTCCCAATCAACCCAATAGTTTAAATGGATTGAGTGCTGGTTTTGGGTTCCCCTATAAAAGAGTTCAATTTCAATATGGTACAGGTTTTTTTCAAAAAAATAGTTACCATCATTTCACTTTGCAATACGCATTGAAACAAAAAAATTAGACTAAAAGTAATTCACTATTATAGTCAATTCATTTTAGCTATTACATTTTTTTGTTACCAATTTCCAACTTCATTTATTGTTGTTTTTTCGGCATGACTGCTTTTGGCTTATTAGCAGGGATAGTGGCTTGTTTGGGTTCTGTTGTTGGCTTTTTAGGCAAGGTAGGTTCATTATTGGATAGTAAGCTATAATCAGATTCAGCTGCGATATCCTCTGCATCTATATCTGGAAGGGTTAAATCAATACTTGAATCCTTACCTACAAAATTGACATTAAAGTCGGTACTTAAATTATCAGGCTTCACGAAACTTGCGTTTCTATCTAAATTGCATGCTGGATCATTTGCAACCTTATTCATAAAATAGGCCCAAATAGGTAAGGAGCCATGCGCACCTTGTCCAAAATAATTATCTGTAAAACGAATATAACGATCATCTGCGCCCACCCAAGCCCCAGCAAGTATTTGTGGGGTGTATCCCATAAACCATAAATCGCTATTGTCATTGGTTGTTCCAGTTTTACCGGCTACAGACTGCGTTCCAATATCATAAGAATACATACTTCTACCAGTACCTTTTGAAATCACACCCTCCATCATACTTACAACAGAGTAGGCCGTTAATTCACTAATCACTTTTCTTCTTTGTGGGGAGAAACTTTCTAACACATTCCCATTTTTATCTTCGATACGATTGATGAAAAAAGGTTGGGCATTGTAACCTCCACCTGGGAACATTGTATAGGCTTGTACCATTTCAAACAAGGATACCTCACAAGCCCCTAGTGCAATAGAAGGATAGGCTGGAATTTCTGCTTGAATATTGGATTTTTTTAAATAGGCTACCAGTTCTTTTGCAGCTTCGTTTCCATCTCCATTAATTTGCTTCATGATATACGCAGTGGCACAGTTTCTAGATTCTGCTAGTGCTTGCGCCATTGGCATGGCTTGTCCTGTACATGATTTTGGCGTATTGGGTACCATGCCATAACCTTCAAAATTCTGTTGTTGATCTTGTACAATACTAAATGGCGTGAAGCCAGATTTTTCAATGGCCAAAGAGTACAATAAAGGCTTCATAGTAGAACCCACTTGTCTTCTTGTATTGATATTGACATGGTCATATTTAAATGTCTTAAAATCAATCCCACCCACCCATGCTTTGACTTCACCTGTAAAAGGGTCAACTGCTAAGAAACCTGTTTGTAGCATTTGCTTATGGTACTTTAATGAGTCCATTGGGGTCATGATGGTGTCGATGAACCTATTTTTATTCCATGCAAAAACGCGCATTGGTAAAACTTCATCAAATGTTTTTCTAATGCCCGTCTCCTCCATCTCCTCACGTTTTAAATTCCTCCAACGATCGGTTTGTTTAACGGCTAATTCTAATTGATTATTAAAGTCTTTCCAAACAGCACCTGTTTTGATATTTGATTGTTTGTTAAATTCTTTTTGTAAGTAGGCCATATGCCTAGCAACTGCTTCCTCTGCATACAATTGCATGCGCGGATTAATGGTGGTGTAAATTTTTAAACCATCTCTGTATAAGTTATAAGCATCTCCGTTATTTTTCTTATGTTCCTTAGCCCATTTTTTCATATACTCTCCAAGGTAACTTCTAAAGTAGGGGCCTAATCCATTGTTTTCATCTAACTTCTTAAAATTAGTGACCAATGGTAATGCTTTTAATTGTGTTGCTTGATCTTCGGTAATGTATTTTTGACCAGCCATTCTATTCAATACCAAGTTTCTTCTTTCAATAGCTAATTTAGGATTCCTGTTGGGATTGTATTTAGTAGGGGCATTGATCATGCCAATTAATAAAGCAGCTTCTTCGATAGTTAAACGATCCGGTTCTTTTTGGAAAAAGGATCTAGAGGCATTGCTTACGCCAAATAAATTTTCACTAAACGGAACTGTATTTAAATACAAAGTGATGATTTCCTGTTTAGTGAAATTGCGTTCTAATTTGATGGCGATGATGCTCTCCTTAATTTTTTGAATGATTCTTAAGAGTTTGTTTTTAGTGCCCCAGTTATCCGTAAATAAGTTTTTTGCTGTCTGCATAGTGATGGTAGAAGCACCACCTTGGCTTCCAAGAAAAGCAACTGCTCTTAATAAGCCCTCACCATCAATTCCATAATGGTCGTAAAATCTTTTATCTTCTGTAGCAACTAGTGCTTGCAATAAGTAGGGGCTGATATCTCTGTACTTCACACTAATTCTATCTTCTAAATAAAACTTCCCCATAGGCGTGCCATCTTGAGCATATACTTGACTTGCTAAAGAGGCTGTTGGGTTTTCAATATCATCTAGATCGGGCATATCCCCAATCCATCCAAAATTGAGCATTAGGATAAATAGTAAAAAGATACCTGCAGCAATGAGGTAATATTTCCAAAATAGCCTTACCCAATTTTTTGGTCCTTTTTTAATTTCTTTTGCGGTTGTTTTATTTTCTGGGTTCACTTTTTACCATTTAAGGTTTAAAATTATAATTTGATTTATCGCGCTTATATTGATCCAATTGCTCCTGATTGTTAATGAGAATGATATTTGATTTTCCAATCAATGTAAGATCGTATTGTTTTTTAGGAATGAACGAAATAATTTCCGTACTTAATCTTGGCTTCACTTTATTGATATAGGCTAGACCATCAGATGCATTTGTAAATGGTCCAATCCAAACGATATGACTTTGATCTGTAAACTGAACATAAGTCACTGCCAGGTTTAGTTTTCTGAAATCTTCAGTATTGACGTCTTTGAATGCATTTTGAATTTCTTTCACAAATACAGCAGAAACGTTGATCGTTTGTAAAGCAATATAATGTTGTTCTAAGCTATCGTTGGTAAAAATAATTTGATTTAGTACAGCAAGTTTTTGAGCACTGTCATTTTTAACAGTAACAGCCGCCATATTATTAGTTTTGCCAATGCTATTTAAACTACTATCATTCTTTAATGCTATCACAGGGCTTTTGCTTTGTTCAAGTGCTTCTTCTTTGGCATTGACCAATTTATTTGTTTTTTCTATTTTTAATGCTGCAAGATAGGCTTCGGTTATTTTTCTATTATTGATCTCAGTGATAATGTTTTTAGCTCTTGCTTTGATTGACTCACTTTTATTTTTTTCGATTAGCTCATTTAATAATACGATTGCTATACTGTCCTTACCTAGCTGGGCATGCATTTTCACTTTTAAAAACTGATAGGGGGTGTTCCATTTTGTGCCCTTGAATTGTGCTTGTGCAGTCTCCATTTGTGCACTAAATTGATCCCAGTCTCCAATCTGTGCTAAAAAATAAGCTGTTTTATAGGCCTCTGAACTATTTTTATCAATACGGTCAAGATTTTCTTTAGCTTTCTTCTTTTGAACATAGCTACCCTCAGGGTACTGTTGAGTGATGAGCAGAATAATACTATCAGATTTAGTTGATTGTCCAATATGCAAGTAATGGCTTGCTAAGTCAAGTAAAGCACTTTCAGTTTCATTTGGTTCAATATTATTTTGTATTACTGCTAGGTATCTTGGAAATGCTTTTTCAAAATCACCTAGTTCATATAAAAATATTTTTGCAATAGCTAAGCTATTTTTATTCCATACTGCTTTGGATTCCATTAAATCTAATGCTGTTTCAATTAATTCTATTGAAATCGAATCGGTGTTATCTTTCAGTTGAGTTAATGTATTGTCTTTAATCCTAATCTCAGTTGCATTCAATGGGATATCATTTTTAACACTATCCTTATTGGTATTTATGGAACTTGATTTAAGTAACAAAATACTTGTTTTTCTACGCCAGTTATCGACATTTGGCCTATCACCCCATTTTTTGATATAGTTGGTTATACCCATACTTACATTTTGAGGGTTGTCAAAATAAAAGTCAGATTTTACAGCTTGTTTTGTTGTTGTATTTGCAAAAGCATTGCCAAATGAATATCCTGAATTATTATTTTGATTGTTTCTATTTAATGTAACTGATTCATTTGTTTTTTTATTAGGATCAGTTAATAAATTCTTTTGCATAGACTTATTCAGAAACACCCTTTTTTGCCAATCATTTAGCATTTGCAATTGCTTATCTTTTGGAGCGTTATAAATCATCTGCAAGCTATCTTCTTTAGTGATCAATTCGTCTAAGACTGCTACTTTATCAATCCATTTTTTTCTTAATGTGATTTGATCATAATTAGGATTTGTTTTTAATACATCGCTTAAATTGTCATAGGCAATTTTAGCTACTGAAAATCGGTTCATTTTATAATTTATAGCACCTAATTTAACCAATGCTTTTTGTTTAAGTTTAGTATTTTTTTCATTTTTCTGAATTGATGCAATTAGCCATTGATTTGCTTTTGACATAGCCTGATTGCGAAGCGCTAATTGTGCCATTTCATAATAGACGATATCTGCATATGCGCTGTATTTATCTTTCTTTAACATTCGCTCTAATTCGATGGCCAAACTTTCCCATGATTTTTCTCCACGATTGGCCTCTATACTTGCCATATATATATTGGCATAAACTGTAATGACAGGATTCGACACTATCGCACTAGCTTTTTTATACCATATATAGGCTAGGTTGGTTTTTTGTTCCTTTTCATATAGTTGTGCAATTAGATAAGACCATCTTGCTTTAGTGAGTAGATCTTGCGCATTGTCTAATCCTTTGATTAGATAAGTTGCTGCACTGTCATTGATGCCAGATAAGTAATAGCCATAAGCCAATTGTTCGTATAAAAAGGGGTGCAATCGTTTTGGAAAGCCTTGATCTGTTTTCAATAATTGCAATAAACTAATTCCTTCAATGATTTCGCCAGCTTCAAAATAATTTCTCGCTTGCCAGATCATACTTTCATTTCTGACATTCTTATTTTCCCAAACTCGATTGTTTTCTGCTGTGGCAATGCTGAATTTGCCCGATTTATTTAAATTACTACCAATGGGTTGATCTGCACCATCTTCCTTGTCATAAAATGAGTAGTTGATGAATTGTAAAATACTTCCAGCAGTGTCAAAATTTTTGTGGTATAGATAAGTTTTCGCCATGAGCAAATAGGCGTCATCTACATAATTACTTCTTAAATCATGTAATACGATATTGGCATTGCACCTATAAATGATTGAATCAATCGATTCTTTTGCTGTTATACTTAAATCATAATCATAAAAAGGGAGTAATTCTGTATAATCATCTTCATGAATAGCTCGTGCTTTTTGAATGATTTCTTCTAATGTAATTTCAGCATGGAATAAATAATTAAACTGGGATACTGTGTTTTGATATGCACGACGGCCAAGGGTATATTTTTTATCTAATAAACGCTCATAGGGAAGGGGCTTGTCGATTTCATTAATACCTGTTTTGTCTAGAAGGTCATTTGTTTTTTTATTTAATCCATCTTTTGCCTTTTCAATTTTTTTATTGATGAAGTTGTTGAACTTTTTTTGGTTACTATCTAAAAGCTGATTCGCTTTTTTTATCAACATTGTGTTATTGATATCCAAAATTGATTTTGTTGTATCCTGCGCATAGATTGGACTGCCAATATGGAATAGTATAGCCATTGCAAACAAGCAAATGAAGTGTTTAAACTGAGGATATGTATTAACTTGTAGCATAGGATTAAAAACACCTTAAAAATAAGGCATATTCTGTTTAAATAAAGCAAAGGTTGTACCTTTATACAGATTCAAGATTATGGCAAACTTAGAAATTAACAATACTTTTAAAAGGCGCAGCAGTACTTATCGTTTGGTAGTGACCAATGATGACACTTTTGACGAGGTCATTGCCTTTAGGTTATCTAGAAAATCAGTGTATTTAGGATTGAGTATTGCATTCATGTTTTTAGTTGGATTAACAATTGCTTTAATTGCATTCACACCCTTAAGATATTATATTCCTGGTTATGGGACCAAGGAAAGCCGATCAGCATTAGAATTACTTAAAATTCGTACTGATTCTTTAGAACAAGCGGTACATTTTAAAGAGCAGTATATAGAAGGCATCAAAAAAGTATTATCAGAAGGGAATCCACAACAATTGGATACCATACCGCTTACACTTCCTGAGAGTTTACCCTCTTTAGACTAATTGTTTGAAGATGAAAAATAAAACCGATCAAATTCAATGGGGTAAGTTCGCTGGTCTTGCTAGCCAATGGGCTATTGTATTAACTGTTTTGATTTTTTTAGGAAAATATATGGATCAAAAAATGGAAAGGGCAGCCCCCCTTTTTTTGTGGGTTCTTCCTTCATTATTTATTGTATTTTCATTGTTCAAAATCGTTAGAGATACCCAACTTAAATCAAAAAAGTAAATGAATATCTATTTTCAAAAAAAGTTTCTTCCGGTATTTGCCTTGTTTTTTGCTGTTTTTGTGCTGACTTTATTGCAACAAAACATGTTTACTTTGATTACAATCAATAGCAATTTTATCCTAGTAGTCAATGGTATTTTATTTTTGATAGCGTTTTTTAATTTCAAAAGAATTAGTCAAGTAGACCTGAGCAAACCCAATGTGATGGTTCGATCTGTGATGACTGGGGCCATGCTTAAGTTTATTATTTTTGGTGGTGCAGCATTATGGTATGCTATTCAAAAAAAAGCGCCTATTGGCAACTATAATTTAATCATTGCAATGGCTTTGTATCTATTGTATACATGGATTGAAATAGGGTGGACTAGAATAAAAAAAGACGCTTAAATTAAATCAATTGTCAAAAGTTGAACATCCACTTCACGCGCTAAAAGCTTATTTACCAGAGGGTGCTTTTGAGCCTGTGTTGGCCTTGATTCATCAATATAAAGTGCACTTAACAGTCACCAAAGCAAGAAAATCTGTATTGGGTGATTATCGACATCCGCTCATGGGTGCCAACCATAAGATTTCTGTCAATGGTAATTTAAATCAGTATGAATTTTTAATCACGCTCTTACATGAATTGGGTCATTTACTTTGTTACGAACAATATAAAAACAGGGTCGATGCGCATGGTAAAGAGTGGAAATACTTATATGGTGTATTACTAGCTGACTTTATCCAACGAGATTTATTTCCCATAGATATTAAAAAGTCGCTTAAAAAAACAGTGCTCAACCCTGCTGCAACAGCCAATGGGGAAATCGCATTATTGCTAGTTTTGAGGCGTTATGATAAAGCTAAAAAAGAGGGGATGGCATTTGTTGCACATTTGCCTGATGGAGCATTATTTGAAACAGAAAAGGGGAAGCGCTTTAAAAAAATCAAAAAACGCAGAATACGCATTGAATGTGTAGAATTATCTACGGGGCATGTGTATTCTTTCAGTGGATTAACTGAGGTGAGGGTAGTACAATAAAAAAACCCAACGAAATCGTTAGGTTTAAAAATCATTAGAGTGTTTTTATAAGTATTTTAGTTTTTATAAAATACTTATAAAAACTACGCTACAGCTTGCTTCACCAAATCTGCCGCTTCACTCAATAAGATAGCAGATTGAACTTTCAATCCACTTTCATCTATTAATTTTTTTGCTTCAACCGCATTGGTACCTTGTAA
>Ga0164295_10002900_pt1 | contig 13967 bp, 11 predicted proteins | sample GEODES006metaG_FD_111798 | JGI IMG/M metagenome (GOLD analysis project Ga0164295, IMG submission 111798) | Oligotrophic lake water microbial communities from Sparkling Lake, Wisconsin, USA - GEODES006 metaG | ecosystem: Environmental > Aquatic > Freshwater > Lake | place: USA: Sparkling Lake...
ATGCCGATGCGCGCACCGGCGCGGCGCATCTGCCGGTGCCGCCCAAGCATTTCGCCGCCACCAGCCCGTTCGATTATGCCGCCCAGGCGCGCGTGCTGATCGTGACCGATGTGAAACCGCGCGATATCGCGGCGCTGGCCCATGCCTATCGCGCGCTGATCGAGGCGGCCGGCGGTGGCACGCTGGGTCTGTTCACGGCGATCGCCCGGCTGCGCGCGGTGCATGCGCGGCTGGCCGATCCGTTGGCGCGCGCCGGGCTGCCGCTTTATGCCCAGCATGTCGATCCGATCGATACCGGCACGCTGGTGGATATCTTCCGCGCCGAACCGGGTGCGTCGCTGTTGGGCACCGATGCGCTGCGCGATGGGGTGGATGTGCCGGGCGAATCGTTGCGGCAGGTGATCATGGAAGGCGTGCCATGGCCGCGCCGCACCGTGCTGCACGCCGCACGGCGGCTGGCCGGTGGCGGCAATATATTTGATGATCGGGTGACGATGGACCGGCTGGCGCAGGCCTTTGGCCGCCTGATCCGCCGCGCCGATGATCGCGGCCATTTCGTGCTGCTGGGGCCCGCAGTGCCCTCGCGGCTGCTCGGCGCGTTTCCGGCCGGCGTGCCGATCGATCGGGTGACGCTGGATCAGGCGGTCGCCATGGTGAAGGCGGGGATCAACGCGTCTGGCCAACCGTCCGGCGATATGCCAAGCCTTGGTCGGTCAACTTCGCCGGGTGCCACTTGAAAACGCTCACGCTGCTGCGCCATGCCAAATCGGGTTATGACGATCCGTTGCTGCGCGATTTCGATCGGCCATTGAACGATCGTGGCCGGCGTGCGGCGATGAAGGTCGGGCAATGGCTGAACGCGGCGACCCGGCGCGGCGACATGCCCGATCACCGGCTGGTGTTTGCCTCGCCTGCGGTGCGGGTGCGCCAGACCATAGAGGGGCTGGAAGCCGGCATGAGCCGGCCGCTGGCGCCGGTGTATGAGAGCCGCATCTATCTGTCCTCCTCCGCCACGCTGATCGAATTGTGCGCGGGATTCTCCGATGAATTTGCCGATGCCATGCTCGTCGGTCACAATCCGGGGCTGGAGGATCTGCTGCTGGAACTGGTGCCGCCAGGCGGGGACTTGCGCGCCGAAGCCGAGCTGAAATACCCCACCGCCACGCTGGCCCGGCTGGACATCGCCATCGATCGCTGGGCGCAGATCGATGGCGGCCGCGCCGAACTGGCGCGCTTTGTGCGGCCGCGTGATCTCGATCCGAGCTTGGGGCCGGATGATTGATTGGCTGACTATGTCATGCTGAACGTGTTGCTTGCAGGAAGCGGGCCACCTCACAACCGCAGCACGCGCCCCAATCGCCCGCGCGCTGCCCACATTACCGCCGCGCCGGCCAGCGGGAACGCCGCGTGCATCACCCAGAAGGCGGGTGCGTCCATGGTTTCGTAGAACCGCCCCAGCCAGCCGGACATCGTGCTGCCCACGAACACCGCGAACTGCACAGCGCCCAGCATGACGCCGGTCACCGCCACGGGTGCCGTGCGTGAAAAGAGCGCGTTCATGGTCGGCACCAGATAGAGCCAGCCGGTGTTGAGCATCAGATGGAACGCCACCACCCACAGGAATGGGGTTTTCGCCGATCCGCTACCCGCCGCCAGCCACAGGAAGGCGATGCCCATCAGCGCCATGCCGATGCCGATCTTGCCCAATTCCTTCGGTTCGCGCCCACGCGCCGCCTGCCAGCGCCACAGGGCGAGCACCGGCGGCACCGCCAGGATCGGCGCCAGGCTGTCGATGGCCTGCAACCAGGTGACCGGCACTTCGAGGCCCAGCACCATGCGATCAAGATGGTCACGGCCCCACAGCGCATAGACATTCCACACTTGGCTTTGCGCCAGCCAGAACAGGCTGGTGAGCAGCATCACCGCGATCAGCGCTGCAATGGTCTTGCCGTCGCCGGGCCCAAGCCGCGCGGCACGGCGGGTGGCAAGGGGTGTGTCGGCGGGCATCAGGCCATTGCCGATCAAAAGGGTGATCGCCGCCAGCGCCATGCAGGTGCAGGCCGCGGCGAAACCCCATTGCCAGTTCACCACCTCCCCCAGCGCGCCGATCAGCAGCGGGCCGAGGAACGCCCCGGTGTTGAGCCCGGCGGCGAGAATGGCAAAGGCGGCATCGCGGCGGCCATCGTCGCGTCCATAAAGATGCCCGGTCTGCGCATTCAGATTGCAGCGCAACGCGCCGGCGCCAAAGGCGCAGACCAGCAGGCCGGGCAGGAACAAGGACGGCGTGATCACCATCGCCATGCCGGCGCTCGCCAGGATCGCGCCCAGGATGCAGGTCAAGCGCGGCCCCCACAGCCGATCGCCCAGCCAGCCGCCGAGCAGCGGCGTCAGAAAGAACAGCCCGAGATAAAGCCCCATGGTCTGGGTGGCGAGCGCCTGATTGCTCATCGGCCCGAACAGGCGCTCGACGATGCTCCGCCAGAGATCGAAGCCGCCGACGCTGGCGACTTCGGCCGGCGTGAACAGGAAATTCGCCATGTAGAGGATCAGCAGCGATTGCACCCCATAGACGCCGGCGGCCTGCAAGCCTTCGGCCACCGTGACGATGGCGAGGCCGGCCGGGTGGCCGGCGAAATCTGGTTTGTCCCCCATGCTGCTACCGTGGCGTGTGGGCAGGGATTGGGCAAGCGGGTGGTTGACCCCCTTCATACGTCTCCCGTCATGCTGGCGCAGGCCAGCATGACGGGGTGTTTTTGGTGGGTGCGGTCCACAGCACCCGTGCGCGCCTGCCCTCAATCGTCCCGGCGGCGTTCGCGTTCGGCCTTGCGGCGGGCCTTTTCGGCCTGCTTCGCCGCGCGCTTTTGCGCGTCTTCCTGTTTGCGCAAGGCGCGGCCGCGTTTGATGTCGGCTTCTTCCTGGCTTTCGGTGGCGGTGTCATACACCACTTCGCCCAGCTTGAGGGGCGCGGTGACGATGGTTTTCGCCACGCTCAGGCAGCCGCCGAGCAGCAAGGCCAAGGGAAGGAGCAGGAGAACGCGGCGCATTGACCGCTTATGCCAGCGCGCCCGGCTCCAGCGCCAGCAATTTCGGAATGGCGGCCTTGAACGGGAAGAATCCCTTGGTGGCGCGCGGCCAGGCGACATCATCCCAGGCGCGGCGCAGGCGCACCAGCGCCACGCCATCGGCGGCCAGCGCCGGGGCCAGCATGTCCAGCCGCTCCTTCACCGGGCCGAGCGGCGCATCGGCGGTGATGATCTGGTGCAAGCGGTGGCGCGCCGCCCAGGCGCGCATGGCCTCCACGCCGAAGGTGGCATCGACGCGTTCGGGTTCCAGGCCGAAACGGCTCGCGGCGCGGGTGAGACCATCGCCGAGCATGGCCATCGCAACGCGGTGCTTCAGCGGCGCCGGCGTGCCGCCGATGTCCGGCGTCGCGGCCAGCGCCACCAGAGGGGGCAGGGCCAGTTGATCGAGGCTGCAATCTTCGGTGGTGATGAACAGGCCGGTGCGCAGCATTGGATCGGCGCGCATCGCCGGCACCGGCGGGATCGGCGGCGGGATGGTGTCAGCGGGCCAAGGCGCGGCCTCGCGCGCCAGCGGCGCCGCGACCCGGAACCGCCCGCCCGACAGATCACGGATCAGATCGGCGCGCGCCAGATAGGTCTTGCCAGGCGTCTGCAGGCCCACCACCCAGCGCCAACCCAGCGTGTTGCTGGCCGGGCAGGCATCGAGCAGATGCTGATAGAAGAATGCCGCACCCAGCTGCCACGGCAGCCGCAACGTGAAGCACCAGATGCTGGCAAAGCTCATCCGCACATGGTTGTGCAGCCAGCCGGTTTCGATCAATTCGTGCACCCAGGCGTCGAAACAATCGATGCCGGTGGTGCCGGCCATGGCCTGCGCGTAACGGCGCTGCCATCTGCCATCGTCGGCCAGCATCGCCTGCATGCGCACGACATCAGCTTGCCAGCGCGTCCAGATTTCGGGGCGCTGCTGCAGCCAGCCCACCCAATAGCTGCGCCAGCAGATTTCCTGGACGAATTTCTCAGCGCCGGTGAAGCCGTGCGCGGCGATCGCGGCGGCGGCGACCTCCTGTTCGCTCACCAGCCGGCGGCGGATGGCGGGGGACAGAAGTGACGTGGTGGCAGCGCCACCCGGCCCGCCATCATGGTTGCGCCGCGCCGCATAGGCCCGGCCGGCCAAGGGCACGAATTCGGCGACGCGGGAAAGCGCATCGGCGCGAGTGAGGGGGAAACGCATGGCCGCGGGGATAGCGGTTTTGTCGCGGCTGGGAGCGCGCAGTGATGTCGCGGGGTGCGGCTCAATCCCCGGCTCAATCTTCCCCGAACTTGTCCGTCACCAGGCCGACAAGCTTCGACAGCGCGGCCTCGGCCTCGCGCCCCGTCGCGCTGATCTCGATGTCGTCGCCCAGGGCGGCGGCCAGCATCATCAGGCCCATGATCGACGTGCCGGTCACGGACGCGCCATCGTGCGCAACGGTCACGTCCGCGTCGAAGCTGGAGGCGAGTGTCACGAACTTGGCGCTGGCCCGTGCATGGAGCCCGCGGCGGTTGCTGATCGTGACCCGAACCGGGCCGGCAGCCTCGCTCAAGCCGCCTCACCCAGCATGCGGCTGGCCACGGCGATATATTTGCGGCCGGCATCCTGGGCTGCCTGCACGGCGGCGGCGACCGTGCCGGTCTTGCGCACGCTGGCCAGCTTGATCAGCATCGGCAGGTTGACGCCGGCGATCACCTCGACCTGCGGGCCGAGCAGCGAAATCGCGAGATTGGATGGCGTGCCGCCGAACATGTCGGTGAGGATGATGACCCCCTGGCCGCTGTTGCAGGCGGTGACGGCGTCGGCGATGTCGGTGCGGCGCACCTCCATATCGTCATCGGCCGCGATGCAGATCGCCGCCACGCAGGGCTGCGCGCCAACGACATGCTCCATGGCGGCCCGAAACTCGGCCGCCAACCCCCCGTGGGTTACCAGAACCAATCCGATCATTGGTCGCTGCCCTCACGCCCTTCGACTGAGTCTGTCAATGGGGCGCCTGCCACAACGGCGGCATCGCCCGCCAATTTTGCGATATCCCGATGCACCAGCGCCACGGGTTGCCCGGCCGCCACCAGCCGCGCCGCCAGATCGCGCGCGGTGGCAACACTGCGATGGCGCCCGCCGGTGCAGCCAATGGCAATCGTCAGATAGGCCTTGCCTTCGCGGGCATAGCCGGGAAGCAGGGTGCGGATGAGATCATCGAACTTGGTGAGCGTGGCGGCATAAAGCGGATCGGCTGCGACAAACGCCGCCACCCGGTCATCCTCGCCGGTCAGGGGCCGCAACGCGACATTCCAGTGCGGATTGGCCAGGAAGCGGACATCCAGCACCAGATCGGCATCGCGCGGCAGGCCGGCGGCAAAGCCGAAGCTGAGGATGGTGACGGTCAGCCCCGGCGACAGGCCGCCGAACCGCTCTGCCACGCGGGCGCGCAGATCGGTCACCGACAATTCGGTGGTGTCGATGACCAGATCGGCCCAGCGCCGCAGCGGCATCAGCAGGTCGCGCTCCGCGATGATGCCATCGATGGCCGGGCGATCCAGGCTGAGCGGGTGGCGGCGGCGGGTTTCGGAAAAGCGCCGGATCAACACCTCGTCGGCGCAATCCAGGAAGATCAACCGCACATCGCGCCCCGCATCGCGCAGCGCCGCCACGCGCGCCGCCAGCGCGGTGGGATCGAAGGCGCGGGTGCGGGTGTCGATGCCCAGCGCCAGCGGGCGCCCCTGCGCGCCGGCGATCAACGCATCGAGCAGCGACAGCGGCAGATTGTCCACCACTTCATGCTCGGCATCCTCCAGCGCGCGCAGCACGGTGGATTTGCCGGCACCCGAAAGGCCGGAGATGATCAGGATCGGCGGGCTCACGCCGCGACTTGTGCCGGGAAGCCCGTGGCTTGCCAAGGCCCGCGCCGCGCGCTGCGGCGCCGAATCGCCGAACGGATCAAACGCCAGCATGGGCAGGGTTACCCCCGCCACCGGAAATTGTTCAATGTCGGGCATGCGGCCGGGGGGTCGGCCAAGATCCAGCACCAGCGCGATGCGGGCAGGCGCCGTCGGTTCGGGGACGATGCCCAGCCCCCGCACTTCCAGCAGACCGGCCAGCCGCGGCGGCGCGCTCGCCACAGGTCCGTGTTCGCAAGCCGTCACCACCACCCGATCATCAGCCACCAACTGCCAGCCACACGCCACCAGACGCAGCGCCAGATCGGATTTGCCGGCACCCGATGGCCCCAGCAGCAGCACGGCGCGGCCATCGAGCGCAACCGCCGTGGCGTGCAGCGTTTCAGGCATGGTCTTTGGCATCGGATCAGGCCGCCGGCAGCAACACGCGGAACCGGCCGCCGCCACCTTGGGCCTCCTCCACCACGATCTGGCCGCCGTGGGCGCTGACGATGGCGGCGGCGATCGACAGGCCCAGCCCGGAATGGCGGCCAAAATCCTCCGTCGGCGGCCGTTCGGAATAGAATCGGCGGAAGATGTCGCCGCGGTTGGCCGACGGCACGCCGGGCCCCTGATCGGTGACGATCAGTTCGACCTGTTCACCAACACGATCAACGGCAAGGGTGACGGTTCCGCCGTCTGGCGAGAAGCTCAACGCATTGTCGATCAGGTTGCGCAGCACTTGCGCCAGACGGCTGGCGTCGCCTTCGATCATCACCGGCGCCGGCAGGCCGGCGCGCTGCACCGCCAGCCCCCGGGTCTGCCCATGCGCCTGTCCGGCGATGCCATAGGCGCTGACCAGGCCATCGGCGAGCGCCCCGGCATCGACCGGCTGGAAGCCGGTGCGCGACAATTCCGCATCCAGCCGGCTGGCATCGGCGATATCGGTGATCAGCCGATCGATGCGCCCGACATCATCGCGGATCACGTCCAGCAACTGATCGCGCAACGCCGGCTGTTCGACCTGGCCCAGCACATCGACCGCCGAGCGCAGCGAAGCGAGCGGATTCTTCAACTCATGGGCGACATCGGCGGCAAAGGCTTCGGTGGCATCGATCTGCCGCCTGAGCGCGATCGACATGTCGGAAACGGCGCGGGCCAGCGCGCCGATCTCGTCGCGGCGATCGGGCAGGCGTGGCACCACCACTTCGCGGCGCCGGCCCAGCCGCACCCGGTGGGCCGCAATCGCCAGCAAGCGCAGCGGGCGCACGATGGTGCGTGTCAGGTAGAACGACAGCCCCAGGGTCAGTCCCGAAACGCTGAGCAGGAGCCAGAAGGAGGTGAGGCGTTCGGCCCGCAGGATGCGTGACACATCTTCGGCATTGTCCATCAGATGCACCACGCCAAGGCCCGGCACGGGCACCGCGGCCCCCACGATGATGCTGCCATCGATGGCGCGGCGCAGTTCCGTGGCGGGCTGGCCGGACTGGCGCGCCATCTGCACCTCGCGCCACTGGCCGGCACGATCCGGCACGGCCTCGGCATAGTGCGGCAGCGTGCGCGCGCTCAGCAACTGCTCGAGAAGTCGGTCGATGAATTTTGCCGATGCGCGCTGCCACGAATAGCCATCGGGATCTTCGATGGCAAAGCGGCGCGTGGGCTCGAACCGCCAATTGTCGGTCAGCACGCCGCCGTCGTTGGCATAAAGCCGCACGCGCGTGCCCCGCGCAAAGTTCAGCCGTTCAAGCCCGGCAGGAAGATCGCCCGCGAGACCGGCAATCGCCAGGGCTTCATTCGATATGGCGTTCGTGCGTTCATCCAGCAGGCGGGCGCGCACCGTATCGAGATAGAGCAGCATGATCGCCAGCACGATCACCGCGAGCAGGTTCACCGCAAAGATGCGGGCGCGCAGCGAACCAAAGCCGAGGCCCCGGCGCCATTCCTGCACCGCCTCCTCTGCTCTCACATCCTATTCCTCGTTGAAACGGTAACCGACGCCATACAAGGTCTCGATGGCTTTGAACTGGTGATCAACTGCGCGGAATTTCTTGCGCAACCGCTTGATATGGCTGTCGATGGTGCGGTCATCGACGTACACGTCATGGGCATAGGCCGCATCCATCAACTGGTCGCGCGACTTCACGAAACCGGGCCGTTGCGCCAGGGTTTCCAGGATCATGAATTCGGTGACCGTCAAGGCCACATCGCCGCGGCGGCCTTCGCCGGCATCCCAATACACCCGGTGGCGCGCCGGATCCATGTTCAGCCGCCCGCGCACGATGGGATCGACCACGATGTCATCCGCGGCATCGGGCGCGGCGCGCCGATTGGCGGTGCGGCGCAGCACGGCACGGATGCGTTCGATCAACAGGCGCTGGCTGAACGGCTTGCCGATATAGTCGTCGGCGCCCATGGCCAGGCCGAGCGCTTCATCGATCTCGGTGTCCTTGCTGGTCAGGAAGATCACCGGCACCTGGCTTTTCTCGCGCAGGCGACGCAGCAGCTCCATGCCGTCCATGCGCGGCATCTTGATATCGAGCACCACCAGATCGGGCAGATTTTCCAGCAGGGCTTTCAGGGCGCTATCGCCGTCAGAATAGAGCCGCACCGCAAAGCCTTCGGCCTGCAGCGCGATCGACACCGACGTGAGGATGTTGCGATCATCGTCGACGAGGGCAATCGTGGGGACAAGCGTGGTCTGGTCCATCGCCGCCTATGTGAAGCGACAGCGCGTCTTTCGCAAGTCCAGCGCGTAGATTGCACAGGCCGCGCGCAAATTCAGCCATGTCAGCATTGTCCATGCTACGACGTTTTGACGGATGTTAACGTGTCGGCTATGCGGGCCGCCATAAAAGGTCGGCTCGGCTTTTGGAGGCGAGTTTGGCCCCGGAATTCAGGAGTAGAATCGTGCCATCCACTGTTGTTCCCGCCTTTGGTCTTGCATCGCAGGGCTATGCCACGCCCGCCAGTCTGCACTGGAATCTGGCCACGGGCCCGCTGGTGGAACTGGCCGTGCAACGCGGTGAAGGCATGTTGTCGGAACATGGCGCGCTGGTGGTGAAAACCGGCAAGCACACCGGCCGCAGCGCCAACGACAAGTTCATCGTGCGCGATGCCGAAACCGATGGCACCATCTGGTGGGACAAGAACAAGAGCATCACGCCCGCGCAATTCGCCGCCGTGAAAGCCGATTTCCAGGCCGCGCTGGCGCAGAAGGCCGATCTGTTCGTGCAGGATCTGTTCGGCGGCAGCCAGCCCGAGCACCGGGCGCGGGTGCGGGTGATCACCGAACATGCCTGGCACAGCCTGTTCATCCGCACGCTGCTGGTCCGCCCCGGCGCCGATGAACTGGCGGATTTCGTACCGGAATACACGATCATCGATCTGCCGTCGTTCCGCGCCGATCCGGCCCGTCATGGCTGCCGCAGCGAAACCATCGTGGCGGTCGATTTCACCAACAAGACCGTGCTGATCGGCGGCACCGCCTATGCCGGCGAAATGAAGAAATCGGTGTTCTCCATCCTGAACTATCTGCTGCCCGAACGCGGCGTAATGCCGATGCACTGTTCGGCCAATATCGGCCCGGATGGCGACACGGCGATCTTCTTCGGCCTGTCGGGCACCGGCAAGACCACGCTGTCCGCCGATGCCAGCCGCACGCTGATCGGTGATGATGAACATGGCTGGTCGGATACGGCCGTCTTCAACTTCGAAGGCGGTTGCTATGCCAAGATGATCCGGCTGTCGGCCGAAGCCGAGCCGGAGATTTACGCCACCACGCGCCGGTTTGGCACGGTGCTGGAAAATGTCGTGATGGATCCCGACACGCGGGTGATCGATCTGGACGACAACAGCCTGGCAGAAAACAGCCGCGGTTCCTATCCGATCGAATTCATCCCCAACGCGTCGGCCGACAACATGGGCCCGGTGCCGCGCAACATCATCATGCTGACCGCCGATGCGTTCGGCATCCTGCCGCCGATATCCAAGCTGACGCCGGATCAGGCGATGTATCACTTCCTGTCGGGCTACACGGCGCGCGTCGCCGGCACCGAAATCGGCGTGACCGAACCGGATGCCACCTTCTCCACCTGTTTCGGTGCGCCGTTCATGCCGCGTCACCCGTCGGTTTATGGCAATCTGTTGAAGTCACGCATTGCCAAGGGCGGCGTGGATGTGTGGCTGGTCAACACCGGCTGGACCGGCGGCAGCGCCACCGCCGGTGGCAGCCGCATGCCGATCAAGGTGACGCGCGCGCTGCTCAACGCCGCGCTCGACGGCAGCCTGAAGACGGCGGAATTCCGCACCGATGCCAATTTCGGCTTTGCGGTTCCCGTCGCCGTGCCGGGCGTGGACAGCATCATCCTCAACCCGCGCGAAACATGGGCCGACAAGGCGGATTATGATGCCAGGGCCAAGGCGCTGGTCGGCATGTTCATCGCCAATTTCGCGGCGTTCGAAGCGCATGTCGATCAGAGCGTGCGCGAAGCGGCCCCCAGCGCCGCCTGAGCAATCGGCGGCGCCAGCGCTGTGGCCGATGGGCCACATCCGCAACACAATGTGTGCCGCCTCACGAATTACGCACATTGCCCTGTTGTCATGGCAACGCTGCGGCGCAACAAAAGTGCCGCAATTGTCAGGATAGGGGCGATACCGTGTTGAACAAGAAAATGCTGCTGCTTGCTGGTTCCGTGCTGGCTGGATCGCTGGCCACCGCAACCATGGCGCAGGATCAGACGACCGCTGCAGCCGCCGAGACCGCCGCCGAAGAACTGGTGGTCACCGGGTCGCGCCTCAAATCCAGTCCAAACGAAACCTCGGCCTTGCCGATCACCACCGTTGATGCCGCCGCTTTGCGTGCACTGGGCAACAGTGATCCCACGGCCACGTTGCGCCAGATTCCGGCGCTGCTTGCTTCGGGTACTGTGGCCGATTCCATCGAGCGCGGTGCGGGCGGCATTGGCCAGGCCACACTGAACTTGCGCCAGTTGGGCGCCAACCGCACGCTGGTTCTGGTCGATGGCTATCGCCATGTTGCCGGTGTTGCCGGCAGCCAGACGGTCGACGTGTCGACCATCCCGAATGCGCTCATCGAACGGGTCGACGTCCTTACCGGCGGCGCTTCGGCTGTTTATGGCGCCGACGCTGTCACCGGTGTGGTCAACTATGTGCTGAAAAAGAATTTCCAGGGGCTTGCCCTTGATGGTCAGTTCGGAATTTCCGATTTCGGCGATGGCAACAGCTATCGGCTGGAAGGCACCTGGGGCACCAACTTTGCAGACGGCAAGGGCAATGTCACCTTCTCGGCCGGCTACACCAAGGACGAGGAAATCCTGTTCTCGGCGCGGCCCTTCACGGCTGACAACGGCCGCGGCAACAACAGCACCACCTATGCCAACCCGTTCCGCCGGTTCCAGAAAGGCGACATCAACGCCGCGACCATGCCGAACTTCGCCAACTACTACCGCGTCGGTGGCCCTGGCCCGCGCACCAGCCGCATCGCCTTTGGTCCCTCCATCCCGACCGCGGCGCAGTTTGCCACCCAGTTTCCTGGCGTTACCCCGACAGCGGCGGAAAGCGCCCTGATGGCCCGCGCCGCCGGTGCGCCGTCGTTGGTTATTGGCAGCCAGCCAGCCTTTGGTATCTCGTCCAACGCCGGCCTGATCTTCCGCGGTGATTTCGCCCGCTTCACCACCGATCTCAACAACAATGGCATCGCGGACTGCAACGAAAGCTTTGTTGGTTGGACCGGCTTTGGCGGCGGCGGTTGCTATGTCTCCACCCCCGGCGGCGGCGTGAAGATTTTCCAGGACGGCATCATTTCCACCAGCCAGAACCAGTTCGGTGGCGATGGCGCCCCGGAACGCGTCAATGCCCAGTCCTTGATCCCCGGTTCGGAACGCATCTATGCCAACTTCCGCGGCAATTATGAATTCTCGCCCGCTGCCGAAGTGTTCATCGACGCCAAATACACCCGCAACAATGCGATCAGCCGCAGCGCCTACAACAGCTTCTATGATACGCTGCTGATCACGCCCGACAACCCGTTCATCCCGACGGTGCTGCAAGGCCAGGCCGATGCCGGCGGCGGCCTGCGCGTCTCGCGCGACATGACCGACCTGGGCGACGGCATCAGCCGGGCGCGCCGCGAAACCTATCGCATCGTGGCGGGCGTGCGCGGCGAAATCAGCTCGCACCTGAATTATGAAGTGGTCGGCAACTGGGGCCGCACGGACAACGCGAATACCTTTGAAAACGCCGTGCTCTATGATCGGCTGTTCGCTGCCATCGATGTGGTGCGTGGTCCCAATGGCCAGCCAGTCTGCCGCGTCAGCACCGGAAACACCACGCCGCATCCGGGCTCGGAAACCTTCCCGCTCATTGCGCCCGGGTTCTTCAGCTTCCGCCCCGGCGACGGCACCTGCGTGCCGGCCAACATATTGGGTGGTGCCAATTCGATCAGCAAGGCTGCGGCCGATTGGATCACCGCGCCGACCACCAACCGCTTCCGTCTCGAACAGACGGTGCTGACGGCCCTGTTCACCGGCGATACCGGCGGTTTCCTCAACCTGCCCGGCGGTGCCATCCAGTTTGCCTTCGGCGGCGAATATCGGAAGGAAGAATCCACCTCCACATTCGATCCGCTGGTGCTGGGGATCATCCCGCAAACCGGCCCGGCCAACATCGCGGGCCGGTTCATCGGCGATGTGGAGCCCACCAACCAGTCGCTGATCTTCGATCCCACCAACCGCACCAACAATGCCGGTGGCAGCTTTGACGTGAAGGAAGTCTTCGGCGAAGTGAAGGTGCCGATCCTGAAGGACACGCCGTTCTTCCACGAGCTCACCCTGGGCGCGGCGGCCCGCTATGCCGATTACTCGACCATCGGCGGCGCTCTCACCTGGAATGTCAGCGGCACCTGGGCCCCGATTGAGGACATCAAGTTCCGCGGCACCTATGCCCGCGCCATCCGTGCGCCCAACATCACCGAATTGTTCGATCCGGCGCAGGGCACCACCTTCCGGCCGTCCGATCCGTGCGATCTGATCAACCAGAATGTGAACCCGGGCCGTCGCGGCAACTGCCTTGCCGCCGTGACGGCGCTGGGCATTGCCAATCCCGCGACCTTCCTCGCCAATTATAATGATCCGCTCACCGGCCGTTTCGGCGGAACCATCAGCGGCAATCCCAATCTGCAGGAAGAAAAGGCCACCACCTTCACGGTGGGCACCGTGGTTCAGCCCAGCTTCGTGCCGGGCCTGACGCTCAGCGCGGATTATTATTCGATCAAGATCACCAACGCCATTCAGGCGTTGACCGCGCAGAACATCGTGGACACCTGCTACGACAACACGCAGTTCCCCAACAGCTTCTGCTCGCTGTTCGATCGCATCGGGCCCACGGCGCCGGGCAACACCTCGGCCAATCAGCCCAATCTGTTCGGCTTCCGCACCCTGCGTCAGACCCAGTTGAACTTTGCCAAGATCGAAACCGCCGGTGTCGATTTCTCGGTGAACTATCGCTTCACCCTGTGGGACAAGAACAACATCAGCCTGGGCCTGAACGGCAATTGGACCAAGCAGGTCAATCGCTTCTTCGATCCGACCAATCTCAACAACATCAATCCGGCGCTGCGCGAATTGTCGGTTCCTGAATGGTCAGGCGTTGGCTCCGTCAACTACAACCGCGGCGCCTTCAGCTTCGGCTATAATGTGCAATATGTGCAGTCCACTGCGGCCGCCAGCGCGATCCAGATCGAAACCATCGACACGCAATTCGGCCCGGCCGGGTTCGCACCGGATTACTGGATCCACAACATCAACTTCAACGTGGACATCCTGAAGGACCGCTTCAGCGTCTATGGTGGCGTCAACAACCTCACCAACGCCGCGCCCTATCTCTCGTCGTCGGCCTACCCGGTCTCCGGCATGGGCCGCTTCTACTTCCTGGGCATCCGCGCCAAGCTCTGATGCGAATGGCCTGAAACGCGAAAGGGCGGCCCGCAAGGGCCGCCCTTTTTCGTTTGCGGGC
>Ga0164295_10002901_pt1 | contig 13961 bp, 10 predicted proteins | sample GEODES006metaG_FD_111798 | JGI IMG/M metagenome (GOLD analysis project Ga0164295, IMG submission 111798) | Oligotrophic lake water microbial communities from Sparkling Lake, Wisconsin, USA - GEODES006 metaG | ecosystem: Environmental > Aquatic > Freshwater > Lake | place: USA: Sparkling Lake...
AGCAGCGCGACTCGCTCGCCCTTGGCCACGGTCAGGGACACGCCGCGCAGAATGGGGCGCTCAGCGTAGTGTTTGGTGGCGTTGCGGACTTCGAGCATGGATGCACAGATAACGCCTCTGCTGAAGCGTGAGAGGCAGGCATTTGCAATCGGTTCAACTTCTTCCTGCGCCCATGGAATCCTGTGTTAGCATCGCGGCCCCCAATCCTGCCCGATGTTCCAACTTCGTTACCCTGCTGACCTGCCCATCACGGCCCGCCGTGAGGAGATCGTTGCGACGATACGTGATCATCAGGTGGTGATTCTGGCGGGTGAAACGGGATCGGGCAAGACGACGCAGTTGCCCAAGATGTGCCTGGAGGTGCAAGGTAACGATGTTCGCGGCAAGATCGGCTGCACGCAGCCGCGACGCGTGGCAGCGATGAGTGTGTCCAAGCGTGTGGCCGAAGAACTCGGTGTGCCGTGGGGGCGCGAGGTCGGGTGCAAGATGCGCTTCAGCGATGACACGAACCGCGACACGCGCGTGAAGTTCATGACCGATGGCATCCTGCTCGCCGAGATTCAAAGCGATCCGATGCTGCGGGCTTACTCGATGCTGATCCTGGATGAAGCGCATGAGCGGTCGTTGAACATCGACTTCCTGCTCGGCTATCTGAAGGGCTTGCTGGTTCAGCGGCCGGATTTGAAGCTGGTGGTTACGTCGGCGACCATCGACACCGAGGCCTTCTCCAAGCACTTCAGCGACGCCCCGATTATCGAGGTCTCAGGCCGTTTGTATCCGGTGGACATTCGTTATGCGCCGGTCGCATCGAATGAAGACGTGGATCTCATCGACGCAGCGGTCAGTGCCACCGAGGATGCCTTGATCGAAACGAACGAAGGTGACGTGCTAATCTTCATGGCCACCGAGCGCGATATTCGTGAGACCTGCGACTTGCTGGAAGGTAGGCTCGGCTCCTCGTATGAAGTGCTTGGTTTGTATGGTCGCATGGCGTCGAACGATCAGCAGCGCGTCTTTGCCCCTGGTCGCAAACGTCGTGTCGTAGTCGCGACGAACGTCGCGGAAACGTCCATCACGATCCCGCGCATTCGCTACGTGGTGGACACAGGCTTGGCACGTATCAGTCGCTACAACCCACGCACTCGCACGAAACGATTGCCGGTTGAGGCCGTGTCGCAAAGCAGCGCGAATCAACGCGCAGGCCGCGCGGGTCGTGTGCAGGACGGCATCTGCATTCGCCTCTACACGCAGGAGGACTTCGACAAGCGTGAGCGCTTCACCATGCCGGAGATTCAGCGGGCGAACCTAGCCGAAGTCATCCTGCGCATGATGGCCTACAAGCTGGGCGACATCGAGAGTTTCCCCTTCATCAATCCGCCCGTGCACGCGGCGATTCGCAGTGGCTATCAGTTGCTGCATGAGCTTGGCGCATTGACCGACACGCATGACATGACGCCGATGGGCCGCGAGCTGGCGCGCCTACCGCTCGATCCCACGCTGGGCCGCATGTTGTTGCAGGCGCAGAAGGAAAAGGCACTGCCGGAGATGCTCATCATCGCCGCAGGCCTGAGCATTCCCGACCCCCGCGAGCGCCCGGAAGAAGGTCGCGAGCAGGCCAATGCGGCGCACAAGGCTTTTGCGTGTCCTGACTCGGACTTCCTAACGCTTCTGCGCATCTGGCAGGCCTCGCCACAAGCGGATGGGAAAGGGAGCACCACGGCGCTGCGCAAGTTCTGCCGCTCGAACTACCTGTCCTTCATGCGCATGAGGGAGTGGCGCGATGTGTGGCGTCAGCTCAGCGACACATTGCGCGAGGACAAGGACATCGGGAGTGAACAAGGCAAGGACTCCAACGACGATGCCATCCATCGCAGCATCCTTGCCGGTCAGTTGGGCAACATCGCCACACGCGAGGACAACAATCTCTACAAGGCGGCGGGCAATCGCGAAGTGTGTCTCTTCCCTGGCTCAAACCTCTACGCGCGACGCGACAAGAAGAATCCCGCGAAGCCTGGCCAAGACAAGTCGAAGCAGCCCGCATGGATCGTCGCGGGCGAGATCGTGCAGACCTCGCAGCTCTTTGCGCGCACCGTGGCCAAGGTGAATCCTGACTGGATTGCGGAGCTGGGCGGCCATCTCTGCGAGCGTCGCTACAGCGAGCCGCACTACAGCGTGAAGGCCCAGCGCGTGCTCGTTACTGAGCGCATGATCTTGCACGGCCTAGAGGTGAAGCGGCAGCACATCGACCATGGCAAGGTCGATCCCGTGGCCGCTACGCAGATTTTCATTCGTGCCGTGCTGATCGATGGCGAAGCGCCCTTGCCGCATCGCTTCTACACGCACAATCACAAGCTGCGCGAGAAGATCGAAACCTCACTGACTCGTGTGCGCAGCACCCGCGCCTGGGACGTGTCCGAGTCGCTCTTCCTCTACTACGACGCGCGCATCAAGCACGTGTCGTCCGTGCATGATCTGAACAAACTCATCCATGAGCGCTGCAAGGAAGAGCCGAATTTCCTCTGCGCCAGTGAGACGGACTTGATTGGCAATGATGAGTTCGCCTTCGATCTCGCGCAGTTCCCCGATCAGGTCACGTTTGGTAGCAGCGTGCTGCCGCTGAACTATGCTTATTCACCCGGTGATGAGCGTGATGGCGTGACGGTGAAGGTGCCGCTGCAAGTGGCGGAGCATCTGACCAGCGGCCAAATCCAATGGATGGTGCCAGGGCTGCGCGAGGAGTTGATCGAGGTGCTGCTGCGTGCGCTGCCGAAGTCCATCCGTCGCAGCTTCATGCCCGTTGATCAACGTGCGAAAGAGATCTCCGTGCAGTTCGATCCTGGTCGCAGCGAGTTCTTGCCTGCGCTCGCGCATCACTTGACCCGCACCTACCGCATCGAGGTCAAAGCCAGCGATTGGCCTGCGCAGAGCGTGCCCGCGCATCTGCAACCGCGCGTGGAGGTCATTGATCAGAAGAAGCAAACCGTCTTCACCGGGCGCGACCTGTCAGAGATTCGCAAGACGGTGCAGAAGACCGAGGTGAAGTCCGATGCCTGGGACAAGGCCGTGCAACGAGTCGAGCGCTTTGCCTTGTCGTCGTGGTCCTTCGGTGATCTGCCGGAGTCCATCGTGGTGGAGCACATCAATGGCGTGGACGTGCTGGGCTATCCAGGGCTGGTGCTACGCGATGGCGAAGTGGATCTGCGCTTGTTCAAGCAACGCGACGAAGTGCTGAAGCACTCGCCCGCTGCCGTGCGCAAGCTTGCCGAGAACGCCCTGGGCAAGGACATCGCCTGGCTGTGGAAAGAGTTGCGGCATCTCACGCCCGGCGGAGCTAAGCCTGTGCAGAGCTTTCACAACAGTCTGTCAGCGTTGAGTCTGAGCAAACCTGCCACCCCACAAGGCAGTGCCGAGCAACTGCAAAAGGACGCGCATGAGCACATCCTCCGCCACATGCTGAGGCTGCAACCTTTGTTGCCGCTGACTGAGAAGCGCTTTGTCGCCCTGTGCGAGAGCGTGCGCAAAGACCTGCCGCTGATCACGCATCGTGTCGGCGATCTCTTGAAGCAAACCCAGGAATGGAAGCAGAAGCTGCAAGCCTTGCCGAAGCCTTATCCAGGATTAGCGCATGACTTGCATCGGCTGTTGCCACCGGACATCCTGGCCCGCACACCGCATCAGCAGTTGCAGCATCTGCCGCGCTACATGAAGGCGATGCAGGTGCGTGCCGAACGCTTCTCGCATAGCCCCGACAAGGATGCCAAGAAGGAAGACCTGATTATCGATTTCGACGGTTGGGAAAAGTATGTGCCGGAGTCGCAGCATGAGACCTTCCGCTGGATGATGGAGGAGTATCGCGTGACGGTCTTCGCGCCCGAGCTGGGCACCGCGCAGCCGGTGTCGGTGAAGAAGCTGGAGGCGATGATGGTGTAGGGCTGGCGTTTCAAAATCCCGCTGGTTCCTTTGAGCTTCTGCCGCTAGAGCACAATCTCTCATGTCTCTCTCCTTGCTGCCCGCCATCTTTCTGAAGGTCTGCCTGCCGTTGGTGCTGGTGGCCGGCTCGGGCGTGGTGATGGACCGGAAGTTCAAGCTGAACCTGGAGTCGCTGGTGAAGCTGAACCTGTATCTGATGGTGCCAGCCTTCATCTTTGTGCGGTTGCTGGATACACCGCTGGCTGGTGGCGGCGAAGGTTGGATCATGCTGGCGGCCTTCAGCACGCTGATCTTGTGCGGCGTGGCCAGCTTTATCGTCGGGCGGATTTTGAAACTCGATGGCGCGGCGCAGAAGGCTCATGCACTGGCGTCGATGCTGGGGAACTGCGGCAACTTCGGGCTGCCGCTGGTGACGCTGGCCTTTGGCAAGGACGCGGCGGCAGTGCAGGTCTATGTGCTGGTGACGATGAATGTGAGCACCTTCACGGTCGGCTTATTCCTGGCGAACGCGGATGCGCGCGGCGGCTGGCGTTCGCACTTGAAAGCCTTGAACGCGACGCTGCGGCAGCCTGCGATTTACGCGGTGAGCGCTGCGGCCTTGTGCAAGTGGCTGGAGCTGGATTTGCAAAGCGTGACCTGGCTGTGGGAGCCGCTGCACATGCTGGCAGAGGCGTTGATCGGTTTTGCGCTGGTGACGCTGGGCGTGCAGTTGTCGCAGACAAAGCCCGCGCCGTTGCAGGCACCGCTCATCTCATGTTTGGCCGTGCGGCTGCTGGTGGCGCCTTTTATTGCCTTCGGCATCACACAGCTGCTGCATTTCCCGAAGGAGGTCGCGGCGGTGATCATCCTCACCGCTGGAGCGCCCACCGCCGTGAACAGCGCGCTGCTGGCGCATGAGTTCGGCGGCGACCGCCGTTTCGCCACGGCCAGTGTCTATTACAGCACGCTGCTCAGCATGATCACGGTGACGCTCAGTCTGGCGGTGCTGCGGGGGTGGATGGGGCAGTGAGGGGGGAGGGGAATGTGGAGATGTGAGAAGTGGAGTTGTGGAGAGGTGAGAAGTTCTTCGTGCGCAGTTGGGAAGCTTTGGTTATGGATGCACCTCACTCCTCGACATCTCACTTCTCCACTTCTCACACCCCCCCGCCCCATGTCCCATCGCTTTGAAATCACCGAGCGTGTCCAGTTCTCTGAGACGGACATGGCGGGCATTGTGCATTTCTCGAACTTTTATCGTTACATGGAGCGGGTGGAGCATGCGTTTGCCCGCTCGCTGGGGTTGTCGGTGGTGGAGAAGGGCGAGGATCGCGTGGGCTGGCCACGCGTTCATGCGAGCTGCGACTTCTTCGCGCCCTTGTTTTTTGAAGAAGAGTTCCGACTGGAACTCCTGGTCGAGGAGGTGCGCACCAAGGTCGTCCGCCACTTGATCCGTGTCTGGAAAATGGACGGCACGCTGGCGGCGGAAGGTCGCATCACAGCGGCCTGTGTGCGCAAGGACCCTGAGACAGGTCAGATGAAAGCTGTAACGATCCCGGACCGCATTCGCAGCAAGATTGAGGCGGCACCCGCCGAATTGCTTGCGCGTCCGCGCCCTTGATGATTTTGGAGAGATGAACTGCAACCACACACACGAATGAAAATGAGCTGGCACACCTATGCACTGATGACGGTCTTCTTTTGGGGAGTTTACGGCGTGCTTCTGCACCTGGGACGGGGACACATCGCGACTTTCGCGCCGGCCGATCAGAACAACGCGGGGTTGAAGGCCTTCCTCATGGTTTGCGTGGCTTACATGGTCACGGGCGTCATCGCCTTTGGCGTGCTGAAGGCGCGGGGTTCTGACCTGAGCCTCGGAAACCTGGGCATCACCTGGAGCCTCGTCGCCGGTCTGGCGGGTGCGCTGGGTGCCTTCACTCTGGTGCTGGCCTTGGGGGCAGCAGGTCCGATTTACAAGGCGGCAGCGGCAGCGGCGGTTATGCCCATCGTCTTTGCTGGCGCGCCGATCGTGAACACGATTGTCGCCATGATGAAGGCACCGCCTGAGGGCGGATTGAAGGCCTTGCCGCTGCCCTTCATCATCGGTTGCGTGCTGGCCGCCAGCGGGGCCTTCTTGGTAGCGAAGTATGCGCCGAGCAATGCGGGCGCAAAGACTTCGGCCCAAGCGAAGCACTGATGGTTTAACCACGGAAAACACGGAATACACCGAAGGAACCGGTGTTCTGGTTTTCTTACCCATTCCGTGTTCTCCGTGTCTTCTGGGGTTCCATCTTCTGAGGCGAAGCTCCAGTCGCTCCTGCGGCTGATCTTGGCGTCGGACAATTTCAATTCGCGCAAGCTAAAGGCGGCGGGAATCCTGCATCCCGTTTCTAGCCTCCACAAGCTTCCGTTCACGACCAAGGCGGAGCTTCTGGCTGACCGTTTGGCGTTTCCGCCGTTTGGTTCAGCGTTGACGGAGCCGTTGGTGAATTACACGCGCTTCTGCCAGACCAGCGGCACCAGCACGGGGCAGCCCATGGCTTGGGTGGATACCCCGCAGAGCTGGCAGGCGATGCTGGAGTGCTGGCGCATGGTGTTTCGCGAGGCGGGACTGAGGAAAGGGGAGGACCGCATTTTCACAGCCTTCGCCTTTGGTCCCTTCCTGGGCTTTTGGACGGCGTTTGAAGCGGCGGCCACGGACTACCTCGCGGTCCCGGGCGGTGGCTTGTCGAGCCAGGCACGTCTGCAAACGATGGCTCGCTACGGGGCCACGACCTTGTGCTGCACGCCGACGTATGCGGTGCGGTTGGGCGAGATGATCGGCACGGCGGAAGCCGGTGTGTCACTGGCCGACTTGCGCATTCGCAAACTCATCGTCGCCGGGGAGCCTGGCGGCAATGTGCCCGGCGTTCGGCAGCGCTTGGAGAATCTATGGAATGCCCGCGTCTTCGATCATCATGGCATGACGGAGGTTGGACCTGTGAGCTTTGAGTCTGAGCAACTGCCCGGCTATTTGCAGATCATCGAGGAAGCCTATGCCGCTGAGGTGATTGGGGCCGATGATCAAGAGGTCGCCGAGGGGCAGTATGGGGAACTGGTGCTGACCACGCTTAACCGCACCGCCTGCCCGCTGCTGCGCTACCGCACGGGCGACTGGGTCAAGAAGCGCCGCATCAACGGACGGCTGAGCCTGGAAGGCGGGGTGCTGGGCCGTGTCGATGAGATGGTCGTCGTGAGAGGCGTCAATCTTTACCCCAGCGCCGTGGAGAGCGTGGTGCGGCAGTTCGCCGAGGTGGCCGAGTTCCAGGTGGTTCAGCACAAAGTCGACGCGATGGACGAGATCGAGGTGCGGGTGGAGCTTCACCCCGGCACCCCGGACAGCTTGCAGCGCCGGATCGAGGACCGGTTGCGCGATACCTTTGCCATGCGCGTTTCGGTGCGATTGGCCACGGGCTTGCCCAGGTTTGAGTTCAAGGCGAAACGCTGGGTGAAGCTGTAACCAGCTCGCTGTCCACGTTTCCGAGTGTCCGATCAGACTACGCTGAAGCGCGAACAGCCAGCAGGCCGGAGCACTGCAAAGCATCGAAATTACCATTTGCCGCCGGGGGTGCTCGCGGCCTAAATAGAGGCCCATTTTCAGCCTGCCATGCTTGAGTTCTTCCGCCGCCACAAAGGTCCTTTCATGATCGTTATCACGATCATTATCATCGTGTCATTCTCCGTGTGGGGAGGCTGGACTGGCTCAGGTAATAATGCGGGCATGCTCAATCCCAACGACGTCGCCTTCACCCTTTACGGCCGCGACTATAGCAATGCGGACATGAACCGCTTGCAGCGCACGCAGCAGCTCGCTTACAGCCTGGGCATGTATGAGTTGGCCTTTGGTCTGCCAGCCGCCGCCGAGCAGATTCAGTCGACCGAGCGCGGCGGCCCTAACTATGACTTCGTGGGCAATCTGCTTGTCCTTCGCGAGCAAGCTCTGAAGTATGGTGTGGCCGCGTCCGACGAGGATGCCAAGAAGCGCCTTGAGACGCTGCCGCTGTTCCAGAAGGAAGGCAAGTTTGATCCGGCATCGGCTTCCATGATGGAAGACCGCCTGCGTGCCAACGGCTTCGGCACGGGTGATCTGCTCGATCTGGTGAAGGACCAGCTCGTGTATGAGCGCCTGCAAGACTTGGTGGGTGCCAACTACTCGCCGTCGGCCCAGGCCGTGACCGCTGCCTACGCCGCCGGCCAGCAGACCATCCGGGCCTCGGCTGTCAATCTGGCGCTGGACACCTTCAAAAAGAAGGCAGAGGTGAAGGACGACGAGATTAGCAAGTATTTCGACGAGAACAAGGATACTTACAAGACTGCCGAGAAGCGTGCTGCGGTCTATGTCGTGTTTGAAAAGCCGAAGCCAGACGAGAAAAAGAAGGCCGAAGACAATGCCAAGGCACAGACGGAGTATGAGACGCAGGTCAACAACTTCGATAGCCAGTTCAAAGCTCCGGGAGCCGACATCAACAAACTGGTCGAGGAGTTCAAGAAGGCCGTGCCCGCGCTGAAGCTGGAAACGATTCCTGCCTTTGAGCAAGCCACGCCGCCCGAGGCCATCAAGAGCGAGGCCGCCGTGGTGAAGGAAATCTTCCGCTTCGCCCTGAAGAAGGGCAGCCACAGCGATCCGGTGGATGGCACCAAGGGCTATTACTTCCTCAAGATCACCGACATTCAGGAGCCGAAGCAGCAGGAGCTGAAGGACGTGAAGGAAAAGATCAAGGAAACACTGGTGGCCCAGAAGGCGCAGGAAGCCATGATGAAGGCAGCCAACGAGGCGCGCACCGCCCTGGTCGACGGCTTGAAGGCTGGCAAGAAGTTGGAAGAGCTGACCAAAGGCAAGGAAGGCTGGACCGTGGAGATGCTGCCAGACTTCACCACCAGCAACCCGCCACCGAACAACCCCAACGGCCAGCAAATTGCGACCGACGCGGGCAACACCCCAGCCGGTGGCGTGACCAAGCCGATCAGCACGGAAAAGGGCGTGACCCTGGTCGTCGTGAATTCAAAGGAACTCTACAAGCGCGAGGACACCGCCTCGCTGAAGCAGAGCGAGGAAAGCTCGCAGGCCAGCCAGATGCGCTCGGAGCTTTTCAAGGCCTGGTTCGGCAAGCTTCGCTCAGCCGCTGGTATGAAGGTGGCGGTGAAATAACTTTCTTCTCCGAATCATGATCGATGTGGAAGCCTTGCTCGATGAGGCAAGCGGCCATGTCGCTGTCGGCGAATTGACGGAAGCCATCGTGCTTTACCGCCAGTGTGTTGCTGCAGATCCTCAAAACTTCGAAGCCTGGCACTCGCTGGGCATGGCGCTCATGCGCACAGATCAGATGAAGGAGGCCATCGGTGCAGGCATGATGGCCACCACGCTGAAGCCAAATGATTTGCTCGCCTGGACCGCGCTGTCCCAGATGTATGTCAAGCTGGGCCAGATCGCCGAAGCCGAAGACGCGAAAGGCAAGGCACGCATCCTCTCGCTGGGCGGTAAGGTGGTGAAGGATTAATCCTCTCCCCAGCCGATGTCGAACAAGTCCTTCAGCGCTGCTGTTGCTTTTGCTTTTGTGTTGCCGCCTGGGTGATCCTGACATGCAGCGCCGCGCGGCGCTCGCATTTCAATCTTTGTGATTTGGCTTTTGATCCTGGCTCGGAAGCAACTAATCTCGCGGTCTCGTTTCAATGCCAGACTCATCCGCCGCCCCACTGCCCACCGCTCCCAGCAAGCGTCGCGTCTTTTTCTCCCGGTTGTCCACGACCCTGGCGTTGTGGGTGGTCATGGGGCTCGCCATTCAGTGGAAAAGCCAGACGCTTTTTGCTGTGATCGCCTGCTTTTTCGGCGTCGCTGGCGCGGTGGAATACTTCCGCCTCTTGATTCGCGACGCCCAGTATCGCTCCTTCCCGCTGCTCGGTTTGGTGATCTGCCTGGGCTACTGGGCGGCCGTCATCTGGCATGTGCTCACGCACAAGACCGAGCCCCCCATGTGGCTGGACCTGGCGGCGCTGACCCTTTCCGTCCACGGTGCCTTCCTGCTTTGTTACCGGCATGAACTGGAGGGCGAGATCACCCTGCAGCGCATTTTTTCGACGGTGTTCGGTGTCGTTTACACGGTGATCTTCTTTGGCTTCATCGTCCGGCTCATGTATTTCCGGGGCGATGGCTCCGGGCTCACCGGCGTGTTCTTGATGCTCTACCTGGTCATGGTCACCAAGTTTAGCGACATGGGTGCCTATGCGATCGGCTCCCTCATCGGCCGGCACAAGATGATTCCGCACATCAGCCCCGGCAAAAGCTGGGAGGGCCTCGGCGGTGCGGTGCTGGGGTCTGGCATTGCCGCCGTGCTGCTGCTGGCGACGCTGCCAGCCCATCGCTTGCTGCCGCTGGATTGGTTCCATGGGCTGGTCCTGGTGCCGATCATGGTCTTCGCTGCGGTCACCGGCGATCTGGCGGAATCCATCATCAAACGCTGCATCGCCATCAAGGACACCGGCAGCAAGTTCCCCGGTATCGGCGGCATCCTGGACCTGACCGACAGTCTGCTATTCACCGCGCCTGTGTTTTACTTCTACCTGATGGCGTTCACGAAGTAGCAGGTAACCAAGGTCATGGAGCTGAGAGCAAAGAGAAAGACCGTTGCCACATCCACACTCTGATTCATTCATGTCTTCGCCCTCTGCCCTTAGCCCTTCGCCGAAGCGAAAACGCGTCGTCATCCTCGGCTCCACCGGCTCCATTGGCACCAGCGCGTTGAAGGTGGCTCGTGACATTCCAGACCGCATGGAAGTCGTTGCCCTGGCGGCGAACCAAAGTGTGGAAGCGCTCGTCGCCCAAGTGGCTGAAACCCAGGTGCGGCATGTCGCCGTGACTGATGCCGCCTCGGCCCGGCAGGCCCGTGCGCGGCTGCCCGCTGAGGTGACTGTTTTCGAGGGCTCGCAGGGCTTGGTCGATCTTGTGCAGGCTGTCGAGGCCGACATGCTGCTCGTGGCCATCGTCGGCACCGCTGGGCTTGCGCCCGCGCTTGCCGCCGTGGAGAGGAAGATGGATCTCGCCGTCGCGAGCAAAGAAATCTTGGTCATGGCGGGTGAGTCCGTCATGACTGCCGCGAAGCGCAATGGCGTGGACGTGCTGCCTGTGGACAGCGAGCACAACGCCATCTTCCAATGCCTGGAAGGCCATCGCGGCAATCAAGTCCGTCGAATCCTGTTAACCGCCTCGGGCGGCCCATTCCGCACTCTGCCTGCGGACCAGCTGGCGGGCGTGACCGTCGCCCAGGCGCTCAAGCACCCCACCTGGAGCATGGGGCGGAAGATCACCATCGACAGCAGCACGCTCTTCAACAAAGGCCTGGAGATGATTGAGGCGCGCTGGCTCTTCGATGTGCCGATGAGCAAGATCGAGGTCGTGGTGCATCCGCAGAGCATCGTGCACAGCATGGTCGAGTTCGCCGACAACAGCATCATCGCCCAGCTCAGCCACAGCGACATGTGCTTCCCCATCCAGTATGCCGTCACCTGGCCGGAGCGCGTGGGCAACAGCTTGAAGCCCATCGACTTCGCCAGGCTCGGCTCGCTCACCTTTGAAGCGCCGCGCACAGACGACTTTCCCGCGCTTAACCTCGCTCGTTACGCCGGCGAGGTTGGCGGCACACTGCCCGCCGTGCTCAATGCCGCGAATGAAGTCGCGGTCGAGGCCTTCCTGCACGGGCGCGTTGCCTTCCCCATCATCTGGCAGACGGTGGAGAAAACCATGGGCAAACATCAGCCGATGCTGCATCCGACCCTGGAGCAGATCATTGAGGCGGATGCCTGGGCGCGAGCGGTTAGCGCGGAGTTACTTGGCTAGCCCAGGAATTCAACACTGCACGTTTGTTGTTCGAGCTTTGGCTAGTCAACTCATCCATTGAGCGAGCTGAAGCTCGAACGACGGACAGCAAAGCCTCACTTCGGCAGCATCGCCAGATACTGGTCGTTGAGCTGCTTCACCTTGACGCGCAGCGGCTCCAGCTGAGGCTGCAGCTTGGCGAGTTCCGCGCGCCCTTCGGCCACGTTTTTGTCGCGGTCCGGGATTTCTTTGGTGGCGGCGGCGATGGTTTGCTCGGCGTCAGCCTTGCGCTTTTTCGCGTCAGCGGCGGCGGCCTGGGCCTTGCCCACTTCGATGCGCTTGGCTTCCAAGGTTTTTTGATCCGTGCCCGCTTTGGCGGTGGCTTCGGCGAGGGTTTTTTCCAGCGGAGCCAGTGCTGTCTTGGCGGCCGCGATGGCGGCGTTCGGTGCGGCGGCCTTGGCTTCGAAGTCCTTCTTCAGCGCTTCTGGAATTGCTTGCTTCTCGGCGAGGGCCTTCTTGGCACCGTCCAATTTGGCGAGCGCGTCTTGATGAGCCTTGCGGAAGGGCGCGGCCTTCTGCTCGGTGGCGTCGATATTCTTTTTCGCCTCGGCCAGGGCGCGTTCGCGGTCCTTGATCCGGTTGCTGGCCTTGTCAAAAGCACGGCTGGCTTCAACGGCAGCGTTCTTGGCCTCTTGCAGCGCCTTCTGGGCTGTGGCGAAACTGGCCTTCTTTGCTTCCAGCGCTTTGGAAGAGGCGTCCGCCGTGGCGGACATCATGGCGGCTTCTTGCTCAATGGCGACCAGCCCGGTGGTGGAATCGGTCACGGCTTTCTCAGCGGCGGCGATCTTGGCCGGGTCATTGGATGGACGGGCAGCTGACAAGGCCTTAGCCGCATCCACCACTGCGTTTCTGGCCTGAGCCACTTTGCCTTGGGCCTGAGCGGCCGCTTGCTGCTTCGTCTTGTGATCTGCCGTGGCACCGTCTTGCTCCTGCTTGGCCGCGGCCATTGCTTTCTCCTTCACCGGCACATCCGCAGCCTTTTGATCGCTGGTGATCTTGGCTGCGTTGGCATCCTTGCGCGCCTGGGCTAGCTCGGCTTCGACCTTGCTGGCAGCGGCCTTGCGATCGTCCACCGCCTTGGCGGGGGCGGCGAGCTTCTGTGCTGCATCGGCCACCACCTTGTTCTGCTTCTCAACTTCTTTGGCAATGGCGTCGGCGGCTCCCTTGGCGGCGGCAGTGGCATCGTCGCGGATCTTGGCCAGCGCGGCGATCTCGGCTTCCTTGGTGGCTATGATTTGCTTCTGCTCGTTGACCTTGGACGTGGCTTGGTCCTGGGCTGCCTTGGCATCATTGAAAACCTTTTCCACGGGTTGCAACTCGGCCAGTTGCTTGGCGGCAGCCGCGTCCAGTCCGGGAATGGCGGCGGTCGTGTCGGCGATGACTTTCTTGCTGTCCTCGATGCGCTTCAAGGCAGACGCCTTGGCCTCCTCGTTTTCCTTCACGCCATCGGTGTAGGCCTGCACATCGCTTTCCAGCTTGGCCAGCGCGTCTTTCTCGCTGAGCACGGCCACGTTGAACTTCGCAGCCTTGAGGCTCGGCACGGCGCGTTGCATGATCGCCAGCTCGTCTGCCACGGCCTTGGCAGCGGCTTGCGCAGCGGCCAGCAGCTTCTGCCCCTCGGCCGCCTTGCCTTCCAGGTCCTTCACCACATTGGGATAATTCTTGGCAGCCTGCTCGGTCTTGGGCAGTTCCGTCTTCTTCGCAGCCAGCGTCTCGTTAGCGGCCTTGATCTTCGCATCGGCCTCCGCAATCGTTTTGTCTGCTGTTTCCAGCGCGGGCAGTGGCTGGCCCAGTTGAGCCTTCTGCTCCGTCAGCTTGGCCATCAAGGAATCCGCCGAGGCTTTGGCCTGGGCATACTTGGTGTGTTCACCTGCTGCGGCACCGACCTTGCCTTCCAGCTCCTTCACCTTGGCTTGCAAAGCAGCATCATCAGCCTTGGCTGCGAGTTCCTTCTTCGCAGCCTCCAGCTGGCTCTTCATGGCGTTGAGAGCCTGGTCCGCAGCGGCCAGCTTGGCAGCCTCGGCCTGCAGCGGGGGTAGCTGTTTTTCGGTGGCCTGAAGTGCGGCCAGACGTTCGTTGTAGGCCTTGTGCTGGGCGGCGAGCGCCTCCTTGTCTTTGCCTGCCTTCTCGCGGGCGGCCTTGGCCT
>Ga0164295_10002903_pt1 | contig 13958 bp, 7 predicted proteins | sample GEODES006metaG_FD_111798 | JGI IMG/M metagenome (GOLD analysis project Ga0164295, IMG submission 111798) | Oligotrophic lake water microbial communities from Sparkling Lake, Wisconsin, USA - GEODES006 metaG | ecosystem: Environmental > Aquatic > Freshwater > Lake | place: USA: Sparkling Lake...
AACACGATTGATTCAACTGGCATGTAGATAGCTGTCAGCAATGTGTATAAACCAACAAGTGACATGAGCGGTTTGTCACGCCACAGCGCATTCATGCCTACACGCGTTTCATTAAGCACATTCCCAACGGAGAAGCTTTCTTCTGTTCGAACATAGGCGGTGACAACAGGAATGAAGAAAGCCAGACACGAGGCGAGTATGAAGATAATCGCAATCAAGTAGAAGGTCGTATTGATGCCAACAAAACCAATTGCGATGGCTGCACCTGTTGGCCCAATAACTGTTCCGATAGTTGCGGCAGCTTCGTACGTGCCGTTGAACTTGAGTAATGACAGCCCGTCTCGTTCAGCAACCGGTTGAATTAGCGACTTACGCGCAGTTGCTCCTGCTGGGTCGAACAGGACTCCGACAATCGCGATGATTAGAAGCGACGCAAGATTAAGCCCAAACAAAGTGCCGACAATGGGGAAGAGCACAACTGAGCCAGCTGAGATGATGTCGGCCCAGATAGAAACAGGTCGAGCCCCAAGAACGGCAATTAACCCACCAATGAGAGGTGCTGAAAAAATAACCGAGAACCCACTGATGCCAAGTACTACTCCGGCATTTGCAGATGAACCCGTTACCTCAAGAACAAGCCATGGAATAGCAATGTGAACAGCAGAGTTGCCGGCGGATGCAAACAATGCGGCTGCTGCCAGAAGGTGGCTGTGTCGAATCCGCATCCGTACAAGAGTATGCGAATTGTTTGATCTACACGAGTCGGGTAGTTGCAATTACACGGCAGGGAAAAGCTGTGATAGTTCAACCAAACGACTGTCTAGCAATGCAGCATGACGCACTTGTGCGATCTCGCGGTACTTCGCGTTATCAACCTTGTCAATGAAATGTTGGCGAGTGGGGTACCTAACAAGAATCGCTAAGTCCCAGTCTTCGTCTCCGATGACGGTGTTCTTTGGTATTCCAATCCAAATGGGGTCGCTTCCAAACTTCACGCCTTCCTCGTCATTCAATTCGCCGTATCGACGAAACGCCTGGCCGCCGGTCATACCGTCAACACCAAAGCCGTCAAGAGCGATATCGCGAAACTTCAACAAGTTCAGCATGACAATCGATTCGGTGGGGTCAAGTGTGCGCATTGCATCAATAGCTGCGTCGTTTGCTTCAATATGTGGCATTCCGCCACTGTATTACTAAAAGATCACTCCACGCACACACAGGATGCCAATAACCAAGACAGTTACCCCAAGCAGTTTCGAAACCGCTGTCGAAGGCCACTCTTTACTGTCCCGCGCAAACCAATCGGTGATACCCAATGCAATACCGGGAACACTCAACAATACAAACGCATACAGAAGCGCATTTGGTGATTCGCCGTATCGGTCATTGATCAACATTCCCCACCACAACGAGATAAATAGCATCACCACTACGCGAAATAGATTATGTGGAAGATATCGATGCACAAGAGCAAAGTTAGGAAATTGATCAGCGTACTTGCCTACAACTTTTGGTATGAAGAACATTGTGCCACCCACCCAGAGTGCCCAGTTGTTTCCAATGAATGGTGCTGCAACAAATAAGAACATTGCGGTGCGGATAATGAGCGAAGTGAATGGCTGTGCCGGCATTACTTCACGGAACTCTTCAACTTCTACTATTCGAAGTCTCTGAGGTGCATATATGCGTGCGATGTTTTCAAATATCCAACGTGAAGCAAGCGCAAGAAGCACTACTAATTGAATAAGGTCAGTTCGGTCAGAGTGAATTGGCTTGTACGTCGTTAGAGATGGAAGTGCACCGAACATGCCACCAGCTGCCCATGCTCCGAATAATGCACCGAGTACAAAATCCACCAATCTCTTCCAATGAATCTGATCCTCATTTGAATCACGTCTGAATGGACGTGTGGAAGCCGCGATTAGCGGTGGCGCAAATGAAAACACCGCAATGCCAAGAAAGCCTCGAACTGAGTCCACGGACGTGAATCCTCCGCCGAGCAAGAGGGCGATACCAAAGCTAAGAACAAAGAGCATTCCGGCGAATGCATCGACAACACCCAAAACGCAGATTGCAATCACAAAACTGAGAGAAGGGATCATGACAATGAAATTCGTATCGAACGCACTTGCAATTCCAACTGCGACTGCGCTGAGCGGAAGTAAGAGCCACGTGAAACCGAGAAGTGTTCGAACATATGCACCATCGTCAGCAATGCGAGAGATCAGTGGCGAAACTCGATCAAATGACGAAGCAATTCTGTTTAGTAAAAGATCAACCCATTCAAATCGTGGCGTTCGTAATCGGTCTTCACGCAGTTCATTTGAGTGAATTCCATATTCCGCTCCAACTGAAGATATTTCTCCACCGGCTTCTTCGCGTTCAATACTGTCACCGCTTGGGGAGTCATTAGTTGTCGAATCATCAGTCGTATTCGACGCGGCTGCATCACCTGAGTTTTTGCGTGACACTGCCAATAACGCAAGTGCAGATGCCAACAGTGCAATCGTTGCCGAATTGCTCATTGGTGGCGCAGTCGGCGGAGTATCACTTGTTGATGATTTCGCGATTGCAGGCGCGGCCACTTCAGGAGTTGGGATTATCTCTACTGCAACTTCCACAACACGTAACGTGCCGTCGGGTGCAATGCCATTCAATTGTGCAGTGTGGTCTCCGGGCGCTACAGCATCTCCGATGGAGTATTCCTCACTGAAGTTTCCATTGCCGTCTACTTGTAACTGGCCTAATTTTGTTGGGGTTGAAAAGAGCCAAGTTGATGCCGGCGTGAATGGCTTCAGTCCACTACCTGCGATCGTGATGAAATCATTCGCTTCAAAAATTGGCATGCCACGCGTATTCAAACGCAAAGTGACAGAAGATTTAACTTTGGCTCCAATCTTGATCATGAGGCCGTCACTCGTAGTAATGGTTAGCGACGTATCACCCTTTTCTACTTTGACCCATCCATTTTTCGCCATACCTGCGATTGCTGCAACGCCTTCAACCAGTTTCTCTTTATCTGATGTGTCATACGGGACGAGAGAGTCGGGGAGAGTTGTAGTGGTCGTCGTTGTTGGAGCGATTGTCGTTGTCGTGGTGGGTGCGACCGTTGTTGTAGTTGTCGGAGCGAATGTCGTAGTCGTCGTTGTCGTAGGTGCCACAGTTGTAGTGGTGGTGGTGGGCGCAACTGTCGTAGTTGTTGACGCGACCGTAGTCGACGTAGTCGTAGGCGCGACTGTTGTTGACGTAGTTGAAGTCGTGGTTGTTGTCGGAATGGTCGGGTCAATAATTAGAGACAGTGATGGACTGACTGCTGAGCTGTTTCCGGCGCTGTCAGTTACCACAGCCGTTACAGCCCACGTACCATCAGTGAGCGTCAACAAATCACAAGTAGATGCGATGGTTGAGTCATAAGTACACGTAACCGTGGTTGAACCTTGTACCGCAGTCATAGTGACTATGTCGCCAACTTGCACCCCAGAAACTCCAATAGCAGGCGTGGTGACAGATGTGGTGTTATCAGTTGAGGATGAGCCATTATCTGATGCTGCATCAAGATCTGGAAGTGATGGCCGACTTGGGGCAGCTGTGTCAATGACGATGGTCAAGGGAGCTGAAGCACCTGACGCATTGGTCTGACTATCTACCCGGCTTGACGTAAGTGTCCACGTGCCGTCAGCCATTGATGGCAAATTACATGTGGTATCACTTGACGACGCAACGTATGTGCAAGAGACGGTGGTTGAACCTTTAGTGGCAGTCATCGTGACCGTGTCGCCGTCATTGACTCCGCTTGCCCCCACCGCAGGTGTTGAATCATTTGTTAACTCATCACTTGTTGAGTTTCCGGTATCCGAAGCGTTGTCAAGGTCGGGAGTATTCGGCGCTGAAATGGCGGTGACAGAGATGCTTAGTGTTGACGAAGTTGCTCGGCTCAGAATGTCAACTACCGAATACGAAACCTGTGTAACTGCTCCTGTAAAACCACTAACTGGTGTGAATGTCACCTGGCCCGTTGATGGGTTCACTGACCAATCGCCTTGACCGTTGACTGTGAGACTTAGTTCTGTACAGGCCGGCGGTGTTTCGCTTGTACCGCAAAGAAATAATGAACTAGCGGTAATGCCAGTTCCGGTGTCGTTAGCAAGTGGCGTAACCGTAATGCTGCTGGTAACTACACCAGATGCCGAATCAGCAACTGCCGAAGGTACGGCTGGGGGAGTAATTGACGCACTGATGGTTGAAGAGAATGTTGCGCCAACAACATCAGAACCTGTGTATGTGATTGGGGTTGCGTCGCCATAGAACAGTGCAAGTGGAATAAAATTGACAAGTCCCGTGGAAGAGTTAAGCGTCCATGTTCCTTGGTTCGCGACAACAACTGAAGTCGACAAACAATTCGGTGCAGTTTCGGTGACATCACACAGCTTCATACGCGCAGAAGATAGAGAACTACCTGAGTCGTTAGTAAGAGGAAGATATGCCAACATTGCGCCCAATTGTCCGGTCTGTGAGTCAGCAATTGGTGCTGGTGCAGTTGGGGCACTGACTGTGACATTCAAGGTGGATGATCCACATGATGAGGGCGGGGTTGCTGGTGCCCATGACCCACTAATTGAGTTACAGACCACATAGTTCACAGGAGTTGCTATTCCAGAGAAGGTGACAAGAGGAACAAATGTGACAGTTGTTCCTGTGAGTGTCCACGTTCCTTGATCTGTGACATCAATGGAGTTCATGGTGCAACCGGTGGAGATGGTTTCAGATGCAGCGCATAACTTCAACGTTGATGTGTTGAATGCGACAGTTCCCTGTGTTGTGTAATCAGACGGAGTGACGCCTGCAGAGTCGTTTGAAAGTGGGGTAAAACTTGCAGTAACAGTGTGTGCAACGGTTCGAGAATCAGCAGAGGCAGATACTGCAGGTGGTGGCAATGCGGTGAACGTAATTGTGCTCGTAGCAACTTGTGTATTGGAATCTTGCACGATGTAACGCAGTATCCGCGTTCCCGTGTAACTGGCATTTGCAGTAAATGTGACAACGCCTGCAGAGATGTCATAACGCCCCTCATTGGCCACAATCACTGCGGTCTTTGTACATGACGGAGCTGTCTCTGCAGGACTAACTTCACATAAACGAAGCGACGAAGTACTTAGTGTTGCAGAACCTGCTGCTGAGTCGTTAGCGAGAGGGGAGACCGACTGGTTGTCACCTTTCGGTGCGGCTGATTCATCTGGTCGTGCTGTTGGTGGCGCGAGCGTTGTAAATGAAACGGTGCTACTTGCTTTAGTGCCGCGTGAATCTGCCACTGAATATGTCAGTGTCGAAGTGCCAACAAAGCCAACTTCACCAGTAAACGTGACGACACCCGTTGAAGTATTTACTGAATAGGAACCTTCGCCTGTGACGGTGCGTGACGTAGCGGAGCAGTTTGGAGCAGTGTCGCCGGAACCGCATAAACGCACAGATGATGCTGTGATTGTTGCTCCTGATGCGCCCGTATCATTCGTTGCTGGGTTCATTGTGATTGCCATTGCAGTACCGCCAGATGCATTGTCGGCTCGTGCAGTTGGTGGCACTGCCCATTGCACAACGACCATTCCGTTACCACCGATTGCTTGCGTGAGAGTTCCGCCAGCTCGTCCTCCAACTCCAATCGGTGTAACCCATTGGTTGCTTGAGTTCAATGGGTTCGCAACGTTTTGTAGAACGCCGTTTGCACCTCTTTGTTGAGTCACAGATGTTGCGCGTGATGTGTTGAGATAACCAGAGCCACCGCCACCAGTGCCGTTGTTTTCGTTGTTTCCTGCACCGCCCCATCTGCCGCCACCGCCGCCGAAATAGCCGCCACCTCCACCGCCACCGCCGTCACGTGCCGTCGTTAATCCACAACCATTGCCACCTTGCAAAGATGAGCCTGCAGTGGGAATGCATGAAGCACTTTGACTTGTTGCAGCTGCACCACCAGCTGTTGTTGTGCCTGCGCGACCAGACGATGCAGTGTCTGTTGCTGCACCGCCATCACCGGTTCCGCCTCCGCCTCCGGCTGCACCAGCTGTTGTCAGACCGTTGTACGGACTTGCACCGCCACCGCCGCCTGCAATGACAAGTGGGGTGCTGGTACCAGTGCCACCAAAAATTCCTGAGTATCCGCCACCGCTGGAACCGCCTGCAGACCCTGCACCTCCTGCACCGCCACCACCGTATTGAGTTGTTGTGTCCCTGGGTTCACCACCCTGACCAATTACTAGAGAAAATGTCTCGCCAACTGAAGTAACACCAATGGTTGCCTTGGAATAACCACCTGCGGCGCCACCATGGTCATATGCGTACAAATTTTCTATGCCGCCACCACCGGCACCCCACACTTCAACAGTGAATGTGCTGCCGACAGGTAAATCGTTAGGTGCGGTGAAAGTTTGTGCTGCCCCGTAGTAGTTAAATCGTTTGCAATGTGTGAATACACCTGATGTCGGCGTGCAATCAACAGTGACTGGTGCAACAGCCTTAATAATATTTGAACTTACAGAAACTGATGACAACAAGGTTGACCGGGATTCAACTACTCGATAATACAACGCACTAGTTGTTGTAATGGTTGTTGCAATTTCTCCTGAGACATTTGTGAAGTTCAGGCCATCAGTTGAAGATTGCCATTGAAATGTAGATGCACCGCTTGTTGCCCAAGTTCCACCTGTCGCAGTCAACGTCGCTGAGATAAACGTTCCACCCGCAATGACTGGAGCTGTGGAATTAACAGGTGCAACAAGTCCGGGAGTAATTCCGCTTCCCGCAGTTGTAGAGCCGCCGGTTAACAGCGCTATGTAACTAGAGCCGCCACCACCACCAGTGTTGTTGCCACCGCCGCCGCCGCCGTACCAGCCGCCGCCACCACCACCACCTTCACTTCCTGTAACGCCGGTTGCTGCGGTGCCTGCATAGCCACCTGCGTACTTGATGCCGGGAGTTCCATCCTCCCCATTTCCGGCAGTGCCGCCGGCAATTTGAGTACCGCCTCCACCTCCAGTGTTTCCAAGTAGAACTCCAGCAATTCCATTTGTTCCGCCGCCTGCACCACCTGCAGTGGAGTAACCGCCACCACCACCACCACCGGCACTTATGATGTCGTCGGTTCCAGACGCCAATCGAATCGCTGATCGCCCACCGCCTGAGGCCCAAGTTTGGTCGTAAGCAGACAGCCCCATTCCAGTTGCGCCACCACCAAAACTTGCATTACGACGCGCGGTTGCTCCAGAGAGAGCAATCGACTCATCGTATGTTTGTCGTTTGCCGCCTTGACCAACAATGACTGAGTAAGTAGCTCCTGCAGTAACCGAGTATTGGCCAGTTGCGTAGCCACCGCCACCACCATCTGCTGTGGTTCCGCTTCGACCGCCACCGCCACCTGCACCCAGGGCGTGAAAAATTACGGATGTAACGCCAGTTGGAACTGTCCACATCTGGTTAAAGCCTGTGTAATTGAATGTGTCGTAATAAGTTGTCCCGCCCAGCAAATATTGAATGACGAGACAACCGTTTCCACCACGTGTGGCGGAGTCAGACGTGGTCAAGCCGCCAATTCCCACACCAGTTGCACACATCACAGAAGTTGAAGTTGACGGTGACAACGCAATGGTGTTGATAACTGCACCGGGTGTAGTGCCAGAGCCTGCAAGCGTGGATCCACCAGTAAGCGCACCAACATAACTTGAGCCACCACCGCCACCACCGTTGTCACCACCGCCACCACCGCCGAACCAGCCGCCACCGCCGCCACCGCCTTCATCATCGCCTCGACCACCCAAATAAGCAATGCCGGCAGTGCCATTACTGCGCGCCGAAGAACCACGTGCACCGCCTGCAATTTGAGTTCCACCTTTTCCACCTGATCCGCCACCGTCGATACCAGTGGTTCCGCCGCCAGCACCACCGTTACTGGTACCGCCATATCCGCCGCCGCCACCACCGCCAGCAGTTGCGATATCGGAAATGCCATTTGCAAGGCGGATGGCAGATCGTCCACCACCTGAGCTGTAGGGCGTCGTCCCTGGGGGGTAGGGGCCATTTTGGCACGATCCACCCTGACCCCCGCCACCATATTTCAATCGTGTGTGCAAACAATTGCCGACAGTCCCACTTGCGCCAATTTCGCCTCCACCTCCTTGACCAACAATCACTATGAACGAATCACCCGGTGTTACCGCGTACGTTCCCCCCGCGTATCCACCGCCACCGCCCGAACCATGGCCAATCGCTGTTGCGCCGCCACCGCCGGCACCGATGAGATGAAACTGAACCGTCGTCACACCGCTCGGCACTGTCCACGATTGGTCAGAGCCGTTAAACAAATATGTGACGTAATACGTTGTGCCTGACACTGTGTATCTGATTACGACGCATCCATCGCCTGCTCGCGTCGATGCTGCAGTTGCGCTGACTGCACCGCCGACACCGACACCACTTACACATGATGGGGATGTTGAGGTTGAACCAGAAGATGCAATGGAGTTGATTGATGCGCCAGGTTGGACGCCATTGCCTTCCCTCGTGAAACCATTATCAAGCAGTGATACACAACTTGAGCCACCTGCACCACCTTGAACCCAGTGTCCGCCACCGCCTCCAAAACATCCGCTTCCGCCGCCGCCGCCTTGGTGATATCCGTTTCCACCTAGGTAGGCAGCTCCGTTAGTTGCAGGGGATGTTGTGACACCGCCAGCAGTTTGCGTTCCGCCAGTCACAATGGATGAAACAGAAAGGCCAACAGTTCCTCCACCAGCTGCGCCATTACCTGTCCAGCCACCGCCACCACCGCCACCAGCCGTCACTAAATCAGTAGAAGATCCAGAAAGACGAATGGCTGATCGACCACCGCCAGAACTACCACGACTGTCAAAAGCCTGGCCGGCTCCGTAACACGAACCTGAACGTCCGCCGCCGCCGTAAGTAGCAACCGTGCGGTAACAGTTTGCGGATACGAGAACACCAAGCACGCCACCCCCAGCTTGCCCAACGACCACTGTGAATACTTGCGATGGCGTCACGGTGTACGAACCGCTTGCGTATCCGCCGCCGCCACCTGATCCGTATGTTGTACCGAGTGGCACGCCGCCGCCGCCAGCTCCGAGCAAATAAAAAGTTGCACTTGTGACGCCACTTGGCACAGTCCATGTTTGATCAACGCCGGTGTAATTGAATGTGTCGTATGTAGCAACGCCACTCACCAAATATTTGATAACAACACAACCGTTACCACCGCGCGTTGTTGCAAGTGTTGTGCTTCCAATTCCGCCAACACCGACACCGGTTGAACATGTGGGTGACGTTGCAACGGCGGCCAATGTCTTGGCGGGAGTGCCAGCGAATACAGAGACGAACGTTGTCGAGAGCAAGATGCATAGGCATGCAAAAAGACGCAGTGCAATCCCTGCGTTTTTCATGCATGCGAAGGGCGCTACGCCCGATGTGGCTCCGCCGGCGTTCATCTATATGAATCTTAGGTATCACCTAGAAATCACCGCTAATCGCCCCGAGATTTTGTCGGTTTTAACCGCTGGTCTAGTGACTCAAACCCTCAACCTCAGCAAGAGGGTGACAAACAAGTGCTGAGAAGGAATCGTCAGGAGAACAATGTTCATACCCACGTGACTTAGGCTTCTGTATAACCAAAGGGGCTTTATGAACGGTGACCAAATGATGAGGGCGCACTCCGCATCTCTTCCCGCACCACAGTTTGATAATCCGGCATGGGTAACCCCCGTTGCGTTAGCTGATGCGCGAGTTGCCATTGTTACATCGGCAGCGTTGTACGCAGCTGGTGACGAAGCCTTCTCAGCAGGTGATACCGGTTATCGATTCATTGACCGTGATCGTCGCGATCTTGTTCTCGGGCACTGGAGTCCCAACTTCGATCAGATGGGCGTGAAGATGGATCTCAATGTGGTGTACCCCATTGATCGTCTTGAACAATTAGCTGCACAAGGAATCATTGGTTCTGTTGCGCCGCGTCATCTTTCTTTTGCTGGAAATCAACCAGATGATGTTTCAACTATTCGTTTAGACACTGGCCCGTCAGCAGCGGCACAACTTCGTCAAGATGGCGTCGACGTCGTCATCTTGACTCCTGTTTGACCTCTTTGTACGCGCACCGTGAGTGTGCTTGCGCATATTTTTGAAGCTGCAGGAATTGCAACTGTTGTGTTGTCTTCCATACGTGAGGTTGCACAAAAAGTTTCTCCGCCACGAGCATTGCATTGTGAGTTTCCACTCGGCCGTCCATTGGGTATTCCCAATGATGTCGAGTTTCAGATGGATGTATTGAATCGGGCGTTTGCGTTATTGAATGAATCATCTGGCCCGGTACTTGTGGATCATCCGCAGGTGATTGAAGCCGATGAACAACCAGTTTCTTGCGCTATTCCGCCACGCTTTGATGCGTCGCTTCCTGCGTCGGTAGACGAGGCTCGCGGTATGAAGAGGGCCTATGGTCGCGCGCTAGAGCGCAGGGGAGTTACCTCAGTTGGGCGATGCATCACTGCAGAAGAAGTACCGAATGCATTGGCAATTCTTCATGCAATTGCGAATGGGCAAGATTGGACAACGGCAGAAATTCCTGGTGGAAACGTAATGGCGATGTGTCACGACATTCGTACGTACTACGAAGAAGCTGCACTTGAATTGATTGATGGTCCAGCACCAGGCGGAAGAGCAATGGAGAATTGGTTTTTTGAAACGACTGAGGCAGGTAAGACTGTTCTAGGTGCGCGCACAGCAATGAAAGATGCTGGCGCAAAGTTTCCGCTCTGGTTCTACATGGCTCCGGGTAACCGCTAAGCGCTTATTACACGGGGCGTGGTTCGCGCCACATGGTCCACAAGGTTGGACAACCATTGTGAGAAAGCTCTTCTAGTACTGAGAACCCGAAGCGTTCATAAAACGGAAGGTTCTCGGGCTTCTGAGTTTCTAGGTATGCCGGCATGTGGGTTGCGTCGCATACCTCTAAGCGATGAGTAAGTAGTGCGCCGCCAAGACCTTTGCCTTGAAACGCTGGGTCAACACCCAAGAGTCCTAAATACCAATGCGGTTCTTTTGGGTGCTTCTTTGCCATTGCATCGAGAAGTTTGATTCCCTTCAGCCGATTACGTCCTTTGAGCAGACCACGTGCGGACCGAATCGAGACGCGAAGTTCTTGTAGCCACGGGCGAGGAGCGTCACCAGGTGCAAGCCACGATGCAGAAGCAACGACACGACCATTACGGATGATGACTTCAACAATTCCGTGCTGTACGGCATCACGCATTACAGCCGTTGCATAATTCGGAAGCATGAGATGTTCGTGCACAGCATTTCGTGCAAAGAATCCGAACATTGGATCTGGCCAGAACGCTCGGCTAGTCGAGGCAACTGAAGTATGAAAATCTTCTGGTTTTAGATTCGTGATGTCGGTGTTTGTCATTTCATACCCCCAAAGCAGAAGTGAGATGTTTGAATAAGTCGTCGTAGGTTTCCAATGCAGGAAATTGTGGAAATTCTTTCTTGATGTTGTCAGGCGCGTGAAAGAGGAATCCGGCATCAGCCGCACCCAGCATTGCGGTGTCGTTATACGAGTCACCGGCAGCGGCCACGCGATAGTTAAGGCCCTTGAAAGCTTCTACAGCTAGACGCTTTTGGTCTGCTTGACGAAGTTCAAAATCCACAATGCGGTCATTCTCAACGATTAGTCGATGACAGAACAATGTCGGCCAATGCAGTTGTCGCATGAAAGGGCGACCGAACTGTTCAAAGGTGTCAGACAAGATGATGACTTGCGTGCGTTCGCGCAAAGCATCAAGAAAATCAATTGCACCATCCATTGGTGAGAGTCCTGCAATGACTGACTCAATGCGACTCATAGTGAGGCCGTGTTGATTCAGAATCTCAATACGTGACTTCATAAGAAGGTCATAGTTCGGTTCATCACGTGTTGTGCGACGAAGTTCTGGAATTCCAGTGCTCTCTGCAACTGCAATCCAGATTTCAGGAATCATGACTCCTTCGAGATCAAGTGTGACGATTCCTTGGTGGGGGGAGGTTGCAACTGCCATTTCACTATTCTCTCACGCGGCTTCAGGTTGCTGTGACACAATAAGCAGATGACAAATCTCGTTTCCGTTACCCGTGACATTGCAGCTAGCCCCGAAAAAGTTTGGGCACTAGTAACTGACCTGCCTCGCATGGGGGAATGGTCGCCTGAGAATCAGGGAGGCGAGTGGGCAAAAGGCGCTACCGGCCCAGCAGTTGGCGCTCGCTTCAGCGGCAAGAATAAGAACGGTAAAAAGTCGTGGTCAACTTCAGTTGAAGTGAATGTTTGTGACGCACCGAAGAAGTTTTCTTTTGGCTTGATGGCTCTAGGAAAAAATTGGTGCGACTGGATCTATGAAATCGAGCCAACTGCAACAGGATGTCGCGTGACTCACAGCTGGGATGACCACCGAGCTTCGTGGGCTGACTTCTTGGGCAAACTTGTCAGCGGTGTTTCAAATCGCGCGACACACAACCGCGCCAACATGGAAATCACTCTCGACAAATTGGCTGCCGCAGCAGTTATCTGATTTCGTTTCTTAAGCAATCCGCAATGTAAACGCAGGAGACGAGTCGGGTCGGTAGGGAAGAATTACGTCGTCACCAATGCGTGAGAGTTGGTGGTCGTACCCCAGCAAATATGTATCGCCTGTGGGTAGTCCGGCAATGCTGACAACTTTTGTACTCGGACGCCCAAGCACCATTGCGTATGTGAATCCGTCGGCACCGCGAGTGAGTCGCACAGTGTCACCTTCTGCAGTTGAAAGCTGTGTGATCTCATGTGGGTGAGAGGCGTAAATCGCAGCACCATTGACCTGCAACCATTGGCCAATTGCTAGCAAACGCTCTTGCTGTATCCACGGGATTTCGCCCGATGCCATAGGTCCGACATTGAGCAAGAAGTTGCCACCTGCAGCAACAATGTTGATGAGCATGTGAATCAATTCGCTGGAAGTGGCGTATGACGATTCACTCTCTTGTTCGTTGTAACCAAAGCTTGTGCCGATACCGCGGCACACTTCAAATTTCTTTCCTTCGAGTGGCGGGGTAGTGGTGTACTCAGGTGTAACAAAATCGGCGTGAGCAGTTCCTTGCATTACGCCAAGAAAATCAAAGCGGTCGTTGACAACGCCTTCTGGGTTTGTGTTGTAAAAATGCGCGAAGAGGTCTGCTGCACCGGCACCAAAACCTGGATACCCAATGTCGTTCCACAAAACATCTGGTGCGTATCGGCTGATCAGTTCGCGGTAATGGGCATCCACATACGCGTGGTACACGTCATCTTGTGGAATCGCGTTGTATAACGAAGCCCAGCCATCGATGCCGAGTCCTTGAAATGTCCAGTCAATTCCACCGGAGTAATACAGCCCCAGTCGCAGGCCGTGTGATCGAACGGCTTCAGCGCATTCGCCGATGATGTCTCGAGTAGACGTCCATTGTGGACCTTTGTGTGGGTTCGGTGTTTTGCTTGGCCACAACAGCACTCCATCGTGGTGCTTGGTTCCCATCACGCAATACTTGGCACCTGAAGCAGCGAATAGCTCACCCCAGCGTTCAGGTTGCCACCCCTGTGATGCTTCAAAAAATTGTGGAACAAAATCTTCGTATGGTTGATCACCGTATTTTTCTGCGTGGTGCAATGCCGCAGGAGAGCCGGGAGTTTGCAGTGAGTTCCAGTACCACTCGGAGTACGGACTTTCTGTGAACGCTTCACGTTCACCTTTCTCGGCAGCCAGGGTGAACGGGTCGTCAGACACTGGTGCGAACGCCGGAATTGTGCTTACAAACCAATGGACAAATATGCCGAACTTCGCACCGTCGTACCATTGCGGAACTGCGTGTGATTTCAATGACTCAAGGTCTGATGTGAATTGCCCCATGGCCTTACGGTAGACCAA
>Ga0164295_10002906_pt1 | contig 13951 bp, 10 predicted proteins | sample GEODES006metaG_FD_111798 | JGI IMG/M metagenome (GOLD analysis project Ga0164295, IMG submission 111798) | Oligotrophic lake water microbial communities from Sparkling Lake, Wisconsin, USA - GEODES006 metaG | ecosystem: Environmental > Aquatic > Freshwater > Lake | place: USA: Sparkling Lake...
CCGACTTCGACAGAACGGACCGAGTTGCCCCGTAAGCTGGTGGACACTGCCAGGCCAGCCTGCGTGTTGCCGGTGGGCAGCGTGCCGTTAGACGCGAAGTACTCGCCGCTCGACGTCTTGCCGGAGGTCGCCAGGGACAGACCTTCAGTTACCTTGGCGCGGACGGTGTAGTCCTGGTAGGCCGGAATGGCCACCGCGGCCAAAATACCGATGATCGCAACCACGATCATCAGTTCGATAAGGGTAAAACCTTGTTGGACCTTCTTCATTTTCGTCTCCTGAAATTCAGACTAGGGGTAGTGGGCGGCGCCGACCGGAGTTCCTTCCAGCACGGGCCGTTGGCTTGCAGGACGGCGATGCCGCCCAACTCGTCATCCGGTTAGCGAGCATCTAGCGTGCCACCTTTAGAAAAATTTTAGAACCCTTATCACAATTGGGTTCTGCACCCGGTATTCCGGCCCAGACACGAATTTGATCGAGATCAAACTGCCCTTCTACGTCACCTTGTGACGCAAAACGTCACTCTATGCCGATGCCAAGGCGGCTCAATCGGTAGCGGAGCGCTCTGAAGCTGATGCCGAGCACGCGGGCGGCTTTGGTCTTGTTGCCGCCGGTTTGCGCTATCGCCGCCAGAATCCGGTCGCGCTCGAGATGATCCAACCACTCCTGAAGTTCGCCAAACGCGGGACTCGTTGGCGCCGACGGCAATTGGAGGTCCTCAACGCCGATAACACCGGACTCGCACAAGGTGCAGGCGCGCTCGAGGATGTTTTCAAGTTCGCGCACGTTGCCGGGAAACGCGTAGCCCTGCAGGGCAGCCCACGCATCAGGTGCGAGTGGCAGCGCGTCACCCGCCACAGAGCGCCCAAATTTAAGCAGGAAGTGTCGCACCAGGAGGGCGAGGTCCTCTCCGCGCTCGCGCAGCGCGGGCACTTTCACCTCAATCACGTTGAGCCGGTAGTACAGGTCCTGCCGGAAACTGCCGGCGGCCACGAGCTTGGCCAAATCACGGTTGGTCGCGGACAAGACTCGACAGTCGACGGCGCTCTCCTGCGCGGCGCCAACCCGCCGAATACGCTTTTCCTGAATGGCTCGCAGCAACTTGACCTGCATCGGCAGCGGCAACTCGCCCAATTCGTCCAGAAACAGCGTGCCGCCGTCGGCGGCCTCAAACAGCCCCACTTTGTCGCTGTAGGCCCCTGTAAAGCTGCCTTTAAGGTGTCCAAAAAGTTCGCTCTCGATCAGGTCCTGCGGAATCGCGCCGCAGTTCACCGGGACAAACGCTTTGGCGGCGCGCGCACCTTGCTCGTGAATGAGGCGCGCAACGAGTTCTTTGCCGGTGCCGGACTCGCCGCTGACCAATACCGGCGCCTGCGACCGGGCCAGTTTCGCGATGGTCTCGCGCAAACGCTGGATGGGCTTTGACTGCCCAATCAGATCTCGCGAACTCTGGGGTAAGGGTTGGCTTAAATTGACCGCCTGCTCAACGAGCTTGCGCAGCGCCTTCAGGTCAATCGGCTTGTTCACGAAGTCGAAGGCGCCGGACTTCAGCGCCTGAATGGCGGATTCCATGCTGCCATGGGCGGTAATCATCGCGACCGGCAACGACGGGTACTGCTGCTGGATATGAACCACGAGTTCCAGACCGTTACCATCCGGCAAGCGCATATCGGTCAGACAGAGATTGAACGCTCTCGTCGCGAGCGCAATTCGCGCACTTTCCAGCGTTGCCGCCGCGACGCAGTCAATCTCCATACGCCCGAGCGTAATAGAGAGCAATTCCCGGATATCAGGCTCGTCATCGACAACCAGGGCCACAGCGCGACTCATATGAACCTCAATGGAGCGCGGCAGTTAATTCGGGCGGGGTAAAGCTCAACCGAAACACGCATCCTTCCGGGCCCTGTTCCAACAGTGTGAGCGTTGTCTGGTTCGCCTCGCAGAGTTCGCGAGCAATATAGAGTCCAAGCCCGGTCCCTGTGCCCTCAGTGGTGAAAAAGGGCTCAAACAGTTGCTCGGCAACCACGGCGCTCATCCCTGGCCCGGTGTCGATCACATCCAGAAAAACCCTGCTTTGGCCCTCGTCTCGCCGCACCCGAAAACTGAGCCAGGGACGACGCTGACTGTAGCGCAACGCGTTCTCACCCAGATTCCACAGCACCTGTTGTAGCTGGCTTTTATCCATGGTGACGATGATATCAGCGTGACTTGCCTGCACGGTCAACGCCTCCGGCTCAATGCCGTGACGGCGGGAAAACTCGTCCATGAAGGCTCCCAGCCAAGGTAATAACTCAAAACGCTCGGCGTTGGGATTATCACGCCGCCCGATCATCAGCACGTTCTTGACGATGTCGTTCATGCGCATCGAATGCTCTTCGATAATCTGCACCAAACGCCGGTCGTCGGGCGGCAAGGCCTCAGACTCGGACAGCAGTTGCCCCGCGTGACTGATAGCGCCCAGCGGATTGCGGATTTCGTGAGCGATACTGGCCGTTAGTCGCCCGAGCGAGGCCAGTTTGATCTGCTGGGCACGCTGATGGATTTCCGCTGCATCATCCATAAACACCAGCGTGCCGCTAGGGTCCTCGCCGGTCTGGTAGAAGGAGACGATGACCTCTGTACCCGAGGCATCGAGGGTGAGGGGAGTCCGGCGATTGTCTCCACGCTGGCGCCAGGCGCGCCACGCCAGATTCAACATGCCGGAGAACTCATGCAGGGCGAGCCCTATTGCCGGGGCCGCTAGCCCCACCATCCGCAAGGCAGCCTGATTGCTCAGCACCACGTGCTGGCTGCCATCCAGCACCAGAATGCCTGACTGCATCCTTTGCACCACATACGCGTTGAGGCTCGCGAGGCTCCTGACTTCGGCTTCCCGCTCTGCGACCAGCAGGGCACTCAGCCGCACCTGCTCGCTCAGCCACGCAGCCAAGATGCCGGTGAGGAATGAACTGGCGCCAATCAGCGAGGCCTGCACGTAGCAGGACGCCGGATAATCGAGCCGCAAGATGCCAAACAGGGTCTCGCCCAGTAGCGCGACCGTGGAGAGGGATGCATATACCACCGCCTGCTTGCGGCCAGACAACAAAGAAGACCCGGCATTCGCGACTGCCAGCAAGATCCCGAAGCCACCGGACACGCCCCCGGAAGCATGGATAAAAAGCGTGAGCGCGAGCACATCGGCCACCACCTGCAGGTTGCGCAGAAAGATAAACCCGCCTGCCCGCCGCAGGACCGCCACATGGAAGGCCAGCGCAAAGGCGATGTAGAAGATGGCCGTCAAGCCGCTTTGCCGCACATCCACAGTCAGCAGTACTGGCTGTAGCCGCCAGATCAAGGTCAAGCCTGCAAACAGGCATCCAATCGCGAAGCGATAGATATTGAAGTATCGGAGCGCCCGCCACCTGCTGTCGTCGAAATCGAGCCGATGCTGCTCAACGGCCGTTCTAAGCGGCTCAACGCCTTCAATGTGAGGCACAGATGAAACCTTGACCGGAAGCCCTCGCCTCGCTTTCCGGCACATAGACGCCGCACTGGATGCATTTGACCACGCGCACCGCCGGGGCCTGCGGCGGCACTCGCGAGGACCTCGCACGCCAGCGACGCCAAAGGACCAGTGCGACCCAAATCAGCGCTCCCCAGAACAACAAACGGCTCAAGCCCATCGCAACTCTCCTGCAGACCACGGGGCTAGGGTTACGCGGGGCACGCTGCAACGCAAGGCGCGGCGTGCAAGGCTTACGGACTATCCGATATAGTTCGCGCGGGAATTTTCGGGGACGCCCCCGGCAGATGCCTTGACCTCGCTCCGACAACCCGGAGCAGCATTCGCCTCACCCCTCACGCAACGGACTCTCGAGTAGCTTGGAGTAGATCGATGAACCTGCATGAATATCAGGCCAAACAGTTGTTTAGTGAATACGGCATCCCAATTTTGCCGGGCAAGGTGGCACGCAGCGCCGAAGAAGCGGCCGCCAATGTGCGCGCACTGGGGGGTAGCGGCTGGCTCGTGAAAGCGCAGGTTCATGCCGGCGGTCGCGGCAAGGCCGGTGGCGTCAAGTTCGTGAAAAGCGCCGAAGAAGCGGCAACCGTCGCGGCCTCGCTGCTTGGCACCCAGCTGGTGACCTATCAATCGGGTCCCGGCGGACAGCCCGTGGAATGCGTGCTGATCGACAGCGCCGCGCAGATTGCCCACGAGCTCTACCTGAGCGCCGTGGTCGACCGCAGCACCCGTCGCGTGACCTTCATGGCCTCCCGCGCCGGCGGCATGGATATCGAAGAAGTCGCGGCGACCACACCCGAGAAAATTTTTACCATCGCCGTTGACCCGGTGCTGGGCTTGCAGGACTACCAGACGCGCGTCATCGGCTTCTCCCTTGAACTCGACGACGCTCAACGCAAGCAGATGGCGACGATTCTGAAGGGCCTCTACCGCCTGTTCATCGACAAAGACCTCAGCCTGCTGGAAGTCAATCCGCTGGCGATTCTGGCCGACGGCAGCCTCGCGGCGCTCGACGGCAAGATCAACATCGACGACAACGCGCTGTACCGTCAGGCCATCGCCGATTGGCGCGATGCCTCGCAGGAAGACGAAAAAGAACGCCGCGCCAAAGAATTCGACCTCAACTACGTCACGCTGGAAGGCAACATCGCCTGCATGGTGAACGGCGCGGGTCTCGCGATGGCGACCATGGACGTGGTGAAGCTCTACGGCGGCGCCCCGGCTAACTTCCTCGACGTCGGCGGCGGTACCACTGCCGAGCGCGTGGCGGAAGCGTTCAAAATCATTACCTCGGACCCTAACGTCCAGGCGATTCTTATCAATATCTTTGGCGGTATCGTCCGCTGCGACATGATCGCCACCGGCATCATCGCCGCGGTGAAGGAAGTGGGCGTCAGCGTGCCTGTCGTCGTTCGCCTTGAAGGCACTAACGTCGATGAAGGCAAGAAAATGCTGGCCGACAGCGGCCTCGCCATTACCAGCGCAGAAGACTTGAGTGACGCCGCCCAGAAGGTCGTCGCCGCAGTTGGAGGAGCACGCTAATGTCCATTCTGATTAACAAAGACACCAAGGTCATCGTTCAGGGTTTCACTGGTAAACAGGGCACCTTCCACGCCACGCAAGCGATTGCCTATGGCACGCAGCTGGTAGGCGGCGTGACCCCGGGTCGCGGCGGCCAGTCGCACCTCGACCGCCCCATTTTCAATACGGTTCACGACGCCGTGAAAGAAACCGGCGCCGACGCCAGCATGATTTTCGTGCCTCCGCCGTATGCCGCTGACGCGATTGCCGAGGCCGTCGACGGCGGTATCAAGGTCATCGCCTGCATCACCGAAGGCATTCCGGTACTGGATATGCTCAAAGTGAAAGCCATGCTGTTGACCCGGCCAGACGTGCGCCTCATCGGTCCTAACTGCCCGGGCGTCATCACCCCCGGCGAGTGCAAGATGGGCATCATGCCGGCGGCCATTCACCGTCCCGGCAAGATTGGTATCGTCTCGCGCTCCGGCACGCTGACCTACGAAGCGGTGCATCAGACCACCAACGCCGGACTCGGTCAGAGCACCTGCGTCGGGATCGGCGGCGACCCGATCAACGGCATGAACTTCATCGACGTCCTCACCCTCTTCCAGCAGGACCCGCAGACCGAAGGCATCATCATGGTCGGCGAAATCGGCGGCTCGGCTGAAGAAGACGCAGCGGCGTTCATCGCCAAGCACGTCACCAAGCCGGTGGTGGGCTACATCGCCGGCGTCACCGCACCTCCGGGCAAGCGGATGGGCCATGCTGGCGCCATCATTGCCGGCGGCAAGGGCACGGCGGCCGACAAATACGCCGCGCTCAAGGCGGCCGGCGTGACCACGGTGAACTCGCCGGCCGAACTCGGCGCCGCGATGAAGCGTGCGCTCTAAGACGCTGGCCTCCCGCCAGGCCGGGTGGGCGCGATGAAAATCGCGCTCGCCCAGCTTAACTTCTGCGTTGGCGATCTTGCGGGCAACACCGCCCGCATTATCGACACCATCGCGCGCGCCCGGGATGAACTGGGCGCGCGCGTGGTGGCGTTCCCCGAATTAGCCATCACCGGCTATCCGCCTGAAGACCTGCTGTTACGGCCCGGGCTGCATCGACGGGTCGAACACGCCTTGCGCCAGATTATGGCCGCCGCGCAGGGCATTGCCGTGCTGGTGGGTCACCCCGAGGCCGCCGACAATCTGGTCTATAACAGCCTGAGTCTGCTCGAAGGCGGCGCCCTCATGGCCCGCTATCGCAAACGCTGCCTTCCGAATTACAAAGTATTCGACGAAAAGCGCTACTTCACGCCGGGAGACCAAGCTTGCGTCGTCACGATCGACGGCATCGCCATCGGCCTTTCAATCTGTGAAGACATCTGGCATCCCTCCACCGCGGCCAGCACGCGCGCCGCTGGCGCCGAAATTATCCTGAACATCAACGCCTCGCCCTGGACGCAACGCAAACACGAGGCCCGCCTGAGCGCGGTGCGCCAGGCAGTTGATACCGCGGGCATTCCGGTGATGTACCTCAATTTGGTCGGCGGTCAGGATGAACTGGTGTTCGACGGCACGTCTTTCGCGATGGATACCGAGGGGAACCTCACCGCGCAGGCACCGGCGTTCACTGACGCGCTCATGACCGTTGCACTCACGCGAAGCGCGACCGGACTCACGGCCACGGGGCCCTTTGAACCCGCACTGAGCGAAGAGGCAGCGGTGTATCAGGCGATGGTCATGGGCGTGCGGGACTATGTCACCAAGAACCGCTTCGGCGGCGCGGTGCTGGGTTTGTCGGGTGGGATTGATTCCGCCCTGACCCTCGCCATTGCGGCCGATGCGCTGGGTGCGGCCAACGTCACCGCCATCTCGATGCCCTCCCGCTACACCGCGGACATGAGCATCGATGACGCGCTCGAACAAGCGCGGAACATGGGCTGCGAATGCCATGTGGTGAGCATTGAGCCCACCGTGACCGCATTTAATGAATCGCTCGCCCCGGTATTTGCAGGCCGCGCGGCCGACGTCACCGAGGAGAATATTCAGGCCCGTTGCCGCGGTATTCTGCTGATGGCCTACTCGAATAAAACCGGCCGGATGGTGCTCACCACCGGCAACAAGAGCGAGATGGCGGTGGGCTACGCCACGCTTTACGGCGACATGGCGGGCGGCTTTGCGCCGCTGAAGGACTGCCCCAAAACCTTGGTGTTTCGCCTGTCCCGCTGGCGGAACGCCCAGGCTGAACAGCCGGTGATTCCGCCTCGGGTCATAGAGCGACCGCCGTCTGCCGAGCTTCGCCCGGACCAGAAAGACACCGATAGCCTGCCGCCTTACGAGGTGCTGGATCCCATTCTTGAAGGCTATGTGGAGTGCGACCGCAGCCCGCAGGAAATTGCCGCAGAGGGCTTTGATCTGGAAATCGTCAAGCGGGTGGCCCGCATGGTGGACCGCAACGAGTACAAACGCCGACAGGCGGCGCCGGGTGTGCGCATCACCGAACGGGCCTTCGGCCGCGACCGGCGCTTCCCGATTACCTCCCGCTACGACGAGCAGGAGCCGGTGCCGGGGCAGTAGGCTTCGGAAGCGAGGTAGGTTGGAGAGAACTCCATGGCGGCTATCGGGCCGCCATCAGCATCGCGGTATCACCGCACCTGCGTTTTCTTGACCTCTTCGACGCCCCGGTAATTCGGGAAGTTAAGCTCGAGCACCCGCAGAGCGTCGTCGGAGAGCTGATTGAGCTCAAGCACTTTATAGGCCTTGGCCATCAGCGCCAGCGCATCTGGCATGGCCGGCGTTTGCTGGTAGTTCTCTACCACGTAGCGCGCCCGGTTGGCCGCCGCCACAAACGCCCCGCGCCGCATATACCAGTTGGCAACGTTGACTTCATGCTGGGCCAGAATGTTCCGCAGGTAGCGCATCCGCAGTTGGGAGTCCGCCACGTAGCGACTATCGGGGAAGCGCTTGATGAGTTCGGAAAAATCGTTGAAAGCCTGCAAGGACGCGCCCGGATCGCGCTGGGACGCATCCCGCACCAGATGGCGCTCGAGGATCCCTTTGCCATTGTTGAAGTTGAGCAGGCCGCGCAGGTAATACGCGTAATCCATATGGGGATGCGTGGGGTTGAGCTTCATGAAGCGGTCGACGGCCGCCAAGGCCTTGGCCGTTTGATCTGACTTGTAGTGGCAGTAAGCCAGCTCAAGCTGGGCCTGCGGCGCGTAGGCGCCAAAGGGATAGCGCGCCTGCAGTTTTTCGTAATAGTCGATAGCGCCGTTGCAAGAACCTGCATTCAGGCGTTCCTTGGCGGTGAAATACAGCTTCTTTTCCGGCCAATTCTCGGGCAGCTCGTCCTTGTCTTTGTCTGGCAGCAGGCCGCAACCGGCGAGCCATACACACAGCGTGGCAGTCAGCAGCACGCCGAATGCGCGCCGTGCCGTGAACAGGTAGGAAGTTTGATTCACTGATTTCTGGCCCATCGCGGTAGGGCGGGCATTGTAGTGCCTCAAGTGCGTGAGACCAAGGCAAGCCCGTGTGCTTGCAGTAGACTGCCCGGCATGAATTCAGTTCGCCATCACGAAATAAGAATCCCCTCCGAACACGGCGGGCGTCGACTCGACCAGGCGCTGGCCGCCATGTTTGAGGATTATTCCCGCAGCATGCTGACCGTCTGGATTCGCGAAGGACGAGTCAAGCTAAACGAGCGCCCCTGCCGCCCTCGCGACACCGTCAACTTTGGTGACAGGGTTGAGATCGAAGCCGTGCTGGCCGCCAGTGCGGAGACCGTCCCTGAAGCAGTCGAGTTTGGTGTGATCCACGAAGACCGCGGGGTGATTGTGGTGAACAAGCCGGCGGGGCTGGTGGTGCACCCCGGCGCGGGCAATCCGAAGGCCACGCTGGTCAACGGCCTGCTTCACCGATTTCCCGAACTCGCCGCCCTGCCCCGCGCAGGGCTGATTCATCGGCTGGACAAAGACACCTCGGGGCTGTTGGTGGTGGCTCGCACGCCGCGCAGCTTCCAGCGCCTGACCAGCATGATGGCCGAACGAGAAATCCACCGGACCTATGCCGCCCTCGTGCATGGCATCGTGGTCTCGGGGGGCACGATCGAAGCCTCGATCAGCCGCGACCGCCACCATCGCACGCGTATGAAGGTTGCGGATGGCGGACGAGAGGCCGTCACCCACTACCGCGTCACCCAAAAATTTCGCGCCCATACCTTGCTCGAAATTGCGCTCGAGACCGGCCGTACGCATCAAATTCGGGTTCATCTCCAACACCTCGGCAACCCGATTGTGGGCGACCCGGCCTACGGCACGCGCAGACGCCTGCCGGCAGGCGCGCAGGCACCGCTACTGGCCGCGCTCCGCAATCTGAAACGGCAGGCTTTGCACGCCATGCGCCTTGAATTTCAAAACCCCTCCGGGCGCGGCCAGATTCTGGCGGAATCCCCTCTGCCGGAGGACATTACCGGCCTGTTGGCGGCGCTGGGGGACGATACGGCGGCAGCCGGCGGCGCGTGATCCCGTTTATCGAGCCGCAGTGGCCTGCCCCGCCGTCGGTGCGGGCCATCGTCACCACCCGAACAGGCGGGAGCAGCCTCGCCGGCTATGCGGGTTTCAACCTCGCGACGCATGTGGGAGACGACCCGGCGCGGGTTGCGGCAAACCGCGCGCGGCTCCGGCAAACACTCCAACTCCCGGCAGAGCCCTCCTGGCTCAACCAGATCCATGGCGCGGAGTGCGTCGATGCCAGCCTAAGCTTTGCACAACCACCGGCCGCCGATGCGGCCTTCGCCTCGAAACCAGGCGCGGTCTGCGCCGTGCTGACCGCCGACTGCCTGCCGATTCTGCTCTGCGATCGCGCCGGTAGCGTGGTGGCGGCCGTTCACGCGGGCTGGCGAGGCTTGGCAAATGGCGTGATCCCCCATGCGGTTTCCCGCCTGACGGCGGCCTCCGAACTCATCGCCTGGGTGGGGCCCGGCATTGGTCCGCGCCATTACCGCGTCGGCCCCGACCTTCGCGAACGTTTCATCGAGCGGGACCCAGCCCACGCGCGCGCGTTTGAAACCCGCCCCGACGGCGATTACGCCAATCTCGCACTCATCGCCGAACAGCAACTTCTGCAATCCGGTGTTAGCCATGTCACCTTGAGCGGCCTCTGCACTTATGAAGATGCCGCGCGCTTTTATTCATTCAGGCGAGAAGCCGTCTGCGGCCGCTTTGCCAGCCTGATCTGGATCGAAAGTTCACCCGCTATTGCTTGATAGCGTGCGCTTCGTCCCCATGTGGGGATTAACACCCCACATTTCTTGAGGACGCATCAATGCGGATGGACAAAATGACAACCCGTTTTCAGCAGGCGATCGCCGAAGCGCAAAGTCGCGCGCTGGGCTTGGACAATCAGTTCTTCGAGCCCGCCCACCTGCTGATTGCACTGCTCGAACAGGACAACAGCACCGTCAAACACGTGCTGGCCAAAAGCGGTGTCGATACTGACGCCCTGCAGGCCCAACTCTTACAAGCCATCGATCGCCTACCCAAGGTAGAAGGCGTGCCGGGCGATGTGCATCCCTCGAACGATCTGGTTCGTCTGCTTAACGTGACCGACAAACTGGCCCAGAAACGAGGCGATGCGTTTATCGCCAGCGAGCTCTTTGTGCTCGCCGCGCTGGGCGATCCGGGCGAGATTGGGCGACTTTTGAAGCGGCTCGGTGCGCGCGAAGCGAACCTGCTCAAAGCCATCGATGCCTTGCGCGGCGGCGACAAGGTGGCCGATGCAAACGCCGAAGAAACCCGTCAGGCGCTGGAGAAATACACCGTCGATCTCACCGCGCGCGCGGAAAGCGGCAAGCTTGATCCGGTCATCGGTCGCGACGAGGAAATCCGGCGCGCGATTCAGGTGCTGCAGCGGCGGACCAAGAACAATCCGGTACTCATCGGCGAACCTGGCGTGGGCAAGACCGCTATCGTCGAAGGCCTCGCCCAGCGCATCGTCAATGGTGAGGTGCCCGAAGGCCTTAAGCGCAAACGCGTGCTCTCGCTGGATATGGGGGCGTTGATTGCCGGCGCGAAGTTCCGGGGCGAGTTTGAGGAGCGGCTCAAGGCGGTGCTCAACGATCTGGCCAAAGAAGAGGGTCAGGTGGTGCTCTTCATTGATGAGCTGCACACGATGGTGGGGGCTGGCAAGGCCGAGGGCGCGATGGACGCCGGCAATATGCTCAAGCCCGCCTTGGCCCGCGGCGAGCTGCACTGCATCGGCGCGACCACGCTCGATGAATATCGTCAGTACATCGAAAAAGACGCGGCACTGGAGCGGCGCTTCCAGAAAGTGCTGGTGGAGGAGCCCTCTATTGAGGACACCATCGCGATCCTGCGAGGCCTGAAAGAAAAATATGCCGTGCATCACGGCGTGGAAATCACCGACCCGGCGATTGTGGCCGCCGCCCAACTCTCGCATCGCTACATCACCGACCGTCAGTTGCCAGACAAGGCGATTGATTTGATCGACGAGGCGGCAAGCCGCATCAGCATCGAAATCGACTCGAAGCCGGAGGAAATGGATCGTCTCGACCGCAAGCTCATTCAGCTCAAGATTGAGCGCGAGGCATTGCGTAAGGAAACCGACGACGCTTCGAAACGGCGGCTGGCCGACCTCGAACTCCAATTGGAAAAAATCGAGCGTGAATCGGCCGATCTGGAAGAAATTTGGAAGTCAGAAAAGGCCGCCCTGCAGGGCACGCATCAGGTACAGGCCGACCTGGACCGGGCGCGCACCGACTTTGAAAGCGCGCGACGTAGCGCCGATCTCGCCCGCATGTCCGAACTCCAGTACGGCGTGATTCCGGCGCTGGAGAAGCGCCTTGCGGCGGCCTCGGAAGGCGAACGTCCCCCCATGCGATTGCTCCGAAACAGGGTGACCGATGAGGAAATCGCCGAAGTGGTGTCGAAATGGACGGGCATTCCGGTGTCCAGAATGCTGGAAGGCGAACGCGCCAAACTGCTCCGCATGGAGGACGCCTTGCATCAGCGAGTGGTGGGACAGGAACAAGCGGTGGCAGCGGTGGCGAACGCAATTCGGCGGTCGCGGGCCGGGCTTTCCGATCCTCGCCGTCCCAACGGATCGTTCCTGTTTCTCGGCCCCACCGGGGTTGGCAAGACGGAACTCTGCAAGGCGCTGGCCGGTTTTCTCTTCGACACCGAGGACGCGCTGGTCCGCATCGATATGTCCGAATACATGGAAAAGCACGCGGTCGCGCGGCTCATTGGCGCGCCTCCGGGCTATGTCGGCTATGAAGAAGGGGGATACCTGACTGAAACCGTCCGCCGCAAACCGTATGCGGTGTTGCTGTTCGACGAAATTGAGAAAGCGCATCCGGATGTGTTCAACATTCTGCTGCAAGTTCTCGATGATGGACGCCTGACCGATGGCCATGGGCGCACGGTCGATTTCCGCAACACCGTCATTGTGATGACGTCCAATCTGGGCTCGGAGCGCATCCAGACGCTCGGCGAGACCGCCGATTACGAGACCATGCGCAGCGCGGTCATGGAAGTGGTGCGTCAGAGCTTCCGTCCGGAATTCATCAACCGGATCGATGAAGTGGTGGTTTTTCACGGCCTGCGCAGGGCTCAAATCCGCGCCATAGCCGAGGTTCAACTTGCCCTTCTGCGCCAGCGTTTGGCCGAGCAGCGCATTGGGCTGGATATTTCGGTGCATGCGGTCGATACCTTGGGAGAGGCGGGATTCGACCCGGTATACGGGGCGCGACCGCTGAAGCGAGCCATTCAGGCCTATATCGAGACTCCACTCGCGCAAGCCTTGCTTGAAGGAAAATTTGGCGCTGGCGACACCATCAACATTGATGCGGTCGACGGCAAATTTACTTTTCAAAGCTAGCACCAATCCCCTGTCGCGCAGAATTCAGGCTGCAGGGGGTAAAAAGCGGATGGGCTCATAGTCAGCGGGGCCGCTTTGCTCTAGTATTTTTTGCGGTGCGCTCGCGCCAAAAGGATTAAGGCAACCCCGCTGTGGCTGTAACGTCAAACCGTATTCCGTTAACCGGACTCGCGCGCAAGCTCGTCGCCGACGGGCTGCTTGATGAGCATGAGGCCTCACGCGCCTTTCAGGCGGCAGTTGCCGCCAAGACGCCTTTCGTTAAATACGTGGTCGATCAAAAGCTGGTCGACCCCAAAACCGTTGCCCACGCCGCGTCCCAGGAATTTGGCGTTCCCCTGATTGATATCGAAGCGATCGAAATTGATCCGGATGTCGTCAAGCTGGTCAGCGAGGACCTCATCCAGCGCCACCACGCGCTCCCCATCTTCAAGCGCGGTAACCGGGTCTACATCGGCTTGGCGGACCCCACCAATCTGCAAGCGCTGGACGAAATCAAATTCCATATCGGGGCCAATACCGAAGCGGTGCTGGTCGAGCAGCACAAACTGCAGAAAGCCATCGAAAAGGCGCTCGCCGCCGCCGACAACGGCTTGTCGGGGCTAGAAGACTCGGATTTTGAAAACCTCGACGATCTGGAGGTTGGCACACAGCAGGAAGCCGCCGCCGAAAGTTCCGAGATTGATGACGCCCCGGTCGTGCGCTTCATCAACAAAGTGTTGCTGGATGCGATCAAGCGTGGGGCGTCGGACCTGCACTTTGAACCCTATGAAAAAGTCTATCGCGTGCGGTTTCGGGTGGACGGCATGCTCTCCGAAATTGCCAAGCCACCGCTGGCGCTGTCGGGCAAGATTGCCGCGCGCATCAAGGTGATGGCGCGTCTGGACGTTTCCGAGCGGCGCGTACCGCAAGACGGTCGCATCAAGCTCAAGCTGTCGAAAACCAAATCCATCGATTTTCGCGTGAACACCTGCCCGACCTTGTTCGGCGAAAAGTGTGTCATGCGTATTCTCAATTCCGACGCAGCGTCACTGAACATCGACCAACTCGGCTA
>Ga0164295_10002907_pt1 | contig 13949 bp, 15 predicted proteins | sample GEODES006metaG_FD_111798 | JGI IMG/M metagenome (GOLD analysis project Ga0164295, IMG submission 111798) | Oligotrophic lake water microbial communities from Sparkling Lake, Wisconsin, USA - GEODES006 metaG | ecosystem: Environmental > Aquatic > Freshwater > Lake | place: USA: Sparkling Lake...
GGTACCAGAACCCCACAAAGTTACTTTGTCTGCGCCACTTTCTGCAGCCTCAATAAAACGTCGAATGAATGCCGGCAGGACATGCGAAGCAGTTAAATCAAAGTTATCTTTTGGACCATAAAGGTTGGTGGGCATCAGGGAAATCCATTTAGTTCCATACTCCTTACGATATGAATTAACCATTTCGATACCCGCAATTTTTGCAACTGCGTAGGCAGAGTTTGTTGCCTCTAAAGGCCCGGTCATTAAATACTCTTCTTTTATCGGTTGAGCACAGTCACGGGGATATATACAACTTGAACCTAGAAAAACAACCTTCTCAACACCGGCATCATGTGCCGAAGACATCAAGTTACTTTGAATGTTCAAGTTTTCCTGTAAAAACTCGACGGGGAATCGATTATTTGCCCCGATTCCGCCGACCCGTGCAGCAGCGACAACAATTACTGAAGGACGAACCTCCCCAATAAATTTTTGTGTCGCATTGCTGTCTAGCAGATTTAAATTTTGCCTTGTAATTCCGATTACATTCAGACCTTGTGATTCAAACGCACGAACTACTGATGAACCAACCATTCCACCAGCGCCCGCAACGATTACTGTCATGAAACTTACTTTACATGAAATATCGAGACTTATTTGCTGTAGATCATTAACAGATCGTCATCCAATCAAGAAGTTGGTGTAGGTTTAGCCCGTGACGAATTGGCACCTACTCACATTTGGCGGTGGAGCAGAGACCTATCGAGATGCAGCCAGACGGCTTGCAACTGAAGGAACGAAGTCCCAATTTTTTTGTTCCTCTACGGCTTTATTCGACTTTGAATTGAATACAATCTACCCTGACTTCTATGAAAATCACGGTAACTTAATTGCAAATAATTTTAGAGGATACGGATATTGGATATGGAAACCTTATTTAATTTATAAGAGATTGAATGAATTGCCAGATGGTTCGGGCCTTCTGTATCTTGATGCGGGATGTCAATTGAATTATGGATCCCTTATGAGCCGGGCAAGAATGCGTTATTACAAATATCTTGCCAGTAAATATGGGTCATTAGCCTGGAGACTTCAGCCGAGTTTTGGGTGGCCAAATGACCTTAGCGAAAAAGCCTGGAGTAAGAAAGAGCTTCTTGATAAGTTCGATCTTTCCGATAGTGACTTAGGTAGCAATCAGATACAAGCGTCTTTGATGTTCTTAATCAAAAATCAAGAGAACCTCGAATTTTGTCGAAATTGGCTCCAAACATGCACTCAAGACAATTACAGACTTCTTAAGGATGAAAACTCAGGTTCGAATTACCCAGAGTACCAAGAGCACAGGCATGATCAATCGATCTTCTCCTGTATGTACAAAGAGCAGAATCGAAAAGTTTTAAATGATCAAACTTGGTTTGCACCGAACTGGAGAAAAGAAGGCAGTGGATTCCCTATTTGGACAATTCGCAATCGAAGTGGTTTAACTAAATCTTAAAAGTGATGAGATTAAGTTCATCTACTTTGTTCTACGTACCCAATAAACTGTTTCGAAACCCCAGAACGCCCATGTTCCTCTCAAGATAGTTTTTTTCCGGTAACTTGAAAACTCATTAACGAGCCCGAAGAGGAAGCCAACTGGAGTTCTTTGAAATATCCGCTTATAGTGGATATGGCAGTTCGATTGAGAAATTATGTGTTCTATCCTTTTCGTGTCAGGGGGAAACCCAATATGTGTAGGGTCATCGAAATAGTTAAGGGAACCCGCACGGCTAGGAAAATGTATTGTCCTACTTGATGGAAATGATAGATAAAGCATTCCACCAACCTTTAGAGACGACAACATTGCTTCAAGAAGTTCATCTCTAGATTCGGAATGTTCCAGTACGTGTGCACAAATTACAGCTTCGAAAGAATTCATGTTGTTATGAAGGAAGGTGATTATGTTTGATGGAGAAAGCTCATGGTATTCGTCTGATAAATTTTCTAAAGTTTGATTATAGGTTGCAATGTCTAATCCCACATAGTAAATGTCGCCTCTAAGTGATTTTGCTTGATAAGGCCCATTGTTTCCGCATCCAACATCCACAACGCGTGAATTTTCAGGAATACTTCGGAGAAAGCCGTACTTACCACGTGCATTCTCAAGGATCTCTAACTTTCCATATAATCTACGGGAGAGTTGAAAAAATTCAACGTTCAAGAATCTTTTGATCACTCAAGTAATTTTCTTAAAGCTTCGCCAAAGGTAAAATTTGAAGAAGGTTGCAAGCTCGCAACCTTTAAGCTGGCTGCATTACGCCAAAAAGAATCAAACTGCGAAGAGGAATCTGCAATATTTATATTAGAGATTTTTGGGTAACCCCTTAACCCAAAAGAAGTACTAATGATTCGGTGTTGATATTGCAAAGCCTCCCATAATTTATAGTTAGCGCCTCCACCTAGTAGGACAGGTACAATTGATCCGTAACTTTCTAGCATGATGTTAGTAAGTTCTTCATTTTCTACTTTGCCAATCCTCTGAACACCACCACTAGCCCTCTTTAGCCAATCATTTCCCGCAGGAAAGCCCTCCATTGCTTCGAGACATCTGCCAACAATTTTTAGTTGAATCCCGTTTTCCATTAAAGAAGTGGGATTAACAAGTTGAATCAAACCTAGCCAATTCATTTGCCATTCAGATGATACAAAAACCCAACTATTATCATGAGATTCCTTGCCGCTATTTTGGATTGGGGTTTTGGCGTTTTCGATCGGAACATGCAGAGCTTGCGATGCCCCAACTTTCAAGTATGCAATTGCATCGTCCGCAGAGCAAGTGATTATTCCCATAGAGTGTCTAACGAGGTCAATTTCATTCTTTGCAATTCTTCTCCAAAGATGAAAGGTTTTGGTGTCAAATTTCCAACTTCGAAGTACTTGAAAGTACGTATTGGTCTCGTGATTATGCGAAATATAGATTACCTTTTGATCTGTAATTAGATCTTTAATTCGGGACCAAGCAAATGGCTGATCCATGATAATCAGATCGGAACATTTGTATCTACTCAAAGACAATTTCAGGCGCTGTAGATCCGAATCACTGAACCTGTCTGATAGATCCGAGACTCCCAGAATCCCTAAATCACTTTTTCTTAATTTTATGTCAAAACTGTCCGAGGAACCGATACTTAAGGTTTCGGTTTCTATCTCCAATTCTCCAAGCGCCTTTTGCAGCGCGATAAGACGAAAAGTTGCACCATTCAAAACATCGGATTTTAGAGGTGGTGCGTGTGTGATAATTAATGCCTTCATATTAGGGGATCGTCTAACATTAAAGAGAAAGAAACAATTTCAATCTCCGATAAAAAAGTCCTCATAAATGTGTCAAGACTTGCAGCATTTCCACAAATAACGTGAGTTACAAAGGGATGATGGCGGCGCAATATTTCCAGAGCGACGTTCTCTGTGATCTGTGAAGGAGTCCCAATAACAATTACACGGCTCAGTCCCCTCAGGGAATTCAACCTTGTCATGAATTCCGAGTAGCTCATTATGTGTGGTGGAGTTGAGTCAGAGATCACTAAAGAGGAACTCCACATTAAAACATTGTGCTTTGAAATCATCGAAAAAACATTGTGCATTGAAATCATCGTATTAGCCTCATTGTGTGGCAGCACGCGTTTACTTTTCAGATAAATTCGATGAAGGAGTCGAAGTGGTTTGCGAAACAGGGGAACTCTTATGGATTGGAAGTATAACACCCGGAGATATTTCATGGATGCCTCAATCTTTTCCATAAAAACAACAGAATAAATTTTGGATACTCAACACATTGCCCAATAAACTTAATTCGATATAAATCTGCACGTAGCTTACAAATCTGCATCGCCCAATAACGATGAGTCTGCTGAACCGAAAGACCTCCTACGAGATATTCTGCAATTTTCTGATCTGTTCTGAATGGTTTAAATAATTTAGAAAGCTTAAGCGAAACTTGCCAATCGGAGAAGAGGCTATCGGTTTGAAAACCTCCAATATAATTAAAGACATCCCGTCTCACAAAAGTCGACTGATGGCAAAAACTACGGAATCCGTACTTGAAACCATTACTCTTTTCAGAAGGCAATACCCATGACCACATTGGTTGATAATTTGAATTAACGGCTACCGCACCTGCCACCATCCACTCAACGTCACTTTCGTTTGCCAAATTTGACGCATTCTCAATTCCCGAAGAAGTGAATCTGTCCCCGCTATTCATGAATAAGATGTACTTTCCCCGAGAGAGCGACGCACCTAAATTCATCGACTCATAAATACCAAGTGTTGTAAATCTTTTTTGAATTTTTAAATGATTCAGAGATTCTATGAATTCAGAACAACCATCGGTGCTGCCACCGTCAATCAAAATCCATTCAATATTTAGTGTATCGAGATGTTGGAGAATCGAATCGGAGGTTTTGCGTAGACCATTCAGGTTATTTTTATTTATTGTCACAACACTTAAGGCAATTTGATCACTGAACACCTTTGTATTCTATCATTACAATATGAACAGAAAGTCAGAGCAGAAGTGTTCGGATGATTCTGTCCCTTCAGAAATTGACCAAGGTGATGACCAGTCTAAAAGAATTTTTAGTTTGATGTACCTTGGAAAGCGCGGCGGAGGGGCTCAATTAACTTCGAATTTGTACCATGATTTGCATGACCAAATTGACGACATACTTTTGATTCTTGCAGAAGATGTTGAAATAGATTTAAAAAAGCATGTGCCTAGACAAATTTCAAATCTACCGGGAATTCATAGCATTACGTCTTTAATTTGTAGATTGCTGAGATTCATTCGCAATTCTTTCAGATTAGGTGCACAGTTAAAAAAGTTCGATGAAATCCAGATATTTATAGTAATGATTCATCCGTTAGATCGAATATTACTGAGAATTATTAAGTTTTTTAATGCTAATGTGAATGTGACCGTGATACTTCATGAAATAGATTCACGTGATAGACGAAAATGGCCAAGTAAACTTGCAATAAATTTTTACCTAAAGCATTCAGATAAAATCATTTTCCTTAGCAAGGAGTTGCAAGAATCTCAAATAGTGGCGAGTTACATTCAAAAGACTAGATTGGCGCGACTGACTCACAAGAGCTCTTTTGAAGATTTACAAAATCCCTTTCCGGGTGTCAACTATATTTTGTGTATCGGGAGAAATGAGCCCTATAAAGACTTGAATTTGCTAATTGAAGCATGGAACTTGCTTCAGATTGAGAATTACACCCTAGTGATCGCAGGTGAAGATTTGCCGAAAATGGATGAACGGAATCTTATAGTTCTAAGCGAATGGCTTGATTCGAAGAAATTTTCGGAATTGATTAAGTTTTCGAAATTCATGGTTTTGCCATACAAAAATGCGACTCAATCGGGAGTTTTAGCTCTGGCTGAGTATTTCAACAAGACATGTGTGATAACGCCAGTTACGTCATTAATTGAACAAGCTGGTGGTCTTGGAATAGTTACACATGACTTTACCTCAGGTTCCTTGGCAAACAGTATTCTAAAGGCCACCCATGAATCAGAAACGGGTGTGACTAGGAGGTCCCATGCCGAAGGCAATAACACAATAAAAGACGTTGTCTTAGAAAATTTTCGAAACAATGATCTCTAGACATCAAATTCATCCTCTTAAATATATAGTTAATATATGAGAATTGAATATGACATTGCAAGAATGATTAAGGAAGCTGCAAATGTTGTTAGTGCTTCAGCAAGTCTGGAGTCTGAAATATATGCAGGTTTTAGTTTAATGGCCGAATCCAGTCGAGCTGGCGGAACAATTTTTTGGGCAGGAAATGGTGGTTCGGCGGGAGAAGCCCAACATATGTCCGCAGAATTAATGGGGCGATTCAAAATTGAGCGAAAGCCTATTAAGTCAATAGCACTGACTACTGATACTTCACTCTTAACCGCTATCAGCAACGATTACGATTTTTCGGAAGTATTTGCCCGTCAGTTGAAAGCTCTTGCTAGTAAGTCAGATTGCCTAGTATTGATGACAACTTCAGGAACAAGTGAGAATGTAATTAAGGCGATTGCGGCCGCGAGAGAGATAAACACACCTGTACTACTCCTAACTTCAAGGAAGTATGAGGGTTCAAAAGTTGATGTCGAAATTAAAGTTGATTCGATCATCACAGAGCATATTCAGTTAGCACATTTAGCTATCGGGCATATCCTGTGTGAAATGCTAGAAAAAGAGCTTTCGATTGAATACTGAACCCTAAGTCATGCATATCTTTGAAAATGCTTGTGATGAGAATCAATTTTCACCAATTGTCTTGTTTGATCGCGACGAAACATTAATCCGAGATGCAGGCAAATCAAATCAAATCGAAGAGTTGTCTTGGCTCCCCACGGTTTTGGATGCCCTGAAATTCCTCGACGATGCAGGATATCGTATTGCAATTTGCACAAACCAGTCTGGCCTAAGCTCAAAGCTTTATTCAGAAGCCGAACTGTTGCGATTTCATGCAGCCATGAATGAGGAATTCAAAAAAATTACAAAGAGAAATTTTCTGGCTTTCGCTTTCTGTCCACATTCAAAACTTGAGAATTGTTTATGTCGGAAACCCAAAAATGGATTAATAGTAAAACTTATAGATTATTACAAGAACACACCAAGAATCTTCTTTGGAGACAAAACAACAGACATCGAAGCTGCCAATTCACTCTCTATCGAGGGTATACTAGTACACGAAGGCCAGATGCTCGCGACTGTCCAGAATTGGGTAGAATATGATCGTAACAAGAGCACCATTAAGAATTAGTTATTGCGGTGGTGGCTCAGACTATTCTGATTTTTTTGAATTTTCTGATGGGAATGTTGTCGGCTGCTCAATAGATAAGTACTCATATGTGTATGCAAATGAGCTTTCACCTATTTCGCAAGAGAAAATAAGATTCACTTATAGGAATACCGAAAGCGTTACAAGTTTAGAGGAATTACGCCACCCGTCTTTTCGCGAGGCATTGAAATACTTCGGCATCCTTGCGGGATGGAATTTTGGGACTATGTCAGATCTGCCATCGGGCGTGGGTCTTGGGGGATCTTCTGCTTTCTTGGTTTCCTTGGTGAAGACTCTCTCTCTAATTAAGAGTACGAAAATATCAGGAGACGAGATTGCAAGAATTTCTGTCGCAATAGAGCGTGATTGTCTAAAGGAACCTGGCGGATATCAAGATCAGTACCATGCCGCTATTGGAGGATTCCGACAATATGGCTTTACTAAAGCTGGGGTTCGTGTTTCAAATCCCCTTATCTCAAAAATAAATTTAGACTTGATTTCGAGGCATCAGATCTTGATTGCCACAGGCGGACAACGTTCTTCATCAGAATTCGCTGAAATAACAAGTAAGTCGAAAGCAAAATATGGCTTTGTAAATGAAAATTCAGATATTGCAAGAATTCTCGCAAGCAAGATGATTACGAGCATTGGATTTGAAGATCTCTATAAGAGCCTTACCGAATCAGTTAGAAATTCTTGGAAACTGAAGACAGAATTTGCACAAGTAGATTCTGTGGCACAAGAAATTGTTAAGAAAGGAATAGCGCTTGGAGCGGATGCTGCAAAATTATGCGGCGCAGGTGGAGGTGGTTACATTTTGTTTATTGCCGAGCCCAACGTGATCTCCAGAATAAAAATGGAATTTCCTTCTGAACTTATCCTGAATTTTCGACTAACCGAATCAGGCGTCGAAGAGACATTAATTTTTCACAGTTGAAGATTTTACGTTTCTTCACATACTTTAGTTAATTCAGCCTTGCCCGTACCTACAATGCGCAATCCTGGCTTTGACTTTACATATTTACAAATTTCAGGAACTGCCCCCCACATTATTTGCGGTTCAATAGTCTCAAATCCGATTGCATGTTGGAACAAAGCAGCAACAGAATCGTAAGGAGAATTTGAATAATAGAGAATAGGGCGGTCCACTTGTGAATCTAGTTTGAGAAGAAGTATTTCGGCCTGATATTGCAGCTCAATCCTTGGGGATAAGTTTTGTACAAAATAAGAAACGGGTGTTAATTCAGAAAAATTAAAAGCGCAGCTAAGCAACATTATTAGAGAAATTGCACGCTTGTGAATTTTCTTTTGTATGGGAGATTTAGAGAAATCGAATAAAAAAACAACTGCCATAAAAACAAAAAGTAACCCACTCAACCAGAATAATTTCAAGCTGTAGTAAGGGATTCCGAAATCCGAATCAAACTGTACTAAGAAAATGATGATTCCTAGTCCCGAAATTGAGTAAGTTAATACCGCTAAAGATGGGAATCTTGCGTAGCATCGGAATAAGAAGAAAATGCTTATTAAGACACATAAAAGAATCAATTGGTACACGAGTCCTGAATATCTAGGACCAATTGAAAACTGGCTAGTTTTATTGTTTAAGTAGATTGATATTATACTAGGGCCATTGGCAATCAATAATGCGCATAAAAATAGCAACATTTTAAATGTCCTAGATTGTTTTTTCACACCTAGGTAAATGCTGTGCATAACAATAACTGGAAAAAGCAAAGTCCATGATTGAATGGTTACAGTAGCGATCAGTAAATAAAGTATCGAGTTTTGACTTGGATTAAGTCTGCTACTCAGGCCTAAGAGGAATAAGACTGAAGCAGCAAGGAGTAATGGTGGGAATCCCATGAAATATATCCAACCCATGAAAAAGGGCGAAAAGAGGATGAGCGAACTAACGACGAATATGGTGATTTTTCGTTTAGGTGAAACAGAAACAAGGATATGCGAAAGAAAGATTTGAAGAATACCTAGTAGGATCAATACTTCTAGAACTTGTATTACTCCAACTAATTCGAATCCATCTATTGAACCCATGCCTAGTCCTGAAGCCAAGCCGTGGAACGCCTTCGGAGAAAAACCAAAATAATCAGCAGGAAAACTTGGAATGAATCCGGTTGTTGCAATTTTTCTAACCGTAAATATATGGCCAGCAACATGATCCCATGACTGAAGGTAGGAGGCGAGCCTTATTTTCTCGGGAATAATTAGGAAAATCAAAGCAGATAAAGGAAGAAAAATTGATTTAACATCGAGAGTTTTGACGATACTTTTGTGGGTTGAGAGACATATCCAAAGTCTTAGAGTAGACAAGAATACAATCGTTCCAATAGTTACTTGATGAAACAAAAGAGAACGAAAAATTGGAATATCGAAAATTGAGCAAACACTACCAACGAACCAATAAAGACCAGTGAGTAAAGAGATTGCCCATACGAGACTCATAGTTTTGAATTGATCTATAGTACTTAAAGCTGACGCGAAGAATGTAATTATTAGAATGGGAATTAATGCAGAGTATTGAGTCGCCAGGGTGAGAGTCACTAATGAAAATACAAGGGAAATTAAGGAGCCGAGCAAAAATTGGCCGAGGTTTTTCTTATCGCTAATCATTTTGAGAAATGGGTACGCGAGGGGTCATCTGCATATCAAAATTCAAAAAATTTACCAAGGAATATATTCCTGCCACAAAAAACGTTAAGAATAAAAATTGCGTACCAATGGGGGTTTGAACCTGATTAATGTAAGAATGAACCCAACTATATGAACCAATAGCAATGCTAAGAAAAGTTAGAATAGATCCCAAGAATAAAGAAATTGAAGCCACATTAAAGTCACGTAAGAAATATGAGTATCCCAGCCTCTTGGCAGTATTGCGTAAATGCCGAGAGAGAAAAGTTGTCAAGATTTTTGAGATCATGAGGTTACTTTTTTCTTGACCATATTTTGCATTCATGGGAATATCTCTGACTACTGCACGCGCAATTCCTAACCTGAAGAGCATGTCGCATTCAAAGAAAAAACCGTTATCAACCTTATCCATTTCGACTTGTGATAAAACACTTGAGTTAATTGCGGTGTAGCCATTAGTTGGATCAAAAATATCCCAATATCCGGTCGAGAATTTACTCATGAATGATAGAAACAAGTTGCCAAAAATACGCACACGTGGCATTTCTGCAATAGATCTAGGGGAAACAAATCTGTTTCCCTTGGTAAAGTCGCATTTCTTTTCGAGCAAAGGCAATACAAAATAGGGGATTAATTTCTGATCCATTTGATTATCTGCATCAATTTTGACAACTATTTCAGAATTTCTATTAAAAGCTTCCCGATAACCTGACTTCATGGCGCCACCAACCCCTAGATTCAACGAATGTTGAATAACGACAAGTCTTGAATCAGCAAACATTGCTCTTGCAAAGTCGCCGGTTTTTTCTGGGCACGCATCGTCAACCAATATAATAAGGGACACATATTTTGGTACACTCTCTAGAACCTCAAGAATGTGAGATTTGGCTCGGTATGCCGGTATGACTAATGCAATTGATGCAGACTCAAGTAGCAACTCCGAATGTTTTTTCATGTTATGGCATAGTTTAACACTATGAACAACACGGGGAGGTTTATTCGAGACCCAAGGAAAGAAGTATGGCTACTTCCTCATCCCGACGATGAGCTCTTTTGCATTGATCACGAGAAATTCCCTAATTCCGAACTTCATATTTTCTATTTTTGCAGGCTACCCCAGAAGATTTCAAATAAAAGCCACATCGATAGATTTGAGGAGGCGATTAGTGCGTGGAATCAGGTTAAGAATGTGAAAGTAATTTTACATAACACTTTTTGCCGTTTTTCGGATGGACAGATATTTTCGCAATTTTCTGTCCAAGACTATTTAGAATTGAAAATCATTGTTCAAAATTTGAATCCTACACACATTGTTACGCCTACTTTTGAAGGGGGACATCAGGACCACGACTTCATTTATGCTGTCGCGCGAAATATTTCACTGGACTTAAACATATCGCATCTAGACTTTCCTACATATAAAGCTCGAAGGAATTCAAGATTTTTCTTTAGGGCGATTAATTCGAGAGTCCCAGTCATTCAAGATTATGAAAGTACGATCAAATCTAACATTCGAAATTCATTCCTCATCGGAAAAATGGCTTTAAAGTATAAATCTCAGTATAAATCCTTGTGGATACTCTACCCTCTTCTTGTGATTGGGACATTTAGAGGTAAAAGGGGTAGAAGACTTAGTAACCCAACCCTTGAGTATCTTGATATACCTTTCTTTCAATTACGGAGAAGAGCTGACTCTAATGTTGTTCTCGAGGCGATTGAGAATCTAGAAAAGTACTCTCATGAGAGATGAAAATTTTTACACGCAAGTTTACTCCAAAGTAATAAACAGTAATGGGGTTTCCTTTCTGCACAAAATGGCCCACAAGAAATTGGAAAACAATTTAGATGTTTGCAATTTTCAATCTGTTCTAGAAATCGGTGCTAATGAAGGCGAACACCTTCCTTACGTTAAGCATAGGTTCGAGGAGTACATAATGACTGATATCTCATATAAGGAGTCGTCTTTACTGACATTGGACAAAGCAAATCCGGGAGTTAAGAGAATTCATGCTGATGCTCAAGAGTTGCCATTTGGAGAGAATGTTTTTGATCGGGTGATTGTGACATGTGTTTTGCATCATCTTTCCAGTCCTCTATCTGCTTTGCAAGAAATCAGGCGAGTGGTAAAACCACAGGGACTAATATCTATTCATTTGTCTGGCGATCCATCCGTCCTGTATCGCCTACTTTGGCGAATAGGATCAGGACGAGCGATAAAGAAAATGGGTGTTAAAAATGGTCGATTCCTACACGCCCTTGAACATAGTGGCCATTTTTTTGGGATAAATGTTTTGGTGTCTGAAGTCTTTAAGTTAGATGATATAAAAGCTTCCAGTTTCCCACTAAAAGGTGACTTCACACTTTATAAAACTTTTCAGATTAGGAAGATGAATGAATCTGAATAAGCATGGTGACAGAGTAATTGTGGCTGGTTCTGTTCAAAGAAAGAATCTATCCACGATTAGAAGCCTGGGAAAAGCTGGCTATCATGTCGAAGTTATTTCAGAGGGCGTATTCACTCCTGGAGCGCGCAGCCGGTATTGTAGTAGAAGTATTCTGAAAAGCGGCAAGGAAAGTTACATCGAGAAATTAGGGCAACTTGAATCTACAGGAGAAAAGCCTATTTATTTTCCAATGGAAGAGAAAGATGTATACGAACTTTCCATAAATCAAGAAAAAGTAGCAAGAAATTATCAATTTATCGTCGCACCAATTGAATCTCTAGAGATAGCGATGGATAAAAACCAAACAATGGAAATAGCAAAAGAACTAGGGATTCCAACACCCGAGACTACCTTTGTAAATTCTTTTCAACAATTTACTTTGAAGTTAGATGAGATTATGTTCACCTCGCAATCTGATTCTTATCTGGCGAAACCGGTCCATGGTTCGGGTTCCAACGGAGTTTTGTATTTTAAACAGTTTGGGGATCAAGTTTCTCAAAGAAAAAGAATTTTTAACTATTGGGAGGAATATGGCCCATTAGTAATTCAGAGAAGGATCCCAAGTCAAGGCAAGGCCATAGGAGTGAGCATGGTCTTTGATAGAGATTCGGACTTAGTTGCCAGCTTCACCCATATGCGCTTACATTCTTTTCCGAACTCTGGAGGACCAAGCACTGACCGAATTTCCATTGAAATGCCGGAGTTGGTGGACATGTCCGAGAGATTGCTAAAGTTTCTGAAATGGCAGGGGGTAGCCATGGTGGAATGGAAGATAGATCCAGACACAAACATTCCCTATCTATTGGAAATTAATCCAAGATTCTGGGGAAGTTTAGAATTGGCAATTCGATCAGGTGTGGATTTTCCTAGGATTTTGGCTGATCTAATTGTTTCGAACCCGATCGATTACCGAACTGTTCCAAAAAAGAATTGTCGATGTAGATGGGTTTTCCCTGGGGAAATTCTTCGGTATTTAACTTCAAAAAAAACTAACCGAGAACCTTTGCGAGTGTTTATTCATCGATTAGTGCGTGATTCTGAGGAGTATGATAGAACTGATTTGCGAGGTACTTTCTTTGCCATGGTTTATCCGATCACTTTTTTGTTTAAGAAAAAGTATTTCCACTTACTGAGAAGGTAACTCGATCCAAGAAGGCGGTAACTAATGAAAAACGCGAACACTCATCCCATTATTGCGGCGATACAGTCGAGAATTTTTTTGATTCTGATTAAGTTCAATCCCATACGTACTTATTTTCTAATGTCAGGACTGATTATTAGACACATTGCTTTAATGAATTATACATTTGGCAATCCAAATCTGTACTTGAATCGAGAAACTCTCTGGAAAAAAATGTTTCAAACCGTGGACAAAAAGAAGGGATTTAGGGGAGTCGAATTTGGTGTTGCATGGGGTTACTTGACAAATTATTGGTTGAATAGATACGAAGAACATATAGAGTCATGGCACGGTTACGATCGCTTCTTAGGTTTACCTAGCGAGTTCATGTCACATAAGGTAGGAGCTTTTAGCAATTTAGGGCATCCTCCCAAAATAGATAGCCCCAAAGTATGTTGGCATGTGGGAGATATCGAATCCACTTTGGTTCAACAATAGAGACTAGAGACTGATCCCCCCTCTATATATTTTTTCGATCTAGATCTTTTTGGCCCATCTCTACACGCCTGGAATCAAATTGTAGAATCCTTAAATGAAGGAGACTTGGTTTACCTTGATGAAGCATTTGCAGATGATGAGTGGACGCTTCTAACAAAACACATTTTAACGGAAGCTAGATTTGAATGTGTTGGCTTTAAATTGACTAGCGTCCCATTGAGGTTCAATGCAAGAATCGTAAGCTTTGAAGTCAATCGGTGAATCATTTCAAACAAGAATTAACCTGCAAGTAATTGATCAAAGTTAAAATTGTGGCTTGGGCCGGGATCGAACCGGCGACCTAACGATTTTCAGTCGTTCGCTCGTACCAACTGAGCTACCAAGCCAACAAAGATCTTGCTAGTAGTTGCCCACCAGTACGTATGGCACAC
>Ga0164295_10002910_pt1 | contig 13947 bp, 7 predicted proteins | sample GEODES006metaG_FD_111798 | JGI IMG/M metagenome (GOLD analysis project Ga0164295, IMG submission 111798) | Oligotrophic lake water microbial communities from Sparkling Lake, Wisconsin, USA - GEODES006 metaG | ecosystem: Environmental > Aquatic > Freshwater > Lake | place: USA: Sparkling Lake...
CCGGCCGGCATCGACACCCACCTCCGCCGGCGAAGCGATGACGTGGGGCTTCCAGTTCCAGAAAGCATCGATAGACTTCCCATGGTCATAATAGCCCTCGCCGTCCAGAGGCTCACTGTGGCATTTGATCCAGAGGGAACCGCCCACCACTGCCCCCATCATCGACCGGGGCACAACCCAGCCGAGGGTATCCCCTTTCTGGCGGAAATCCCATTTCTGGACCACCTCGAAACGGTCATCCCCGGGCGTTTGGGCGGTCAGGCTCATGGCACCGCCGACCAGCAAAGCGAGGACGCACCGAAGCAAACCGGTCCCGGTGGAGAGGCCGCGAGAGGTCCTCACGGCGAACCTTTGGCCGCCGGGGCGGCGCTTGGTTGGGCGGCGGCCTTCGGCAGCTTTTCCTCGGAGTGCTCGATAAATCCCGCGAATGGCATGCTTTTCGCGATATCGGCATACTCGTCGGTCAAGCCGGCCTGCGAGGCCACCAACTCCCCGGGATGGCGCTGGCTCCTTTTATCCGGGTAGCTCAGATTGCCGTCCAAGACGATCGTGCCCACGATGTGGAAATTATAGTCCTTCGAGCAGGCGTGGACGTAGTTCTCGCGGATGATGAATGGTTGGCCCGCCGTGCCTCCGGAGCCTTCGTCGCAGTAGATGCCGATGGCACCGTTGTCGATGTGGGGGGCGTGCGACATGGGGCTGGTCGTGCACGAATGGACATGGTTGCGGTAGATTTGCGTGCCCGGCTGCAGGGAAAGCGTGTAGATGCCCGCGCCATCGGTGAGTTCGCGCATGACGCGATGGATATGGTTGTAGCGCACCGTGTTGTCGCGCAGACCGGTCAAGTCGGAGCGCCATCCCCAGCCCAAGCTGATTCCGGTGTAGGGCAGGTCGCAAAGCTCATTGTTTTCGATGATGGTGTCGCGGACAAACCCGGCTGCGATCCCGACGCAGCCCGGATAGGCCGTGCCGATACGGCGGATATAATTGTTGGCCAGCACGTTGTCGGCGGAAATTTTGCCCGGCCGGCCGGAGAGGAGGGGGTGATCGGCCTCGATGTCCGCGTCGGTGAAACCTCCCAGGGTAATGCCGCGGCCCGCGATGTCATAAAAGACATTTCCCACGATCCTGTTCCCAATCGTCCCTCTGCGCAGGTCGAGCGCGGTGGCGCCAAGCTGCGTGAAGACGCACCTTTCGACCACACTTCGCATGGCGAACTCCATCTCGAATGCTCCGGGCATCCGATTGTCGTAGATGTTACGCGGCGTATCCGGCGGAGAGTAGGCGAAACCAGCCTGGGTATCCAGATAACCGCCCGAAGGAGTGGTCCAGTTGCTGTGAGCGAAGGTGAGGCCGGCAAATTTCAGGCCTTGCACCGGCGCCTCCGGCGTTCCGCGCAGCGCCACCAACGTCTCGAGGCGGGGGGCGATCACTTCCACCTCGGCCATGTTCTCCCCTGCCTTCGGCCGGTAGTAAACGGTGCCCGTTCCGTTGTCCTGATACCATTCGCCTTCCGCGTCGAGAAGCTCGGGGGCGTTCTCGAAATGAAACGCTTGGTTGTCGATGAATTTCGGCCACGGGCGCTGGAACACTCCCGTCTGCTCCGGATCTCGGAACTCGAGACGGGCCAGCGATGCATCAGAAGGGTCCGGGACGATCCGGGCGACGCGGAGAATGGCCTCGGCCCAGAGCAACTTGACATGCATCTCCGGGGACGCCCCGGTTGACATCTCCGGGATGGCAGCCCGCGGCACAACGACAAACCGCCTCTTCTGATCGGCACGGACCAGTCGGAAAAATTTCCCCCGCTGCGGATACCGGGCCCGGATAGCGGTCGCTCCGTTGACGTAGAGTTGCCGGAAGCGTAGATCCCCGGCTTCCGCCTTCCAAACCCCCTTTTCGTGGGGCTGCCACCCGGTGATCGGCACTCCCCCGCTGACCACGGCCTTCTCCCCTGCATAAGCACCATAAGTAATGCTGCCCCGTGGTGGCGCGGAGTCGGCGGCATCGAAGACCACGGTCCCGTCGAGGCGGTAAACACCCTCGCGCAATTGAACAAAAACGTGCTGCCCGGGCTGCAGCTCCAATTTGCGCAGGTGATCCCTGGCCTGCTCAAGGGTCCCGAAGGGAGAATCCACTGTTCCCGTCCCCCCCTTGTTCGCCCCGCGGGCCACGACAATCGTGACACAATTCTTCTCCGCCGGGGCGGCCATGACCGCTGGCCCAGCAAAAAGGACCGCGGCGCAAAATGCAGCTCCATGCCAACGACCGCGGGAAGCGCGCGATCGGCAGACGACGGGGCACGGGTTCTCCCGGCCGATTCCCGGCGGAAGGGTCTCGAGCCTCTTTTGTCTCACCCCTCCGTTGGGCGTTTCCATGGTCCGCCATGTCCCCACCGGGACACGGCCACGGGCGAATCCCGGAAGAAGTCCGGTCAAGATCCCCCGCGGTGGGCGAGGGCCGTCGGGAGGCAGAGGGAGGCGCATGCTATTTCATCCTCTATATGTGCAGGGTATTCAATCATTATTTTCATGCAGAGCCCCGCTTTAGTTCGACGATAACAGTTTGACACGCAATTGCGTGCGAATATGCTCAAATATGTGTACTCAATAGCTCAGAGTCTTGCGATTACGCGGTCTTCTGCCGCTTCCACTTCCATGGTCAGCTGTTCCAGCAGCTAGCAACTATTCGTCAACGTCCGAGCCTTCTGGTCAACCTGCAACGCGTTCCATGAACTTCCCCTTAATTATACCATGCCAGAGTAGAGCCTTTGTCCCGTCTTCCGACGGTTTCACCTTGGTGGAACTGCTCGTTGGCATCGCGGTCGCCGCCGTGTTGGTAGCTTTGGCATTGGGTGCAAGCACGAGGGCCATCGACAGCAGCCGCGCGGCAAAGTCGCTGGCGAATCTGCGCGTCATCGGCACCGCCACCCACGGCTATGCGGCGGATAACGACGGGGCCCTGCCCACCATGTGGAAGTTGGGCAACGCCCCTTGGACGCGGCCATTTTGGGTTGATCTAATCAAGCCCTACATCGGTGATCGACCATACGATTTGAGCAAGCCTGCGGATCTCAACTATCGTCCGGAGATTTTCAAATGCCCGCTCTGGAAGTTCAACCAATACGTGTCGGACTACGGGAACAACTATTTCCTTATTGCTTACACCGAAGGCGAAGGGAGCTGGTTCTGGCCTTATAAAGCCGTCCGTCTGGTCAACATCCCCGCGCCTTCGCGGACAGTTATGGTTGCCGCCGCCGGCGGCGGCGGCGGCAACGGTGGGACCTGGCTGATCCGCACCGACGCTTTTCTGGCATCGCCAGACCCGAAGGCTCCGACCCAGCCTGCACCCGTCCACAACAACAAGGTTCATGCGCTTTTTGTCGATGGTCGCGCCGCGGCCATCGATTACGACGAATTCGTCAAGAACCGTCACGAGTACATGGGCACAAAACCTTTCAACCGCCCCTGACTGCGCAAGCCAGGACACGTCCCGAAAACCCAACCCCACACTCAAACATCATGAAAAACACAACCAACCTTAACATCGTCCGCTCCCTGACCTGCCTGCTCGGCGTGTTGACGGCGCTGCTGGCGCTCACCGTCCACGCAAGCGCCGGGGAACCCGCTTCGGTAAAGGTGCTCGCCACGCAAAGCACCACCTTGATCAGCGAGTGGGAGAACGGCGTGGTAACCTTCCCGGACGCCACTAACCTCTGGATCGCAACCGGGACTTTGCAGACTCCCCAGCGTTTGGCTCTGGTTGGTTTCTACGTGGGGGACGTGAAAGGTCAGATCAAGGATGCGAAATTTTCCCTGGTCTTACGGGATGGCACTCCCGGACCCCGCCGGTTGATCGTGTGGGCGATCCTGGCGAACCGCGCCGACACCATCAACTACTCCGCCAAATTGGAAGCCGTGAAGGGCTTGCACGGGCAAGGATCCCCGGATAAGACGCTCGCGGTGCAAGTCGGCGCGGAAACCTACGACCGTGACGGCGGTGAACCCGGCCGACGGGTTGTCCTGGCCAAGGGCAGCGATCTGGCACAGGCGGCACAGGCGGCCGTCGGTTCTCGTTCCGGCACGCTGGCCTTGTTGATCGGCTTTGACGACTCCGGCGAGCCGGCACCGCATGGCACCAACCTGCAGTTTTCCTCGCACACCCACGGCGGTGAAGAGCTCCATCCGCTGCTTGAAATCACCATACGATAAATCCGCGGTCATATGTCCAAAATCCCGCCTCTCCAAAAACAAAACTCCGCCCGAGCCCTGGTGCTTCTTGCCGTCCTGGCCTCGGTCTGCTTGGGCCACGCGGCCGAAGGTCCCCGCGCCGTCTTCGTTTCGCCCGACGGTGATGACACCGCCTCGGGAACTTCCGAGCAGCCACTGCGCACCGCGCACGCGGCGCAGGCCAAAATCCGCGAATTGCTGGTTGGAGCAAGCGAAACCGCCTTTTTCGTCTATTTCAAGAACGGCACGCATGTGCTGGAAAAGCCCTTGCAATTCGGCCCTGCCGACAGCGCCCCACCCGGCGTGACCGTGCATTACCTCGCGGCTCCCGGCGAAAAGCCCGTGATCAGCGGAGGAACACGCTTGCAGGGATGGCAGCAACACGAGAAGGGCCTGTGGAAAACCAAATCCGGAGACCTCCGGTTCCGTCAACTGTATGTGAACGGCGAACCGGCCACCCGCGCGCGCACGCCGAACGGTCACCAATTCTTCCGGCTCGACGAGGCCGACCTGCCGAAACGCTCGATCACCGTTCCGGCCGAGTTCATGGAACGATGGAAGAATCCCGGCGGGGTGGAAATGCACGTCACGCTCATCTGGGCGGAAGCCATTCTGCGCATCAAAGACTTCTCCCCCGACCCTACCTCGCCGGATTTGGCAAGGGTCACCTTCCGTAAACCTGAGTCGGAGCTGGTCTTCCGCCGCGACTGGCCGCGCTTTCTGCCGAATCAGGCGTTCCACCTGGAGAACGCCTACGAATTCCTCGATGCCCCGGGCGAGTGGTTCCTCGATGAAAAAAACGATGAGGTCTACTATCTGCCCCGCGAGGGCGAGGATATGACCACGGCGGAAGTGATCGCCCCGCGCTTGGAAACGCTGGTAGTCATCCGGGGCGAACCCGCCCGGCCGGTGCGCGGGCTGCGCTTCTCGGGGCTGACTTTCTCGCACAGCAACTGGACCAAACCCTCCGACCAAGGGCATCTGCACACGCAAGCAGGCCAATATGCTGTCAAACCCACCGTCGCCAACGATCAATACGTCGGACGCATGCCCTCGGCCTTCCATGCCGAATGGGCTGGGGATTTGTCGGTCGAGCGCAACTTCTTCACCAATCTGGGCACGGGAGCGGTCGATTTTCAGGTCGGCGTCCGCGAGAGCGCGATCACGGGCAACGTCTTCTACCAGGCAGGCGGTGCGGGCATCACATTGGGCATCTTCTCGCCGGAGCAAACCGAGATCCACGTTCCGTGGCAACCGGACAAACCCGCCGAAACCGTGGCCGACATCCGCGTGGCGAACAACTACATCCGGCGCATCGGCACGGCCTACCCCGGAAGCTGCGGCATCGCCGCGGGTTACGTCAGCGGCCTTGTCGTCGAGCACAACGAAATTCTCGACCTGCCCTACACCGGCATCAGCCTCGGCTGGGGGTGGACCTCCAAGCCCTCCGCCCTGCGCGACAACATCGTCCGCCACAACCATGTGCACGACGTGATGCGCGATCTCACCGATGGCGGGGGCATTTACACACTATCGCTACAGCCCGGCACCCGCATCCTCCGCAACCATGTGCACCGCGTCCGCAGCTCGCCCAAAGCCAACCGCACCGAAGGCGAGCACGCCACGGGAATCTATTTCGACGAGGCCACGGGCGGAACCGCCGATGAGCCGTTTGTCGTGACCGAGAACTTTGTCCATGACTGTTCGCAGGGCTACAAGTTCCACGTCACCGGCACGATTCTCATGGGGCCCAAACTCGATTATGCGGATCCCCCCGCCTACATGACCCAAGTCCGGCCCGGCAGCGAGATTGCCACCTTGGCCGGATTGCAGCCGACCTTCCAGAACCTGCGCACCTCCCTGCCCTTCCGCGAGATTGTCCCCCTCGCCGAATACCGGGAGATTCCGACCAGGGCCCAGATGGAGCGCCGTGGCTTGACCGGGCAGAGCCGCCAAGTGGTGATGACCGCCGACCTCCGGAACGATCCGGAAACCATCAGCGAATACGACCGCCTGCACAGCGCGGGTGGCATCTGGCCCGAAGTCGTCGCGGCGGCCGAAATCAGCGGCATCGACAAAATCAAAATTCACCGCTTCGACAACCGTCTTTTCATGGTCATCGACCTTCCGAAGGACGCAAAGCCCGAGGAGGTTTTCAGCGTTTATGACAATTCCAATCCGCGGGTCAAAGAATGGGCCGCGCGCATGAAGCAACTGCAGACCAACCTGCCCGGCCAAAAACCCGGCACGACATGGATGCCGATGCAGACCATCCACGATTATGAATACGGAACGGTCAAATAAGAACCTCCCCGCCGGCGGCCGCCGCGGCAGGACAAGCGCGTGAATTTATGGGTAAAGTTGCCAAGCGCTATCTGGACATCGACCCTTGGATAATCCGGGAGACCGGGTTTCACCCCGACCGTGCGATGGCCAGCGAGTCGATCTTCTCGCTGGCCAACGAATTCGCCGGGGTGCGCGGATCCTTCGACGAGGGCTATACGGGCCCCACCCTGCCGGGATTTTATTTCAACGGGATCTACGAGAGCGGGCCGCACCACTATTCCACCAAATTCAAGGGCTTTGCCGAGCGGTGGACTTACATGGTCAACGCGGTGGACTGGATCCACACCCGCATCACGCTGGACGGTGAGCGGCTCGATCTGGGTTCCTCCCGTTTCGAGGAGTTCACGCGCCAGGTGGATATGCGGCGCGGGATTCTCGAGCGCTCTTTCGTTTGGGAGACGGAATCCGGAAAGAGAATCCGCCTGGTCTTCGAGCGTTTTCTTTCCATGGTGAACCTGCACGTGGGGGTGCAGTGCATCCGCTTTACTCCCCTGAATTTCAGCGGCCCCTTGCAAATAACGGCCGGCCTGGATTTCGGCACCACTTACCACCTGAAAGACACGAAACCGTGGACCGTCCTCCGGCGGGGCGAGTGCGAAGGATGGACCGCCGCCCTCGCCAGAACGTCGTCCAGCGGGCACCGTTTATTCGCGGCCTTCCGCACGGAGGCCACGGACCTTCAGGTTTCGGAAGTGACCGACGCCCCGGATCGGGTCGCAAACAATCTGGTGCTGGATTTGCTCGAGGGTCGGGAATCGACGGTGGAAAAGACCGTCGTTTTTCACACCGCCAAAGACTCCTCCGTCGAAGATGACAAGGTGTGGCGGCAGGGTGAGGAAGCGATCGGCCGGGCAAAGCAGCTCTCAGTGACCGCGACCCGGCGCGAGCACACCGATTACTGGGCGCGATTTTGGTCGAAATGCGACATCACCATTCTCGGCGACGAGGAGAACCAGCAGGGATTCCGCTACAGCATCTTCCATCTCCACCAGACCTACCACGGGGCCAATCCCGCTTTCAATATCGGCGCCAAAGGGCTGACCGGTGAGCACTACTGGGGAGTCACCTGGTGGGATACCGAAACCTACTGCCTGCCTTTTTACCTTTTCAACGACCGCAGTGCGGCGCGGAACCTCATCGAATACCGTTACCGCACCCTGGCGGGGGCCAAGGCGAGGGCGGCGGACTTCCATCTGCCCGGGGCCCGTTACCCCATGTGCACCATCGACGGAGACGAGGTCTGCGATGTGTGGCAGCACGGTGACTTGGAAATCCACGTTTCCGCGGCCGTGGCTTACGGGATCTGGAAATACGTCCTCTTGAGCGGAGACGTGGATTTCCTTTTCAGCCGCGGCGTCGAAATGCTGGTGGAGATCGCGCGCTTTTACGCCGCGCGGGGAGGCTGGGGACAGGTCTCGGGCAAGTTCGGCTTCTGGGGCGTCATGGGCCCCGACGAAATGCACACCATGGTCAACAACAATGCCTACACGAACCACATGGCGAAAAAATCCTTCGAGTGGGCCCTCCAAGCCGCGGACCGGATGCGGACTTCCCGACCCCGCGACTGGGCGCTCCTGCGGACGCGGCTCGCCCTCGCCGACAGCGAGTTGCAGGACTGGCAGCACAAGGCCGGGCACATGGAGTCGATGCTCGATCCGCTCACCGGGATTTACGAACAGCACGAGGGCTTTTTCAACCTTCCCCACGTCGATTATGCCGCCATTCCGGATGACCAGTTTCCCGTGCAGAAAAAGTGGCCTTATGTCGACTTGTTCCGCTTCGACTTGATCAAACAACCGGACGCTCTCTTTTTCTTTTTCCTTTTCTCGACCGAATTCGACCGCGCGAGTCTGCGGCGCAATTTCAACTATTACGAACCGCGCTGTTCGCATGAATCATCGCTGTCGCCCTCGATCCATTCCATCCTGGCCGCCCGCCTCGGCGACGTGGCCAAGGCGGTGGACTACGCGCGCTACGCCGCCCGGCTCGATTTGGACGACTACAACAACAACACGTCGGAGGGCTTGCACGTCACCTCGATGGCCGGGGCCTGGATGAATCTTGTCTACGGTTTCGGCGGCCTGGAGAGCGACGGCCCCCGCCTCCGCTTCTCGCCGGTGTGTTCGCCCCGCTGGCAGGGTTTCACTTTCCGCCTGACCGTCGGGCACGGGGCCATTCTCGAGGTCGAAGTTTCGCCGGAGTCGGCACGCTTCACCATGATCGAGGGAGAGGCCTGCACCATCGAGGTTTTCGGACGGCCGCTCACCGTCACCCGCCGCGCCGTGAATGTGCCGATCCAGCGGCATCCCCCGCTGGAAGCCGTGATTTTCGATCTGGACGGGGTGATCGTGTCCACCGACGAATGCCACTACCTGGCCTGGCAACGCATGGCCGAGGAGGAGGGCATCGACTTCACCCGCGACGACAACCAGCGATGCCGCGGCGTCAGCCGCATGGAAAGTCTCGAGGTCGTGCTGGAAAAAGCCGGACGCACCTACACGGCGGCGGAAAAGGAATCGCTGGCCGCCCGCAAAAACGGCTACTACGTCGGGCTGCTGGCCGACCTCGGGCCTGGCGATATCCTGCCCGGGGTCACGGAATTTGTCGCCGACCTGCGCTCCGCCGGCGTCAAGACGGCCATCGGCTCGAGCAGCCGCAACGCGCGCCGGATCCTGGAACGCATCGGCCTGCTCGGCGGATTCGACGCGATCGTCGATGGCACCGACGTCGAGCACTCGAAACCGGCACCGGACGTCTTTTTGCTGGCCGCAACACGACTCGGCGTCCCTCCAGCGGCCTGCCTCGTGGTCGAGGATGCCGCGGCCGGGGTGGCTGCGGCCGTGGCTGCCGGCATGCGGTGCCTCGGGGTCGGTCCGGCCTCGGAGCACCCTTGCGCCCACCATCGCGCCGACGACCTGCGGACGGTCCGCTTCTCCGACCTCAGCCCCGGTCCTATCGAGGCACGCCCCGCGGCACCCGCAACCCGCGAGGAGACCGCTCCCCGTTCTGCGGAAGCTGCCGTTCTGCCCTCCGCGGCCAACTGATTAGCCGGCGTGGTTGCGAATTCTGCCAAGACCGGTCGGGCCAGTCCGGATTCCCATCTCACTTGGTCCTCTGCTTGTCCGACGCAAGAGTATGAGCCGCTGTATCTGGCCAACGGGACTTTCGGTGGACTGCTCGACCTCTCCGGAACCACCATGGACCTGTGGAGCAGCAGCATTGCCGCACGTCCGCCATCATCGCTTCCGCCCCAACCGCAACCGCTCTACCCCGTCACGGCGCTGCGCATTCAGGCGTTTTACCGCAACCCTTTCTGGCGGAAGGCGGGCTTCTGGGTCGGCTCCACCGGCTTGCACGGCAAAGACCCGCGCTATCTGCAGGACCCGCGCATGCCCCCCCGCCCCCAGATTTACCGGTGCCGCCAGTCCCTGGATACCTCCACGGGTCTTGCCGAAACTCACGGCGTCCTTTTTCCCGGAACGGAAGCCGCCTTGGTGGCCGATCCGGCCGGCGGCCGCGCCATCCCCTTCCGCACGCGCGTGGCCTTCCTCAAAGATTCGACCCTCATGGGCATCCAGATCGAAGGCGGGGAGGACACCGACATTTGTTTCCTGCCCGAGCCCGTCTTGCTCGAGCAGTTCGTCCTGCGCGGGAGCGCCAAGGGCATTCACTCCGTGGGCACCGACATCGACTGCCGCATCGAGCTGACGCAGAAAATTCAAGAGTGCCGGGTGGTGGAGGGACGCATCGAATATCTCATCGAGCCGTCCGGGCAACCGCCATACCGCGTGCGGGTGACCGCCGGGTCCTCGACCGCGATGGAGTTCCTCGGCCGCCCCGCCTTGACCGGCCGCGGGTCCTTGTTCTGCACGATCGAAATCGTGCCCCACGCCGGGATCCCGGCACCGGAGGAAGATGGACTGCGGTCAAGCGATGACTTCTTCCGCGCGCAGGCCCGAAGGTGGCAGGGATTCTGGGCACGCTCCGATGTCCGACTGCCGGAGAAAGAGTCGCTTTGGCGTCAGCGTTATCGCACCGCCATGTTCTATGTGGCGCAAAGCCTAGGGGATGGGCCGACACATCCGGTCGGACTCAGCCGGCCCATGTTGCCGTATTGGTATGGCTGTTTCCACGATACCGACACCTATTTTTGCCGCCCTCTTCTCGAGACCGGGCATTTCGAGACGGCGGCACGCCATCTTGCCTTTCGGCACCGCACGCTCGCAACCGCTGGACGCGCCGCCCGGTCGGCCGAGCGCTCCGGAGCGCTTTTTCCATGGCAGGCGGACCCGGAGGGCCAAGGCGAGGCTGCCGATATCCCGCTCGCCAGTGCCATCATTGCCTGCGAGGCCTGGCATCAATATCTCTTCAGCGGTTCGGCGGCGGCACGGCAACAAGCCACGGAGGTGGTTACCGGAGTGTTCCGCTACCTTTGCGACTTGGTGGATTGGGATAAATCTCCCCTCGAGTGCCTCCCGGGCTCGCATCTTACCTTCAGCGAGACCATCCAGACCGAGGATGCCTCCGAAGTCAGGCTGGCCCTGCGGGCAGTGGCTGCCGCAGTGTGGTCTTTATGTCCGGCTGGGGAGCCGCTGCGCCCCATGGCCCGCCGTATCCTCAGCGAGTTGGACCTGCCGCTCACCCCCGAGGGCGGATATCGTTTCGGCAAAGGCGCGGAGCCCGACTTCTTGCGCTGTCCGTCCATGACCCTGGGCAGTTTCCCGCTGCATGCCTTGCCGGCCGATGAGCGCCTGCGCAAAACGTTTCTCGGTGAACTCCAGCGCGTGCTCTTTCAGTTCGCCTGGCTGCCGCACCAAGCTTCGGTGGTCGCCAGCCAACTCCGGCAGCGGGAGGGCGCCGCGTCGGCCGCGGCTCTGCTGCGCTCCGCCGACGTATTCTACAAGCCTTGGCACGCGTTCGACGAGTGGGAGAACCGACGCGCGGTGCGGGCAGCCAACTTTGTCACGGCTGCCGGGGGGTTTTGCCTCGCCATCCATGCCATGCTTCTGGCCGAGACGGAGCCCGGAGTCTGGGAACTTTTCCCGGGGATCCCCCTGGACTGGAAAGACGCCGGTTTTGACCATCTTCACACCCGCGCGGGGTGGAAGGTTTCTGCTTCGCTCCGTGGAGGGAAGGTCGAGTCCGTATCAGCCGAACCCGCCCACGCCCAAGCGTCCGACCAATTTGTGCTTCGGTTCGCCGGGCGGAACCAAACCTACACGAAAGCGGCGGCTGGCCAGAGCGCGTCCGGAGCGCCGTCCGACCCCAAACTCCGCGGAGTGTTTGGCCACGGGTCCCGGTGATGGCACCGCGGCCGCAAACCACTCACGGAAACTTCAAGGCCCCCCTTCACCGAAGCGTGCTCGCGGTGGGTGTCCTGAGGCGACTACGCGGCGAATTGCCCTGCGTGCCATATGGCAGCGACATCGACCGCATCGAGATGGCTGGCTGGCCCTTGGCCATTCAGTAGCCAGGATCCTGACTATATTCTGAAGATATTTATTGACTGGGCCACAAGCAGTTGCGAGTTTGGCTTCGAGTCATGAGCAAACAAACCCGAGAGTTGCATTTTCTGGATGATTTTCTGACCTCCAAACCAGTCGGCGACGGCGAGACCATCGTGCAAAGACTCTATGAGGCCTTCAAGAGCGAGTTTGTTGCGCAGCGTTGGAGTCCCGGAGACATGGTTCCCGACGCCAAGCATGTTGCCGACAGGTTGGCCGTCTCGCGTGCCTCCGTGTCGCGTGCGTATAACCAACTGGCGAAGGAAGGATTTTTGCGCAGGACCAGGCGTAAGGGCTCGGAATTCCTCACACCCTACCCGGACACGCAAGAGGAGTCGCTCTGCATCGGTGTGGTGCAGTGCAGTCCATTAGATGCTAACCTCTATCGTTCTGAGTTTTATGCTAATGAGCTAGCTGCGGCATGCATCAATCAGCTCAAGTTATCCGGCCATACCACCGAACTGGCTATCATTGGGGCCGATGCCATGCAGCAGGGCATTGGCGTTGCATCGTCGACACTCTTTACGCTCAAACCTCAGGGCATTTTGGCCCTCGGCCCCGCGCCGCATGTGGTCGATGAGAAAAATGAAGATTTACCGGTGATTTATCTTCATCGCAGCGCCCAAAATCTCAACCCCCGGGTGATGGCAGATACCAGGGAGGGAGTGCGCATGTTGACCAACGCGGCCATCGGGCAAGGACATCGCAGGATCGTTCTGCTCGGCGACCCGTACAACCCAACTGAAAGCTCGATACGCTGGCTCTACCATGCCGAATGCATGGCAGCCAAAGGCTTGCCTGGCATGGAAGAGGCATTTCGCGAGAGTATGCGATTCAACCACCAGCATCTGGGAGCATGGAAAGATTTTCTGGGAAGCCATCCGGAAGCGACCTGCTACATCTCGGCCCATCGCGTCAGCGCGGCCCAGAGCATGGCCTCGGCCGCCTTGCTCGTGGGAAAAAGCATACCGCTCGACATCTCTCTGCTGAGCTTCGGCCGCTGCTCGGTGCCAGGAGCCCGGGACGACATCGCGGTCACCTCCGTTGACATCGATCTGCGCAAATTGATCAAACTGGCGATCGATGCGTTGGCCTCGAGAATCCGCGGGTTGGAAACCGAACCGGTGTCATTCACCATGTCACCGCGTTTTTTTGCCGGAGCGTCATTGGCCGCCCCGCCGACCGGAGCGGTGCACGCTTGAACCAAATCAGGAGCTCCCGCTCTGCCATCGCGCTCATGCTGGGGGCTGCCGTAAGACCGGTCGCGGCACGAAGCTGACCGCGGATCCTGTTAGAATGCTGCCGTCCATCCTTGCTTGCGCCGGCCGCAACCGAACCGTATGCGGCACGGAGCGACGTCCAAGCGGCCGCGCTGGACTTGTGCGGCAGATTGCCGCGCGCCGTGGAATTTCAATAGAGCGGCCCGAAATTGGCGCAGGCCCGAAAGTCGGCACCCATGAGGTCGTCGGTGCCGAAGGCAGCCCAGGCGCTCGGACGGAAAACCTGACTCTCGAATGGGTGGGCACGGTGCCGGGGAAGCGGGAGAGCCGCCGGTTCGAGGGCGACTACATGATGACCCAACGGGACGTGATCGAACGGCGCCGGCACGACGACGCCGTGGCCTTCGGCGGCTGGGCCATCGATTTGCATCCGGCCGGCGGCGTGTACACCAAGCTGCCGGGTTGCACGCAGTGGCACAGCAAGGGTGTTTACCAGATACCCTACCGCTCGCTTTACAGTCGCAACGTGCCCACCAAATCTCCTGCCAAACATGCGAAAGGCTTTACACTAGTGGAGTTACTTGCAGCCGTTGTGATTCTCGCCCTTTTAGCAGGCTTATGCGTGGCTGGATTCCAGAAAACGGTGGA
>Ga0164295_10002912_pt1 | contig 13940 bp, 6 predicted proteins | sample GEODES006metaG_FD_111798 | JGI IMG/M metagenome (GOLD analysis project Ga0164295, IMG submission 111798) | Oligotrophic lake water microbial communities from Sparkling Lake, Wisconsin, USA - GEODES006 metaG | ecosystem: Environmental > Aquatic > Freshwater > Lake | place: USA: Sparkling Lake...
CATTGAATATTATAATAAATTATATATTAATTTAGTTGAATTTGATAATAACAAAATCGATTCTATTGCCACTTTATTTGCAAAAAAATCATTGGAAAAAAATCTAACTATATTACAAACTGCTGAAATGGTGACTACTTTTATTCAAGAGATCCCTTATGTTTTAGTCCATCAAAACACCTGTCAACAAATCATAAAATATGAATCTAGTGACTCCTTTATTACAAAATATCATAGCGATAAAAAACTATGTTTAGCAAATATTCCTGGCGGAGTTCAGTCACCTTATGAATTTTTACATAATTTAAAAGGAGATTGTGATACACGGAGTTTATTAGGGTATGCAATCCTAAAAAAATTAAATATATCGACTTCAATTTGGATTAGCAAAGCTTATGGCCATTGTGTTTTAGGCGTTGGGTTACCTGTTGGGAATGGTGTTTATAAACCAATTGACGGGCTAAACCATTATGCCGTCGAGCTATCCAATAAAGGATATAGAATAGGAATGATTTCTCCTTACCAACGCGATATTTCAAATTGGGATATTGCATTATATTCAAATAATTTTTAACTTTATAATTATGAAAACAATTAGTATTATTCAATTTTTATTAGCTTTTGGTATCGGAATAAGTTCCTTGTTTGTATTGTATCGAATCATTAGATATTTTATGATGAAAATTTATAAAATAGAAAAAAACAACAACGCTTTTGCTATTTTCCAAGTTGGGATTATCATTTCGGGATCTTTTATTTTATCGTCAATAATTAGTCCTGCACTTAATGCAACACGATTTTTAAATCCTGATAATAATTATACTTTACAGTCGTTGCTGAATACTTATGGATATATTACAATGTTTGTATTTATCGGATTCTTTTGTGCTATTTTGGTAATCGCTTCCGGGTTATTTGTTTTATTTCATTTAACCGATATCAACGAAGGAGAAGAAATAAAAAATAACAATATTGCTGTCGCATTAATTACAGCGGCTATCATCGTTGGCCTATCAATTATTGTAGACGAATATGTTGGGATTTTATGTGATGCACTCATTCCCTACCCTCAATTACCAACTTTTAATTAATTATGGAAAATAAAAAAAGTATCGATTCAGAAACAACAATAACTGAATTAATGATTCCTTCTTACGCAAATTTTGGAGGTAAAGTTCATGGAGGCATCTTGCTGTCCTTAATGGATAAAGTGGCTTATGTTACAGCTACAAAACATTGTTCGAGTTACTGTGTTACAGTTGCGATCGATGGGGTAGAATTTTTAAACCCGGTTGAAGTTGGCGAAATAATTTCTCTAAAAGCATCCGTAAATTATGTAGGAAATACTTCATTAATTGTAGGAATTAGAGTAGAATCTATGAATCCAATTTCTGGAAAAATAAACCATACCAACTCTTGTTATTTTACAATGGCTGCAAAAGATGCGTCTGGAAATCTAACAAAAGTTCCGGGTTTGATTATTGAAAATGAGGAGCAGCTCCGTAGATTTTGTGAAGGAATGGAATTAAAAAAACTATCCAAACGAAAAAGAGCCATGTTAAAATCGAATCTAAATGAGCATTCTATCGATGAATTAAAAGTAATATGCAACGATGAAAATTGTGTGATCATTTAATCTTTTGAAAGTTCATCAAACTTAGCTTTCATAGTTGGATTTCCTTGAGTCAATTTTTTAATGGTTAATTCATCCGCTTTATTATTAGCTAAGCGAAGATTGTTGACTGATGACAACAGCGCCTCTTTAGTCTTTTGTAGATGGTCCATTGTTTTGTCTATTTCATCAATTGCCGTTTTAAACTGTCTACTTGCCAATTCATAGTTTTTGGCAAAGCCCTCTTTGAATTTAGTGACGTTGTCTTCAAAGTTGGTAATGTCAATATTTTGATTTCTCATGGAACTTAATTCCGCTTTGTATTGCATAGAATTCATTGAGGCATTGCGAAGCAAGGTAATAATGGGAATAAAAAACTGTGGACGTATCACATACATTTTCGAAAATTTATAAGACACGTCAACAATACCCATATTGTACAAGTCATTATCTTCTTCTAATTTAGAAACCAAAACAGCATACTCACATTTTTTTTCGTTTCTGTTTTTATCCAACACTTTAAAAAATTCTTCATTTTTTCTTTTTGAAACAGTTGCATCTGCTTCGTTTTTCATTTCAAACATAATGGAAATAATTTCATTTCCATGTTCGTCATTTTCACGATAAATATAATCTCCTTTAGTACCCGACTTTGAATCGTTGTCTTTTTCAAAATAGGATTTTTGAAAAGCCGTAGAACGTAATTTATTAAATTCAATTTCACAATGTTGCTCAAGTGTCTCTCCAATCATTTTAGTGGATAGCTTTAGCTTAAAATCTTTACGCAAATCAATTTCGTCCTCCTTCATTTTGATGATATCATCTTTGGTCTTGAGCGCTGCAGCAAATTTTTCGTTTAATGATTTTTCAAGCAATTGAGCTTCTGTCTCCTTACTTTTTAAATTATTTGCTAATGCATCGCGTTCTTTCTCTATTTTCTGAACTGCTTCAGTTACTGACAGCTGCTTTTGAAGTTCCGCGTTTTCTAACTTGGATTTAATTTCAGCTATTTCCGCAGTTTTTGCAGCCATCTTTTCAGAAAGCTCAATGTCTTTTTTGGTTAAATTTTCTTGAAGTACATTTTTAAGGTTTGCTTCAGCTAATTTAACTGCGCTATCCTTTTCAATATCTGCTAGTTTTAATCTTTTTTGCAATTCTTCCTCAAACTGGTGGTCACGAACTTGTTTCATGATATCTGCATATCCCGCTTCATCAACTTTAAAGGCTTTTTTACAATTTGGACATATAATTTCGTTCATAATAATAATGGAATTGGATTCAAAATAATTTAAATAATGCAAAGCACTAAAATACAACTATAATTTGAATGAATTGTATAAAAAAAATGCTATCATTAATTTGACAGCATTTTATATAAAAGCTCTATTTAAACTAGTTTATTTTAAAAGTAACTCTTCTTACAGCATTTAAAGAAGTACTTGCATTTACTTTATCGGAAACTTCCTCTTCTTCAGTTGAAATGAAAATTCTGTTTTCGTTAATTCCAGATTTCAATAAAATATTTTTTACTTCAACTGCTCTTTGGTAAGATAATTTTTCATTCGCTTTTTTATCTTTTCCTTCGTTTGAATGTCCTCTAATTTCTAGAAAAGCCGTTGGATTATTATTTAAGAAAATAACAATATAATTAACGCTATCCGAAGAACTGCTTGATGGTTTAGTTACATTGTAATCAAACAATACTGATATGTATCCATCATTAATTAATTTTTTAATATAATCTGTAGATTTTTTTGATTTCGGCGCTTTTCCATCTACACTTTTGCTCGGATATCTATCAACATCGCCATAATTCTCTTCTAAATATCTTTCAATTTGGTCAGGTACATTATTTTTATTTTTATCATACATTACTCCTTTAGAATCGACCAGTGCCCCTTCTAACGAATTTTTTTCATTATCTAAATAATCTGCAACGCCATCTTTATCACTATCTATTAACCTGTTTTCTATACTTTCCACTCTTTTATTAATGATAGAATCTTTAATCTGAGTATTCTTCTCTTCATAACTAACTAATTGAACCTGTTTTCCAAATGATAAATTTAATCCAAAAGATAAATTTTCCATTTTTCCGTATAAATTTTCATTGTAAGGAGCAGCGCTTCCGTCCCAAGTTTTATTTTGTCTATAATTTACAAAAGAACTCAAATCTAAAAAGAAATAGGCTTTTTTACTAATTCTATACATAGGAGTAATTCCATAAACCATTCCTCCATTTAAGTCTTTGGAAAGTGGGGCATTATTAGAATTATTTTCCACTTTTTGTAAAACAGACACACTAACTCCTCCATGAACTAATAATTTGAATCTTGAACTTTCAGGTTGGAATTTAATTACATGATTTAAATTAACTACACCTTGAAACGTTGTTCTAAATTGAGCTGTTTCAAAGGGAAGACTTTTCATACTTTTATTTGTAAATCGATCAAAACCAGCATTTATTTTGAAATCCAATAGTTTTGAAAAATTATAGGTTAATCCCAAATCAAAGGAATTCATTACCAAAGAACCAAATTTTGTATTTACGTCAGAAGAAAAATAACCCACCTTATAAGGAGATATTCCTCTGCTTTCTCCAATTGAAGCTTCCACTTGCCATCTATAATTGTTTAGATTTGAAATGGTAGAATCTTTAACTGTTTGCGAAAAAACTGCGGTAGAAATAAAAAATATTATTATTGATGATAGGTATTTAATTTTCATGTTTTGTCTGTCTCTATATAATTTTGAACAAATATATTTATTAATTTATAATTTTAAAAAATATTAAAAAGTAATAACGTTTTCTAAACAATTTCTTAAAATATGAAAGAAATAGATGCAACGGTTTTTTACAATTAATTCAGTAATTCCTAGATGTATATGCAAAAATGATTGCCTTAAAATCCAATTAAATATTTCAAATTGTTAATTTTAATTTAATATTGAAGAGGGTTTTATTTAGTTATTTTGCAATTATTTATAAAAATTTCGTCTTTATGAAAGTATTTTATACGTTATTATTATTAGTTTTCACTAATTTTTTATTTGCTCAAAATGCTGTAATTACTGGTACCGTTTTGGATGATACAAACGGTTCTACACTTCCGGGTGTAGAAGTTATTATTAAATCAATAAATGCTTCCGCCACAACTGGAGCAGATGGAAAATACATTTTTAGAAATTTACCCGCAGGTTTTTACTTAGTAGAATTTTCATTCACAGGTTACGATTCAAAAGAAGTTTCAGAGGTAATTGCCAAAGACAATGAAATTACCGACCTTAATATAACTTTAGTTGGAACCAAAAAAAACCAATTACAAGAAGTAGTGATCACCAGAACCAAAGCGAAAGCCGAATCAGTAAAATCACTTTTGACCTTACAAAAAAATAACAGTAGCGTTTCTGATGGTATTTCTGCAGAAACTATTAAAAGAACTCCAGATAAAACCACTTCAGATGTTTTAAAACGAATTAGTGGAGCAAGTATTCAAGACAACCGATTTGTAATTGTTCGAGGATTAAATGATAGATACAACGCGGCTTTTTTAAATGGAGCTCCACTTCCAAGTTCAGAGCCGGATAGAAAAGCATTCTCCTTTGATGTGTTCCCTTCAAATATGTTGGATAACCTAGTGATCACTAAAACCGCTTCGCCAGATATGCCCGGAGATTTTGCTGGGGGAATTATACAAATAAATACGAAAGCCGTTCCTGATAAAAATTTTCAATCCTTAACAATTGGTTCGGGTGTGAACACTATTACCACTTTTAATACCCAAAAAACGTATCAAAAAAGCAGCACCGATTGGATAGGATATGACGATGGTCTGAGAAGTTTACCAGCTACAATGCCTTCAACTGATGTATTTAGATCTTTATCAGATCAAGAAAAAGCGGCTATTGCAAAAACTTTCAATTCCGATTTTAAAATAACCGATGCTAGATTTAAACCCAATACTAACTTTCAATATACTTTTGGACATCATTTTGACATTAAGAATAAGGTAATTGGATTATTAATTTCCGTAGCTAATAGTTTAACCAATAATTACAATGAGACTACAAGAGCAGATTATGACAACTCAAATCAATCAGCCAATTCTATTTTAATAGAAAAATTTGCTGATAAAAATTATTCCGAACAAGTATTGACTTCTACATTAGGTAATTTGTCTTTAAAGTTCAATGAAAACCATTCTTTAACTTTTAAAAACATATTTAGTATTAATTCTACTGATTTAGTTGTCGATAGATATGGTCAGAAAGATGTACTCAATACCCCATTTATATCTGCATCTGTAAGGTGGTTTACTAGCAATCAAGTATATTCCGGACAATTTAATGGCGATCATTATTTTACAGCTCCTAAAATAAAAATAAATTGGAATGGTTTTTATAGTAAAATTAGCCGATCGATCCCGAATTTAAGACGTAATATTTATAGTATTGCCAACCCAAATAGTACTAACCCAATTGAAACTACTCCAATTGCTCAAATAACTTCCAATAACGGAGGTCCTGATTATGGTGGAGGAATGTTTTTTTCTGAAAATGAGGAAAGTATATCCGGCGGAAAATTTGACCTTTCTAAAAAATTTAGTTTCAATGACGATTTTACAAATGAAATAAAATTAGGCGTTTTTAATCAAATTAGAGATAGAAACTTTTTTGCTAGACAATTACAATACAATAAACTAAATTCTGGTGGTACTTTTAACTCAAATTTATTAACCTTGCCGGATGCGTTAATTTTTAATACCTCAAACATGGGAGTGATTTCGCCAGGGGTAAATGGATTTACAATTTTTGAATTGACAAAACCTAACGACAATTACTCTGCAGGTTCTAAATTAAACGCTGCCTATTTAATGTTGGACAATCGTTTTAAAAAGTTTAGATTGGTTTGGGGACTACGTGTTGAAGATTTTACACAAACTTTAAATTCAAGGTTAACGGCTTCGGAATTATTAAATTTGAACACCAACAAAATTGATTATTTACCCTCTGCCAATTTAATTTATTCCATCAATAAAAGTCAAAATTTACGTTTAAGTTATTCTAAAACATTAAACAGACCAGAATACAGAGAGTTGGCTCCTTTTGGATTTTATGATTTTACCAACCAATTTTTCACACAAGGTAATGCCGATTTGAAAAGAGCTTCTGTAGAAAATTACGATTTACGTTATGAAATTTATCCTGCCAAAGGGCAGATGTTTACTGTTTCCTATTTTATGAAAAAATTTACAGATCCTATTGAAGTGATTCAACAAGTAAATAATAAAACTGTTTCCTATCAAAATGCTTTGAGCGCGGTTAATAGCGGAATAGAAATGGAATTTAGAATGGTTTTAAGTTCGCTATTCAATGGGGAAAAAGCTCCCTTTTTAGAAGATGTTACTTGGTTTTCAAACATTGCTGTAATCAAATCAACTGTGGATGTATCCAATGTAAATGCTGCTAATGATGAAAAAGATAGACCCATGCAAGGACAATCTCCTTATTTATTTAATTCGGGTTTACAGTACATGAACAAAGAAAGTGGTTTGGTTTTATCGGCCAATATCAATAAAGCAGGAAACAGAATTGCCTTTGGTTCTAGTGAAATTAAACCTGCTATTTGGGAAAAAGGAAGGACTTTTCTAGACGCACAAATTGCTAAATCATTTTATAATAATAAATTGGAATTAAAATTAAACATTCAAAATATTTTAGCTGAAGATTTGATTTTCTATCAAAACAATTATAAAAATTCCGTTAACTATGGAACATTAGAAACATTAGGTAACTATATCTTTACAGGGGATTACCATTACCAAAATGGATTTAACCCTGCTGATGATGATATTTTATGGCAAACTAAATTTGGAAGGTCCTTTTCTTTATCGGCCACTTTTAATTTCTAATTTTTAATTGATTATTATCCATTTTTACTTATTGGAAAGTAAGTTTTTTTTAATTTTAAACAAAAAACACCAAGCCATTGCTTGGTGTTTTTTGTTAACGATTTTTTAATATTGGTAATATAAAATTTTCATTAATATACTCATTATTTAATTTTTTCTTGACACTCAATCGTTGGTTTGTAAGTATTTTTGGAGCGTTTAATTAACTAAAAACAAAAACAAAAAATGAAAAAAAATTATTTCATTGCATTATTGGCATTAGTTTGCAATTTTGCATTTGCTCAATTAGAGCAAGTAACTTACAGGGGTGCTTTTGCTCCTACCGGAAACATGTGGACTGACACATGGACCAATTATGATCCAGGTAACAGCAATTATGCTGATTTAACTGAAGTTGTTACAGTAAGAGGTAATATTACTGCTAACACTACATGGGCAGCTACTAAAACTTACAAGCTTGAAGGTTTGGTTTATGTAACCAACAATGCTGTATTAACCATTGAAGCTGGATGTGTTATTAAAGGTATTACTACTAGTACAGGAACAGCTTTGATTATCACAAAGGGAGCTAAAATAAATGCTATTGGAACTGCAACAGCTCCAATTGTATTTACATCTAACAATGTAAAAATCGGTGTAACGGGAACTCAAAGACAGCCAGGTGACTGGGGTGGAATTGTAATTCTAGGTAAAGCTGGATTTAATGTTAATGGTGGTGTTAATAATATTGAAGGTATCACTGCTAATGGTAACACAGAATACGGTGGTGGATCAAATCCAATTAATACTGATAATTCTGGTACACTAAAATATGTGAGAATTGAGTATGCTGGTTTCGTTTTCTCTCCTAATAATGAGATTAATGGATTAACCATGGGTGCTGTTGGTAACGGAACTACTTTAGATTACATCCAAGTATCTTACTGTAATGATGATGCTTTTGAATGGTTTGGTGGTTCAGTAAATGCAAAACACTTAGTTTCTTTCAGAAACTTAGATGACGATTTTGATACTGATAATGGTTATAAAGGAACAGTACAATTTGGATTAATTGTTAGAGATCCGAATATTGCAGATAACCCTTCTATTTCAACTTCTGAAGCTTTTGAATCAGATAACAATGCAGGAGGAACAACTTCTGGTACTGGTTTAGATACTACCTCTGCAATATTTTCTAATATTACTGCAATAGGTCCTAAATTCCGTGCTACTTTACCATTAAATGATTCAGGTAGTACTCTTGGTAATTACGCAACTTCAGGTTATGAAAGAGCTTTACGTATTAGAAGAGCTTCTAAGTTATCGGTTATTAACTCCATCTTTATGGATTTCAAAAAAAATTATTTATTTGTTGATGGATCTGCTTCTGCTAGTGCTTTAACTGATGGGACTTTGAGATTTAAAAATAATATCATGGCTGGATCTAGTGATGGTGTATCTGATTTTGCAGGAGGTATTAATTTAAATGCAGCTCCAGGAGGTACAGTTATTACTGGTTTAAAAATAAACCAAACAGGTAGTGATGTTTCACCAAATGCTTGGTTTACCGGTAATGGAAATAGTGTAGTAAGTACAAGTTCAAGTATTTTGACAACTGCATACAATGCTACTTCTTCAAATTATTCAGGTTTAGATTACAGACCTACAACTGCTGGTCCTGCTGATGAGGGAGCTGACTTTACTGGTTTTGTTAGTGAAGTCCCTGCTGGAACTACTCCAGTTACTGCTAATTTAACAATCTGTAAATCAACCACTCCTATTGCATTAACCGCAACACTGGCTGGTACTGGAACTGATTTAAAATTTTATACTAGAACTGGAACAACAACAGCAAACTACGTATATACACAAGTAACTAACGGACTTATTACACCTTCTCTTGCTGGTGTAAAGACTTATTATGTAACTCAAATGAATGGTACTACAGAAAGTGCTAAAGCAGCTGCTTCTATGACTGTTACTGTAAAAGCGACTCCAAGTGAATTATTAACTGCTATATCAGGAAGTGATCCAGCTGGTTTAACTACTACAGCTGCCATAACTGCAGTGAGCAAATATGTTGGAACTACTTCTCCATTTATATATACAACTTCAGGAATTACTTCACCAAATACTTATTTGTGGACTGTACCTAATGGTGTTAATATCACAGCTGGTCAAGGAACAGCTTCAATAACTGTTAATTATGCAAACGTAGCAGCTGGTGCAGGCACTACTGCAAGCCCTGTAGGGTTAATTGGTGTGCAATCTAAAAATGCTGACGGTTGTGTAAACACAGCTAAAACGATTACTGTAACCAAAAAACAGATTACTGCTCCTACAACTCTTGCTCTTTATAATAAGAATATTGGTTATGCAACACCTACTACTGCAATTACAAATTTCAGTACTTACATGGGTAAATCTACAGCATTAAAATTAACTGCTGGAACTGTTGCAGATGCAACTGGATACCAATGGGAATTGCCAGCAGGTGTAAATGTTGCTATACCACAAGATAGTGTTACAGTAAGTACTTCAAGAAATACTTACACTGCTGAACCATTCTTAAGTCCTAATAATCCTTCTACAACTGTAGCAACTAAATACTGGGTGGTAACTAAAAATGCTTATACCTATAAAGTTGATGGAGTACCTACTACAACTACAATATCTACTGCAAAACAAAATATTGTAGGTTCTGGATCTTGTAAATTTACTCTTACTGCAACTGCTGGACCTAATGGAGATGGAAAAGTTGGAAGCGTTTTAAATGTAGGAACAGTATTTACTTATAATGGAGATACTTATGTTTTATCTACTGCTACAGGAGCATCAGACACTTCATTAACTTGCGCTATTGTTTTCCCATTATCTGGAAGTAATTATCCTACGGCAACAACTTCTTCAAGTAATACAGCTACTATTGGAACTTTAACTAGTGGTTCACTTACCCTTGATTATAAAAGAGTTGAAGTTACTCCTGCGAGAACTTATACTTTCAGTGTAACTGCTAATGCTTCAAATGTATGTGCAGTTGGTGATCAATTAACTTTTGGAGGTGATACTTATATTGTAGCTACTGCTGTAACTTCATCTTCAACTACTATTGTATGTAAACCAAGTGCATTGCCACAACCAGCAGGTACTTACCCTAGTACTAATCCTTCTACAAATGTAACAGGATCATTAACAAGAGTATCAAATGGTACTACTATTGCATTTACTAAAATAGTAAAAGCAAATTATGATGTTACTACATCTCAAGATTACCTTCCTTATGGAACTGTAATTACTAGTAACTTACCTTCTATTTCGGTAAAATTTGATGGAGTTACAAATCAATCAACAACTAAACTATACTTTGGAGTTAAAGCTGTAAATGGTGTTGGTGCCTCTGTAACTAGTAACGCTACTAATGCAGATGTTGTTGCAAATACTAACGTACCAGGATTATTTTATCCAGCTTACACTGAAACAGTAACTGCTCCAAGTGCAACAACCTTTACTAATTTAACTTCAGTATTTACTCCTGCTTCAAGTACTGTAAGTTCAAAAGCAAAATTATTATCTTTAGTAGCTACAATTCCTGCTGCTCCAACTACATTTAAAATGTATTTAGCTTCTGATACTTCATTAACTAATGTACTACCTGCAGATGTAAGTGTATATATCAGTACAAATACATCATTTAAATTAGTAGCAGCTTCTTCTGTATTAGCTACATCATATCAATGGGAATTGCCAGAAGGTGTAAATGCTACAACTGGTACTCAAGTTGGTTCAAGTAGAATATTTACTACTGAAGTTCCTAATATTACTATTAATTTTGCTGGTGTTCAACCTGGAATAACATCATTAAACTTAGGAGTAAAAGCAGTTAATACAATTGGAGGTTCTTTAACTACAAATACGGGTGTTACTCCAACTACAACATACAAATTGTTGAAATTGACTGCTACAGTTCCGGCAGCAGTATCAGTGTTTAATGGTACAATTACTGGATTAGTATGTAATGATGAAAAATCATATACTTTCACAGCATCTCCAAAAGCATTACGTTACACTATTACTGCTCCTACAGGTTCAGTAGTAACAACTAGTGATGCATTAAGTAACACGTCAAACTCTGTAACTACAACAGCTACTAGTTTTACTGTTAAATATCCTGCAACTTTCGCTATCATTGCTTCAGGAAGTAATGCAACAAGCGTTCCTAATAAATCTTTAGTGATTAGAGCTGAAAATGGTGTAGGGAATAACACTTTAAATTTAACAAAAACATTAGCTACAGCTGCATTTACTGGAACTGTAGGTAGTTTTACATCTAGTAATGCCTCTTTAACAGGAAATTTAAAACTAGATTTGCTTAAATTTAAAAGATGCCAAATAAAAAATCTTGAAGTTCCAGCTTTTACAGGTGCTTCAAGTTATGAATGGACTGTCCCAACTGGTGCTACAATAGTAGCTTCTACTTATGATAGCTCAAATGTTCAGCTTACAGGTCAAGGTACACGAAAAGTTTATATTAGCTTTACTAATGTAGCATCTAGTGTAACTACTGCTGTTGTAACTGTAAAAGCAATAAATAGTTGTGGAGTTAGTTCAACTGTTAAATCAACAACTTTAGGTAGTCTTGATTGTTCTACAGATACTTATAAAAATGAGGAAAATCCAATCGCTTTAGTTTCAAATACAGCAATGTATCCAAACCCAGCTACTGATATAGTTAACTTTGACATAGAGGCTACTACAAACGGAGTAGTTGATATGACTATCTATTCATTAGATGGAAAAGTGGTTATGGAAACTAAAGGATTAAATGTTGAAAATGGAACAAATTCATTTACTGAAAATGTATCTAGTTTAAACAAAGGAATCTATTTAGTTAGAATAACAAATTCTTCTTCAAATGAAGTAATTACTAAAAAGCTTATCAAAAACTAATCATTAGTTTTATAACAATTTTAAAACCGCCAGCAATGGCGGTTTTTTTTATTTATAAAAGTAAACGAAAACAATCATAACCTAAAATTAACATTCGAAACAATAGTGATGAAAATGATTTTGTAATTTTGAGAAACATTTTTAATATGAAAAAATTAATCCTCATCTTCATTTCAGTACTAGTATTTAGCAGTCTGAATGCGCAAATAATTACTTTTACAGATCCAGTATTTAAAAATAAATTATTACAATCAAGCCCAAATAATTCAATTGCTAAGGACTTAAGTGGTAATTATTTTGCAATTGACGCTAATGGCAACAATCAAATTGAAATATTAGAAGCCTCATTCGTAACTGAACTAGAAATTGAAAACTCATCAATTAATTCATTAGAGGGTATAAATAATTTTACCAATTTGAACTACTTAGTTTGTAATTCTAATAATTTAACCTCATTAAATTGCACTGCACTAACTAATTTATCGAACTTAAATTGTAGTAACAATCAATTATCAACTCTTAATTTGAATGGATTAATTAATTTAGAAATTTTAAAATGCGATAACAATCTATTGACCAATATAAATGTTCAAACTTTAACTGGTCTAACTAATTTAAATTGTGAATTTAATCGTCTAACATCATTAAATTTAAACAATTTAAGTTATTTAGAAAACGCTATTTGTAATAACAATAGTTTATCCTCAATATCATTAAATAATTTAGGAAACTTATTGTTATTAGATTGCAGTTTCAATCTATTAACGTCTTTAGATGTTTTAGATGTTTTTAACATTAGAAAATTATTTTGCAATAACAATGCTTTAAATACACTTTTTACAGAGGGTTTAAATAATTTAGTTGAATTAAATTGTAGCAATAACCAAATGGTTTCCGCAACATTTGCGAATATGACGAGTTTGATAGATTTAAATTGTAATTTCAATCGTTTAAATTCTTTAACTTTCAATAATTTACCATTTTTGAAGAATTTAAGCTGTACCAATAATTCATTAACTAATTTATCTGTAAGTACTTTAATTAATTTAATGGATTTAAATTGTTCCAACAATTTAATTACATTCTTGGATGTAATTAGTACTTCACGACTAATTTCATTGAATTGTAATTCCAATCAATTGGCTTCTGTTTTTTTAAATAATCTTTCCAATCTTAAATATTTATATTCCAATAATAATCTCTTAACCTCTCTTGATGTTTCCAATTTAAATTCACTTGAAGTATTGAGTTGTAATCAAAACCTAATTACTACATTAGATTTAAGTAATACATCAAGTTTACGAAGCATCTATTGTTCCAACAATCAACTTACCACTCTTGATTTACGATATACTTCCCGTTTAGCTGGTTTGTTTTGCTCCAATAATCTATTGACTTCCTTGTTAATACAAAACGGAAGCTTTGAAGAAAATTTAGTACTTTCTGGTAATTCCAATCTAAGTTTTATATGTGCCGATCCCTCAGAAATC
>Ga0164295_10002913_pt1 | contig 13938 bp, 15 predicted proteins | sample GEODES006metaG_FD_111798 | JGI IMG/M metagenome (GOLD analysis project Ga0164295, IMG submission 111798) | Oligotrophic lake water microbial communities from Sparkling Lake, Wisconsin, USA - GEODES006 metaG | ecosystem: Environmental > Aquatic > Freshwater > Lake | place: USA: Sparkling Lake...
CGTCGGGCTCATCGCTGTCACCAGAATGAGCTGGCCGTCGGCACGGTCCTGCAGGCTCTCGATGTACTCCAGGGACAGCTTGGCCTTGAAGTGGCCATACGGTTCAAGGTGTTCGGGGGCGATGCCGTACAGCTGCTCGGCCAAGCCGAGAATGGGCCGCTTGTCCGCGGCCTGAGCTATTTCGATGTCGGACATCGCTCGCTACTCCTGCTGACTCTCGACTGAGGCGAGCTGCGGGCTCGTCTGAAGCGGCGTAACTCTAGCACTGGCCTGGGCCACGATTTCGGGTTGACGAGGACTCGATTACCCGGTCAACTCGGCCCTCAGCGACGCCGGGATCAGGGGCTCGTCGAGCAGCCGCCCGAACCGCTCGGTGAGGCCCACCGAAACCGGCCGGTCATCAAGCCAGGAACGCAGCAACCGATACCCCTCGACATAGGTGCTCGTATAGGCGCGCCACAGCGGTGAGGACAGAAACTTCAGCGACTGGCGGGCGCGGGTGTCGTCGACCAGCAGCCAACGTTGCAGGAACGCCACCACGTCGTCGACGTCACGATGGGCGTCATGCAGCATCAGCGCGGCGTCCTGGCGGACCTCGGCCAGTGCCGCCGACGCCTCGGCCAGTGCCTGGGCACGCTCCCCGTCGAACCGGAGTCCGAGGTCGGCGTAGATCTCGGCCGCCCAGGCGCCCCAGCCGTCACCGACCGCCGCGTGTAGGGCCAGATCGGCCAGACCCTCGGCCATCAGGCACTGCGGGGTGTTCACCAGGAAGATGGTCTGCTCGCCGTGGCCGAGACCGGCGACCAGGCCGGCTTCCTTTCGGCAGTGCTCGGTGTGGTGACCCGGGTAGGACTCGTGCGCCACCAGCCGGGGAAGGTTGGACATCTGTTGCTTGAGGTCGGCGTTGATGGCCACCCGCGAGCGATAGTCGCCCTCGTAGTAGTTGAACCCCGACCAGGGTTTGTCGGTGACCACCTCGTAGACGATGTTCTCGGCGTCGGGCAGCGGGTACGTGGCGCGAACGATGTCGCGCAGCGCGCTGGAGAACGCATGCACGCACTCACGGAGCCGCTCCGGTGGCAGCTCCTCAGCCTTGCGGTGGGCCGCGATCCGCTCGCTGAGCGGGCCACTACCGCCGAGCACCTCGTCGATGCGGGCGTGCGCGGCGCGATAGCGCTCCGGTGCGCCGAGGCTGATCTCGACGTCGAAGTACTGGCGCACCTCGTCGACGAATCCGATGTCCTCGCCGGCGAACTTGCGAGCGGCGCAGGCCAGTGCCCGCAGATGTGCGGCGATGAACTCGGCCCGTTGGTCGGTGAAGTCGGCCTCACGGGGCAGCTGCTCGAGCGCAACCAGCAGTCTGTCGGCGTGGCGGGCCAGCTCGGCCGGATTCGGGGTGGGCTCGTCAGCGACCTGCCGCCGCAAACCGGGGTCGCCGGTGAAGGCGTCAACGTAGCCTTCCTCGATGCGATCGAACCGCAAGCCGAGCAAGAGGTATTCGTCAATGAGGTGGTCGGGCTCCATGACGTCCACGCTAACTGCAACACTTGGCATATGGCGCGGCTGAGCGAACCCAGCCCCTACGTGGAGTTCGACCGGGCTGCGTGGCGGGCCCTGCGGATGTCGACTCCGCTCAAGCTGACCGAAGAAGAACTGGTCGGCCTGCGCGGGCTCGGCGAGCAGATCGACCTGCTCGAGGTCGAAGAGGTCTACCTTCCGCTGGCCCGGCTGATCCACCTGCAGGTGGCCGCCCGCCAGGGTTTGTTCGCCGCCACGTCGCAGTTCCTCGGCGAGCCCACCCAGAACCCCGCCCGGCCGGTGCCGTTCGTGATCGGCGTCGCCGGCAGCGTCGCCGTCGGCAAATCCACCACCGCGCGCGTACTGCAGGCGCTGCTGTCTCGCTGGGAGGACCATTCCCGGGTGGATCTAGTGACCACCGACGGCTTCCTCTACACCAACACCGAGCTAGCCCGCCGAAACCTCATGCACCGCAAAGGATTTCCAGAAAGCTACGACCGCCGGGCTCTGATGCGCTTCGTCACGTCGGTGAAGTCGGGATCAGATCAGGTGTGTGCGCCGGTGTACTCGCACCTGATTTACGACGTCGTCCCCGACGACAAGCAGGTCGTCACCCACCCGGACATCCTCATCCTTGAGGGCCTCAATGTCCTGCAGACCGGAGCCCGGCTGATGGTGTCGGATCTGTTCGACTTCTCGGTGTACGTCGACGCCCGCATCGAGGACATCGAGCAGTGGTACGTCGATCGATTCCTGGCGATGCGCGCCGGTGCCTTCGCCGACCCGGCGTCGCACTTCCACCACTACTCCAGCATCTCCGATCAGCAGGCGGTCAGCGCGGCACGCGACATCTGGCGAACCATCAACCGTCCGAACCTGATCGAGAACATCCTGCCGACCCGGCCGCGGGCCACACTGGTTTTACGCAAGGATTCCGATCACGCCATCAACCGGCTGCGTCTGCGCAAGCTCTAGCGCCCGGATGGGTGGCTAAGCGCCGAACCGGCGATGCCGCCGACTGTAGTCGCGCAGCGCCCGGAGGAAGTCGACCCGCCGGAAGTCCGGCCAGTGCGCCTCGGTGAACCACATCTCCGAATAGGCGCTCTGCCAGAGCAGGAACCCACTCAACCGTTGCTCACCCGACGTGCGGATGACCAGATCCGGATCGGGCTGCCCGGAGGTGTAGAGGTTCTCTGAGATGCCGTCGACGGTGACGGCCTCAATGATCTGCTCGGCGGTGGCTCCGTTGGCCAGTTCCTTGCTCAGCAGCGATCGCACAGCGTCGACGATCTCCTGCCGGCCGCCGTAGCCGACAGCAACGTTAACGTGAAAGGTGCCACTCGCGCCGGCTGTCGAGGCCACCGCGTCGCGCAGCCGGCGTGCCGGTTGCTCACCGAGCAATTCCAGATCGCCGACCGTGCGCACGGTCCACCGGTTGGCCGGAGCACAGATCTGCTCAACCACCTCGGTGATGATCTCGATGAGGCACGTCAGCTCATCGGCATCGCGCTGCAGGTTCTCGGTCGACAGCAGATATACCGTCGCCATCTCGATGCCGGCTTCGGCGCACCACCGCAGCATCTCGGCGATCTTCGCCGCGCCCATCCGATAGCCGAAGCTGACATCGTCGTAACCGGCATCACGTGCCCAGCGCCGGTTGCCGTCGCACAGCACGGCGATATGTCGAGGCAGAGCGGATTTGGAGTGCGCGAGTTCCTGCCGCAACCGCATTTCGTAGAGCCGGTAGGCCGGCTCTTTGAGTCGCGACGGAATGAGCTCCACGACGACTCAGACTACTGTGGTGGCGTGGAGGCAATGGGGGCGCAGGCCCTCCCACCGGCGAGCGAGATCTCGACAACCACGGGTGCCGAGGCTGAGGACTTTCCCGAAGCCGTCGTCGACGGGGTCGCCGAGTTCCTCGGCAAACCGCGGGCCCGCGGCTGGATCCATCTCTACTCGGCAATAGTCGCCGTCATCGCCGGTGCGACCCTGGTCGCGGTGTCATGGTCGATGAAGTCCGAACGCGCCGGTATCGCCACGCTGATCTACGCGGTGACGATCGTCGGGATGTTCGCCGTCAGCGCCACCTATCACCGCGTGCACTGGAAATCCCCGACCGCGCATAAGTGGATGAAGCGGCTCGACCACTCGATGATCTTCGTCTTCATCGCCGGCAGCTACACCCCGTTCGCCCTGCTGGCGTTGCCCGAGCAAGACGGCTGGCTGTTGTTCTGGATCGTGTGGGGCGGCGCACTGGCAGGCGTGCTGCTGAAGATGTGTTGGCCCTCGGCCCCCCGCTGGGTGGGGGTTCCGCTATACCTACTTCTGGGCTGGGTCGCCGTGTGGTTCATCGGGCCGATCATGAACGGTGCCGGCCTGGCCGCGGTCACCCTGCTGATCGTGGGCGGGGTGTTCTACAGCGTCGGCGGTGTGCTCTACGGGTTGAAGTGGCCCAACCCGTGGCCGACCACATTCGGCCACCACGAGTTCTTTCACGCGTGTACCGCGGTGGCCGCAACCTGCCACTACATTGCGATGTGGTTTGCCGTCTTCTGACGGCAACCACCAACGGCTTGAGCGTTTGCCGTCTTCTGACTTCTAAGGCAGCGGCGTGACGTCGGCCGGCGACCAGTAGGCCTTCATCGTTGCGATCTTCCCATCGGCGTTGAACACCATCACGTCGATCGGCTCGATCCGCATCTTGCCCCCGTCGCCGCCGACGGTGATGGCGAACATGAATGCCGCCTCATGGCCGGCCACCCGCAGCGAGCGCAATTCCGTTGCGCGAGGGATGTTCTCAATATTCTTGTAGAAGCCGTGGATGGCCTTACGGCCGATATGCACCTCACCACCCCCGACCGGATCTTCGACCGTGGCATCCTCGGCGTAGAGTCCCGCGATCTCGTCGGCGGTGCCGTTGGCGACAAGTTCGAGATAACGTTTGACGGCATTGGTGATGTCTTCGACGCTGGGCATGGCGCCACGCTACACGGGCACTCCGAGGGCCGCGGACAGTTCCGCGGTGGTCGTCACCGGCAGGTCGCACGCGGTGCCACGGCAGATGTAGGCCGCGTCGGCTCCTCCGACCCGGTCACGGCCGATCAACAGCGGCATCGAATCAACCGGGCCACCGACGACGATCGCTCCACCCGGTGCGATCCGACGCGCCCAGGAGAGCAGTTCCGAATCCATGTCGCCGGTCGAGACCGCCACCTGCAGCGGCCCACGTACCGCGGCCTCCGCGACTGCCAACCAGTGACCGGCGGAACGCGCGGCCCGCGCCAGCAACGGCGAATGTGCCTGCAGTGTGGCGGCGGCCGCCTCGCGATAGCGGCCGGCGCGGTCGGCATCGACGAGGTGCGCTGCCGTCTGCAGAGCCTCGGCGATCGACGCGGCGCCGGATGGGGTGGCACCGTCGATTGGATCGGCGGGTCGGACCATCAACTGTTCGGCATCATCAGCGGTGTCGAACCAGCGACCGGGCCGGTCGGGGTCGGCGAAGCGCTGCAGTGCGAGGTCAATCAGGACGGTGGCCTTCGACAGCCAGGACTCGTCGCCATCGAGTTGATAGAGCGCCAGCAATCCGGTGGCCAACATGGCGTGGTCCTCCAGGATCGCGGCGCTGTCCCCCACCCGGCCGCCCAGGCTGGCCCGGCGCAACCGCCCGCCGACCAGATGCAGATCGACAACCGCGCCCGCGCATCGGCGGGCCGCCTCAAGCAGGGTGCGATCCCCCAGCGCCACGCCGGCCTCAGTCAGTGCGGTGATCGCCAGGCCGTTCCAGGCTGTGACGATCTTGTCGTCGCGCGGGGGTTGCGGTCGGGCCCGCCGCACCGCCAGCAAGGCCGAGCGCACCTGCTCGAACCGTTCGGCGTCATGTGGCAGCGGGTCGCTGGCGGCAGGCCGTTGCAGCACGGAGCTTCCGTGTTCGAATGTCCCGAGGTCGGTGACCGCAAAAACCTCTGCGGCCCAACGTCCGTCGTCATCACCGAGCGCAGCCCGCAGTTGTCCGGGCGTCCAGACGTAGGTGGATCCCTCCGATCCGGCGGCATCCGCGTCCAGCGACGAGGTGAACATCTGGCCCTCAGCGAGGTCGGCAAGGAGGAACGCCGCCGTCTCGGCGGTGATTCGCCGGGCCAGCGGATCGCCCGTGCGCCGCAACCAATGCGCATAAACCCGCAACAGCAGGGCATTGTCGTAGAGCATCTTCTCGAAGTGCGGCACCACCCAGTCGGCGTCGACGCTGTAGCGGGCGAAGCCACCGGCAAGCTGGTCGTAGATACCGCCGCGGGCCATCGCGGTGCAGGTTCGCCGGACCGCGTCGAGCGGAACCGGTGACCGGGTGCGCTCGAAAGTGCGCAGCAGTGCTTCCAGCAGCGCCGAGGGCGGGAACTTCGGCGCGGCGCCGAAACCGCCGCGGGTGGTGTCCTCGTCGCGCAGCACCGACTCGACAGCCTGATCACACAGGGTCGGCTGCACCTCCACGCCACCACCGGGCAGGCCGGAGGCCATCCGGCGCAGTTCACCGGCGATGCGGTCGGAAGCCTGCTCGACCTCGTCGCGGCGTTCGCGCCAGGTCTCGGCGACTGCGCCGAGCAGTTGGAGGAACTGAGGTTTGGGGTAGTAGGTCCCACAGAAGAACGGCCGCCCGTCCGGGGTGAGAAAGCACGTCATCGGCCAGCCGCCATGCCCGGTCAGCGCCACGGTGGCGTTCATGTACACCGCGTCGAGGTCGGGGCGTTCCTCGCGGTCGACCTTGATGCAGACGAACTCGTTCATCACCGCGGCCACGCCCGCGTCCTCGAACGACTCGTGCGCCATGACGTGGCACCAATGGCAGGCCGCGTAGCCGATCGAGAGCAGGATCGGGACGTCGCGACTGGCCGCCTCGTCGAGCGCCTCGGGGCTCCACTGCTGCCAGTGCACCGGATTGTCGGCGTGCTGGCGCAGATAGGGGCTGGTCGCCGCGGCGAGGGCGTTACCCGCCGGACTCACGGGGGGGTTCTCCGATGTCGCCGTGCGCGGGCTCCCCGCTTCGTACTTCGGCCTGGCTGGAAACCTCGGTCGAGCCGACGGACTGGTCACCTTCGGGGGTGTCGAAGCTCTGCGGGATCTTCTTCAGGTGGCGGTTCATCGACCACACCAGTGCGAATACGCCGATCAGCAAGAGAACGACGATGAGCAGTCCGACCGGGCTTGCCTTGCCGAAGTCAGGCCCGGTCTTCGAGGGCTCCTCAGCCAGCAGGCTGACCAGCAGACCTGAGGTGACTAGCAGACCTGGGGTCACTCGAAGATCTCGATTCCTGCGAAAAGGTCGTCTTCCGGCAACTCGGCCGGCACCCGGGAGCGGGCCAACTCGAACTCCTCGGTCGGCCAAAGCCGATGCTGCCACTCTAATGGCGTCTCGAAAAACCAACCCGCCGGGTCGATCTGGGTGGCGTGCGCCCGAAGAGCGTCGTCGCGCCGGATGAAGTGTTCGGCGCAGCGCACCCGGGTGGTCACCCGGTTCGCGAGTGCGTCGTGCTCGGGATCCCAGTTCTCCAGCCACTTCGCGAACGGGCCCTGCAGACCGTTGTTGGCGAACTCATCCTGCAACAATTGCATGCGCTGACGGATGAAGCCGTGGTTGTAGTACAGCTTGCTCACCGACCACGGCTGCCCGGCCCCCGGATAAAGACTGGGGTCTGCGGCTGCCTCGAAGGCGGCAACTGAAACCTGATGGCAGCGAATGTGATCGGGGTGGGGATAGCCACCGTTCTCGTCGTAGGTCGTCATCACATGCGGGCGGAACTCGCGCATCAACCGCACCAGTTTGGAAACCGGTTCCTCCAGCGGTACCAGCGCGAAGCAGCCGTCCGGCAGCGGGGGCGGCGGATCGCCCTCCGGCAGTCCGGAGTCGACGAAGCCGAGCCACTCGTGCTCAACTCCGAGAATCTCTGCGGCCTTGGCCATCTCGTCGCGCCGGACATCGGCGATGCGGTCCCGCACGTCCGGCAGATCCAGCGCCGGGTTGAGAATGTCGCCACGTTCGCCGCCGGTCAGGGTGATCACCAGAATCCGATGACCCTCGTCGGCATAGCGCGCAAGCGTCGCTGCACCCTTACTGGACTCGTCGTCCGGATGGGCGTGAACCGCCATCAACCGCCGTTCAGTCACATCTTTCCTCTGCAAGTTCGTCCACTGCCGCCGCGACAGGCGCCTATCGTCCTCGTCCCCAATAGTCCCACCCGCGGTGGGGGTGCCCGCAATCCTGTCCACTTACTGCAGGCACACTGAGCACATGGCCGAGATGCCCCTCGACACACCACGGGAGTCGTCACGGTACGGCCGGGCGCCCATGGCACCCGCCACCGGTCGCAAGGCGAAAATCGCACTAACGGCACTGGCCACGGCGGTAGGACTGGCCGTAGCGGCAATCGGCTATCAAAGGTTCGCGGGCAACGACGTCGACGGCAAAATGGCCGCATACGAGGTCCTCGACAACCAGACGGTGTCGGTCACGATCAGCGTGACTCGAAAGGACCCGGCGACCCCGGTGGTGTGCATCGTGCGCGCGCGATCGAAAGACGGCGCCGAAACCGGTCGGCGGGAGATCCTGGTCGGAGCGTCGGAGGCCAAAACGGTGCAGGTCACAGCCACCGTGAAGTCATATCGGCAGCCATTAATGGGCGACATCTACGGCTGCGGCACCGATGTGCCCCAGTATCTGCAGGCCAGCTAGGGCACACAAAAATTCCAGCTGCACAAAACTGCCCCGGACGGCAATACCCCCGGTGCTACACTTGCCCGATACACGGTTCCTGCTGGGAGCCGTGTATTGCTGCATTAGCGCGGACGTTTTAGCGATACGACCCGCTGCTGATGAACCGGCAATACACGCGGTATTGACCGCATTTCCCGGCAGCGACGGCAGACTGCACCGCAGACATCGCGGAAAACACGAATGAGGAGCGCGACGAGATGACCGATACCCAGGTGGTGTGGCTGACGCAGGAGTCCCACGACCGGCTCAAGGCCGAACTCGACCAGTTGATCGCGAACCGTCCGATCATCGCCGCGGAGATCAACGATCGGCGCGAAGAGGGTGATCTTCGAGAGAATGGTGGCTATCACGCCGCGCGCGATCAGCAGGGCCAGGAAGAGGCCCGCATCCGCCAGTTGCAGGAGCTGCTCAATACCGCGAAGGTCGGCGAGGCCCCCAAGCAGTCCGGTGTGGCCCTGCCCGGCTCGGTCGTCGAGGTCGAGTTCACCTACGCCGACGGGAGCACCGAGAAGGAGAAGTTCCTGATCGCCACCCGCCAGGAGGGAGCCGGTCACGAGAAGCTTGAGGTGTACTCACCGAACTCCCCCCTCGGCGCCGCGCTACTGAACGCGAAGAAGAACGATGTCCGCGAGTACAAGGTGCCCAGCGGTAAGACTGTGAAGGTCAAGCTGTTGAAGGCCGAGCCCTACCACGCTTAACTAATGGCGCGTATCGCCGAAGATCTGTTGCTGTTGCTGCTGGACAATCCCTCTGCGCAGGCTCAACTGGACCGACCGCAGCTCACCCGGGTGCTGGCAACGGCGTTGATTCTCGACCTGGCCTATGACTGTCGGGTCCGTCCGGCGTTGCCGACGGACCCGTTGCCGGCCGGGCTTTTAGTGGCCTTGGCGGGCCCGGTACCGCTGGATCCTGCGGTGCGCCCCGCACTGGCGGTGCTGAACCAGGGTCCGATCACCCCGGCGGCGGCGATCGCCAAGGTCCGCAAACACGCTGAGGACGACGTGCTCGACCAACTGCTGCGAACCGGTCAGATCCATCAGGTCGGGTTGTCGAAACATCGGCTGCGTCGTAACACTTACGCGTGGCCGGTGAAGAACCGTATTCGGGTGGACGCCATCCGCGGTGCTGTCCAGTCGGCGCTATCCGGACAGCACAGTCCCGATGCAGCCACGACAGCGATCACCAGCCTGTTATACCTCGGCGGCGGCCTGCAAGCAGCGTTGAATCTCAGTGATGAGGGAGTGCGCCGAGCCGGTGAAATCGCCAGCGGCCCCTGGGCAAATGATTCAAGTACCGCAGAGGTGAACCTCGCCCTGACGGCAGCGACGGTGCTTCCGGCGCTAGTAGGCTAACGCCTCGCGCAGATCAGCGAGTAGATCCACGGGATCTTCAATACCCACCGATAGCCGCACCAGATCTTCGGGAACCTCTAGTTGCGAACCGGCAACCGACGCGTGCGTCATCGCACCGGGATACTCGATCAGTGACTCGACGCCGCCCAGTGACTCCGCCAGAATGAAAACCTCTGTGCGCGAACATAATTTGAGTGCTGCTTCAACGCCACCGCGCATACGAACCGACACCATGCCACCGAAACCCCGCATCTGGCGCGCGGCGACATCGTGACCGGGGTGCCCGGCCAGACCGGGATAGAGCACCTGACTCACGGCCGGGTGTCCGGCGAGGAATGCGGCGACCTGTACGGCATTCTCGCAGTGCCGCTGCATACGCAATTCGAGTGTCTTGAGACCCCGCATCGTCAGATAGACGTCGAACGGTCCCGGAATCCCGCCGGCGCCGTTCTGAAGGAACGCGAACTTGGTATCGAGTTCTTCGCTATTGGTGACCAGCGCACCACCAATCACGTCGGAATGTCCACCGATGTATTTCGTCGTCGAGTGCAGCACGATATCGGCGCCCAAGGTCAACGGCTGCTGCAGTGCGGGCGAGGCAAAAGTGTTGTCCACCAACACCGTCGCGCCGGCAGCATGGCCGATCTCAGCGATCGCGGCGATATCGGCGATAGACAGCAGGGGGTTGGTGGGCGTCTCCACCCAGACCATCCGGGTATCGGGTGTGATGGCCGCTCGCACCGCCTCGAGGTCGGACAGGTGCACCGGGGTGTGGTGAACGCCCCACTCCCGAAACACCTTGTCGATGAGACGGAAGGTGCCGCCGTAGGCGTCGTCGGGTATCACGATGTGATCGCCGGGCCGCAGCACTGCCCGTAGCGCACAGTCGGTGGCGGCCATTCCGGAACTAAAGGCCCGCCCGAAACGGCCCTCCTCGACCGCCGCCAGAACAGCTTCCAACGCCGCCCGGGTGGGGTTCCCGGTCCGTGCGTACTCGAAACCGCTTCGCAGGCCACCAACTCCGTCCTGGGCGAACGTGCTGCTGGCATAGATCGGCACGTTGACGGCCCCGGTGGCCGGGTCCGGGCGGTAGCCGGCATGGATCGCCTTGGTGGCGAAGCCGTGTCGGCGGTGTGTCTCAGTCATCGTCGTCGAGCCTAAACTCCCCGACGGCCCACGGTGTCAGACGGTCGCCGGAGCCACCGAGCCGCCACTGAGGCGCCGGTAGGTGTAGACGAGGAACAGCAGGGAGACCGGCACCGTCAACAGAAGTCCAAAACCGCATACGAACGCCCCGCCAAAAAGCAGCGCCTGGCTGACGAGCCAAGCCAGCAGCACATCAACGAAACGGGACTTCGCGATGCTGAAACTTGCCCGGATCCCGTCGATCGGTGACAGATTGCGGTCAACGATCGCGATGGTGACGAACAGCGTGAATATCGACACGGCCGCCCCGAACACCACGGAAAATCGCCCGATAAAAGGCACCAGCCCAATGGGGAAGGTGACCAGGGAGGACACGACGCCGATGATCAACGACGCGATAACGACGGAAATCACGTTACGTGGCCGGAAGAACGACGAGATCCTCGCCGGCTGGCCGTTGGCGATGCCCAGCAGACCGCTGTAGTAGGCCGATGCGATAGCGGCGGTGAGGACGGCGAACAAAACCCAGCCAAGCATCAAAGCACCCGTCGCTGCGCCGGAGAAGCTGCTCGTCGCGGATTCGATGACACCGTCAGCGGTGACGTATTCTGCGAAGGTCGAGGGTGAGACGGCGGTGATGAGCCCAATGAACAGACCCACCACCGCTGCTAGCAGGAGCCCGAAGATCAACGTTGCCACAATTAGTGGAACCGCATTCTTGGTGAACTTCTGCCATGCCCAGGACAACCCCTCGCCGACGCTGTTTGGGTTCGCCGGAGGACCGTAGCCGGGCGGCGGGGGCAGGTAAGAACCCGGCGGCGGCGGGTAGGCACCCGGGGGCGGAGGGGGATAGCCCCAACCGGGCGGAGGCGGGCCGTAACCCGGTGGCGGCGGATAGCCGAACCCGGGCGGAGGCGGGCCGTAACCCGGTGGCGGTGGATAGCCACTCGGAGGCGGCGGGTAGTCACCGGGATTAGGTGGCTGCGTCATGAAATTCCTTTTGAATTGGCGAGGCGCACTGGCTCAGCGGGGCAGGCAGACGGTCGACATGATCTTGTCGGCCAATGTCTGTCGTTTGGCATCCCAGAGTGGAAACAGGTAACCGATGTAGCAAATGAGCGCGTCGACGATATGGGCGAGTTGACGCAAGATCGACCGTCCGAAGCCGATCGGCTGACCGGTGTTCTCGCTGACAACCTTGAACTTCATCAGGGACTTACCGATGCTCGATCCCGTCTTACCCTGCCGATATCCAATGTTCCAGAGCACGAAGGCAAACCCGGCCAGGGAGAACACAACCAACAGGGTTAAGCCGAGTGCCGAAGGCTCGGACACGCAGGCGACGCTGTAACCGGTGTCCCCGCTGTCGTTGACGCATTCATTGGTCCCGGTGCCGACCAGCAGTCCCTGACCTATGCCAGTCAAAGCGAGTACCGGAAGCGTATCGATCAAATAGGCCAGCACCCGTGTGATCCACGGGGTGTAGGCCTCCTTGGGAAGCGCTCCCGCCAGGTTAGGTGCCGGGGGGTAGTAGTAACCCGGAGGTGGCGGGGGGTAGTTCCCCTGGGGCGGGGGCGGATATGCCCCCGGCGTTGGCGGCGGATAGGTCCCCGGCGGCGGAGGCGGGTAAGACCCCGGTGGCGGGAAGTTTCCGGGCGGCGGGAAGTTGCTGGGCGGTACGGGCGGTTCGGACACGGGACTCCCCCAGTTCAGGACTGATGCAGATCAACCCTACCGCGTCAGCGTCGCCGTGGCCCTTCGGAGAGGTAGCCCAGAAGGTCGTGGCGGGTGATCACGCCGACCGGTTTGCCGTCCTCGACCACCATCACCGCATCGACGTCGCGCAGCGCCTTGGCAGCCGCGCTCACCTGGTCGCCGGCGCCGATCAGGGGTAGCGGCGGGCTCATATGCAGGGCCACGGCATCGGCCAGTTGCGCGCGGCCCTCGAATACCGCGGAGAGCAGTTCGCGCTCGGAGACGCTGCCTGCCACCTCACCGGCCATCACCGGCGGTTCGGCCCCGACGACCGGCATCTGCGAGACCCCGTACTCGCGCAGAATCCCGATGGCATCGCGGACCGTCTCCGATGGGTGCGTGTGCACCAGGTCGGGCAAACCCCCGGATTTGCCGCGCAACACATCGCCGACTGTCGGCTCGGGCAGCGTGCCGTCGAGTGGACTGCGCAGGAATCCGTAGGACGACATCCAGGAATCGTTGAAGATTTTCGACAGGTAGCCGCGCCCGCCGTCGGGCAATAAAACCACGATGAGTGCATCCGGCCCGGCGTCAGCGGCCACCCGCAAGGCCGCCACCGCAGCCATCCCGCAGGACCCGCCCACCAGGAGACCTTCCTCGCGGGCCAGGCGCCGCGTCATGTCGAAGGAGTCCGCGTCGGAGACCCCGATGATCTGGTCGGCGATGGCCGGGTCGTAGGCCGCCGGCCAGAAGTCCTCCCCCACGCCTTCCACCAGGTAGGGCCGGCCGGTGCCACCGGAGTACACCGAGCCCTCCGGATCCGCTCCGATCACCTTCACCCGCCCGCCGGACACCTCTTTGAGGTAGCGCCCGGCACCGGTGATGGTTCCGCCGGTGCCCACACCCGCGACGAAGTGGGTGACCTTGCCGTCGGTATCGGCCCAGATCTCCGGGCCGGTGGTTTCGTAGTGGCTCGCCGGACCGTTGGGGTTGGAGTACTGATCGGGCTTCCAGGCGCCGTCGATCTCGGTGACCAATCGGTCCGAGACGCTGTAATAGCTGTCCGGATGTTCGGGCGGGACGGCCGTCGGGCACACCACCACCTCAGCGCCGTAGGCGCGCAACACGTTTCGCTTGTCCTCGCTGACCTTGTCCGGGCAGACGAACACACACCGGTAGCCGCGACGCTGGGCCACCAGCGCCAGGCCGACGCCGGTGTTGCCCGATGTGGGCTCGACGATGGTGCCACCGGGCTTGAGCTGACCGCTTGCCTCAGCGGCGTCGATCATCTTGATCGCGATCCGGTCCTTGGAACTGCCGCCCGGGTTGAGGTACTCGACCTTGGCCACCACCACCCCGGCGCCCTCGGGAACCACCGAGTTCAGCCGGACCAGTGGTGTGTTGCCGATCAGCTCACTGACGTGCTGCGCGATTCGCATACCTACATCGTGTCAGGTGTGTGGC
>Ga0164295_10002915_pt1 | contig 13929 bp, 10 predicted proteins | sample GEODES006metaG_FD_111798 | JGI IMG/M metagenome (GOLD analysis project Ga0164295, IMG submission 111798) | Oligotrophic lake water microbial communities from Sparkling Lake, Wisconsin, USA - GEODES006 metaG | ecosystem: Environmental > Aquatic > Freshwater > Lake | place: USA: Sparkling Lake...
AGGCCCGAGGCCAGGAGCCGGGGCAGGCGATCATGCAGCTCAAGATCGTGTCTTCGTCGCGGCGTCCGCCTGTGCTGGCCAAGACCAAGGGCCAGATCGAATACCTGCAAGCCATGCGGCAGAGCGAGGTCGTCTTTGGCGTTGGCTCAGCAGGCACGGGCAAGACCTTCCTCGCCATGGCGCAGGCGCTTCAGTGCCTGAAGGACAAGACGGTGCAGCGGCTGGTGCTGACTCGTCCGGCGGTGGAGGCGGGAGAGGCTTTGGGCTTCCTGCCTGGCGACATGAAGGAGAAGATCTTCCCGTATCTGCGCCCGCTTTACGACGCACTCTACGATCTCATGGAAGCCGACGAGGCCGAGCGCCTGATTGAGCGTGGCTTCATCGAAATCGCGCCGCTCGCCTACATGCGCGGGCGCACTTTGAAGAATGCCTTCATCATTCTGGATGAAGCGCAGAACACCACCACGGAGCAGATGTTCATGTTCCTCACCCGCCTGGGCATCGGATCGCGCTGCGTCATCACGGGCGACCCGTCGCAGTGCGACCTGCGGCGCGGCATGAAGTCCGGCATCGTCGAGGCCATGCAGGCTTTGGAGGATGTGCCGGGCGTCAAGTTTGTGCACTTCGCCAGCGTGGATGTCGTCCGCCTGCCCGTGGTTCAACGTATCATCGACGCCTATGCCAAGCACCGAACCAGCTAACCTTTCCCGTCACTCTGCCTTCACTCGTTCCCTCGGCGGCTTCATCTTCCTGAGCCGCTGGCTCCAGGCCCCGCTTTACCTCGGTCTGATCCTTGCCCAGGGCGTGTATGTGTGGCGCTTCATGGTCGAGCTGTGGCATCTGTTTGATTTCGCCTTGATGGGCCATGCCCCGGCAGGCACGGAGACCAACACCGAAGTCCTGGTCATGCTCAGTGTGCTCGGCTTGATCGACGTGGTCATGATCGCGAACCTCTTGATCATGGTCATCATCGGCGGCTACGAGACTTTCGTTTCACGGCTCAATCTGGAAGACCATCCCGATCAGCCAGAGTGGCTTTCCCACGTGAATGCTGGCGTGCTGAAAGTGAAGCTGGCCATGGCCCTCATCGGCATCTCGTCCATCCATCTGCTGAAGACCTTCATCAACGCTGAGAAGATGGAGCCTGAAACCATGAAGTGGCAGGTAATCATCCACGTCACCTTTGTCGCCTCCGCCTGGGCGCTGGCCTGGATTGACAAGCTGACGCACTCGGCGCCCAAGGCCTGATTGGCAGGTGAAAGCCCGGGCCAGCGTCGAAAAGTATAGGTTCCGGTGATTTCAGGCTTGGCGCGGCGGGCTTCTCCAGAGCAGTCTGGCGGGCAACTTCCCACCACGACGATGTCTCCTTTTGACCTGCAAGTGAACGGCTATGCCGGCACAGACTTCAACCGCGACGGCCTGACTGCCGACGCCCTGCATCATGCCTGCGAATGCCTGCGCGCGGATGGCTGCTCGCAGATCCTCGCCACCTTCATCACCGACACCATCGACAACCTCCAGCAGCGCATGGGCACCTTGGCAGCCTTGCGCGCCCGGGACCCGCTCGCCCAGGAAGTCATCGCGGGCATTCACATTGAAGGCCCCTTCATCAACGGCGAAAAAGGCTATGTCGGCGCGCATCCGCCGCACTGTGTGAAACCGGCGACGGTGGAGGATGCCAAGCGACTGGTCGATGCCGCGCAAGGCTTGGCGAAACTGGTGACCCTGGCCCCCGAGTGCGATGCCGGGTTTCAAACATCCACCTGGCTGGCCGGGCAGGGGATCGTGGTCTCGGCCGGGCATTGCAATCCTAGCTTCGACACGCTGAAGGCCGCCACAGAGCATGGCGTCAGCATGTTCACGCACGTGGGCAATGGCTGCCCCATGCAGATGCACCGGCATGACAACATCATTCAGCGCGCCCTGGCACTGCGCGACAGGCTGTGGCTGTGCTTCATCCCGGATGGCGTTCATGTCGATTTCTTTGCCTTGGGGAACTACCTGCGCGCCGCGGGTCTTGAGCGCAGCATCTTTGTCACGGATGCCATCTCCGCCGCCCGTCTCGGCCCTGGCAACTACACGCTCGCGGGCTGGGACATCGTGATTGGCGAGGACTTGGTGGCGCGCTCGCCCGATGGCTCGCACTTCGTCGGCAGCACCGTTACGGTGCCGCGAATTCAAGCCAACGCCCTGGGGCCGCTCGGCCTGAGCCAGAACGAATTGCGGACCTTGCTGGACACGAATCCGCGCCGCGCGCTGGGGCTTTCGTGAAGGAGGTTGAATTTCGCCTGCCTGCTGTCAGCTTGGCCGCCAACTCGCCTTATGAAAAAGTGGTATTTCATCGTTCCGATCGCCCTGCTCTGCACGCCCCTGCTGATGACGTTCTACATCTCCGCCAGCTACGGCTATAACTTCGACGAATCGCTGCAGGTGCTGCAAGCCATCGGCAAGTCGGACACCAAGTTCCAGACCCTGAAGTTCAGCGAGTCTCGCTTCCGTCAGATTGAGCCCGGCATGAGCGGTCGCGATGTGTTTGAGCTGATCGGTGTGCCTCTGGAGCGCCATGACAATGACACCAAGTGGGCCTACTCGCTGCCGGTGGGCGGCGCGCAGTATTACCATGAGCGCATCGTTGTTCTGGACAAGGGCAAGGTCACCAGTGTGATCTGCCGTTTTCACCAGCCTGAAAACAACTGAGCAATCTTCTGAAGCCAGGCCATTGATGACCATGATGAACTCCCGTCCTTCCCGTCTCGCTCCTCTTGTGGTGGCCGCAGGCCTTGCCCTGCTCCTGAACGCCTGCTCGTCGTCGCCCAAGATCAAAGGGGTGCCCGGCAATCTGCCCAGCATCAACATCAACGGCTCCGCGAATACTCCGTCGCACAACATGGCGCGGGCGGACTATCCGTTCGACAGCAACGGCAACTACGTCACCGCCTGGGCGGCAGAGGGTAGCACCTCGGCGGGGCCGTCCGATTACCGCAGTTCCACTCCGCGTCGTAGCAGCAGTTCGTCATCAAGGAATCCTACCAGCAGCACGAAGAAGACGACCGCCAGCAAAAGCAAGAGCAGCGGTTCGTCTTCTCGCCGACACACGGTCAAGTCGGGGGATTCCTTGTGGAGCATCGCCCGTAAATACGGCTCCAGCGTGGCCAAGATCAAAAGCGCCAACGGCCTGAAAAGCGACACGATTCGCGATGGCCGGAGCCTCGTCATCCCGCGCTGATTCCTCCCATGAGCTTCGTCCCCTGCCTCCAGCTTTGCCGTTTGATGGCGCTGCTGGCCGGGCTGGCGGCACTGCCTGCGCAGGCTTTCACCACCGTGGTGATTGATGCCGGGCACGGGGGCAAGGATCCCGGCGGCTACTGGTATGGCACCACGGAAAAGCGTCTGTGCCTGGATGTGGCCAAGCGCTTGCAGACCGCCCTCCAGGCCAAGGGCTTCAAGACCGTGATGACGCGCACCATGGATGTGTATGTCGAGCTGGCTGACCGCGCCGCCAAAGCGAACCGCTATCGCAACGCGATCTTCGTCAGCATTCATTTCAATGCCAGCCGCGATCGCAGCATCAGCGGTTTCGAGACCCACTACCGCAGCAAGGACGGTCGTGTGCTGGCCCAGAGCATTCAGTCTGCGCTCGATCGCAACATCCCGGGAACGAATCGCGGCATCCACTTCCGCGATTACAAGGTGCTGCGTGCCACCCATGCCACAGCGGCTCTTGTCGAGTGCGGCTTCATCAGTAACAAGCGCGAATACGCGAACTGCAACAGCCCCGCGCATCGGCAGAAGCTAGCCAACGCCATCGCCAGCGGCATCGCGGCGGTGAAGGGGAAGCTCTGAGCGCAAGTTACGCTGTCTTTTTCACTCGCGCGCCCTTGCCCGTCGCGGCAGACGCTGACTTCAGCAGGCGCACTTCCTTGGCCCGCGCCTCCAGCTTTTTTAGCAGCTCCGGCCACAGCGTTTCATCGGCGATGTAGCCCACGCAGCGGCTTGTGCCGCAGAGGCAGGGATGATCTTCCCAGTTCTCCAGGTCGAAGCCATAGTTGAAGGTCAGCTCCTCGCCCTGCTGGATGTCTCGCAGGGCCGTGAGCCAGATGCGACCGCGCGACTGGATGGCCTCGCAGTTCGGCGCGCAGGAGTGATTCAGCAAGCGCGCGGTGTTCTTTGCGCTGCTGCCGTCGAGATCCTGCTTCTTGTTCAGATTGAAGATGTAAACGGCAGCCACTCCGGTCTTGCGAGCGCGGATGAGACGTGCCTGGGCGCGGCGTTCCGACTCGGCCTTGCTGATCTTTTCGCCCGTGTATTCCAGCACCTGTGTGTCCTTCGGAATGTCGCAGCGGGCGAACACGCCGCGTGAGTGAATCGAGGAGCGGCGGACAATGTGCCAGACGGTAGGTTTCTTGGGGGCGGCTTTCTTGGTGGCCATGGCTGCTGTTGGGGGCGTGATGTGTGGCGCAGTCTTGATGAAGGTCAAGGACCTCGGCGAGGAATCCGAAGCATTCTGCATTCCAGCTTTGCGGCCCTGGCAGGTGCCATAAAAAAGAGCGGAGCGCTCGCACGCTCCGCTCTCGAGAAGTTTGGTGATTTCTTCAGCTCGTGATCAGATGCCTTCCGGCTTCTTTTCGCCTGCGGGCTTCGGGGCACCTTCTCCGTCCTGGCTTGGGGGACGACGGAAGCCGCCTTCGCTGCCACCTTCACCGCCGGGGCGACGGAAGCCGCCGCCCTGGCCTGGGGCACCGCCGGGAGGGCCGCCTTGGCCAGGCTGACCACCCCGCATCATACCGCGCATGCGCTCGCCGATTTGCTTGAACTCGTCAGCGGTGATTTTGCCATCGCTGTTGCCATCCATCATTTTGAAACGGCCATCCACTTCCTGGCTGGCGAACTCCTTGTATTCGGCGAGGTCCACGCCGCCGTCAGTGTTCTTGTCCATGCGCTTGATCATGTCTTCGGGATTGCCCATGCCGCGCATCATGCCACCGGGTCCGCCCTGGCCGGGAGGCCCACCTTCGGGGCGACCTTGGCCTTCAGGACGAGGACCACCTTCAGGACGCGGCGCGCCTTCGGGGCGTCCCTGACCTTCCGGGGGACGACGGAACCCGCCTTCTCCAGGAGAGCCTTCGCCGCCGGGGCGGCGCATCATGCCGCGCTCACCACCACCGCCTGCCGCGCTGCGCATCTTCTCAGCGGCGGCTTTCATCTCGGCTTCGTCAGCCACGCCGTCCGCATTGCTGTCAATCTTGGCGAAACGATCTTCGCCCTCTTTCTTGGAGAAGGCAGCGAACTCGTCCTTGCTGATCTTGCCATCGGCATCGGCGTCGATCTTTTTCAGAAACTCGGCCATGCGGTTGGGGCCGCCTTCGCCGCCAGGGCCGGGGCCTCCGGGTTTGCGCTCGCCTTCCTGGGCGAAGGTCAGGCCTGCGGTCAGGCAGCAGGCGATGCAGAATGTGGTCGTGCTGGTTTTCATGGTAGGATCGTTCGTTCGGTTGTGTGGAACGCCGGTCTTCAACTCGGACCTGGAGGGGAAGTTGCGAATGGCTGGAAAGAATGTCTCCGTGCTCGCGGAGAGTCTGTGGATTGCAGAGTTCCCAAGAGTGGCAAAGCCCAGGCCGGGACGAACGACGGAGCACTCATTTCTTTTTTCCCACACTTCCTGCTCCATGCTAAGTGCCGTCCATTCGCGGCGTTCACTCACTTTCCCATGGATCTCTCTCTTCGCTCTGAAACCGCTGCCGCTCTGGCTCAGTTTCGCGCCCGTCGTTCCTCTCTTTTGCAGCGTCGGGGTGCCTTGATCTGCTTGCTCTCCGCCCTCGGTTTGTTGTTGCTGATCGCGCTGCTGGATCGCCTGTGGTTGCTGCCGGATGCCGTCCGCCCCTGGGTTTCTTTAGCGGCGTATGCCGGCTGCGCCTTCGTGGGCTGGCGCTTGGCCTGGCAGTTCCTCAGCCTGGTGCGGGACAATGCCGGTGCCGCGCGCGCGGCCGAAGCGGTGGCCCCGGAGTTGCGTGAAAAGCTGCTGTCCGCCGTGGAGCTGTCCCAGGTGGAGGCGGCCCAGGTCAAAGACTCGCCGGAGTTCCGCGCCAAGTTGCAGGACGAGGTGGCGCAGGCGGTGAAGGGCATCGACTGGAAAGCTCGTCAGCCGATGGACGTTCTGGTGCCTTGGATGAAGGCCGTGGCGGCTGCCGTCCTGGTGCTTGCCGTGCTCAGCTTCGTTCCGCGCCTGCATTTGCCCGGCTTCCTGGCGCGGGCGGCGCTGCCCTTTGCGAATCTGCCCCGGCCTTCCAGCGTGGTCATCACGGTCGAAAAACCGGTGCAAGCCATGACGCTTGCCGCCATCGGAAGCGAGGTGGACATCGCCGTGCGCATCGCGGGCGAGCCGGTCGCCCAGGCTTTCCTGGAATACGGCGAGCCCGGCGGCAGCACCAGCCGAATGGAGTTGAGCAAGGTCGCCAGCGAGCAGTTCGAGACGCGCCTGCCGGTCGGTCAGAACGACGTGCGCTTCCGCGTGCTAGCCAGTGATGGCATCAGCGCCTGGCATCTGCTGTCGGCTCGTGCCCGGCCCCGGGTCACGGAGTTTGTTAAGACGCTGTCGCCCCCGGCCTATGTGGGTGGCGAGCCCACGGTCGTGACCGAAGACCATGGCGATGTGGAGGTGCTGGAAGGCAGCACGGTGAAGATGGCGCTGACCACGAATCAACCCATCGCCGAAGCCAGCGTGCTGCTGAACCCGGACATGCCCACGCATCCGCAAGCTCCCACGGTGCAGGTCAAGGATACCAGCCATCTGGAGACCACGCTCACCGCCGATCCGAACACGGAAGCATGGACGATGAAATTGAAGAGTGCGGAGACCGGCTTCACCAATGATGACGCCGCCTCCTGGCGCATCACGACCATCCCAGATCTGCCGCCCGTGGTGCAGATCCTGGAGCCTGGCGAGGCACAGTTGTCGCTGCTGCCCGATGAATCCGTGCGTTTGACGGGGGCCGCCTCCGACGACGTCGGCCTTGCTTCGGTGACATTGGCGCACGCGGTGAATGGAACGCAATGGACCGAGACCGCGCTCTCGGGCAAGACGGCCAAGGAAGCGCTGGTGGAGCGCTTGTTCCTGCTCGCGCCGCTTCAGGTGAAAGCTGGCGACACGATCTTGATGAAGCTGGTCGCCACCGATCTCAAAGGGCAGAAGGCTGAGTCCGCACCGCTGCGGATTATCATTCTTGAACAGACACTGGATCCTGCCAAACGCGCCTTCGCGGCCGAGCAGCGTCGCCTGGCTGAGATGACGAAGACTCTTGCCGAGAAAACGCGTGAGCTGACCAAGCAGGCCAGCCAGGTGCAGAAGGTGGCCAAGGATCAGAAGAAGGGCAAGCAAACCCCGGACGATGCCGAGGCGCGGCTGGCCAGTTTTCAACAGAGCCTCGAAAGCACCCGCGAGCAGGCCGATGATGTTTGGGAGCAGTTGAAGAAAACGGCGCAGGCTGCCACCACGCCGCTGGATGCGGAGGAGACCAAGCTCATCGGTGACCGCCTCGCCAAGCTGCGGCAGGATGCGCTGAAGCAGATCGAGGCGGCGACGCAGAACGGTGTGGAGAATCCTGATGTCGTGAAGCGTTTCGCTGGAGAGGCCCATGGCGAGGCGGCATTGGTGGAAGATGCCGCGCGTGCCTTCGCGGCGGAGAGCACGGCCCGCCTCACGGCCCAGGCCGCGCAGCAAATGGCTCGGCAGCAGAGCTTGATGACCGAGACCTCGCTCACCGGCAATCGCGATCCTGCTCAGCGCTCCAAGTGGCAGGAGCAACAGCGCGCGGCCCTCGTGGCCCATGAGCAGGTGGCGCAGGCTTTTGATGAACTGAAGGGGCAAGTCAGCGGCGGTCATCAGAACAACCTCGAACGAATGAAGAAGGAGGTTGGCGAGGCGGCCAATGATTTGCGCGAGTCGCTCGACAAACCGGAGAACCCGCAAACCAAGGAAGCGCCGCAGCAGAAAAGCCCGGAACATCTCTACGGTGCCTCGGACAACCTGCGCCAGCGCCTGCAGCGCAGCTCGGATGCCATCAAGGGCATGGCGGACGAAGCCGCGCGCCGTGCCCAGCAACTGCGCGAAGCCATGGCCAATCGTGAGAACCCGGCGCTGGCTTCTCTGGAGCAGGCCCGCAATGCCATGCATGAGGCGGCGCATTTGGCCAAGGATCCCAAACGTGCTGCCAAGCAGAAGGCCGACAAGCAAGGCCTGATGCCCGCCGAGAAAGCGCAGAACGAACTGACCAAAGCCAGCAAGCAATTGCAGGATCAGGCCGAGCTGCGTGAGCAGAACCCGCTGACCAACACCGACGCCGCGCTGGATGCCAACCGCACCAGCCGCGCTGCCGAGAAACTGAATCAGGAAGCCAAGACCGCCGCCGCCACGGCGGATGCCCAGGTGATCGAAGATCAGGCCAAGAAGATCGAAGCCCTGGCCAAGGTGGCCCGCACCCTGGAAGCTGATGCGATGGTGCAGGAGGCCAAGGCCGCGCTCAACACCGCCAGCCAGCAGTCGAATGGTGACGCCGAGCAAACCGCCGCCGTGGCCGAGGCCGCGCAACAGGCCGCCGAGCAGCTGCGTCAGTTGCCGCAGGCCGCGCGTCGCTTGCAGGCCAATGACATTGCGAACACCGCGCAGCAGGCCGCCGATCAAGCGCGCAATGCCGCGCAGCAGCTGAATGATCAGGCGCGTCAAGCGGCACAGCGTCCGCCGAACCAGCCCGCTCAACCGCAGCCCACGCCGCAAGCTTTGGCCGAGGCCAGCCTGAAGGCGGATCAAGTCGCGCAGGCCCTGGCCGCGCAAACCGAGGCCGCGCGCCAGCAGTTGCTCGCGATGACGCCGAAGGTCAGCGAGATGATGAACGACGTGGCGAAGAACCTGCGCGACACGCAGCAAAAGACCGAGTCGGCGCAGCAGAAGGCCGAGGCCCAGAAGCCGGTCGCCGAAGTCGCGGAGAAAGCCCAGGCCTTGCAGCCGGAGGCCGCCGACAACGCGCAGAAGATGGAGAGCCTGCAAGCCGCGCTGCGCCAGGAAGCCAACGCCGCGCAGCTCGAGCAGGCCGACCAGCGTCAGCTCGCGCGCACCGCTGATGTGGCGCTGGAGTCGATGCGCCAGAAGTCCCCGCAAATTCAATCGGACTTGAAGCAAGCCCAGCAGGCCCAGCAATCCCAGCCGCAGGCCAAAGCTTTGCAAAGCGCTGCTCAAGCGCAGAAGCAGACGGCCGATGCTCTGCAACAGCTCGCGCAGAATTTTGCGAAGATGGAAATCGGCGAGCAGGTGCCGCAGGAAAATCTGGATCAGCTGGCGCAGATGGAGCAGCAGCTCGGCGTGCAGCAGCCGCTGGATGAAGCTTACAACAAAGTGGCTGAGCTGGCCCAGGCGCAGCAAGACGCCGCCAATGATCCGAAGAAGGCGCTGGCCGAGCTGGAGAAGCAGTTGGCCAAAAGCCCGGCCATGCAAAAAGCCCTGGCCGACATCGCCAAGAACACCGCACAGACTGCCGAGCAAACCTTGAAGGAGAAAGCCAACCAGCCGTCGATGCTGGGCAATGTCGCCGAAGAAGCCGGGCACAACCTAGAGCGCGTGGCACGCCATCAGGAGCGGCTTGGCAAGCCCGAGGCCGCGCGGCAAATCGCCGAAGCCAGCCAGCAGCTTCAAAGCACGGCCAAGGCCACCAAGACACAGCCTGCGAACGCCACGCCGGAAGTGGCTCAGCAGTCCACCCAGACCGCGCAATCGGCCGCAAAATCCGCCGAGCAAACGGCGGCGCAAACGCCTTCGCAAGCGAACCTGCCCGCCTTTGAGCAAACCCAGGCCACGGCGATGGCACAGGCTTTGGATCAACTGGATGCGCAGCTCAACGCACTGAACAACGGCCAGCCGCAACAGAGCCAGCAGGCCTCGCAAGAAGGTCAGCAATCCGCCCAGCAGCAGGCGCAGCAGAGCTTGTCGCAAGCCCAGCAGGCGCAGCAGCAGTCCATGGCTCAAGCCCGTGCTCAAGGCAAGGTGCCCGGCCAAGCGCAGAACAGTCCGCAGACGGCGCAGCAGAACGCCAAGAAGAGCCAGCAGCCCTCGGACAGCGCGCAATCCTCCGAGGATGGCGGCAATTTTACCACTGTTATGAAGGACGGCAAAATGGTGCTGGTGCCCGTGGGAGCCATTGACGTCACTGACTGGGGCAAGCTGCCCTCGCGCATGGCGGAAGACCTTACCGAAGCCACTCGCCAGGAAGCCGCGCCGGAGTATCGCGCGGCGATTGAAGACTACTACAAGGCGATCGCTGCGAAGGCGAAGAAGTGAGCAAAGCAAGTATTTAGTGCTTAGTGCTAAGTCAGAAGAGATTTATTGAAACGTGAAACACGAAACACATTGCCTTTGCCAATCAGGTATCAAGTTGATGAAATCGAGGCTGGCTCTCAGTGCTGCCTCGGTCATTGTCTTCGCACTAACCATTATTCACTTAACACTTTCCGCCGCCCCGCCCCCCGCTCCCATTCCACCCCAGGTGAAGCAAGCCGTGGACAAGGGCGTGAAGTGGCTGCTGCAGCAGCAGAAAGCGGACGGCAGCTTCTCTGAAAACAAAGGCGGTAGCAACGCGCGCAAGGGCGATGTGCCGAATCATGGTGGCGCGATGACCTCGCTGGTGATCATGGGCTTGAGCAGTGTCGGCCACATGCCCGGCGATCCCACACCGGAAGGACAGGCGGTGACCAAGGCCTTGCAGTTCATGCTCGAGTTCATGGAGCCGGACTCGGGCAGCAAAGAGACCGAAGGCTATCTTGGCCGCGCGGACCGCAGTCGCATGTATGGCCACGGCATCATGACGCTGATGTATGCCGAGATGCTCGGCATGGTGAAGGACCCGGAGATGGACCGCAAGATTCGTGAGCGTCTGGAGGGCGCAATCAAGCTGATCCTCCGCTCGCAAAAAGTGCCGAAGAGCGACAGCAATAAAGGCGGCTGGCGCTATGAACCGCAGAGCAGCGATGCCGACATCTCTGTCACGGTCTGGCAGCTTATGTCTTTGCGCGCCGCAAAAAATGCGGGGCTCGACATTCCGAACGATGCCATCGCCGATGCCGTGGCCTATGTGAAACGCAGCTATCGCAGTGAGCGCGATGCCCTGGGCCGCCCCAAGGACATGGCCGCTGCCTTCAGCTACGAGCCCTATGGCGGACGCCAAACCTTCAGCACCACCGCCGCCGGTCTGCTTAGCCTGCAAGTGGCTGGCCAGTATGAGGCCGCTGAAGTCATTGGCTCCACCAACTTCCTGATGAAGCACCCGCCTGAGATCGACGAGCCCTGGTTCTACTACGGCAACTACTACTACGCCCAGGGCATGTATCAGCGCGGCGGTGACTTTGCGGCCACCGCACGGCGCAAGACCGAGGACGCCCTGCTTCGTGCGCAGACGGGCGAGGGATCGTGGTATCCGCGCAATGGCAATGAGAAGAGCGCTGGACCGGTCTATGCGACGGCTCTCTCGCTGCTGAGCCTCAGCGTGTATCACCACTTCCTGCCGATTTATCAGAAGTAGCTGCGCGCTGCGCAAAAGGGGCAGGCTGAGTTTTTGTGACTTCCACGAAAATTGGTCTGACCAATTTTTCCTCATGTCCGCCTCCGCCATTTCTAGCTTGGACCGCCCGCCTTCGCTTGTGGAGGTGGTGTGCGGCCGCATCATATCCCTCACGCGTGGCGGTGGGTCCAGCCGCCTCCCCACCGAGCGCGACATGTCCGCGCAGTTTGGCGTCAGCCGCAGCGTGGTTCGCGAAGCGGCGAAGCGCCTGGAATTGCAAGGCCTGCTGGAGATCCGCCAGGGCAGCGGCATGAGGGTGGTCGACAAGCTGCACAAGCCTCTGAGTGGGGCGTTGAGCATCCTGGTTCCGAATGAAAGGCAACGGCTTGTCCAGCTGATCGAAGTGCGCCTGGCGCTGGAGCCGGAGAACGCTCGCTTCGCCGCAGAGCGCGCGACAGCTGCGGACTTGAAGGCCCTGCAAGCATCACACACGCGGCTTGATGCGGCCCGCGCTTTTGAAGAGCAGGTGGAAGCCGACATGGCTTTCCACTGCCTGCTGGCCGAGGCCTCTGGCAACCGCATTGCCGCGCTGCTGATCCAGTCCTTGTCCGAGTTGCTGCAAGCCAGCCTCAAGCATGGCTACAGCCGGGTAACCAAGGACCTCGCGGTCGCGGACCACGGCAAGATATTGAAGGCCATCCTCGCCCGCAATCCTTCAGCAGCAGCCAAGGCCATGCGCCTGCATCTCGAACACGCCCGCACCGACCTCGGCCTATGAAATCATTTCTTCTCTGCGCCCTCACTGTCTCGTCCGTTGTTCTCGCCCAGGACTTCGAGGCCGACATTCGCCCTTTGTTGCGGGAGCACTGCGTCGAGTGCCATGGCGAAAAAAAGAACAAGGCCGACCTGCGTCTTGACGCCAAGATGCATGCCTTCAAAGGCGGCGAAAGCGGCCCGGCCATCATCGCTGGCAAGTCTGATGACTCGCTGCTTTTTCAGCGCATCACTTCAGCAGATGAAGACGAGCGCATGCCGCCCCGCGGCAACCCGCTGACGCCTGAGCAGACCGCGAAAATCAAAGCCTGGATCGACGCTGGCGCGGCATGGCCCGAAACTGAGGCTGACAAAGCCGCCGCCACAGATCAGCGTCTGTTGCACTGGGCCTATCAGCCCCTCCAGCGCCCCGCGAACGCTCGCGATGTGGATGAGTTCATCTCATCGAAACTCGCGGAAAAGAACCTCAGCTTGAGCAAAGCCGCTGATGCACGCACGCTCATCCGCCGCGTCTATTTTGATGTCGTTGGCCTGCCACCAACGCCGGAGGAAGTGGAGCGCTTCGTGGCTTCGCCTTCAAGTTATGAAGCATTGGTGGACTCGTTGCTCGCTTCGCCTCGTTTCGGCGAAAAGTGGGCGCAGCACTGGCTCGATGTCGTGCGCTTTGCCGAGAGTGATGGCTTCGAGACCAACCGCGCCCGTGACAATGCCTGGCCCTATCGCGACTACGTCATCGAGTCGTTCAACAACGACAAACCTTACGACCAGTTCATCCGCGAGCAGCTCGCAGGCGATGCGCTCAATGCTGATGCCGCTACAGCCTTCCTCGTCGGTGGAGCGGTGGATCGCGTGAAGTCGAAAGACCCGGTGCTCACCGCCAATCAACGCGCGGATGAGCTGCACGACATGGTCAGCACCACCGCTGCCACCTTCCTCGGCCTCACCGTAAACTGCGCGCGCTGTCACAATCATAAGTTCGATCCCATCGCACAGGAAGACTACTACGCGATGATCGCGATGCTCCAAGGTGTGCAACACGGCGAGCGCCCCATGCGCTCTGCAAATTCAGCCGAGAACGAAAAGCGTCTTGTCAAGCTCCGCAGTGAACTTGCACCGCTCGATGCCAAGCTCGCCGCCTTCCAGCCTCGCTCACATCTCGGCCGCGTCATTTTGATCGACGATACGAGCCCGCAAACCACTGCCATCGAGCAACCGACCAACGGCAAGCCCATCACCTACTCGCCCGGTCGTGAGAAAGGCGCAGCTGAAGATCCCGGAGATGCCACGCGCCTTCCAAACCTCGGCGAGAGCTATCGCTACTGGTCCGCCGAAACCGGCAAGCACGAGGACTTCTTCACCTGGGACCCAAACGCCAGCGGACGCTTCCGCATCTGGCTCTCATGGGGCGCATGGACCACGCACGCGCCTGACGCACGCTACATTCTCGATCAAGACGGCGATCTCAAAACGACGAACGACCAAACGGAAATCGCCAACATCAATCAACGCCTCTTTGCCGATGGCAAGCCTGCCATACCCGAACAACGCCGCTGGAGCGGCCTGCAATCGGTCGGCATTCATGACCTCACCGACAAGAGCATCGTCATCCTCCGCAGCG
>Ga0164295_10002917_pt1 | contig 13927 bp, 10 predicted proteins | sample GEODES006metaG_FD_111798 | JGI IMG/M metagenome (GOLD analysis project Ga0164295, IMG submission 111798) | Oligotrophic lake water microbial communities from Sparkling Lake, Wisconsin, USA - GEODES006 metaG | ecosystem: Environmental > Aquatic > Freshwater > Lake | place: USA: Sparkling Lake...
CAAAATAAAAAGCTTGCATTTCCTCGATTTTGAATATTTTGGATCCCGCGGACTCTCCGCTGAGCCCAATGAGCCCTGAAATAGGTCCTGAATGGCCTTCGGAGCAGCCACCCCCCACAAAGATGTATGTTTCGAGGCCAAATTGCTCCTGGCCTCGCGAGCAGAAGTCCATGCCTGGCCCTGCTGTGGGGCTTGAGGCTCCCGTCACCCTGACACCGCCGCGGCGAGTTTGCTGACGGATCGCTCAATGCCGAAACGTGCCATAGAATCCGGGCCGAGGTTCTTCCCTCCTGGCCACTCTTTCCCAGACCATTTCGTGGAGATCTTCCGATGCACACCCGCCACGCCTGCCGTTACCTGCTCCCGCTTGTCGCTCTCTGCCTGATGCCGATGGCACGCCTCATGGCTGAAGCGCCCAACACACTTTCCGCAACCGAGGCGCAGGATGGCTGGAAGTTGCTCTTCGACGGCAAGAGCACCGCCGGCTGGCGGAACTACAAGAAGGATGCGGTGGGTCCCGGCTGGCAGGTGGTCGATGGCGAACTCCGCCGGGTGGAGAAGGGGGCCGGCGACATCATCACCGCCGATGAGTACGGGGCGTTTGAAGTGATGCTCGACTACAAGATTTCCCCCGAAGGCAACAGCGGGCTGATGTTCCACGTCACCGAAGAGAACCCCAAGCCCTGGCAGTCGGGACCGGAAATCCAGATTCAGGACAACGTCGCCGGCCATGATCCGCAGAAGGCGGGCTGGCTCTACCAGCTCTACAAGCCAGAGGCCAAAGCGGCGGATAAGCCAGAAACTGACGCCACCAACCCGCCCGGCGAGTGGAACACCCTCCGGGTGCTGATCACGCCCACCGCCTGCGAAACCTCCATGAACGGCGTGAAGTATTACTCGTTCGTGAAGGGCAGCGACGACTGGAACGAGCGGGTCGGCAAGAGCAAGTTTTCAACCATGCCCGCCTTCGGCAAGGCGACCAAGGGCCACCTCGCGCTCCAGGATCACGGCGATCTTGTGTCATTCCGGAACATCAAAATCCGGCCGCTCGACCCCAAAGTCGAGTCGAAGTAGGACGGCGACCCCCGCCTCACAAGATGTGTCGACTTCCTGGTATCGATGTGGCAGACCGCGACCGGCTCTTCGAGGCGATGGAAGGGCGGCGATGATCGCCGTCGACACCGACATCCTTCTCTATGCAGATCGCGAGGAATCGCCGCTGCACGAGGCTGCCCTGCGAGCGATTCACCGACTCGCGGAAGGTCATGAGGCATGGGCCGTGCCCATCTTCTGCGTGGGTGAGTTTCTCCGGGTCGTATCACACGACCGAATCTTTGATCCTCCCACGCCGATTCTGGACGCGATGACAGCCATCGACTCGCTGCTGGCAAGCCCATCGTCGCGGCTGCTGGTTCCAGGCGACCGGTATCTGCCGATCTTGCGCGGGGGGATCGCAGAGTCAGGCGTGCGAGGCAATTTGGTCTTCGACGCACAGATCTCGGCAGTCTGCCTCGAACACGGGGCGACGACACTGCTCACCGAGGATCGCGACTTTTCACGTTTCCGTGGGATCACCACCCTCTCGCTCTCGGCGTTCTAGGTTCCCACTCGCAAGAATGATCGGGCCGTGGCTGCAGCAAGTTTGCCGACGTAGCCTTCGAGCCCGTGCAAAAAGGCTTCGCGGGGCTGGCTCGCGGCGTCGGCCAGGTGGCGGACTACCGCCGAGCCGACGATCACGCCGTCGGCCACCTCGGCCACGGCCCGTGCCTGCTCAGGGCTCGAAATCCCAAAGCCCACGAGGATCGGCACGTCGGTCTTCGTCCGCAGCCACTTCACCCGCTCGATCAGGCCGGCGGGCAGGTCCGTGCGGGCCCCGGTCACCCCGGCCACCGACACGCAGTACAGAAAGCCAGTGGACTTTCGGGCAATCGCCTCGGCCCGCTCTGGCGGCGTGGTCGGCGTGACCAGCCGGACGAGCGCCAGGCCCGCCTGCCGGCAGGCCGCATCGAGCTGGTCCGATTCTTCGATCGGCAGATCGGGGACCACGAATCCCGTCAGGCCCGCTGCCTTTGCATCAGCCACGAAGCGGTCGATGCCGCGGCGATAGATCAGCGAGTAGCTCGCCATCGCAAGGATCGGCATCTTCACCCGCTGCGTAGCCTGCCGGGAGAGTTCAAACAGCCGCTCGAGCGTAAAGCCAGCGGCCAGTGACCGCGTGTAGGAAGACTGGATCACCGGACCGTCGGCGATCGGGTCGCTGTAGGGCACGCCGAGTTCACAGAGCGAGGCCCCGGCCCGGTCGAGCGACTCGAGCACGGCAAGCGTCGTCTCCATGTCGGGATCGCCAGCCGTCACGAATGGTGCCAGCGCGGCGCGGCCCTCTGCTTTGAGCGCCGTGAACACATCGGCGAGCAGAGAGACTTTCGACGGACTGGCGGCCACGGAACTGGCTGACATGGATCGATTCCTGATGACTCAAGCGGTGACACAATCACGGACAACGCACACAGACAGACAACGTATTTTCAGACTGTCGGGATTCAGACCTTCACGCTTGGGCGGACATGCCGTCAGCCGACAGTCCCCGCAGCCGGGCGATCTCGGCTGCGTCCTTGTCGCCGCGGCCCGAGAGGCAGAGCACGAGAATCTCCTCGGCCGGTCGACGGCCCGCCTCCTGCACGGCCCAGGCCAGGGCGTGCGCGGTCTCCAGTGCCGGCAGGATGCCTTCCCGCCGCGCCACGAGATCGAAGGCATCGAGCGCCTCCGCGTCGGTGACGCTCGTGTATTCCACCCGGCCTGCATCCCGCCAGTAGCTGTGCTCGGGGCCCACGCCCGGATAGTCGAGGCCTGCCGACACGGAATGGACATCCGCCGTCTGGCCGTCGGCATCCTGCAGCACGTAGCTCAGACTGCCGTGGAGAATCCCGGGGCTGCCATAGCTGAGGCTGGCGGCGTGGTCGCCCGGCTTGCCAGACCGTCCGCCCGCCTCGACCCCCACCAGACGAACCTCCGGGTGATCGACGAACGGATAGAACATCCCAGCCGCATTGCTGCCGCCTCCCACGCAGGCCACCACGGTGTCGGGCAGGCGGCCGAGCTGCCGGCGGCACTGCTCGACCGTCTCGCGGCCGATCACCGACTGGAAGTCGCGGACGATCCGGGGAAAGGGATGCGGACCGACGACCGAGCCGATGATGTAGTGCGTGGTCTCAACCGACCCCATCCAGTCACGCATCGCCTCGTTGATCGCGTCGCGGAGCGTCCGCGAGCCGCTTTCAACCGGTCGCACTTCCGCCCCCATGAACCGCATGTTGCGGACGTTGGGCGCCTGCCGTCGCACGTCCTCGGCACCCATGTAGACAACGCATTCGAGCCCGAAGCGGGCACAGGCCGTCGCCGTGGCCACGCCATGCTGGCCGGCGCCGGTCTCGGCGATGATCCGCCGCTTGCCCATGCGGAGGGCGAGCAGGCCTTGGCCGAGCGTGTTGTTGATCTTGTGGGCGCCGGTGTGGCTGAGGTCCTCACGCTTGAAATAGATCTGGGCACCGCCGGCGAGTTCGGTGAGACGCTTGGCGAAGAGCAGGGGGGTGGGCCGGCCGACAAACGCCCCCAAGAGGCCGTCGAGCTCCGCGGCGAACGCCGGGTCAGCGATCGCCTCGTGGTAGGCCTGCTCCAACTGCTCCAGCGCCGCCGAGAGCGTCTCGGGCACATAGCGGCCGCCAAACCGGCCGAATCGCCCCAAGGCGTCTGGCACCTGAGAGAGAGGCACCTGCGAAAGTGGCGGCACGGTGGTCGAGAGTGCTGGTGTCATGATCGTGGCCGTGGCTCGAGAGGTAGCGTTGGACAAACCGGAGCATTCCGATTGTAGCCTGCCCCGGCACTGCTACCATCGTTCCTCTGGTGAATTATGCCCGAATTACCCGAAGTCGAGACGATGCGGCGCGGAATCGCGCACCTGGCCGGACTGCGAATCACGAGCGTGGCGTTTCCGCGCCACACGGTGCGGCCTATCTGCCTGCAGCCCGCGGCCGGGAGCATGCAAGAGCGGCTCACCGGCCGGAGACTCAAGGCGGTGCACCGATTCGGGAAGCGGGTCGCTATCGAACTCGATCCGCACGACCAGGCGGGCCGCGAGTGGCTGGTGATCGAGCCGCGGATGACGGGGCTCTTGCTCGTGGCCGATCCGCCGACTCAAGCCCACCTGCGGATGAGTCTCGGACTCGACTCGCAGCAGCATCCCCGCCTACTCTTCTGGGATCGACGGGGGCTGGGCACAATCCGGCTACTCGACGAACAGGGTCTGGCCGCCGCCTGCGGCCCTGATCGGCTCGGGCCCGACGGGCTCGACGTCACGGGTGACGCACTTCGCGAACGGCTGAAGAAATCTCGCCGCGCGGTGAAGGTCGCTCTGCTCGACCAGCAGGCCGTGGCGGGCATCGGCAACATCTACGCCGCGGAGATCCTCTTTGCTGCCGGCATCGACCCGCGCGTGCCATGCTCGCGACTCACCGTCGCTCGCTGGGAACAGATCGCCACGGCGGCCCGCAGCATTCTCGCCGAGGCTGTTCGCATGGAGGGTTCGACGATCACTGACGAAACCTACAAGACTGCCGACAACCGCTCCGGGCAATTCCAGTTGCAGCATCGTGTCTACGGTCGAGCGGGAACTCCTTGCCGCCAGTGCGGCACGGCCATCCGGCGGATCGTGCAGACGCAGCGAGCGACGTTTTTCTGCCCGCAGTGCCAGTGGCACCCCCGGCGGTGATGCCGTAGGCTTGCGAGCAGGCTGTCTCACTCCGGAGGTCAATGCTCATGCGTGCACCGATCCATTCCCTGTCGCGTCGTCATTTCCTCGCCGGCAGTGCTGGAGCCGCCGCGGCAGCCCTGTCGCTTCCCGCTGGCTCAGGCCGTCTCTTCGGCGACGAGCCCGCTGCCGCCGTCGCGCAGCAATCGTCCGAGACACTCGCCGGCCTGCTGCACGCCTCGCTCTCACCCCAGCAACGAGAGAAAGTCTGCTTTGACTGGGATCATGTGCACCCGAAATTCGGTCTGCTCCGCACCCGGGTCGCCAACAACTGGAATGCCACCGAACCCGACGTTGCGGGCAGCTTTTTCACCGGTGAGCAGAAACGGCTCATTCGCGACATCTTCGAGCGACTGATCGCCCCCGAGTGGCATGCCCGCTTTGACAAGCAGTTGGAGGACGATACAGGGGGCTTCGGTCACGGCCAGTCGATCGCCCTGATCGGTGAGCCCGGTTCGGGACAGTTTCAGTTTCTTCTCACCGGCCGGCACATGACGCTGCGGTGCGACGGCGACTCCGCCGAGCACGTCGCCTTCGGCGGGCCGATCTTCTACGGCCATGACGCCGCTGGCGACACGGAGGAGCCGAATCATCCCGGCAACGTCTTCTGGTCCCAGGCCGTCGCGGCCAACGGCGTGTTTGGGATGCTCGACGGCCGGCAGCGTTCACGGGCCCTCGTCGACACGCTTCCCCTGGAAAATGCGGTCGCCTTCCGAGGCCGCGGCACGACGCTGCCCGGTATCGCGGTGACCGATCTTTCTGCCGACCAGCGGGCCGAAATGGATCGCGTGCTCGGCCTGTTGCTCGAACCGTTCCGCGCCGCCGACCAGGCCGACGCGCGAAAATGCCTCGACACGCAGGGCGGCCTCGATGCCTGCCGTCTGGCGTTCTATCGGCAGGGCGACCTCGGCAAGGATGGCGTCTGGGATTGCTGGCGGCTGGAGGGCCCGTCGTTCGTCTGGCATTTCCGCGGCGCGCCCCACGTGCATGTCTGGGTGAACATCGCCGACACGCCCGACATCGCCACCAACGCCTGACGCCACCTGACAATTTCTGGAACTGGAAAACCGCTCCGGCATGACAGGCATGACAGACTGCTGCATCATTGGCGGTGGCATCATCGGGCTGTCGATCGCCCGTGAACTGGCCGGCCGAGGTCTCTCGGTCCGCGTTCTCGCCCGCGATGCCAGCCGCGACACAGCGTCGTGGGCGGCGGCCGGTATTTTTCCGCCGGCCCCGGACTTTGCCGCCGCTTCGGCGAACGACCGACTGACGGCCTATTCCGACCGACTCCACCGGTCATGGGCCGAGGAACTCCGCGTTGAGACCGGTATCGACAACGAACTCGAGCCGTGCGGCGGACTGCATCTGGCGAGAGATGATCGCGGCGTCGCCCGCCTCCGCGAGGCACAGTCCTCCTGGCACTCGAAGGGTACCCGCTGCGACTGGCTCACCGGCACCGATCTGGCAATTCGGGAACCCGCCCTCCGGGCGGCGGTCGAGCAGGGCCGCCTCCAGTGCGGGCTACTGCTGCCAGATGAGATGCGGATCCGCCCCCCGCAACATCTCGAGGCGCTCGAGCAGTCGTGCCGGATGCGAGGAGTGGAGATCGTGCCGGCAGCCGAGGTGCGGGCAATCGATGTTGCCGACGGCCGGATCGAGGGCATCCGGATCGCCCACAGGAGTGGTGGGCTGGCGACAGAGACGATCCACTCAGATCGCTACTGCCTGGCGGCTGGTGCCTGGTCGGGCGACCTCGCCGCATTGCTCGGCCTGCACATCGAGACCCGGCCGATCCGTGGCCAGATCGCGCTTCTGCGACTGCCCGAGCAGGTGCTCACTCGGGTGGTGAACGTCGGGCTCGAATACCTCGTGCCACGTGATGACGGTCGGCTGCTCGTGGGCTCGACGATCGAGGATGCGGGCTTTGACAAGGCCACGACCCCCCTGGTGATCGAGCGGCTGATCGCATTCGCACACGACGTGCTTGGGCCGCTGCCTGGGGCCGTGCTCGAGCAGTCGTGGGCCGGCCTGCGGCCAGGCTCAGTCGACGGGCGTCCCTTCATCGGTGCGGCGCTCGCCTGCAGCAACGCCTTCGTAGCCGCTGGGCATTTCCGCGCCGGCCTGCATCAATCGACCGGCACGGCCGTGCTGCTTGCCGACCTCATGACCGGCCGCACGCCGGCCCTCGATCTCGCGCCGTTTGCTCCCGGCCGCCGGCCCGAAGCTGGCTCACCCGATTCGGTGCAGGCCTATCTCACGCGAGCGGCCGAAGCATCGGCCTGACGACTGAACATCGGTCGCTTGAACACGCCGGGTGAGGGCTTTCGATCCCCGATAGGCATGGCAGGCCTTCGCGAGGCTCGTAGCTCACGCGGCAGTCATGGAAAGCCGTCGGTGAATCGTCTCGACGTCGTCTGGGGTGAGGTGACGACGCGGATCGGCGGTGGCCAGCATGGCGGCCATCTCGGCCAGCCGCAGCGAGATCGCAGGCACGCCGCCCGCGATCTCGTGGATCGTACGAATCACGTTTTCACGATCCGCCTCGTCGCCACCGGCCGGCAGCGCAGAGGCGAGCAACTGCCGTGATTCGGCAAGCGTGAACGGAGGCAGCGTGGCCCGCAGCCGTACCGACTGTTCGAGCCTCGCATCGGCCGCCATGAGCGACAGGAGCCTGCCTTCCCCCGCCAGCACGATGGCGATGCCGTGGTGCTGGCGCCGGCACCGTTCGACAAAGTCGACGAGTTCGTGGGCCACGGCCCGATGCGCGTCGTCGACGAGCAGAACATCGGGGGCGGCGGCGTCCTCACTCGCGGCCACCTGACCACGGCCGGTAGCGAGATCCACGCCATTGGCATCCCTGTCGGCCCACCGCAGCAGGCGGACAGAGTGTCCCGGCGGTAGGCCATCGGTGGCAATGACGCGGAGCATCGTCGTCTTGCCCACGCCCGCGGGGCCGCAGAGAAGCGTGATCGCATCCGGCTGCCCCGCCGCGTAGATCAGCTTCGCCACGGCGGCCTCCTGGGGCCCGGTGAGGTAAGGACGCTCCTCTGAGAGCGGGCGTGTCGTGACCAGTCGTGACATGATCGGCACCTCGTCAGGCAACCCGGATGCCGTTGGTCGCAGGCGGCATCATCGTGAGCACTTCACCAAGCACCTTCAGCCCGACCGCCTCGAGCGCCGCACCACGGGCTTCGCACGCCGGCTGATCGGCACGACGGACGAGAATCACGGCGTGGCAGCCGAGGCTCTGCCGCTCGAGCCACGCCCTGCGGAACGGCCCTCCCGGAAACCATACGCCCGCATCGACGAGCACGATGCTGCTGCCATCCCCGCCCACCGACGCCCGGTCCAGGGAACCGCGGTCGTGGCACTCCACGCGACGGCCGCGGATGACGAGCGTCCGCGTCAGGCACTCGACCAACGTGGTCCGGCCTTCGCCCCGGCGGGCGCCGGTGATCGCGATCACCTCGGCTCCGTCCCGGTGGGCATCCTCCACCCGCTTGGCGAGATGCGACCAGGCGTCGGGCACGACCCGCAGCAGCCTGTCGACGAGCGTTCCCATGGCGTCGTCGGTGACCGGCGAGGGATGGATCGATGCGGCGATGGCAGGCTCTGTGTGGAGGAGAGTGGGAACCGGCACGGGCGCTCCTGCGGCCGACAGTGGTCTGGCCGCCTCCCTCCCGGTCTCCTTTCCGCCAACGCTCGGAGCCTGCGGCGGTCGAGGGGGCTGTCGACGCGACTGGTCAGCATGCCAGAGAAAGGCACGATCGACCGCGTCGAGTGCCGTGGTGGCTCGAGTCATGGCGTGAGGCTCCGATCTGGACCAGCCGTCGCGGGCAACTCCTGTGCCAGCCGTTCCGGACGCTGCTGTCTTGCTGCCTCCAGCCGGAGCCGATCGTTGCGCCAGGCGGCGGCCCAGACAACGGCCGCCACGGCCACCAACGCGATGATGGAGGGGGCGGGGAACCGGCTCGGGGAACGCCGGCCGGGCGCACCGCTCCGCGGGGCAGAGGAGACGGATGCCGGAGGATCCACCTCCGTGGAGTCCGCAGGCACCGGAGTCGGGCTCGCCGCCACGGGCGGCTCCGCCGGCCGCGGAGGCTCGGAAACCGCCGCCACCACGGAGTCAGCCTGGCTCGGGAGTTCCGGAATGCAGGCTAATAGCTCCATTGACGACTCACCCCTCGACCTGCACATTCCCCAGGCTCTGCATCGTCACCATGCTGCAGGCCCCTTGAACGCCGGGCCAGGCCCCCGGACCCGCTCCCCCGCTGCGGCAAAGTTCCACGGGGCTGACGCCCACCCATCTCTGCGTAGTGCGCCCTATCCGCCCAATCGCCTATGATCCAAGGGCAAAGTATGATTCGACTCGGCAGAATGTGCCGATCATGACCTGTTCAATGGCTGGCCCACGGCCCTCGTCCAGATTCCATTCCATTCCGTTCCCAACAAGCCACAAGACCCCTGATGCCCCCTTCCAATCCATCCGCCCGCGTCGCTTCCCTTCACGCCCTCCTGGCCAGCCGCATTGCCGTCCTCGACGGGGCGATGGGCACCATGGTGCACGCCCTGGGGCTCGACGAGCAGGGATTCCGCGGCGTTCCCTTTCGTGATCATCCCAAGGATTTGAAGAACTGCATCGACGTGCTCGTGCTTTCGCAGGGAGACGCGATTCGAGGCATCCATGCGGCCTATCTCGAGGCGGGCGCCGACATCGTCGAGACCAACACGTTCGGGGCGACGAGCCTGGCCCTGGCAGACTTCGGTCTGGCCGACCGCACCCGCGAAATGAACCTCGCAGCGGCCCGGCTGGCCCGCGAGGCGGCAGACGCCGCGACCGCCAAGACGCCCGACCGGCCGCGGTTCGTGGCCGGGTCGATCGGGCCGACCAACAAACAACTCTCGATCGCCGGCAACGTCGCCGACCCCGGTCATCGCGATGTCACGTTCGACCAGATGGTGGCCACCTACCGCGAGCAGATCGAGGCGCTGATCGAGGGCGGCGTTGATCTCCTCTTGGCTGAGACCGCCTTCGATACGCTCGTGCTCAAGAGCTGCCTCTATGCGATCGAGCAGGTCTTCAGCGACACAGGCGTTCGCCTCCCGGTGATGGCGTCGTTCACGGTCTTCGAGGGGGGCCGCACACTCTCCGCGCAGACGGTCGAGGCCTGCTGGACGAGCCTGAGCCATGTCGACCTCCTGACCGTGGGCATCAACTGCGCGCTCGGCCCCGAAAAGCTGCGGACGTACCTGGCCGACCTGTCGAGAATCACCCCCCGGCTGGTCAGCTGCTATCCGAATGCCGGCCTTCCCAACGCGTTGGGCGGCTTCGACGAGACGCCCGAGGCGATGGCCAGCGTGCTCGGTGAATTCGCGCGCGAGGGCTGGCTCAATATCATCGGCGGCTGCTGCGGCACGACGCCGGCCCATATCAAGGCGATCGCCGAGGCGGTCGCGAAGCATCCACCGCGGAAGCCCGCGACGCCCGAGCGACGGAGCCGTTATTCCGGTCTCGAAATGCTCGAACTCCGACCGGAGAGCAGCTTCACGGTGATCGGCGAACGGACCAACGTCACCGGCTCGCGGGCCTTCGCCCGCCTCATCAAAGAGGAACGCTACGAGGAGGCCCTCAGCGTCGCCCGGCAGCAGGTCGAGAACGGAGCCAACATCATCGACGTCAACGTCGACGAGGGGATGCTCGACGGCCCCGCCGTGATGACGAAGTTCCTCACGCTCCTCTCCAGCGAGCCGGACGTCGCCCGCGTTCCCGTGATGGTGGATAGTTCGCGATTCGAGGTCCTGGAAGCCGGGCTTAAGTGCATCCAGGGGAAGGGCATCGTCAACTCCATCAGCCTCAAGGAGGGAGAGGAGACGTTCCTGAGACACGCGAGGACGATCCGCCGCTACGGCGCCGCCGTCGTCGTCATGGCCTTCGACGAGGAGGGGCAGGCCACCGACGTCGAACGTCGCGTGGCGATCTGCCAGCGGGCCTACAACCTGCTCACGGAACAGGCCGGTTTCGCTCCCGAAGACATCATCTTCGACCCCAACATCCTCACGGTGGCCACCGGCATCGAGGAACATAACCGCTATGCCCTGAACTTCATCGAAGCAACGCGGCGGATCAAACAGGCAATGCCGCTGGTGAAGGTGTCGGGGGGGGTCAGCAACATCTCCTTCTCCTTCCGCGGCAACGAGACGGTCCGCGAGGCGATGCACTCGGCGTTCCTCTACCACGCCATCCAGGCCGGCATGGACATGGGCATCGTCAACGCGGGCCAACTGGCGATCTATCAGGATATCGACAAGGACCTCCTGGAACGGATCGAGGACGTGCTCTTTGACCGCCGGCCCGACGCCACCGACCGGCTCATCGAATACGCCGAGACGGTCAAGAAGCGGGATCCGGCCGACACGGCCAAGGCCGACGCCTGGCGGAGCCTCGACGTCGAGGCCCGGCTTGCGCACGCGCTCGTGAAGGGCATGGCCGATCATGTGGAAGAAGACGTCGAGGACGCCCGGAAGCACTTCGCCACGAGCCTGGAGATCATCGAAGGCCCTCTGATGCGGGGCATGCAGACGGTGGGCGATCTGTTCGGCGAAGGGAAGATGTTCCTGCCGCAGGTCGTGAAGAGCGCCCGCGTCATGAAGCGGGCCGTCAACCATCTCCTGCCCTACATGGAGGAAGAGCGGAAGGCGCAGGGGGCGGCGGCGGTAAAACGCGGACGCGTGCTGATGGCCACCGTCAAAGGCGACGTGCACGACATCGGCAAGAACATCGTCGGCGTGGTGCTGGGCTGCAACGGCTACGAGGTGATCGACCTGGGGGTGATGGTGCCCTGCACGAAGATCATCGAGGAGGCGAAGGCCCAGCAGGTCGACATCGTGGGACTGAGCGGCCTGATCACGCCGAGCCTCGACGAAATGGTGCAGGTGGCCCAGGAGTTCGAGCACGAGGGGCTGAAGCTGCCCCTCTTGATCGGCGGCGCGACCACCTCGGCCCGGCACACGGCGGTAAAGATCGCGCCCAAATACACGGGCGACGTCATTCACGTCACCGATGCCTCGCGGGCCGCCGGCGTCGTGGAAAAGCTGCTGAACCCCAACTCGCGCACGGCCTTTGCCCAGGCCAACCGCGAGGCGCAGAAACGCGACGTCGAGAACTTCAAGCAGCGGCAGCAGACAAAACTCGTGCCCTACGAGACGGCCTGCGCCAAGCGGTGGACGACCGACTGGGCGACCACCACCATCGACACGCCCGAGTTCGTCGGCGTGCGACAGGTCAATCGCGTGCCGCTGGCCGAACTGGTGCCATTCATCGACTGGTCGCCGTTCTTCATGTCGTGGGAACTGAAGGGGAAGTATCCGCAGATCTTCACCGATCCGGTCGTGGGTACGGAGGCCAAAAAGCTCTTCGACGACGCACAGCACCTGCTCGAGATGATCATTCGGGATGAAGCCCTCGTTTCCAAGGCCGTCTACGGCTTCTTTCCCGCCAACTCGGCCGGCGACGACATCGTGCTCTTTACAGACGACACGAGGCGGGCCGAACTCGGCCGGGTGCACACGCTCAGGCAGCAGTGGGAGCGAAAGGGGCAGGAGGCGTTCCATGCGCTCGCCGACTTCGTGGCACCGCTGGAGAGCGGTCGCACGGACTACATCGGCGCATTCGCCTGCACCACCGGGCATGGCTGCGACGAGCTCTGCGCGCGGTACGAACGCGACCATGACGACTATTCGTCGATTCTGGTGAAGGCCATCGCCGATCGGCTGGCCGAGGCCTGCGCCGAATGGCTGCACGCGAAGGTTCGCCGGGAATGGAACTACGGCCGCGACGAGTCCCTCTCGACCGATGACCTGATCGAGGAGAAATACCGGGGCATCCGGCCGGCTCCCGGCTATCCGGCCTGCCCGGATCACACGGAAAAGCAGGCGATCTTTCAGTGGCTCGACGCCAACAATGCCGCCGGCATTTCGCTGACGGAGAGCTTTGCGATGTTTCCGGCAGCCAGCGTGAGCGGGCTCTATTTCGGCCACCCGGAAAGCCGATACTTCGCAGTGGACCGCATCACCCGCGACCAGGCGGAGTCCTACGCGGCCCGCAAGGGCATGGCGGTCGCCGAGGTCGAGCGGTGGCTGTCGCCGAACCTTGGCTACGATCCGTAAGCCGCGGACTTTCCCATGACCGCACACGAGAAGCCCGGCCGCAAACCCCGCCGTGTCATTCTCGATACCGGCCCGGCAGCGGCGGCCGAGGGTGGGTCGACCGGCATTCTGGTGAGACGGTTCCTGGAATATGTCCGCCATGAGAGGGCCCTCTCGGTCAATACGCAGCAGGCCTACCAGCGTGACCTGCGGGATTTCTCCGCCTGGCTGGCCGCGGGCAATCCGACCACGCTCTCCGTGCGGGACTTGGGCGACTATCTGGCGGCCCTCTCCAAGCGAGGTCTGGCCCGAGCGAGCGTCGCCCGCCAGGCGGCCACGCTCCGCACGTTTTTCGCTTTTCTGCAGCTGGAGGGCGTGGTGCGGGAAAGCCCCGCCGAGCTGCTCACGGCAGGCCGCCGAGCGGACGTCATCCCTGGCACCCTCTCGCCCGAGCAGGTCGACCGACTGCTCGAGAGCCCGGAGACCGGCAGTCCCTCAGGCCGACGCGACAAGGCCCTGCTGGAACTGCTCTACGCGACCGGCTGCCGCGCCTCGGAGGTGTCGACCCTTCGCCTGACCGACGTCCATCTGGGCGAGAGCTTCTGTACCTGCCGGGGCAAAGGGGACAAGGAGCGGGTCGTGCCACTGGGCAGGCGGGCAATCGTGGCATTGCGAGCCTGGATCAAAGACACCCGCCCGGCGTTCGCCGCCCACGCCGGCTCGAATCCTTCCTGGGTGATCCTCTCCTCGCGGGGCAACCGGCTCTCGCGCATGCGAATCTGGGAGATCGTGCGGCGGCATGCGGACAGGGCTGGAGTGCCACCCGACATCGGGCCTCACACGCTCAGGCACAGCTTCGCCACCCACCTCGTGGCCGGCGGTGTCGATCTTCGACACGTGCAGGAGATGCTGGGCCATGCAAGCATCGCCACCACGCAGCGCTACACCCACGTCGACGCCACCCGCCTGCGGAGC
>Ga0164295_10002918_pt1 | contig 13926 bp, 14 predicted proteins | sample GEODES006metaG_FD_111798 | JGI IMG/M metagenome (GOLD analysis project Ga0164295, IMG submission 111798) | Oligotrophic lake water microbial communities from Sparkling Lake, Wisconsin, USA - GEODES006 metaG | ecosystem: Environmental > Aquatic > Freshwater > Lake | place: USA: Sparkling Lake...
GGCGGGTTGCCCGAGCGGCCAATGGGAGGGGACTGTAAATCCCCCGGCTCTGCCTTCGAAGGTTCAAATCCTTCACCCGCCACCAGTACGTGCTCATGTCAATGAGCAAGTGAACCTGCTACTTCTTAGATGAATCTCTGGCTGCGCGGGAAAGAAATAGCGCAAAGACAAGTGCTAAAACAATTCCAGTATTAAGGCCCATCTCGATCAGGGCGCGGTTGAAGTACTCGGTTGACTTCTCTTTTTCCATAGTAAGAGATGCACCAACTGTGAGGATATGTCGCACAGCGGCAATGACACCGATAATTAAAAAGTTATCTAGCTGGAATATTCCATCGGTAAATCTCACAATCACAGTTCGCATGATCTCCAGAATGATGACAACAAATAAAATGTCATTGATTCCTTGGATCATCCCTACTGGAAAGAATGGACGAGTCTCAATCAAGCGCTGCAAGCTATAGCCGGCGGCCAAGATTGAAACTATGAACAGAAGGATTCCAAGGAAGCCATGCAAAATATCTTCCAGCTTGTCGATGAAAGCTACAGGGATGAGTGACTCATCTTTTGTGAGTAAACCTTTTACTGATTTGTACTTCATCGTCTCCGCCCTTCAGTGGAATAACTAAGGGTAAATGGAGCTTGTGGCACTCGCAAGGCGAAATACCCTTTTGACTCTTAATTCCCCTTGAGCACTGGCCAAGATGCGAAAAGCATCGGCTATAATTCTTGCGAGAGGTGCTATGGTCAACCCAGAGCTACCACCAGAGGGCAATTTAGAACGAACATCAGTCCGTTCGATTGGCTTTTAGAGTTCTAAAGCCAAACTCCGAAACTTAAACTTCCATCTAAAGTAATGGACGGCAAACTAATGAGTTCGAATATCTACATTGATGCGACCTTTGGAATATCCGGAGACATGCTTGTGGGAGCCTGTCTTGATCTCGGAGTCCCTCTCGAATACCTAACCGAGATGGTTAATTTGGTAATGCCGAATAAAGTAAGTTTAAGATCTGAGAAAGTTTCAAGAAATCATGTGACAGCAACCAAATTTTATGTTGATCTGCTTAATGAAGATCCCAAAGATCAGTCGTGGTCGCAAATCAAGGGGACAATAGACAATTCAGCGATTCCTGAAGTTATCCGAATCGAAGTAGTTAAGGTTTTCTCACTTTTAGCTGAAGCTGAAGCTAAAATCCATGGAATCAAAATAGGTGATGTTCGTTTTCATGAAGTAGGAGCAGCTGATTCCATTTGTGACATAGTTTGTGCTTGTGCATGTTTTTTCTATCTAAAAATAGCCAACTTGTACTGTGGAACTATCGAAGTTGGCCAAGGAGTTGTTGAAACAGAGCACGGCATAATGTCAATTCCAGCACCGGCAACCCTTGAACTTTTGAAAAACTGGAAATTTTCTAGTAATTTTAATGGGGAATGTGCAACGCCAACCGGGGTTGCAATTGTTAAAGCTTTAGCATCACAAATGAGTTCTATTGATTCAGCAAAGATCATTTCAGTCGGATATGGAGCAGGAAATCGAGATACAAGTGACCATGCTAATGTACTGAGAGTTTTGCATTTTGAAAATGTTTTGGAATATAAATCTATGGAGGTTGTATTAGAAGCAAATATTGATGATATGGATCCACGTATTTGGCCAATTCTTTTAGCAGATTGTCTTGAAGCTGGAGCCAAGGATGCGTGGGTTACTCCAGTAATTATGAAAAAAGGTCGCCCGGCGGGAGTATTATCCGTTCTTTGCAAGGTTGAAATTCAAAATGAAATCGAAGAGTTAATCTTTTCTACAACCAGCACTATAGGACTACGGGTCTCAAAGGTGGAGAAGCGGGAATTAAGTCGGATTCTCAAAGAGATAATTGTTTTTGGAAAACCATTAGCACTTAAAATTTCAATTATGGACAACCGTATTGTTAACGTCTCCCAAGAATTTGATGATGCAGTACGAATTAGCAAGGAAGTTCGTATTCCTGTAAAGGTTGTACTAGATATGGCTAAGGCGGTTGCTATTGAAGCAGGATACGAGGTTGGTTCGGTCATTATTTAGTTATTTGTGCTGCTATGTATCCCGCACCGTATCCATTATCTATATTTACAACTGCAACCCCGGGTGCGCAAGCATTTAGCATTGTCAAAAGTGCCGCTAGCCCTTCGAAAGAAGCGCCATAACCAACAGAAGTGGGTATCGCAATTACGGGGCATTGGACCAATCCTGCAACAACACCCGGTAAAGCACCGTCCATGCCCGCAACAACAATGATGACATCTGCCGCCCGTATTATCTCTAAGTGGGTAAGCAATCTTGCAAGTCCAGCTACGCCTATATCTGTAATGATTTGTACATTTCGCCCCAAAAACTCAGCGGTGACGAGAGATTCCATCCCTATAGGAAAATCTGAACTTCCGGCCGTAAGTACAAGAATGTGCTTCTGAGAAGTGACCGGCTGCCTTTTGGGAAATGTGAAAATCTTAGCCTCTTTGTGCCAAGTTCCTTCGGGGAGTAAATCCAAGAGAGTTTGCGACTGACCGAGCTCAACTTTTGTGAAAATTGTTGCAGCATTCTCATTTCTTATTTGATTTATAATTTTTAGTAATTGCTCATGAGATTTACTTGATGTCAAGATAGCCTCTGAAAAGCCTCTTCTAGATTTTCGATCTTTATCTAGTCTAACTAAATCTCCAAATACATCCGGGGCCACCCACTCTTCAGTCATTAAATGACTTTGCGCTAAATGATCCCGACTGCAATCCCTTTGAGGAAATTTCAGCCGTTTTAAAACCTGCACCTGTCACTGCCATTAAAACGGCATTTCGCTTTTCAGCATTTTTTATATTGGGTAATTCGGCTTCCAATAATTCAATACTTGCAATTTCCCCAAGATGTCGCACCCTGACATCGGAGTACCCTAATGCGAATATTCTAGCTTCGGCAATCTCTATTTGGTAAAGCTTTTCTTCAGTAACTCTAGTGAAAGGAAGTACTCGTGAAGCTAGGCAAGGCGTTGCTGGTTTATCTGCTACGGGCAAATTATAGAATTTTGCAATTCGCCTAATGGCTGCCTTTCTTGCACCGGCAGAAGCAAGTGGCTTGATAACCCCATGCTCGTTTGCAGCTTTTGACCCAGGCCGATCACGCCTCTCTGCATCATCTAAGTTTTCTCCATACGCTATGACGTCAATTTCATGAGATTTAATATCAATCAACTTAATTGCACTAAAGAGAGCATCCTTGCAGAAGTAACATCGATTCTCATCGTTAGTAGCATATTTTTCATTTTGTAACTCATTCGTTTCTACTTGTATGAGTTCAACGCCAAGTAATTCTGCGATACTAATTGCCAATTCAAGTTCTCGCTTTGCCAAAGAGTGTGATACACCTATGAAGGCTTTCACATTTGCACATCCTAAAACCTCAGATGCAATAGCTAATAAAACAGCGGAATCCACGCCACCTGAAAAAGCAACTCCAACTTTCGCATAACCCTGCAATTGTTGCGAAATTGCTGTTAGAAGTTCGAGATCAGTCTCCGCAAGTTCATTAATATCATTCCCCACAGTTGCTTTGGAATTGACGATTTTCATTTTTCAAGGGTAGTCATCAACAAGAATTTTGTCCATGCTTTGCTGAAAGTTTGTGATTAAGCCCTGATCAATGATTGAGCCATTTCTGCGCCTGCATTAATCAAATGTTGCTCTACATGGAGCATGCCAAGCTCCTTACTTCCTGCAATTTCTTCCAGCGTCAAGCCACAAAATGCGTTTTCAGGAAAATCTATAGTGCGTGATCCTACGCAGTAACCAACAGGGATTCTTAACTCATTTGCTAATTCTGAAAGGTATCCAACGATTTTTCCATCAAAACTCTGGGTATCTAGTCGACCTTCACCTGTAATTAAATAATCTGCTGTAAGAATTTCTGAATTCAAACCTGTAATTTCGGCAATTGCAGGAGCTCCGTTTGAAATCGAAGCACCCCAAATCTTAGTTAATCCGTAAGCCGTTCCACCAGCAGCGCCATCTCCCTGCAAATCCGCTTTACCAACTATTTGTACCAAGTGAGACAAATTCTTTTCAAGTATTTCGATTTCCAATTGTGACGCACCCTTTTGAGGGCCAAACACATTTGCGCTTCCCTGAGTCCCAAGCAAAGGTGAATTAGTGTCCACCATGACAACTACTCCAAGTGGAGGAAGGGGCACCGCTTCTTCTGCTGAGATGCGATCTAGTTTTGAAAGCGCTCCACCCCCAAGTGCAATCTGATTGGAATCCTTATCAAAAAATTTAAACCCTAGAGCATTTAGTGCGCCAACTCCTGCATCAGTACTGCCAGAACCACCAAGGGCGCAATAGATTTTTTTAACCCTAGAGTCGCTGGCAGCAGCCCTCAATATTTTTCCGAAGCCAAAAGTATGAGCCCCAAGCGGATCCATTTCGCTTTGTAGCGTAATTCCAGATCCTTGGGCTAATTCAACAATTGCAGTACCTTCGGGTAGCAAAATCCATTTAGCAGAATTTCTTCCGCCTAAATCTACTAGGTCAATAGTTTGCCATTCAACATCAGAACGCCTTACGGCAATTGCCAGCAAAGTTCCTTCTCCGCCATCGGCCATAGGGATTTCAAGGATGTCATCGGAAGGCCTAATTAATCGCCAGCCTTGTGCAATCCATTTAGCGACTTCAACATTGGTAGCTGTTCCTTTGAATGAGTCTGGCGCGATGATAACCCTAGACATTGGACCTCGCAGATTAGAGGGAATAAATTGATTTAAACATACTATTGGTATAGAAATTAACATGTCTAGCAGTAGGGGAAATCATCTGTGTGAGAGTCATAATCAGAGTCGCGTGATATATGCTCGCTTTATTGGAGAATGAGAGGCATGAAGAAATGGAAATTTTTGATATCTCGGTCCTAACTAATCCAGATATCCCTATATGGCCAAATACTCCAGGCTTTCGACTAGCAAGGTCTTTAGATCAACGAAACGGCGATGAAGTAACAAGCTCAACCATCACGTCAGACGTACACTGTGGAACGCATATTGATGCTCCTTTGCACTTTATAATTGGTGCTGAGGATGCAACTAAGATAAATCTGGAGAAATGCATTGGTCCAGCATTTGTTGCGGATTTAACAGGAGTAAGAGAAATTACTCCAGAGCTACTAGAAACTAATGTTCCACTTGGTGTCGAGCGACTACTTTTAAAAACAGACAACTCGCGGTTATGGCCGAGATCTGAGTTTTATAGAGACTTTACGGCGCTGACCGATAAAGCTGCTGAGTGGGTTTGCGAGCGCAATATGAAACTTATAGCCATCGACTATCTATCAATACAGTTATTTTCTGGTGAAGCCCGAACTCACACGGTTTTAATGGAGGCAGGAGTTGTCATCCTTGAAAGTATCGATTTGAGTAAAATCTCGGAGGGTTTCTATCACCTGATTTGCTTACCGCTATCTATTGAAAATGCAGAAGCGGTACCGGCGAGAGCTGTTTTATTGCCCCTAAATCAGCTGTAAAAAGTCTCAACCCTGCATTGAAAGTTTGAGCAGTACATGCTCTCAAAAAGTGAGTTTGAAATGATCTGGGCAATTCTGACCCCAATTGAGGTGGGCTAACCCCTTGACAGACCCCCGAAAAGGTCGATACTAGCAATCAATCAGAATTGGTAAGGAGACCAGACCACTATGCCTCACAGAAGGTTAGCCCGCAAACCTCTCAAGGAAAAACTCTTAGCTATGCCTCAAATTGAGCGGCCTGGCAAGCTTTTTGCTGAGATCGCAACCTCGCTAGTGAATTCGATTATGACTCAAGAATTCTTGCCCTCTGAAAGGCTTCCATCAGAGCGAGACTTAGCTAGCTATTTTTCAGTTAGCCGAGCAACGGTTCGGGAGGCTCTATCTGCACTTGAAATTGCCCAAATAGTAGTCGTTAAGCATGGCCATGGGGTATTTGTAGCTGAAAATGCGGTGAGCAATGCCAATAAATTGTTTGAAGTCACTCTCTTTGAAAGCCCTACTGCAATCATGGAGGTTAGATTTCTCTTCGAGCCTCATGTTTCCAAACTTGCAGCAGATAGGCGAGAAAAGGAAAACCTTCAGGAAATGAAGGGCCACCAAACCCTTATGAAGGCCCATCTTGATGAGGGGATAGACAGTTGGGCCGCAGACTGGGGTTTTCATGCGGCTATCGCTGCAGCTACTAAAAACTCTTCAATTATTTCCGTAACTCGTGACTTGAAACAACAGATGGAAGGGCCAATTTGGGCCCTGATGCGTGCGCGCAACATTAAAAACAACAATAACGGATTTCGATATTTTGAAGATCATGAGTTGATTCTTGAGGCAATACGTGATTCAGATGGAGTGGCTGCTGAAGTTGCCATGCAGGGCCACCTTAAGAATATTTTGAGGAATCTTGAAGAGGAAACCTCCCCTGAAGATGCGGGAGGTAAAGCTTATTGGCAGATTAAATAAAAAGAAGTTATTAGTAATTGACTCGGGACGCTTAATTTTTCAAATCAAGTGCAAGGTATTTAAAACTTATTAACTTAAACCTACGAAGTAAATTGGAGAGTAATGAAAATAAATCTTAAGAAAAACAGATTGTTTGTAGGAATAGCGATGACATCAGTTATCTCTATGTCGGTCATTGCGATTGGCAGCAATGCTAATGCGGCTGATCCAATTACGGTGAAGTTTAATATTTTGGGCTATAGCCCTAATACACCAAAACTTTATCAGGAAGCTATCGATGATTTCGAGGCAGCTAATCCAGGAATTAAAGTTGAACTAACAAATGGTGCATGGAGTGATGCCTATGCAAAATTCTTAGGATGGGTTAAGTCTGGAGACACTCCTGACATCACTGTTCTAGGACCAAAATGGCTTCCAGATTTAATTTCACTGGATGCACTGCAACCATTCGATAAGTACATCAGCCCATCGTTCTTAAAGAACTTCTCACCAGCACTTACTGCTCCTTTGAAGTTCGATGGAAAGCAGTATTCAATTCCTGAAGCTCTTTCTACCCGCATGATGATTTACCGTAAAGATGTTTATGCCGCCGCTGGAGTTACCTCCGTTCCCAAGACTTGGGCGCAATTCACAGCCGCACTTAAGAAAATCAAAGCGACAAGTAAGTCGACTGGACTTTCTGTCCAAGGCTCAGGTGATGAAACAATCTGGTACTACGCGTACTTCATGTTAGGTGGAGGCGGAGATTTTGTTGATTCTGCGGGTAATTGGAAAGTCAATTCTGCTGCCAACATTGCAGCTCTTCAATACGAAGTTAGTTTGGTCAAGGCTGGATTAACAAACGCTAACCCTACGGGTGTTAATCAAGATACAGTCCAAGCACTATTTACTTCAGGCAAGTCTGCAACTTACTGGGGTCCTCCTTGGATTCTGCCTGGTATTGATAAGTCTCTAATTTCTAACATAGGTGTCGCAAACTACCCTACAAAGTCGGGCAAGCCTGCACCACTTTATATCCAAGATTCATTTGCGCTTTTCAAGGATGCAAAACATCCTGCAGAGGCTGTCAAGTTCTTAGAGTTTTGGAACCAAGATAAATACCAGGTGAAATTTAATGTGACTGAATCCTTGATTCCAATCACTATCTCATCTGGAAAAGATCCAGCATTCCAGAATGATCCAAATATTAAGGCGTACATTGCCGCTATTCCATTAGCAAAATCTTATCCAATGAAAAAGGGATGGGAGACTGTGAATATTGAAGTACGCAATGCAGTGCAAGCAGCCTTACTTGGAAAACTAACTTCTAAAGCAGCACTAGAAAAAGCACAAAAAGCTATCGTTGCAAAGGGTTGAGAAATTAAGGCCCTGTTTTAGATAAATAGAACCAAATGATGAGGGGAGCGAAGCTGGTGAATAAAAAACGATGGCCACTAATGGCTGTTGCACCAGCTTCGCTCTTCCTCGCTTTCATATTTGCAATTCCAGTTTTTCAAGTAGTCCGAACTTCACTTTCAAAAACAAATGGGTTAGGTGAAGCTGAAGCATTTAGCGGTTTTGACAACTTCGCCAAATTATTCAGTGATCCGATATTTCTGCCAAATATGATTAATACTTTTGTTTGGACACTAGGAGTTCTAATACCTGCCACTGTTCTATCTATTGCAGTGGCACTGCTACTAGATCTGAAACTGCCCGGTAATCTGCTTTACAGAGCTGTAGTTTTCATGCCCTGGGCTATCTGCTTTGTATTTGTCGCAATTATCTGGCAGTACATTTTTGACCAGCTATTTGGTCCATTGAATTCACTATTAGCCCTGATATTGAATAAGGATATAGAAACCGCGTGGCTGGGAACTCCCTCGCTTGCAATGCCTTCGATAATTTGGGTTGGGATCACACTGACTATTCCTTTCACAACGCTAGTTCTGCTCGCTGGACTCCAGTCAATTCCTAGCGAAGTTTTGGAAGCTGGCACTTGTGATGGTGCGAATGGCATAAAAATGTTCTTCTATATAAAACTACCCACCCTTAAACCAGTCCTAAATGTTGTAACTTTAGTAAATTTGCTAGCAATATTTAATTCTTTCCCAATTATTTGGACTATGACTGGTGGGGGTCCTGATCATGAAACTGATACTTTCCCAACTTATCTGTATCAGATTGCATTCGGAGATTATGATTTCGGGAAAGCAGGAGCACTTTCGGTCATTGGCTTACTCATATTAAGTGGTATGAGTTTTCTATACTTAAGAAAAAGTTCTGTCAGTGAGATGCTATGAGAAGTGCTTTGAATGGCAAACAAAAAATAAATAGATTCTCTTTGCTAATTGTGCTTGCGATATTTGTCCTCATTTTGGGCTTCCCAATTGTAGTGACTATTCTAACTTCATTGAAATCAACTTCAGAAGTTTATACAATTCCTGCTACATGGATTCCAAAAGATTTCCTCTTCCGAAACTATTTGGAAATATTCAGTAAACTTGATTTAGTGAGTGCACTAAAATCTTCATTAATTGTTTCCATTTCCAGTGCATTGTTGACGGTTATTGCCGCTTTACCCGCGGGTTATGCGCTAGCTCGTTTTCACTTCTTTGGGCGCAGATTTCTTTTAACGGCAATTTTGGCTGGTCTAATGTTTTCCCCTGTAGTCGTCCTAATATCTATTTATCAAATTCTTTCTTCAGCTGGCTTAATGAACACGTATTTTGCTCTAATTCTTCCAAATACTGCATTTGCTCTTCCTTTTTCTATTTGGTTAACCATGGCATACGTTAAGTCTCTGCCAACAGAGATTGACGAATCAGCCGTGCTTGATGGGGCAGGCTATAGCAGAATCTTGTTCACAATAGTTACACCACTGATTGCCCCATCAGTTGTAACTGTTTTCGTTTATGCTTTCATTCAGTCATGGAACGAGTTCCTCTTTTCAAAGACGTTTATCACTTCTGAATCTCTAAAAACCCTACCGGTCCGTCTATATGAGTTTGTTGGTTATCGAGGGATTGAATGGCAATACATGACAGCCTCAATTGTTGTGACTACTGTTCCCTGCATAATTCTGTTTTTCTCTGTCCAGAGGTGGCTAGTAAAGGGATTAGTAAGCGGGGCAGTCCGTGGATAATTCGAGAGTTCTCACATTCAGTATCCATAACGGTGAAGTTTTGGACCATTTTGAAATCCCAGTTCATTTAGTTGTTGATGAAATTAGGCAACAAGATACAACGGAGATCCAAAACCCTACTGAAATAATTAGGGAGTCACTTGAACGACCCATCGGATGTGAGTCCTTAGACAAACTTGTACTCGGTTCGAAGAAGATACTAATAATTACCGATGATTTAACAAGACCAACCCCTGTTCATCTAATCCTGCCTGAGGTTTTAGCACAATTGAAATTAGCGAATATCAGTGATGAAAATATACAGATATTGATTGCAACAGGCACACATCGCCCGATGACCTATTCAGAGTTAGTATTGAAACTTGGAGAAGGAGTTCCGGATCGATTGGTCGTTTTTAATCACCGTTACGATGATTTTGAAAATTTAGTCTCACTGGGCGAAACTCCGTCTGGAATTCCAATTACCGTTAATAGACTTGTTCTTGAATCAGACTTTGTTATTGGCATAGGAAACATCGTTCCTCATCGTTATTGTGGGTGGGCAGGTGGAGCGAAAATAATTCAACCTGGTGTGAGTGGTGAAGACACGACTGCGGCGACTCACCTAATGATCACGAAAGACCCTGAGGCCAGGTTAGGCCAGGTAGAAAATACCGTTCGCTGGGAAATAGAGGCAGTTGCAGAACAAGTCGGATTGAGTTTTATTGTAAACACGGTTCTTAACCACGAGCAAAAAATCGTTGCTGTTGTTGCGGGTGAGATGCGCCAGGCCTTTAGGGCTGGAGTAGAGATAGCTAAATTAGTGTGTGGGGCAGAGTTTCATTCGGCTGCTGACATTGTTATTGCATCGGCCTACCCCATTGATATCAATCTATGGCAAGCTGGTAAAGCTCTTTACTCGGCTGACTTAGTCACCAAAGATGGTGGATTGATAATTTTGGTATCGCCGTGCTCAGAAGGCGTAGGGGAGCATGGGTCGTTTAGAGATTTGATTTTCCAAGATTATGAGTCAATTGAAAAGCTAATTACTTCTGGCTCAGTGGACAAAATTTCAGCTGCAGCAGCATTAGCCGTTGCCCTGGTAAGGCAAAGAGTAGAAGTTTGGATGGTCACCCAAGGAGTAACTGAAGCAGACTGTAAAAAGATGGGCTTTAAGAGGTTCTTATCGGTCTCTGAAGCTGTTGAAGTGGCAATGGTAGAAAGACCAGGAGCAACTTTTTCAATAATGCACAATGCATGTGAAGTGCTACCAATAATAAAAGTGGGACAAAATGCATAAGTCAATCACTCTGAGATCGTTCCCAGAGAGTATGCCTACAGTTGAAAGGCTAGCCCTAGCAAAGCAATACGGATTTGAAGGTATTGAAATAAATTTGGAGCCAAATACTGAGATTACGTTGGAAAGTTCAGATCGGGATTTAGCGAGACTTCTACTTTTGGTAAAAACCTTTGACTTGAAAGTGAGTGGAGTTTATTCAAGAACTCAATGGTATTACCCGATTTCTAGCCTGAAAAGTGAAGTTCGAGTCGCTGGAAGAAAAATCATCACGACGATTATCTCTGCAGCTGAAATTCTTGAGTGCGATACGGTCCTTGTAATTCCTGGGGTGGTCGACAATAGTATTTTTGCAACTGAGCCAGAAATTATCCCATATTTAGACGCCTACAAAAATTCAGTCGAATCGATTCAAACCATAATTGATGATGTTTTGGTCAAATCTAATGTACATGTTGCACTAGAAAATGTGTGGGGCAAATTTCTTTATAGCCCAATCGAATTTGCATCATTTGTAGATGGTTTTGGTACTGAGAAAATCGGAGCCTATTTTGATATTGGAAATTCATTACGGAATGGCTTTCCTGAAGACTGGATAAGAATCTTAGGCCATCGTATTCGAGCGGTTCATATCAAGGATTTCAAACGAAGTGTCGACACGATCAATGGCTTCTGTGGAATTCTGCAAGGAGACGTTAATTGGGATGAAGTGAGCCTCAGTCTGCAGGAAATTGGCTATAAGAGATGGCTTACAGGGGAGGTGTTACCAGCATACAAATACTCACCTGAAATTCTAGTTGAGGAGACTTCAAGGGCAATGAGTGCGGTTTTTCAGATATAGCGTTATTTCGCAACTAATCGATTGAGAAAAGAGAATTTATGCCAAGAATATTTACGGAATCAGATGCTGATTCTGAATACATAAAAAATAGCGTTGTTTCAGTATTAGGTTATGGAAATCAGGGAACTTCACAGGCGGCTAATTTGCGCGATAGTGGAGTAAAACTAGTAATTGGAAATGTAAAAGATGCTTCGTTTAGCGCAGCAGTCAAAGATGGTTTTAGCACTCATTCTATTTCTGAAGCTGTAGCGAAGGCGAGTATTCATCTCTTATTGGTCCCGGATGAACAGATGCCACAAATATTTAACGAAGAGGTCGTTCCATTTTTACATCCGGGCGATGCAGTTGTTGTGGCAAGTGGCTATAACGTAATGTATGAATTTCTCAATGTCCCAAAGGATATTGATCTTCTGATGCTTGCTCCCCGGATGATTGGGACCGGCGTGCGAAATGGCTATGTCTCGAATGAAGGATTTCCAAGCCTTTTATCGGTAGAACAGGACTACTCAGGTAATGGGTGGAAAAAACTCCTATCGCTTGCACACAATGTTGGTGCATTGAAGCGAGCATCTGTTGAATCAAGTTGCTATGAAGAGACTCTGTGCGACTTGTTTAATGAACACTTTGGATATGTCTATGCTTTAAAACGAGCTTATGAAGTTTTAGTAGCAGCCGGTGCTAGTCCTGAGGCTGCGATGCTGGAGTTTTGGGCTTCCGGTGAAGAAATGGAACTAGCACGAGTCCATGTGACTCATGGGCTTTTCCATCAATTAGAGCTGCATTCTCAAACGAGCCAATATGGACAAGAGGTGACGGCAATTCTCTCTAAAGATGATGAAGAAAGAGAAACTGCTCGACTAAATTCTTTGATTTCCAACATCAAAGACGGAACTTTTGCGCGAGCTTGGAACCAAGAACAAGCAAGCAATTGCTCGACTTGGAACAAAATCCACCACGAAAATCAAAACTCAGATCTTGCGCAACGAGAAGAGAAACTACTGCGTGCACTTGGCGTGCTTGAAAGGTAGTGGAGACTCAAATGGGAATTGACTTATCAATGATGTTTGAAAACATTGAAGTTATTGATCTTTCAGTAATGGTTGGAAATGAATGGCCGTGTAACTGGCCGACTATTATGGGATTTCATACATCTGATTGGAATAAGCATGATAGTTGGAGAGGCGACTTTCACACTAGATACATGATTATGGAAGAACATACGGGTACACACATGGATGCACCCTGCCACTTCATACCACCACCAACAAGTGGGCTGCCACATGCAGGACCTGCCGGAGAGATTACGGTTGAGAAAGTGCCGATTAATCAAACAATGGGGCCAGCTGTAGTAATTGACTGTAGATCACTCCGCGGCCAAGCAAAAAATGGAGAGAGCCCCATCATCACTCTTGCCTTTGTACAAGAGTGGGAAAAAGAAAACGGTAAAGTTAAAAAGGGAGAGGCAGTTTTGTTCCATACGGGATGGACAGACGATACTTATGCAAAAATGCCTAAAGGGAAAGCGTTCGGTATGGATGTCATCATGACAAAAATTGCCCCAGGATGGCCTGCACCTGATGTTTTAGTCATGGAGTACTTAGCATCGGCTGGTGTTGGCGTAATTGGTGTTGACACGGGAAGTATGGGTTCACTCCAAGATGATGCCGCAGCTCATCATGCGGGGCTAAAGCATGGGATGGTCTTTATAGAAAGACTCACAAATTTAGGACGCTTGCCCTCGCGGGGAGCAGCCTTTATCTTTCTTGGCCTTAAATTAGAGGGCGGAACTGGCTCGGCGGGAAGAGCCATTGCGCTAATTGAAAAGAGCTGATGTTGATGGATTGTGATTGACTATCGATTCGGCTTCTTCGAATTTTTGGAGTTAGTCTTAATTGACACTCCAAAACATCCAGACAACGCAGTAACTTCAATACTCAGTATCGAATTAAGGCTTTCATATTGAAAAACAAAGAGCTCTTTTTAGGTATGGGACGCTCTTGGATGGCCTAGTTGCGCATAGTTTGCATCTAGACATCTGCAAATTGGTCAATTAGCCTTCATCCCTGTCCACCGACTTTGAGGAGTTATCCGTGAAAAAACGTTTTGGAATTTTTGCAGCAGTTGTAATTGCAGCTGCGCTAACACTTACAGGCTGTTCTTCATCTGATTCTGCAACATCTGAAAGCGCA
>Ga0164295_10002921_pt1 | contig 13915 bp, 23 predicted proteins | sample GEODES006metaG_FD_111798 | JGI IMG/M metagenome (GOLD analysis project Ga0164295, IMG submission 111798) | Oligotrophic lake water microbial communities from Sparkling Lake, Wisconsin, USA - GEODES006 metaG | ecosystem: Environmental > Aquatic > Freshwater > Lake | place: USA: Sparkling Lake...
CCCGTCTCATACCTTGTCTCAATATTTTTATTTTTTCTACCTTATTTTAACCTTATTTATATATTGAGACAAGTGAGACAAGTGAGACATAGTAAATAAGAATATTATATAGAAAGTATAAATGTTAAAAATAAAATATTTTGATTTTTGTAAAATTAAAATAAAATTTATTTATAAGACATGTATATATAAGTAACCCAGACCCCCTACCCGCCCCAGTCTCACTGTCTCACTTGTCTCACTCAATAAAAAAAAGTTATAAAAATGAAATTTTTTTGGAAATCGATATTATTTTCATCAACGATGTCAGACAATAAATTGACTTCTTTTATTAAATTTATGATGGACCATAGATTATACCTTACCAAAAAAAAGAAGAATTCAGGAGAATTTGCAACTTTTTTATGTCAACAAATGGAAATATATATTGATGACAAGGTACCGGAATGGTTTTCAAATATAGCTACATCAAATGGGATACGTGAAGATCAAGTCAAACAGTACGTAATTGAAAAATGTATGGAAGAACATACTCGTCTTTGTATTAAAGAGAGTATTCCAAAGGTACCAAAGTAAAAAAGTAAATTTAAATAATCTTTCATATTTATAATATGAAAGTGTTAGAATTATTTTCTGGAACTCATTCTGTAGGTAAAGTATGTAAAGAACGTGGTTGGGAAGTGACTAGTGTTGACTTACAAGATGCTGATATTATTGATATAATGAAATGGGATTATAAGCAACTTCCAACTAACACATATGATATTATATGGGCATCTCCACCATGTACCTATTTTAGTACATTACAATTTTGTCATCGAACAAGAGAAGAGATTAATGAATTAATTCAAACACAGGGGTTACCATTATTACGAAGAGCAGAAGAGATTATAGACTACTTCAAACCAACCTATTATTTTATGGAGAATCCGTTTACAGGATCAATGAAAAATCATGTCAATAAACCTTTTTATGTAGTTGATTATTGCCAATATTCGGATTGGGGATATAAGAAGCCTACTATCATATGGACTAATCGAACTGAATTTATTCCGAAGCGATGCAATCATAAAAAACATACTATTCAATGTGGAAATGTAAGTAAAAAAAATAAATATAGAATACCGCCTATGCTTATAGATGCTCTTTTTACTTTTTAATAGTCAAAAAATGAAAATTGAAATTGATCATTGGGTAATCATCTCTCACGACTTGACATGGAACAAATAATTGAAGAATACATGAATACCCCTATTGACGACAGGGACTTTTCAGAGTTGGCCTATAGTTTGATGAAGTATATTTTTAATCGATTACCAGAAGAAAAGAAATGGGTACGTGAAATGAGCGACGGACGATGGGAAGATTATGTAGCCGAACAATTAAAAAATACGTCTCTTTCAGAAAGTCGACAGGACGCGGTTCATGATTTTACGACCTCTTTCTGGGGTGATTATTTTTATGACGAATAAGATATTAAAGTCAAAAAATGAAAATTGAAATTGATCATTAGGTAATCATCTCTCAACGCGAACCAAATCAAGATGCCTAACTGTGCCGAATGCGGATTACTTTTTTCAAATGCGAACTTATCAAGAAGTAAAATCGATGGAACAATTATTTGTGATGAATGTGTATCACGTGAATCATGTGTAGTATGTCATGAAGAAGGTTTATATAGAATTAACGATGTTTGTTATTGTGCTACTCATTTTGTACCAAAACCAGCATCTATTGATGCTGAAAATGGTATGTGGATTTGTGAATGTGGAAAAGAAGCAATTGAACTAAATGGATTTTGTGATGAAATTAGTGGTATGGATACATATAAATGTTATCATGAAGCACAACTGAAACGTAAGTGTATTCATTGCGAGGTTCTTCAAGTACCTAACGGCAATGTATGCTCTGTATGTCATTCTCATCAACATATTATTCAAGAAGGTGGTAAGGACGTTAAACGGTACGTGAAACGAGGAGGTTTCTCATTTGATAAACATTTTTAATATATGGATTGAAATAAATGAAAATTAAAAATATTATATACTATGTATATAATATGCCTCTAACACATGAAAATATTCGTACTACTCATAGAATAGGACAACCGCCAAGATCAAAAACACAACGTTTTTTTAGTTATCCATTAGCTGATGCTTCAAAAGATTTATTACGAGAAACCGCACGATATGAAGGAATGGTAAATTATTCGCAACGTAGTAGTGATGAACTCCGTGCATATTTATCGGGATTGAATCCACCCATACATGAATTGAAATTTCAAATAGTTAAAAAAGCACCTTAACTTTGAAAAAATAAAGAATGAATTTCATCATATTTGTGAGTTTCATAAAAGTCATCTTTTTGTTTATCTCTGACACTAGCTATATATTTTTGGATATCTTTAAAATATGCCTCTTCTTCTTCTGGTGTTTTTTCAATGTACCCTTTCTTTTTGTAATAGGCTTGTTGATTCTTTTCCAACATATTTTTATAAAACGCAGGGTCATTCTTCTTGGAATGATATCGTTTTCTAGCGATACAATTCATTTTTTCTTTATTAAGCTCATAATATGATTTCCGTTGTGTAATGATCCGTTTTTCTTTCTCTTTTTCTTTATCCATATTATAATCTATTGTGATTATAAAAATGACTTTTAATTTACATTTCAAATGCGGTGGAATGGTAGGTATGCCAACTGGTGATTTCTATGTCGAACCATATGGAAAAACAGTTCGTTTAATGAGTCATACACCAGTCAACTATACACAAGGTGGAATTATTAAATGGGAAGAAGGTCAATACAATCCATTTGTCAATGATTTACAACGAGATAATAAGAGAGTGATATTGGAAATGGGATCGATGGTAGTGCCCCGACCTGTCATTCATTTATTTCATGAATATGAGCTATTATATGGTTCAGTAAAAGGTCCTAAAATTACAGATAAGAATTTATTATTGGAAGTTATCGTAATGCCAGAAGAAGCAATTGTTCCAAGTAAACATGTTCCAAAATTTAAAGAGTGGTTAAAGAAACACGATGTGACGTTACCACTTTCTCATGACAATTTATTCGAACATGACATTTTATATTAAAAAAAATTAAAATCAGACATAATAATAAATGGTATTCATTCAATTACTAATTAATAATTTTGATTCTGGTACATTAATTACTAATAACAATTCGTATCTCGATGTTCCGCTATATGGTGTTTATGATATTAATGTGATCTCTATCCAATGTCATAGTAATAGTGCTGCATTTCGAGTTATTGAATTACAAAGTGATGTTCTTCGTTTTCCTCATTCAGGATGTCCTTATTTGACATTTTTAAATAATGGTCAAAATTATATGAACTTTGAAGCATCAGGTGAAATGATGCCTTCGATTAAGAATGTTGATTTGAATGGAAAAATATTCTGTAATATCAATAGTTTAAATGGTGTAGCATTAGGCGCTTTTAATTTAATAGTGACATTGGAAGCAACTGTTTGTACTAATGCGAAATAAAAATAATCTTTTATTATAGTAATAATGTATTCGAAAAAATCATCTGGTAGATTTGGAACGGCTGGAGTAAAACCATATCCTTCTAATCACATTCAACCTATTCAAGAACAACCTATTTTACAACTAAATGAACAACCAGTAGAAGCGGTATCAATTTGTAGACAACAGGTTACTCGTAAAAAAAAATTAAAATTTCAAAGAGAATAAAAGAATGATAAAAAATTAAAATTTTTTATCTTGAATGATATTAAAATGTCTAACTATTCTGGTCCAGGTCAAAACTTTCAATACGTTCTCCCATTTCAAAACGATGCGGTTCCTAGTTCATTCAAGTCTAATTTAGCTCCTCGTCCGATCAACTGTGTTCTCCAGACGACAGTCGTTCCATCGACTTCTGGTAATGCATCGGTAGGTGGTCAATCCGTAATCCAAGTCCCTTTAGGCAATAGTGCGTACATGGTAAACCCTTACCTCCGTTTTCGTGTAACCCCAACTGTTGGGACTGCTGTCGCTGGTGCTCGCTTTAAAGGCGCTGCGCAATCTGCCAACGCTTTAATTTCATCTGTCCAAACCAGCATTAACTCTACTTTGATTGATAATATTTTGAATTATGATAAATTGGCTGACTGTATTTTAAGTCATTCGTGTTCCAAGGAATGGTTGAGTTCCGATGGTGCTATCCTCATGGCTTCCGCTGGAACTACGGCTGCTAATTTAGGTGCAGCTAGTGATGGTGCTTTAGCTGCCGTTGCTACCTATGGTGAAACGTACTGTGTCCCACTTCTTGGTATGTTGAGTGGTCAGCAATCAATGCCCCTCTGGGCTATCAACGGAACGATGCAAATTAACGTCCAATGGACGCAAAGCATAGCTGCATCTATTTTGTGGACTGCTGGTGCTGTAGGTGATATCACAGCATTAACCTTTAGTGATGTAGCCCTCGTTTATGATCGAGTAGCCGTCGAAGGAGATTTCATTGCCAAGATGAAATCAGACATGGCTTCTTCTGGTGCTAAATACGTTTACTCCTATACCAACTACCAATCGTTGACTCAAGTATCGGCAGCCGGTATTGTGACGTTGAACACAGGTCTTAATGTATCATCTCTTCGTGGTGTTGTAGTAGCCCCCATTCTAACGACTGCTATCCCCTTATTCACTGGTCCAAACTTTCCTCAACCATCTGGAACTACTAACTTTCAATTAACCCTCGATGGTCGTTTGGTATCTTCAGTTCAACTTAACTCTGTAACAGCCCCTGCTACAACCTTTGTTGAACTCCAAAAAGTATTTTCACGATGCTTCGATAGTTCAGTAACTGATAACAGTAATCGTATCGAATACCGAGGTACAAGTGCTGATGGTCTTGGTGAAACCGCTAAATCATTTGCTCTTGGTATTTCAACGTGCCGAGTAGCCGAAGGACTTCAATTCCAAGGCAGTCCTGTGTCAGTTGCTGGCATTCAATTGACTCAAGGTGATGCTCTCCACACGAACTTTATCTTTTATATTTCTGATTATTCTTTGATCATCGGAGCAGATGGTATGATTGACCTTGTTAGATAAAAATTATAACTTAACTATAAATTACAAAATATTTTTTATCTTTAGTAAGATAAAAAGATCAACTATATTACAACTTTATTTTTTAGATTCTTTCTTTTTTTGTGATTTTTTAGGTTGTTTCTTTTTTCGTGATTCATTATATTCATTTGTATGACATGTTTCGCACCTGTAAACAAGAATTCCATTAACATATTTGACTTCGTATGGAATCATATCCTCGTGAGCAAACGTTCCACAACGATTTAACGACAGTCCACAAGGGCACCATTGAATTGGGTAACAATCTTTACAACGCATTTCTGTACTTGGATAATAGTTCTTGATTCTAAAAAATATTTCATTTTTATAATTTTTGAATAATAAATAAACATAATAGATAATGATGGTGATGAGTGTACCTACGATATAAGGAATATGTTTTAGAAAAGTCAGGATTAGAAAGGCAAGGATGATAACGAAAGTACTCAAATTCCATTTTATACTATGATACGATTTTAATCAGAAATTAAATATTCATCAAACCTTTTAAATAATCGCACCCGTCCATCTGTCATATTTAAGAAACAAAATGAATGAGGTTCTTTTGTAGCATCTTTCAAACATGTTTCTAATATATCTTCATCAACATTCAAATCTTTCTTTAACGTTTCAATTTCCTGTTTAGAATTTGTTTTAAATAAGAACATGCCATCAACTTGATTTCTCCATATAGTTGGAATGTTATTATACTTATGACTTATTAAAAAAATACTAGTTGACAGGTGCCTAGAGTTTGTAAAAAGTTGTGTAATGGCACTCTTCTTTCTACCAGATGGAAAATCACCTGAACTATCGTCAATGATAATCAAGTTTTGTAATGGTCTCTTTTTTTCCCAGCCGTCTGATAAGTTCTTTAACTTGTTAATTATCTCGATGCAATTTTTTTCATTAAGATGATCATAGAAATTATTACGTGAGTCAATCTCTTCATATAAATCTTGTATTTTTTTATCATGAGCCCCAGACGGATTTATCATAAAGATATTATCATAGTATTTATAATAAGGACTTTCTTTTGATAAAAGCAAGCTCAAATACAGGCTTGTCTTGCCCCCACCCTTAGGACTAATAAAAAATAGGATTCTTGAGCCTAAAGGTAATACACCATCAGATTGTATAATCTGTTTATCATGTGCTTTTAGTTCATTCGTCAGAGCGTTTTTCTTAATGTGAATATCCATATTACTATAAATAAATGATTTTATTATCTTTATATAATAAAAAATGCCTCGTCGCAAGAAATCAACAAAATCCAAAAAAAAGGATTCTGGTATTTCAATCAATATCAAAAATATTATGAGACAAGTACAGAATGAACGTCCTCGAACTGATTATATTATGCCTCGTAAAAATGAACCTAAACATAACCTAAATAATGGAAGTATGAGAACTATGTTTGCTCCACCTGTAACATATATGACAACACCATTAAATGCGTTTCCTTCCCTTCAATCTATTCAAGATATTAGAGCACCACCTAATCGAGCACCTGATAGACTTGGTTCTAACTCAAATCAACCTATCTATCAACCAGGAGGAACTAATCCTGGTCCTGAACAAGATAAGTTTAATAATCAGTATGATCAATCTCGTATTTCAAAACTAGGTGCCCCAGCCGGTAAAGCAAAGTATCCTGTAACTCCTGGTCCTGTTGGTGATGTATCATCTCCTATCGTACATGCGATTGCAAGTAGTCCACAAGTATTTTTAACACCGACTCCAAGTAGTAAAACATTAGGTGATTTTGAAGAATATAATACGGATGAACAAGATTTATTAGATGCTTCAGAGGAAGCGTTAGCAGATACTATACCCGCATCACATTCAGCCGATGCTCTTGGTCTTTTTCCTAGAAGAGATTTCACTGTCGCACCTGGAATATATCCATTACCAGCAGTATCTGGTCCTCCTCGTGGTAGACCAAGGAAAGAACCTGGAACTACAGAAAAGCAAAAATATAAAAAGAAAGATAGAGCAGACGCAAAAGAAGATGAACCTTAAAATTTCTTATACAACATCTGTTCGTTAGTACTATGTCCCATATCATGAGCAACCTTTTCTAATTCACTTAACTTTGGCATGTTCTTAAGAGTGACATCTGACACGTAGATATGTCTCAACATCGATGCACTGATATTCTTGCCAAAGATAGCATTTATCATTTTAGTAAGTTGAGGTTGAGTGAGATGATTACCATACGAATTAAACAACATGTATTCGCTGTATTTTGAAGCAAGAGGAAACCATTTTTTAAAAACATTTTGTAAAGACTCTGGGCATTCAACTCGTTGGGTTCCATAGTTCTTTGCTGTCTTATAGTTATTAAATACTAATTCGTTTGTTTTATCATCAAACCAATTATCAACTTTTTGATCAATATCCTTAATTTTAAAATTAATGAAATCAGCAATACGTCTAGGCGGAATCAATACATAACAAGATAAGATAATGTAGTGTTGAAGTACCTTGAGATTTTGAGAAGTAAGTTTATCTTTTTTAAATAACGGCATGGCTTCTTCTTCTAATTCGTGGTACACTTTCATAATGGTATCCCATGATTCCCAATTCTTTTCTTCTTTATCCGACTTCTCTTGTTTCTCATCTTGTTCTCTACATTCTTTAGAAACATCCAACATCTTTGTCTTGTAGACTTCAACTACCTTCTTATGACTAACGATAGCAATCAAAGCTGATAACATAGCTTTACGTCGAGTAGGACTTAATGTATCTAGGTATTTAACAATCTCTTTATTCTTACTAGTAAAGAACTTGACATCAGTCCAATCAAAGTGAGTAGCAAGAGATGCAAGAGTTGCGACATAGACGCGAGCGGAATTATCAGAGATATCAGATTTATTATTTAGAATTGATTTAAGAATTTCTGATCGATTCATTTTATTATTCTATAAAGAGAATAATTTAAAACATTTTTTGATTGTAATATGAATAACTTTTATTCACATTTTATATTAATCTATATAAAATTATGAATAAAAAAGAATATAATCCATAGATTACAAATTAATCATAAAAAAAGGTAATATAAGCGTATAAAACTCGAGTTTTATACTATTATAATGAATTAGAATATGATTATCTAGATTATATTCACTTTTAATCATAATATTATATACAATTTGTTAGATTTAATCATAAAATATATTCACAATTGATTTATAATCTTGGATTTATTTCTTTTTTGCTTTTTTTTATTTTTTGTATATTATTATACAAAAATTTATTTTAATGTTTTGCTTTCCAATCTTTTTTTATATTCTTCTATCTTATCCAAATTGTCTTGATAATCTTTTTCTAACTTTGCAATTTCTTCTGGACTCATACTTGGTTTTTGTTGTGGTTCTGGTATATTAGCTAATAGCCCATCTGTGATTGGAGAATATTTAATTTGTTCTAATTCAACGATACTAAACGATATCGCCCATGTCACTCCCTGAAGATCAATCGGATTGTATGTTAAATTAGTTGTCAAATAAATATTTACATTTGTAATAAGATTATTAGCCATCATGATTGGATCAGTATTAGATAGATGTTGTAACCATGTATTCTGACTAGTACCTACTGGCACCCTATAGATAATATCAGAAAAAACATCTGTCTCAATAATATATTCTCTATTATTACTTTGAACCAAGTTACCAGAACGAATAAGTAAATAGTTAACTGGATTAGCAACACAAACATTTGTACTAGTTACTGTAAGCAATGTACTTATTAATTGATTTGTTGTAAATCCAAAGAACGTTCCTAAAGCGTTATTTGAACTAAAGTTCATCTGAATAATTGCATTGGCTGGACTCGTCATGCTATACGTTGATCGAGCAGTTGTTTGACTATATGAAAAATTTAAGACTGGTGTATATCCTACATACGTACCTGATGATATACTTGCCATAGCTATTAACTTTGTAGCTAATTCAACTAGTACTGTTATTGTAGTATAGTTACCAACTGCTAACGAAATGTTTACTGTTTTTGTATGTCCTCCTGTATCTGTAAAGATACATTGTAATGTATTGATATCTGATGATAATTGATAAAATGAAAAGGGTATATTCGCACTATGAACATCCATATAAAATTTACCATTGGCTGATTTCAATGCTATTGTGTTTTTCATTTGTAATATTAAATCAGTATTTGTACCACTAGACCGCTGATTAGAGTTTACATGAAACGTATATCTGGCGACCTCATTCATCTTTCTTTATATATGTATCTCTATAATTATTATAAAAATTTTCCATTTGTTCTGATACTTTCTTCTCTTCTGGAGTCTGTTCGATTCTAGTAATATTGAGGTAGACTCCTTCTGGAGTTTGAAACTTTTTTAATACTGTATCATTATCAGTTTTTAAAAACTGTTGATAATTAAGAAGTTCATTAACCACTTGAGTAGTTTCTTTCTTATTCTGAAATGCCATATTATAACTATAATAAGATTTTAAATTTTTTAAAAAAAATATTAATGAAAAACAGAATGTCCCATATGTTTCTTTTTAGGTAACATACCACCTTCTTGAAACCCTAACCAACCTAATAACCAATCTTCGACCCATTGTCCAACAGTTGATCCTACACCAGACGCTGGCATTCCTCCTCGAGCCATAGCTACATTTAAATCACCAGATTTAATATCAGCCTTGACATCTTTTTTAAGTTCTTTCAACATAGTATCTGTGACTTCAGCGGGTCGTTCTGGTAGTTCACCACCATCAGCAAAACCGAGCCAACCCAATAACCAATCTTCTACCCATTGTCCGACTGTGCTTCCGACTCCTGAGGCTGGCATTCCTCCTTGAGCCATTGCTCCTCCCCTAGCTTTTGCATAATACATTTTACCGTCTGGCATCATATGACCCTTTCCTTTCTTTGGCATTTTATTATTAGGTAATAAAATATTTAATTTTTTTCAAAATAAACTCAAGTGGTCATATTTTCCTTTTGGTTTATGGGCTTGTTGTAATCGTTGTTCTATGTCCTTTACTGCTTGAAATCGTTTCTCTGCTTTTTGTTTATATTTCTCTACGTATACCTCATCATCTGATTCTGATTCACTTTCTGACGATTCTTCTCGTTGCAATTTTTTAGGTTGGGGTTTCAGAGTTGGTTTAGGCTTTACTTCTTCTTTCACTTCTTTCTTTTCTACTTTTACCTTTTTCTTCTTTTGCCCAATTTGATTCAATCGTTCTTCCATCTTCATCATCATTTCATACAAGTTATTATTGACATCTGGTTTGACTTCTTTTACTTCTTTTATTTCTTTTATAACAGGCTTTACTTCTAGCTTTACTTCTGGTTTAACTTCTTTATCTGAATCTACTATATTAATCTTACGACGTTGTTTATTTAACTCTAACATACGCTGTAATGTCACTTGTTGTTTTTCAGTTCTAGGTTTCTTTTGTTTTACTTCAACTATGGGTTCGGGTACTGGTGCTGAAATTGGTGCTGGGACTTCTACTGGCTTATCTTCTGAAATCGATTCCATAGTAGATTTAAGTAAGACATTCTTACTTTTCGGGGGTCGTCCGCGTGGATAGGGTTTTGGTTGATCGGTCATTTAGATTATTACTATTATATTCATATTAAATAATTTTTATTTTTTTACTATATTAAATAATAATAACATCTTTTATTCCAACAATAGGGCATAATAATTTATAATTAAATTTTAATTCAAGTTCTTTATCAATATCATTCCATAAATTTGCTACAGTTAATAATTTACAACCTTTTCTATGAAATAAGAGTAAGTCTTCATCTGATGGTATTATTTTTTTATCAATTAAATCAAATACTCTTTCCATAATATTAGCTAACTCATCCTCTGACTTCATTGACATTTCTTATTATATCATAAGAAATTAAAAAAAGTTAATTAGCTACAGCATGCTACGCCCGTCTTTAACAACTCAAGATGTTTTTTACTTTTTAAATGTTTAAATTTAGAACCTGTTTTTATCTCAATACCACATTCACATATTATTAATTCTTTTCTTACTTCATTTCTTTTTTCATTATTTATAATTCGTCTTTCTTCATATAACTCTGGGTTAGTTTCTTTTAATTTTATTAAATATTTTTTAGTATAAGCTCTATTGGTCTCAGGACATTCCTTTTGTTTAATCAAACGATATTCTTTATTATATTGGTCTTTTTCTTCTTTAGTTATTACTGGTCTATTTTTATTAACACAATTTTCACTTATATCTATCCAATATCGTTCTTTACTTAATTTTTCTTCTTTTTTACATTCTTCAAGTATTTCAAAAATACAATTTTCAATACCATATTCATCAAATAATATATATGAAGAACATCTTCTAGTAATTTTATTTTTGTAATCATATATATGAACTGATTTACGATTACATAATAAAACAGATGTTGAACCAACATACACCTTTGGTCCTTTTTCAGAATAGATTTTATATATAATTACCATATTGTTTATATGGTAAGAGTCTAGTTTATTTTTTCATTTTTAACAACAACATTTAATAGTAAGACCTGTATTGAGACAACTAGCAATATCCAAACAAGTCTTAATTAGTTTTTCGTCTTATGATAAAAATTTAAGATACAACTAAAGAGGCTAATGTACCATTTAGGAGCCTTGATTCTCTTAAGCATTAATAGCATTTCAAAATCAATTTTCTTGGCTTGTCTTTCGGGAAACTTTGCAAGAGCATTATCATATTCGATGTCTATATCATCTAGTTCAAAAGCATGGCCGTATGCTATGATATTGTACTTGTATTTATTTGGAGCAACTTCTTTCATGTACGTATATCTATGTGATTTTTCGCGTAAGTCAAGTACAAGGAAATCCCAAGCATATGTTTCTATTGGTATGTTCTTATGAATGTCATCTTCATATTCAACAAATCGATAATCCTTAAACAAAGCCTTGTCTTCTTTTTTTAAATCTTTAGTAATACATAGGACAAATTTCTTAACTGGTAAGTCTAGCTTGGCTTCATAATTAATATCATTGATAGCATCCAAGATCAATTTAGGTGCTTCTTGTATTATTGGCGGTAAGTTCATTTAAAAGAAAGCAACATTTTATTTATTTTTTTATTGCCTTTGTTAATTCATTTACTTGTTTTGTCAAGTCACTCACATGCTTTAATAACATTTGTATCGCATCATCTTTATCATTATCTTTCTTCTTTTTATCTTGTTCTTCTCTATCTTTTTGTTCTTTTTGTTCTCGTTTAATTCTACCGCCATAATCATCTTCTTTATACATTGGGTGATCTTTGATTTCATCAGGCACCATCCACATATACTTTTTACGTTCTGCTACTGGTAATGATTGCATCGATACCCCTTCAGGTAATAGAGGACGTTCTTTAGGACAAGGACACCTGATATTACTTTTTTTAGCATAACATTTTTGAGGTGGATACCATGAGGGGTCAATTGGTGGTGGTGCTTTGAATTCTTCTGGATTCATTATACTATTAACAAAGAATAAAATATTTAAATTTTAAATTATTTGTTTTAAGCCCATGTAATTTCAAATAATAGATAAATCGAATCATTTGTATCTGTTATGATATTACTGATGGCATATCCATATACATAATATTGACCTACTGGCAAGGCTGAAGTTTGAACCATTATTGGGTAACTGTTATGGTTACCTGTTAAATTGGTATATTGATATATATAATAATCATATGTACCTCCAGTAGTACCATTATAAAAACGAATAATTTTACTTGTCATACCACCGCCACTAATATAATGACTCATTGAACCACTAACACGTAAAAAGGCCGACGCACTTGCCTTGTAAAATGTAGTGAAATATACCCCAGGTCCCCAAGCTATACCAGTATTGTCGTAATACGCACTATATTGAACCCCCCATTGTATATTATTACCATTACTTCCTATAAGTGTTTGATTCGGTGAATAGTTTTGTTGTGGTAGGCCAGTGTAACTGACATTATTAGGACTTACAATGAAGTTATTACCAGTTGTTCTCCACACCCAAGTGGTTTGATTGTCGTGAAATCCTGCTTCTGTATTTCCACTATAAGCCATCAGCGTCCATCGTTTGTTGAGGTCGTATCCATTCCAATTATTGATACCAGTACCATATACAGAAACATTTCCATATGTCGCTCCATCAACTGTAGTCACTCCTCGTCCTGAAGTTCCAAAAGTTAAACCACCAGATGTATCCAATGTCATACCAGTTGTAGTACCATTGTATGTGAAAGTGTGAGTTAATGCTCTGTATGTCATTGCTTTCCAAGCTGAATTAGGAGCAATACTAACAAGATACCCTGTATTATCAGTTGATGAAAATCCTAAACCAACACCAGTATTATTACCACCAAATCCTCCTGTTGTTATAAAAAGACAATTAGCACTATTCCAATTACCAGCACTACTAAAATTAAACATACTACCCATTTTGATGCCAAATTGATTGCTTTGAATGAAACTAACCGTGCCACCATTAATCAATAATTCAACTGCTGTATTACCATCAAGTTGTAATGGAAAACCAGATGATGATTCTATATAAGACGCCTCTAGTGATAAAGATGAATTAATAAGCAATCCTGTATTATTAAAAGTACCAATTATTGTACCTGCTGGTATTCGTAGATAAGTTATAGGTGATACAATTGATAGATCAGTAGTCGCATCATTTCTTATTATAGCAGTTGCATCGGCTGTTGAACCTATTGCCAAAATACTTTGATTACCACTTAATAGAACACGAGTTAGATTCATGACACTAG
>Ga0164295_10002922_pt1 | contig 13915 bp, 1 predicted proteins | sample GEODES006metaG_FD_111798 | JGI IMG/M metagenome (GOLD analysis project Ga0164295, IMG submission 111798) | Oligotrophic lake water microbial communities from Sparkling Lake, Wisconsin, USA - GEODES006 metaG | ecosystem: Environmental > Aquatic > Freshwater > Lake | place: USA: Sparkling Lake...
AGGACTTGGGGAGCAACCCAAGCATCACACCACATGTAGCAAGGAAGGACTTGGGGAGCAACCCAGAGAGAGAGAGAGAGAGTTAAACGCTACTATGAGCATGTGTTCACGGAATCTGAGCTAGCTCTAGGCGTCTCAGATACGATGGGGTGGGGTGTGGAGGATCTTGTCAGCCGTGGTCCCAGTCCTCCGTGACTAGGGGCTGTGGTGGGGTGCCCTGGCGAGGCTCGAGGTGGTGTTCTTTTGGTTGTTCTGGTGGGGCTTGAGGGTAGACGTCCGCTGCAGTCGCCAAGCTGCTTCCTCCGTCCAAAGCTCCCCCCCTTCCCTTCTTTGCTTGCCTCAGTGTCTCAATGTTATCCCCTGGTCGCTTCAACCATGGTCTTATTGAGGTTTGGGTGCATGCTTTCTGCTTCTTCCTAGGCTGTTGTAGCTGGTTTTTCCTACTGCGCTTGGCTGGCTGCTTCCCTGCCTGCATTAGCATCCTTACAATATCGTCGCTTGATTGCTGGACAGCAGGTGCTGGGGGAGCTGGGTCGAGCATGGCTGCTGCTGTTGGCTGTCGCCATGTCCTTCTCGTTCCTTGGGGCCTCTGATCAGTCAAAATAGGGGATATTGTTTCACTTTGGGTGGTTTGATGATGTCTTCTCTGGTTGGCTGTCTGATTGGAGGTGCTCTTTCTTTTACCTCGACATCCTGTGCCGTCGTTTCGAGGCCTTTTTGAGTTGATGTTTTGTGTGTCGTTATTTTTAGATCGCGGTTTGCGTCTCGCTCGTTCGTTGCTTGGAGGGTCTGGTGACAGCCGAGGCCTGAAATGTTCCCGAAATGTTCGGGCCTGACCTTCATTTCGCGCGGGTGAGAGTCGCATTTCTTCGGGGCATGGTCCCTCTCTTTGATTGTGGTCAGAGTGTTCATCATTATGATTCCGAGGTGCATTTGGTGAGGGCTGCATGGCTGGGGTGGGGCTGGGCGGGCTCATTTCCTTATCTCTTGCACCTGGATTCATTTCTGGCAGCTCATCTGCATCATCTTCATGTGATTCAGTGGGTGTGGGGGGCTGGAGGTCTGGGGCTCTAGGCAGGTGCCGCCATCTCATATTTCCCTTCGGCGAGGAGCCATTGGAGAAGACGCCATGCACTCTCTCAAACTCCATTCGGTTCTGGTATATCACAAATAGATGCTTTACTGCTGATATGTGTAGTGACTTTGCACACTGGGCAATCATTTCACTTGGTACTCCGAGTTCAGTCTTGAGGATGTCGCGGAGGGCCTTCGGGATGGTTCCACAGTGGCCCAGTGTGATTATATGGTACTTCAGGTCATAGCCGTGTTGTTTCAGGCCAGTGCGGCAGTGCTCGTGCTGGTTTGATTTCTCAGCATACTTTTCCTCGTGCTTGGTATCGCGGCAGTATCCTACCTCAATCATATGGACTGGTTTGCTATGGAGGCGCTCTCTGGCCAGTCGAGCCTCCTCAGAGAGGTAGTTGCAGTCCGAAGCAGGCGCCTCACGTGCTGGGAGGCCCGGGGCAATGAGAATGTCTGGCCTACCCTTGAGGATGGTTTCTCGGGTTTCAAGGATGTTGTTTGGGAGCTGGGGGTTGGCTCCGATAAAGAAGGACGGAAGAACTCGATCTATGATCCCTGCTGGGCGTTTATCCTTACCGACATCCATGGTAGTCAAGGCGTCGCCCACGGTCGTGGAATGTTTGTGTATGCATTTCTGGATCAGCCTGACAGCATCATTGTGCCTCGCAATTATGTATGGTTTTGCAGAGGCGTGTTCACACTCGCCTATCATGTGACCAAAGGAGTCTGGTTTGCCACAGAGGGGGCATGCGTCGTCGGCTACAAGGCCCCATCGATGAAGGAGCTTCCTGTTTATCAGGCCACCCCAGCTGCCTTTAAACACGGCCGTGGCTTCAGCTGATGAGATCAATGAGGAGTCCCAATAGTGGAAACTGGAATCGAGGTCTAGATTATTGTTCTTTAGGACCGCGTCCCAAGACTGGGCGTAAGCTCCCTGGGTTTGGAAGCTTCCACCGCTATAGGAGGGCTCAATGGTGCGGCTAATACCCGAGGCTAGATTAGCCACTGGGCGGCAATTACGGTCTCCTGTGTCAACCTTTAGGATCCATGTTTTCCCTTCGTATGGTTGGTTATTAGCCTCGTCTGTAATGATATCAACTACCTCTGGCTTGGAGCTGGGATCCTTCAGCCATCGGGCGGCTTTCTTTGCTGCTGCATCAGCCTGGTCGTTCCCATATATGCCCGAATGGGATATTACTTTGCGGATTGAGGTATAGAGGCCAAGCTCGGCTCTTTCGCGAAGGGTGTTGGCGATTGACAGGAGGAGGGGTAGGTGCTTGTTTTCAGATGCCTCCCATGGTCGATCCATAATCTTCCTAATGAGATCGATCGATCCCTTGCTGTCAGTGTATATGATGAGGTGTTTATGATAGAGGTAGTGGTTGCATTCGAGAGATTTGAGTAAAGGGATGTTGATGGCTGAGAGCTCAGCCCGGTTGTTGGTGTTAGTGATGCCTTGTCCATTGGGGTTAATGTAGATGATAAGGTCTTTATCATGATCTGGTCGGACGATGACGGCTGCTGCCCCTACACTTGGGCTACCATCTTCGTGGGACGAGCTTGAGCCATCAGTGAATATGATTTCGTATCCGATGGGGGTGGCAAGGGGTTTGCTCACAGGGAAGGTGAGGGAGCTATCGATCTCGATCTGGCAGAGGGTAGGAGGTGGCAGTTTAGGTGTGGAAGGTTCGAGTAGCTTTAGTAGCTTCACTGGGGGATGGAGGGTTGGTGTTGGGCCAGAGGTTCGAGGTGGGATGGTTTCAAGGCCTACGCTACGTGCTAGCAGTTGTCTAGTCGAGTCTTGCAAGAACCTGGTCTTTCCTTCCTCATTTGCGATGGCTATGAGGCTCACAGTCTCTGCTGGGTGATTGGTTGGTACACGGTAGCCAGGCTCAAGTTTAACACCATCGGCTATGTGGACAATCGTCGAGTGTGAGAGGAGATTTAAGTATCCAAAAGAGGTCCTGGGGTTATTGTTAACAAGGTAAAAGATACATGTGGGAATTGGAGTTTCAATCGACTTGAGTGCCCACTGCAGGGCTTTTTGGTTGAGGCCAGGGTCGGGTCCCGGATAGGCTTGGCATAGTCCTGTCCAAGGCTGAGCAAATGCGTCATGGTTAGCTCCAAATACAGAGTCCTCTGGGCGTGAGGAGAATATGAGGTCGGAGGCAATGCTCCTATCGAGGGGGGACGCAAAGAGCTCTTTGAGGGGGTAGGATTGGGAGCTACAGTGGGTCTTAATGGCTTGCATTAAAGGGTGGGGCGTTTGCCATAGTCTCTTAATGCTGTCCCAACTTGGCTCTTTTGGGGATTTGTGATAGGCAGTGATGATGTCTGCCACTGCTCTGGCGAAGGGATGGAGGTCTGGGTGTGTAGTTTGGTGAGTGGTGGAGTATTGAGCATGGAGTGCCCGGGTGGTCTTGAGGGGTAGGTCTCTGATCCATTTGCCGTCTTTGTCGAGGATTGATACCTCGTCAGAGGGGCTTTGCTGGACATTATATGATCCCGAGGGTTCGCAATCTCGATTGGGGTGGCATGGTTGATTGTCAATATAGATGAACCGCCTAAGGTCACCAGGTGGGAAGGGTCCCATTCTAGGTGGGAGGGGGGATAGGCCTTGTTGAATGAAGTCCGGGAGGCCATCATGGGGGTAGGTGGGAGCACTGGGAAGTGAGGGGGGGAGGGCTCTTTCGCGACCCCTTGTCTTGGCTGCTTCTAGGAGCTCATGGAAGGCGGGGTCCTTTTGGAGGGTCTCTAGGGGTTCATATGCAAACTCCCATGTTACCCAAATGAATTGGGGTGGCTGTGGGTGGCTGGAGAGGAACCTAATGTCAGGTATGGGAAGGTGAGGGAAGCATGTCGGTCCAGTGGGTGATAGGAGGTTAAAATCTGAGTCGTATCTGACCTTTGAAGTATAGCTGTGTGATTTGGGGCATGTGTTGAAGGCTTGCAGGTGATCTCTAGCAATCAGCATGGGCTGTGTTTGGGCTAGATACTGAGTTTGGTGTCGTCGCTTGTTACTCGTGCTCTTTTCACCATTGGTGAATTTCAACACTGCTTCTGTCACATCGAAGAGGTGCATTTGGTTATCATATAATGCGTCAAGTAAGACTCGGGGGATGCATGGGGATTCTAGTACCTTCTGGCGGAATTGAGGGGCTGTGAGGTTTTGGAGGCCTGCAGGGCTGACCCCAAGATTATCCCACATATTGCTTAACTGTTCTTGGTATTCACGTGGCCTTCTGCACATATTTAGAAGGGAGTTCCAGAAGCTAGTGGGTCCATTCGCACTGCCGCATGGGTCAGGGAGGTCGGGCATAGTTACTTCATGGAGAGCATGTTCGTCAAAATAGGCTTTGCTTTTCTTTCTTCCGAGTATAGCATTTGAGAGTTTGGTCCTCTTTCCGCCTACTGTGACGAATAGGGGCTCGTCATCAAGCGCATGGGCCTCTCCTATGATATCAGCGATATTTCTGGTCCCTATGGCCTTCCATGGGAAGCTACGAGTGGCTAGGTCGGGCCTTAAATGGGCGGGAAGGGACCTTTGTTGCTGTGTCAAGGCTTGGGATGAGTTATATGCCCATGGGCTGTGAAGTTTTGGCTGGGGGGTCTCACTCATGGCCAAGCTAAGTCGGTTAAAGGCGATGCAGTGTGCAGTGGTGGCCGAGGGGTACAGCCTTTTGAGGGCTTGTGCATCGATGAGCCTTGTCCCGCTAGGCTCGATCAGGGGGCTGATGCGGCGGATGCCGATGGAGAAGAGTGGTTGCAAGTGGGAGGCCTTGATGCCAGATTCATTTAGGGTGGCGAGTAGGGAGAAGATATCGTCCTTATCATATTGATGCGGCTTAAGGACTTCACCATCTCTTACTGCCCTTAGCTGGTGGCGTTCGATGATAGCCTTTCTACGGAGGAGGGAGTGGTATCGGGCATCAGGGGTGTCAAGCTCATCAACGGGGAGGCCAGCCGCGTCCTGCATTTGGATCTCAAGGAGGGCGCGTGTAACAGCCCCTAGGAGGCCTGGGTCGTCAAGGTGGCGTTTGAGGCCCATGCTACAGATCCTAGCGTATTCAATCATGAGGGATCCGACTCCGAGGCCAGCTGACTTCTTGGTACGGAGGATGGCGCTTGTGGGGAAGGACTGATTGAGGCCTCTGCATTTTCTTGCAATCTTGGCGATTTCTCGATCAAGGAATCTAATCTGGGGGGCCGAGTAGCAGGTCGCATTGAGATCGTAGACTGCACTCTGTTTGATTTTAATCATGAGGCTCATGATCTTTTGTCGCGGGGAGGCTAGAGATCTAAGGAGCATATTCCCGAGTTCTCTGATGTGTTTTATTCTCTCTCTCATTTGTTCTTCCCATGACAAAGATGCTGTGATGTGCACCCCAAGGTATTTGTATGCCTCATCAGGACTTAGGACTGGCACTACTGCGCCCCCGATCATTAGGGGTGTACCAAAGAAGCGGGTGGCTTTGAATAGGCATGAGTGTTTTGGGTCTTTGGGGCTGCTGCCGTGGAGGATGCCAGTGAAGGCACATTTAAGATTGTTTACTGGCATTCCAGCCCACGACGAAAAGAGATCGATCTTCTTGGCCTGGACTTCCATGTCCTCTCTCGTATTGGTGAGGGCGGCTGTGTCGTCAAGGAAGCCGAGGGCTGATAGGCGGTTTACGATCTCTGATGGGTAGAGAGTTGGTTGCCCTGATCCAGTATCGATCTCTGTTTGTTGACCCTTCAGGCAACCAAATGTGTACCCCCTCTGGCCCTTTGAGAGCCAGCGAAGGAGAGGTTCAATGTAAAAGATGAAGAGGAGGGGAGAGAGGGGGTCCCCTTGGATTGTGCCTCTAGTGATGGGGATAGGATCTATTGATCCGGCCGGGAGCTTGACAGTTGTCCGGCCACTGCTGTAGATATTTCTGATTACTCGGATCGAGTCCTCGGGGACTCCAATGTCCCACATGATACCTAGCAGCTTGTCTTGATCGATCAGTGAGAAGGCTGAACTGAAGTCGATGTAGAGAGCAAATATATCTTTCTTTGAATGGTGAGCGTCCTCGAATGCATTCACCAGGGTGGTGATTTGACGGTGAGTGTTGCGGCCGCGGATCGCCCCCTCTTGTCCTTTGTGGATTATATTGTTAGTTAAGGCGTAGTCTAGGTTGACATATGTGAGCATGCTCGTCCAGAGTTTATAGATCGTCCTCGCTAGGGCAATAGGGCGGTAGTTCTTCAGTTCAAGCTTGTTCCCTTTTTTGAATAAGAGGACAGTGGTTGAGTCAGTGAGGCCACGCGGGGTGATCCCTGTGATGTAGAAGATGATGAAGAGGCGATGGATAGCCTCGAGCAAGGGCTCTGGTAGCCATTGGATCATTTCGTTTTGGATACCATCGGGGCCAGGCTGCTTATGGTGCGAGAGCCACTTAACTCGGTCATGGAAAACGGATGAGTCAGCCATGGTATTGATGAGGGTGGCTTTAGTAGAGTCTGATGCTCTTGGGTCCTTGCTAATTGTAAAGGGGTCAGGGCTATCTTGTGAGGTGAAGGGGTAGGGTGAGGCTCTACTCTCGGGGCGGTATTGGCCAGTCCGAAGGATGTGGGTCGGGTTGTGGAGTGACTGAAAAAACTGATTGGCGATGTCTTTGACGTCCGAGCTGATTTTACCGTCCTTGCCCTTCAAGAGCCGGAGGGGGGGGAGGTTGTCTCCTTCGATCTTTGAGTATATCTTGCGGTGGTAACGCTTCATGTCTTTTGTGAAGCCTGTCTGGAATGTTTTGCGGGCTCGATCTCTGTCATCATTGAGTCGTTCGCGCCGTTTTTCTTTCAATGCCTCGTCAGTATCTGCCTTCTTGGCCTTGATTGCATCACGGAGTTTTGTGAGGTCTTGGTCATTTTCAGGGACGGCGTTGCTAGATTCTATTAGTAATCGCGTGGCCTTATCAGAGAGGGGGAGGGTGTGGCCGAGGTTTTGATCTAGCACCTTGAGAAGGGTCTGCTCTTTTCGGAGGTGGTTGAAATGCCGCTTTGCTGTCCGATTTGTTCCCTGGTGGCCTGGGTTTGTGGTGTCACAGCAAAGGAAGAAGGTCTCCTTAGTTGCGTCGAGGGCGGTCTCGAGGAGTTCAGTGAGCTTGATGACGCTAGCTTCATCTGCTTGGCTAGCACCTAGGTCATCTTGTCTCATTATGATCTTATCGGTTGTTACCTCGCTATATTTGAATGATGGGTCTTTGGATGGGGGCTTTTTTCTATCTTTAAACATGTCATCAAGGAGCTCGTTGCCTAGGGTCACGACTGAGTCAGTGAATGCAGCTACCTCGGGTCTCTCAATTGCCTTTTGTCGGGCTGCCTCTCCTTGGGTCTTCTTGATGGGGCATACGAGGCGTGGTTCAAATGCTTGGTTCAAGTGCGAGAGGTCTGCTCTGTGTAGGGGCAAGATTTTTGGTGGGCAGGTGCAGTGGATGCCTTGGTGATCCATTGATCCTTCAGGCTCGAATGTTTGTTCTGACTGTAGTTTATCTGGGGGGGATTGGGAAAGGTAGATTATATCATCGATCCTGCTAGATTGGCCGTCTCGATAGAAAGTGTGTGGCCGTGTAGGGTCATCTCTATCTAAGCCAATGGGGGCTAGCCCTAGCTCGTCTAGCCATTCAATGTGAGCCTTGTCAAGTGGCGTCAGCGATCTGCTTGAGCGGTCTGTGGGCGAGCTCGCTGCATTCATGTCCCCCAAGATGATGAGGGGGGCTTTTCTTTCTCGACATTTCTCTACTAGTTCTTTGATGTAATCGTATATTCGTTGGCGGGTCGCGATGTCGTCTGATGGCATGTAGACCCCGAGGATGTGAGATTTGAGGTGGGAGGAGGCAGTTGTGAGTGTGACATGGGCTATGAAGCCGAGGAGATCTTTCTCGATCTTGACTTGGGTCGCCGCGTTGATACGGCTGATCTCATGTTTGATGAAGATGCAAGCCCCTGCTTTGACGCTTTCACCTCTCTTTGCGGGGAAAGTGCTCATGAACAGGTCGTAGCCATAGAAAACTCGCGTCTTGAGGCGGAGGGTATCAGAGAGGGGGTGTAATTTAACCTCTGAGAATGAGCCAATGTCCGGTTGGTGTTGCTCTAGTATGTGTCGCAGGTCCTCTTGCTTTGCTGTTTTCCGATGGAATGAGCCGTTAAGGCCTCCTCTGATGTTAAGTGTGAGAAGGTGGGTGGGTTCAAAACCATCGATTGAGGGAGGCCATATCTGCGGGGTTGTTGTAGCTTGTACGCTTGTGGGTGAGGGTGCACGAGGGGGGCATTGGGGTTCGATTAGAGGTCGAGGGGGGGGTGGGGTAGGGGGGGAGGGAGGTGGCGGGGCAAGGGTGCGAGGTCTGTCTAGGACGAATGATGGGTTGATGGTTTCGCGCTCTGACGTTTGTCGGGGTGAGGGTGGGGGTGAGGGTGAGATCTCTCCGTGAGTCACTCTTGGGGCTCCCTCCATTGGGAAAAGGGCATGGGCTGTTATGCAGTCTGCATAATCACGAGACTGTGAGAGGCTGTAAAAGCCTCGGAGTAAACCTGTGAGCTGTTGCATGTGTTGGGGCCGAGAAAGGTCTGCCCAATTTGGATGCATGGAGTCGAGCCACCACCATTTGCCCTGATGCTTCATGACTGCACTAGCATGTCGTGAGTCCGTGGTAATGAAGCCTTCGTACAGCATCGGGGTGCCCCTGGAGAGGCTGTGTGTCTTTTCAATATTGAGTGCTTCTTCTAGGTCTTGAGTGGTGAGTGTCCTGCCCTTGGCACTAAGTGAGGTTACGCTGCGCATGGCGAGCCCTTTCTCATGGAAGAGCCAGAGTGCAAAGGCTGAGGGGCAGAAGTTACCCGTGTATGGGTCGTAGAGGTTACTATTGCTCCCTGGGATATGCTCCCATGCATTAGAGCGTTGTTCGAGTCCGGGGCCTCTATGTGGGTGGGCAGGGGACGAGCTTTGTCTCATAAACCACTTATTAACTTCATCAAAGTCAATGAATTGTTTTGATAGTGCGGAAAATGCATGTAGGAGGCAGAAGTCATGCAGTTGTGTGAAGAATCTCATACCCTCGGGGATTTTGTGTCTCTCTTGCTGCATCTTACATTCTCGTAGATAATTTGTCAAGTTGCCGTGGTGTCGATAGCTTACTTCGTGTTGGTGGGGGGTAGGATTGTTTCTCTGTTCACGGCCACTGCCCATTTGAGAGACTTGCAATTGTGCATGGTGAGGTTCATTGTCAATGAGATTTGTCTTTTTGGTTGCATAGGCACTGAATTTGATTCTTGATCTCAACCTCTCCTCTTCATCGAGCCTGCGTTCGAGGATTCTTGAGCCCCTTGTGTGTTTTTTGGGTGGTTTAGGTAACATGTCAATAGGGATAAACCACCGTCTCTTCCAGCCCTTGGGCGGTGCCCTCCACCCCTCTGTTGGGCCAGCGGGTCTATAGCGCCTGGGGAGGTTTCTTGGTGGGCAACTGCAAATTGTGTCACGTCGCGAACGGTTTAGACGATTTTGTTTCTTGCGTAGTCGCTTCTTTGCTCTTTTTAATACTTTTTTAAAAATGTTGATTGTAAGATCTTTAACTATGGCTGGCCCTTTGTCTTGCATCACTTCTGTTGCTTGCTCGAACCAGCCTGCCGTGGTCAGAATCATCGGGGTGAGGTTATTGGTGCTTATGATTGTATCGACACTAACCTCGTCAAGGCGGCGAGAAAGGTTGGCTGCTCCTTCCTCGTAGGCGCGCTTGCGCGTGTCTTTTCCTGCTTGCCGAGAGGTAGGGACGTCGAGGTCAGTCTGGATGGCTTCAGCAGCTCGCATCTCTGGAGACATATCTAGGTCGCCATTTTCGTCTCGCTTGTCATCTTGAGAGGTTGTCTCGATTAGATTACCTTTCTCATCAAATCTCACGTTCATCAGGTCATCAAAGTCTTGAACGTCGAAGAGGCAAGAGAGGAATCCCATGGCTGCATCTCCATCGTATGTAGTGGCGACAGGGGCCTGGGAAGGAGCTTCTGAGACCAGCTCAGCCAAGTGCACAATGGTCTGAAACATAGCACATCCTCCTTTCTCAAGGTGGTTGAGTTCTCCCCGGCCAGGATTGTTTGCTTTCAGCCTCACTAGGGTGGAGCGGAAGATATTCATCATCCAACCCTCTGCCTCTCGCAGGTTGCCCTTAATCGTATCGTATGGGTTTCTGCCAAGGGCGGTGTGGATGACCATAGCTGCCGCATATTCAGCTCGTTGACCGGCGTGCTCCTTGAACTTGATGGCACCATTGAGAAAGTCCTCACTCGAGTTGTTCTTTGCTCCATAAGAGAAGACTGAGTGGACTCCAGTTGCCCTCTCATGCGATGTGGGGTTGATCACAAAGGTGCCAGAGTGGTGTTGCGAGCTGCCAAGCTTTAGCACCCTCATGTCAAGATGGGAGTAGAGCATGATAAGTCCCCAAGAGGCCTTGTCAGCCAGACAGAGGAGGATGCGGCGGTTCTTATCAAGGGCCTGGTATGCTGGGGGGAGGACCTCGAGGGGGATAACACCCTCTTTATCGCTGCCAAGCTCTATGCCTTGGTTGGTGTGGTCGGTTGCAAGGAGAAATGGGTTGAAAGTGGAAGGTACCTTAGTCCCGTCCTCCTTCTCCAACAGGGCTTTCTCTCCCTTAAATGAGAGATAAGCAATCTCTCCAGTCATGGCGTCTTGGAGCGCCAAGCGACACTTGCCGACACTGCCGTTCATTTGCTTGAAGGCATGCAGGTTTGGCCTGTTGGCTTTCTCAACTTCAGGTCTGCCGATGGTGTAGCGAGCCACAGCTGCGAGGACCTCTTGAACAAATTGTCTAGACAAGTTGTTCGGGGAATCCGTAGTGAAGGTCAGCGAGGCCAAAAAGGGGAAGTTCTTGCGGAGGCGGATGATTGTCTCCAAGCTCATAAGCAGGGTGCCTTCGCGATAGACCTCGATGGGCTTTGAGGTTACCTCGCGGAGGAGATGGGTGCTCTGTGCTGTGTGGGTGGTGGCAATAACGACATCCTCTCTAAATCCCTTGACAGGCTTGAGGGAAGAGATAAGGCCTGCAAGGGCTTGGAAGGGGACGTCGCGGAGAGCATTGAGCTGGTCATAGACAGGGGGGAAGAGGGTTGGGTCTTGCATGCAACTGACACGGGTCCAGTTAACCCCAAGATTGTTCCCAGTGTTCTCGAGCTCCCTCTTGAGGTGATCTCTCATCTTGCTAGCGGCTGAGGCAATGGCGTGAAGGGCTTGGTTGAGGTTGACCTTGGCACTCTGAGTGAGCTTTGAGGCTTCATCTGCTTCCACTCCTTTGGCCTGGGCGATGGACTGACAGTCAGTGAGCACTCTGGTAGCCTGTAGGAGGGCTGACTCAATCTCGGTCCTAGCTTGGTCAGAGAGGAGGTCACCTCTTTGGGACTCCCTTGCTGCTTGTAGCCCCTCAAGAACTTTTTCAAGGTCTAGTAAGTTGGATCTGGATGAGTCAATGTCCCGGCCTTTTGCAAGCGAGCAACCTTGAAGGAGGGGGGTCATCTGATTGTTGTACCAGGGTTGGCATTCCGCTGGGGGGAGTACTCCATATAGCTCCTCGAGACAGGCAAAGATTTTTGCGTATGCTTGCTCTGAGGGGGCTGCAGCTAGGTCTTTGATCTTCCCCCTAGCGGTGTTCATCACATTTTCCCACTGATCCTTCAAATTTGCATCTTCCTTGTACATTTCTTGACCGACCTCGAGAAGGGTTCCAAGCTTCTCATAGATTGCCACAGTGCTGTTGGCTGCTTTCTTCACCATACCGTCAAAGACTCCTCTTGCTCTGTTGATTTGGTTGGTTACCGTGGTGATTCGGGCTCCGAGTTCACACATGGCCTGGTGCGCCTCAATACGGCGGCGGGGGGGATCTTCTGTGGCCATTGCTGCATGGAGGTCGGCCGTGGCCTTGCCTTTTGCTTCATCAGTTGCCATTTCACGGATGATAGCCTCCAAAAAGCCTGCAGAGCTTGTTTGCAGGGCTGAAATCGTAAGCTCCATTTGCAGTAGTACAGCCCCTGCAGGTGAGAGGAGCTCGCCGTCCTCGTCACCCTCTCTCTCGTCGACGTCCATCCTCTCTCGGCCGATGCTGACTCCCATGAGTGATGCTTGAACCTCTGGCAGTGCCCCCGCCTCAGGGGCTTCGGATGGGCTGAGGTCGAGGTATTTGATGAGCTCGTCGATCTCACCCAATAGTTGAGTTTGCTCTGACCATAGCTTGGCCTCATCCCTAATTGATCGGTTGACGCTAGGAGCTAGCAGTTGCCCCACTAGTTCCAACTTCTCAGGATTTGAGAGTGCATCGTCCTTGAGGAGAGCATCAGTGGAGCACTGAATGCGGTTCTCTCGGAGGAGTTGTAGGAGGGCGATGATGCAGTTTGTGCCCACCTCTGGGTTGGGCTGGCTAATCTTGAGCAGAGTGGTGCAGGCTTGCTCACCTCTTCCCTGGCCAAACCTTATTTGGATCGGATGATCTCCTTTAGCCCCGTCATTAGTCCTTTGCTTGACTGATAGCCTGTCGTCGCTGACCTCAAAGCCGCCGCCCAACGTTGTGGCGAGCTTGCTTATCGCCTCTTTGATTGTTTGGAAGTAGGCCCACAGGTCTACACCGCCTATATGTCCACTGCGACCACCGTCTCGCCCTCCTCGACCACCGACCGAGCGCCCGGGGTCTTTTTGCTCCATCTTTGGCTTTTCGCTTTGGCCCGCTTGGATCGGCTGCCCTGTTAGTTGAGTCAACAAGTTCTTTGCTTTCTCCACCTCCTCCTTGTCAATACGTATTGCGCTGAGCTTTATCCTATCGTCTGTGTCGGCATGGACCTTGTTCACTCCTCTTGAGTCTGATTTGGATGGATGGAAGGCGCTGGTGATTGGTACGGGGCATGCGTTTCCCATCATGACTGTGAGGCATGTTGTTTTAGTGACTTTGCAGGAAAATGGACAGTCGTCCTTTGGTTTGGGTGGCTTCTCACCTGCGTCAGAGCCTGGCATTGTGGACTCTTTTGTGATAAGCCCAACCTTTTGGAGAATCCCCCCTGCCTTGTGTATTGTGCAGGAGTCTACATCGGTTGCGACTGGGCGTGATGTTGTTGGGGAGCTCTGGTTGTAAAGGCTCCCATATGGGCGGAGGCTGCTTCCTGAGATACGGAGCTTTCTAAATGGTGTAGCGGGGCTTGATCGGAGTCGCTTCAAGGCGATGCATATGGCGCTTGTTCTGTTGCTGATACAAGAGAGACGGTCCTTTTCGCGTTGCGCTCTCTCTGACTGCGATAAAATATGGATCATTTTGATTGTGGTGCGATTTACAAGTGGCGTTAGGTATGAGAAATTTTCAGGGGTCGCTCGAGCTTTTTCTTTGTCGCGCATTCGTGTCCGCGCGTGCTGTTTCGCGCTTGAGGATATATCGTTGCTTTTTATGTATGCATACTGTTGTTTAGCTTGCTTTTTCGAACCATCTGTCGTTTGACTGTGCATGGCTGTGTGTGCAGGTGCGTTTTTTTTGCTTGTGGGATGCATTGATAGGGCTGGGTTGGTAGCTCTGATGGGGCAGAGATGAGGAGTTGGGCAGGGATGTGACTCTGCAGACACTGTCCAGCAGAGTGCACTCTTTTCCGCTTGACGCTCTTCATGGCTGCCCCACCAAGCACCTAGTCTATAATATAGACCGTGTAGGTAGCTTAGAAAGGAAGGTTTTGTTAGAGGGATATAAATCTATTTAAAAAAGGCTCTGTACAGGGGGCAAGTGACTGTACAGGGGGCAAGTGACTGTACAGGGGGCAAGTGACTCCCGACGACTAC
>Ga0164295_10002927_pt1 | contig 13904 bp, 14 predicted proteins | sample GEODES006metaG_FD_111798 | JGI IMG/M metagenome (GOLD analysis project Ga0164295, IMG submission 111798) | Oligotrophic lake water microbial communities from Sparkling Lake, Wisconsin, USA - GEODES006 metaG | ecosystem: Environmental > Aquatic > Freshwater > Lake | place: USA: Sparkling Lake...
GACATCATCTGGGACGACCCAGCCGAATTTGTCATTTATGGCCACATTGGACACCAACACCGCCTTCAAAATGGTGTGAAAATCTACTGGTCGCAAGAGCTCTACGGACCGGACTGGAAAGAATGCGACTACGCCATCGTCCCCCACAAGGTAGAGGATACACGCGCCTACTACCTTCCGATTTACGCCTTCGATCAGCAACTCGAACCGATGATCCGAGCCAAGGCCGTAGACGCGGAAAAGATCAGAGCCACAAAGCCCCATTTCTGTTCCCTACTCTGCGCCTATGCCGACCGCACCACTCAGAAAAGGCAGGACTTTTTCCATATTCTCAACCGCAGACGGAAGGTGGATTCAGCCGGGCCCGCCTTGAATAACATCGGGTTTCGCATTCCTAAGGAAAATCGTTATCAGCGAAAGATCGATTGGATCCGCTCCTATCGCTTCAATATCGCCTTTGAAAATCGTCTTCGCCCTGGCTGGACGACGGAAAAGCTGGTCGACCCTCTCCATACAAACACAATTCCCATCCACTGGGGGGACCCTCGGGTGAAAGAGGATTTCAATCCGGACAGCTTCATTTGTGCCGATGATTTCTCGTCCTTGGAGGCGATGGCGGACTACGTTCTGCATGTTGACGACACACCAGAGCTCTATGCTCGTTACGTGCTGGCTCCGCCCTTCGTCGGCAACCGTCCCTCATCGGTCTATGACCTCAACCGCCTGGTCGATTTCTTCCGCCGGATTTTTGACACGCCGATTCGTCCCATCGCCCAACGCCGCTGGTTTTTTCCTGGTACCAAGTGGCGCCTAGCGAAACGCAACAAACTTCCTGGACAATGAGAATTCCCCGTTTCAACCGCCTGACGTGCCTCCATTGGGCACAGCATTCTCCCCAAAGGGATGATTCTGAAGGCTATTTCCTGAAACAGGATGCGACCATTCGGTCTGTCCTCCTACAACCGCAACCCTGCCCCATCGGCAAAATCAGCACGAGCGAACTCCTGGGGCTGGAGCACCCCGAGAGTTGGATTCGACCTGCCGAAAGACTTTTCCATTCTGTGGGCGCTCTGCCCCTTCGGTAAAGCGCGTTTCCAAATGTTTTGTCAGAGAACTTCCTATCCATCACACCACTAATTTGCCTGCCCACATTCTTTTGTTCTCGGTCTTTCCTCTTCCTCGTTCCAAATTCATTATTATGGTTTCCTTTTCACAGCAAAAAGCGAGCAGTGAGGCGCTTCGAATAGAAACACATCCCAAAGCGAGGACGGCAACAACCCCGTTACAACGCTCCAAATAGGGGCCGCCGCGCGTGCGATGTCTTCGATAACCGCCCAACCTCCCGGAGCAAGGCGAGGCAAGGCAAAGCGCAGGGTCTGGAGATTTGCTTCTGGGGAGTGAAGTCCGTCATCGATGATCAAATTTATGGATTTAGGTATTTGGGCAGCCAGTTGGACAAAAGCCTCAGGCTTTGTCTGGTCCACAAAGAAGGTTTGGATACGCCTCTCTTGAAATAGAATCCGGCGGTCAATATCGGCACCAAATATTTCAGCTTCCGGGCAGAAATCGCGGAAAGCCCGAAGGGACCCTCCGGTTTTGTGGTTTTGGCCCATATGCGAAATCGCATCCGTGTGTTTTGTGCCCATCCCAATCTCCAGAATTGAGCGCACAGGCTGTGCCCGCAAAAGGAGGGGACCGTAAAGGCTCGAGTAACCATGCTCGACCCCTTTGTCACTGCCGTACCTGTCGAAAAGCCCACTAAGTTTCTGGGCAGCGTCTTTCTCCTTCGACCCTTCTGGGAATTGAGCCAACAAGGTGCGACATGGTAGTCTGGCGCTGTTTTCCTCCGCGAATTCTGCAAGAATCGGAAAGGATAAGTTGATGCAGGAAATAGTAAGTTTGGCTAGTTGGGCGTAGTCGCCCGCACTGCAAGGGGCAAAGGCCGGGAATGAATGGGTCATCTCCAGAAGGCTCTCGGCTTTACGGTCAAGCAAGAGACTTATCAGTCGACGGCGAAACAGGTTGAACCAGGGGTAGTCGCGGAGTGTTGCCATAATCTAAAAATAACGGGTTCGCCGCAAAAATCCAAGCTCTTGCATAACTCCCGCGTAAATCGTAATTTTAAATATGGAATTGTTGTTTTGAATCACTCATGAGAATCACTAGGAAGAATTGCCTGACTGTCCTCCCTTGGTGGCGCCTAGCGAAGCGCAACAAACTCCCCGGGCAATGAGAATTCCCCGTTTCAACCGCCTGACGGGCCTCCATTGGGCAAAGAATTCTACCCGAAGGGATGATTCTGCAACCTCCTTCCTGAAACAGGATGAGGCCATTCGGTCCGTCCTCCTACAACCGCAACCCTGCGCCATCGGCAAAATTGGCACAAGCGAGCTACTTGCGCTGGAGTACCCCGAGCGCTGGATTCGACTTGCTTGGCCCCATCCAGCCAGCTGGCGTCGCCCTGCTGAAAGACTTTTCCATTCCGGCGGACTTTTCCCAGTACAAAAGAAGATTTTCAATGATTTTGTTTTCGAATATTCCAAAACAGTCCACTCTCTGGATCTGGTCTCACAGTGGCAGGATAGCGGGACTTATGAAGCAGCACTAGAACAAGCCATTTTGAACCGCCTTTGTCCCCATGCTGTTCGTGTGGGCTTCCGCCTGCTTCAGTTTTTTACTCCTCAGGCTCCATGGTTGGACGATCTAGCCAAACTCCGCTGGCTGATCATTCATCCTTTTGAAGAGTCCATCCGGACTCAACTCCCTCATTTGAGCAAATTGGGAGTCTTCTCTGAATCTTCTCGCTCGGATCTGGCCTGCCGGGCACGGGACACATCGATTATCGCCTGCCCGCAACTCTCTTACATGGTAGCGCCACGCCACCTGGATTGGTTCGAGGCCTTGCAAGACCTCAAGTCCCGGATGGAGAACGAAACTTTTGACATCGCTTTGGTTGGAGCGGGAGCTTGGTCACTTCCCCTTGTGGTCCACGCAAAAAAAATAGGCAAAAGGGGAATCCACTTGGGGGGCACACTTCAGCTTCTTTTTGGGATCAAGGGCGGCCGTTACGATACCAGCGGGATTTATAATGATTCATGGATTCGACCTCTCCCTAACGAAGTCCCACCCAATTTCAAAAAGATGGAGGAGGGAGCCTACTGGTGAACTCCTCATCAATTTCGGTGGTCATCCCAGTTTATCAGTGCGCGGAGCGCCTGCCCGATCATGTTGCCTCCCTGCGAAAGCTACGATCCCTAGTCCATGAATTCATCTGGGTGATCACCATTAGCCAGGACGGATCTCATCAAATCGCACGGGAAGCAGCCCGGGAGCTTGGGGGGCAAATTTTGGAGGTACCGCTTGGCCTTTATCAGGCCTGGAATTCTGGAATCGCACAAGCCACTAGCGAATTCATTTATATCAGCACGGTTGGCGACACCATCACCCCAGAGGGTTTGAATGCCCTTTCCGTTTGTATTCGCAAGAATGAGGCCGATGTGGTCTTTTCTCCTCCTGTAATTTTCCCAGCGACCCAGCCTAATCTGAAACGCTGCCGCCACTGGACGGTTTTCGTTTTTTCTAAAATTCTGAACCAGTTTAGCGGAGTTCGCATTCCCAAGGAAAAAGCGTTTCTGATGCAGATTCTTTCCGGGGCAACTGGACTACTAGGTTCGTGCGCCTCCTGCCTGTTTCGCACCTCTTTTCTAAAAGTCCGCCCGTTCTCCGATGGATACCACCATTATGGCGACACCGCCTGGACTTATCAGAATCTTCCCGATGCCATACTGGCTTTTTATCCAGAACCAGTCGCCCGATTCATCATTCATGATCAAGACACCCCCCGTATTGTAGACAAGAGGCAGATCTACCGCTTGACCGAGGAACTGGCGACTCATCTCCCCCCCCAACGAACCCGGACAGTTCATGACTACACCCAAGCGTCTTTACAAATCGATATGATCCGCGATCCGCACCCAAGATTTGGCTGGTGGTGGATGCCTGGTGCTTGGCGAACAAGGTTTACAAGAAATAAAGCGACGCGTTCTTTAATCCAGGCTCTTGAAGGATTCTAAAGAGACTTTGGCAAACTAAGCCCTGTCCATCGGTGGATTCCTATCTTCTTGAAAGCTCGTAAAGCTTAACAGCTTCCTTGCATCTTGTAGCCATCAGCATTACTAAATACTCATCCTATTCCAACAGCCCCCGATTCCCATCCTCTGTAGCCCTGTCAGAAGAATTCTTTGATCATATGGTCTTTAGAAAACAGCAACCAATGAACTTATAATGAGAATACATTTTCACTATATGCCGCATAACCGGTCTCCCGCCATTTTCCACCAATGGCATCGGCCATATGCCGGCTTTCTTTCGAAAGCCGCGTGCCCAAAGCATCCGCAAGAATCACAAGTTCTTTCATTGGATGTTGGGGCTCCCGAGTATTTCGTCACGGAATTTGCAATTGGTTTAAAGAAATACAATTCTTCAACGTAGCCGCGGCAAATTCCCTTGCAAAAGCTTCCCGGGAATACGCTTAGCGTATCTAGATGAGTCTCCGAACTTAAATGTCTGCCGTACCCAAAACTCCTTTCTCCCTTGGTGGCTGAGCACCCAGCTATGAAAATTATGAAAAAAGCGAGACTTTATGCGAAATCAGCTTAAACAGACACTTTTTTCGCTTAGACTTTTTCTTGCCGTATTCCTTTTTCTTTGAGCCATTCGGTCAAATACATCATGGTAATAATGCAGAATTTGTTGAACGGTGGGGAGGTAATTGGGAAGGCTTGCTCTGGTTTTTTGTAAATCATGGATCCTTGAGCAGCCAATTATTTCTTTAGTTGCATACAGTGTTGCACCAGCAAGGGCAAAACGTAAAAACAGCTCATAATCCATGGCGTAGTACAGCTCCTCTCGAACAAATCCCCCAGATTTTTCCCAGATTTTTCGACTAAAGAAAAGTTCTGGCTGAAAAAAGTAAAGGCTCTTTTGCCAGGCAGCAGTAAACGAACTACAGTCGCCAAAACTGAGATAGTTCTTTTTACCTGTAACAAAGCCAGAATAGTGAATATATTTTGTATTGCCATTTCGATCAATAATGCGACAACCTCCAGAGACAATGTCAGCTTCTGTTTCCGCAAACTTAAATGCAATAGTCTGAAGCGCGTTCTGTTCAAGCCTATCATCGCTGCACAACCATCCAAAGACTTCTCCAGAGCATAGCGCAAATCCCTTATTTAAGGCATGGGACTGCCCCCGATCAGGCTCTGAAATTACGTGATGGAAGGCTTTTTTGTACTTATGGATTATATTCTTTGAGCCGTCGGTAGATCCACCATCAACAAGGATGATTTCAAGATTATCGTAGTCCTGCGACAGAACTGAGGTGATACACTCCTCTAGAAATTCCTTTTGATTAAGACTTACGATAACAAGACTGAGTTTGGGAAGTTTCTTTGGTTTACCAAGTTTATTTCGAGAAGAATAAATGCGTTTGACTATTGGACGATACTCCTCAAGACCCGTATCGCTCAAGAAAAACACTTTTTTGACAGAATGTTTAAATATAAAATCCTCCATCACATCAATATTTTTTTGGTCAATCTCTTTCAAAATTAAAGAAACGCCTCTCATATCTGTTGGAGGATGGTATTGAGAGATCATCGGAACACGCATGTTGGGCAACGGCAATCCGATTTCGATTTTTCGAGATTTTACTAACAAGCTTGTGTTACATTCCTTTTCGGCTCCATTAACAAAAACCAGCTTCCCGCCAAATGCTAAACATGAACAAAATTTAATGAAACACTTTAGCTCCCGCAGAAAACCCCATGGCTTGCTGAGTTTTTTTATAAAATTATGATTCACTGCTCCTGTTTTGTACTTTTCATTCCAATATAGTTCCTGTTTATTTTTTGGAGAAAAAGATGGTTTCAAGGCCACGGCAGTCAGTTTTTTTGCCTTGCTAAACGCGCTTCTATCAAGCTTGTTTTTTTGAATTAGATCACATACCGCTAAAATTTCTTTTTTGAGTATTTTAACATACTCCTCAACTCCATAATCCCCTTCGACCCTCCACTGAACTTCTCTCAATAGACGGTTTATCGATTCCAAATTTGCTGATTTATTTTTCCTCAAGTGAATACCTTTTTAATTAACTCCCACTGCTCCTTACCACATGGCGTTCCGATACAAATGTCTTTTTCGCAATACGGGAGAACTTTTTTCCGGACAAAAGAAGTTAGGCAATTTTTTTGCTCTGGGTAACGGAGAAAGCTGTGAGCGCAAGATTCACCCGCCTGCAAAAACATCTGACGATCACAAAGCTGAGAGGCCATCTGTAGAACAAATTTCATATCGATAGCTATGGGCTGATGAAATTTATTCACCGATGCTTGGTGCCCTTTCTGAAGCTCGCATTCTAGACAAGCAACGACTCTTTCCGGTTTCGCATCTGGCATCTCAATAAAACGACCTGCTGGTTTTTTAAAATGCTTGAAGTCATGAAAAAACGATGCAAAGACGGACTTGGTACTGTTCAATACCTGCAGGTTGGGAATGTTTTTTGCTTGATCGCAAGTTGCCACCACAGTCAGACCGCTGCCACAACCGACAAAGAAGGAGCAATACTCCAAAAGCACCAGATTTTCTCGCATAGACAAATGGGAAACGCTATGGGTATTGCGAGAAAGCGTTTTGTCGAGCCTGTCGGATGTAGATATTAAAAAGCTCAGCGGCAATTTCTTTTCATCCGACAACCGGGCAACCTCAAATGCAAATTGCGGCGTAACATGCGATTGCGAGCTATTGGACGAACATTCGAAAAGAACTAAGGGGCTAGCTGAGTCCAATTTTTTTTCCCTGACAAATTTTGTAACTTTCTCGATTTCCTCATTGGTTAAATACAAGATCGGGTTAATTGGGACTGTAATCGGTCGATCGTATCCACGAAATTGGCTCGGTCGGACAGTTCCGTCGAAATGACAGAAATTATCCGGATGAATTTGAGGCATCCAGATTCGATCATAGGGATCTTGACCCGCCTGTTTCCTTAATATCATTTCTTTGGCGGAGTTCCATGCCAGCACACGGCTCTGTTGAGTCCAGTCCATAAGACTAATCTCAACCACCTCGTCAACATGCGGGTTGTTTATAAGAATATGGCGGCATTTTGAGGATATCCACCACGTTAAATGACAATTCGGATAATCCTTTTTTATTTGGTGTGCTATAATTGTTGCATAAAGACAATCGCCATTGGCATCAAGTTGAACTAAGGCATTTCTCATGCGTTTATAATTCTTCTATTTGTATGACTTTTCTTCCATAATGAGAGATCCGATTGCGATGTTAACTTTTTTTTTGGCGAGTGCTCTTAAGTCATTTGTTTTATAAATTTGTCGAGCACATCGGATGAAACCCGGTCCGTAATCTCCGTTTTTCGCTTTGTGTCGAATAATTTCCTCAAGATCCCAAATTCGTCGATTCGCCCAGTTTAAATCTTTTTCTAATCTTACGATCCCTTTTCCTTTGACGAGGGCTTTTCTTTTTATCGCATTTAATGCCTGAAGCTCTTTATTTATATTTTTTAGCTTATCTAGATCTCGGATCTTTTCTTTTTTGATCTTTAGAATGATAATTTTATCAAGCAATTCGCCATAAGAAACTGGAACAGAAATATTCATTGTTCTGACCTTGCAATTTCCTGAGGTAACGCCATCTCCTGCATCCATTCATTGCTGTATGGCTGATCTAGATCTTTCAGGCGGATCCTTGTATTAGATCGCAGGCAAATCACTTCGCACTCCCGAATCAGGTCAAAACGTTTTTTCCCACGGACGAAGGTTAGATTTTTTTGGCTATCACGCGAATCCCGGTGAATGGCTGGCCATGCCTGCTGGTTTTTTAAACTTCCTCCAACAAAATGAAATATATTTTTTGTGCAGAAGAAGGCGTTGATTCCATTAATACAGCTGCCGAGAAAAACGTAATCGTGCTGTTCGGCAAAATCCTGTAACGCCTTGATGGAAGCCCCAAAACATAAGCCGGAAAAGTGGTTTTTGAACCTCTCGAATCGAGGGTCGTAAGGAGTGGATATCGGATGCCGGTCGCCGAAAATAGGATTGCACTCCACAATTAGTAATTCGGGCCTCAATTCAATAAGTTCGCTCATGATCCAGTAATCGTTCCCGTCCAAGTCAATACTTAGGATTCCAAGTGGGCCCCAAAAGCCGTTCTCCTTGATAACCTGTTTAATATTTTCCCGGGTGATGAAAGCACAGGCCGCTGTTAGGTCATGGCGCCAGTACATGGCTTTTTCTTTTATTGAAGCTATGTTCTGTGGGTTGCTATCAATCACTAATCCACGCCAATTTCTGTTCATCATTAAAAACCTAGTGTTCGATTCAACGTAGTTTTCCACGCCAAATTCAATGAAAGTTTTGTTGGAAATCTTCAGCTTCTGCACAAGCCAGTCAATAATTCCATCTTCTCCGAATTGCGAGAAAACGGAGAACTCTACTTGTGCCAAATTATCAATTGTTTGCATTTCTCCGAATTTTACCGAAGCGATTTTACCAAGAAGAACGGCTTCTTTTTCGATTTGTTCTCCATTCCTTGCAATGCCGCGATGATGCTTCGAAAAAATACTCATATGCCGATCTTATGTTTTCAAAAAAATCTGATTGTGACTGATGCTATGGATTTCTTTGTAGCCATATTCTCGCATGTAATTCCCATACTCAACCTGATGTAAGTAGTTTTCAAGAATAATGACTCTTGGCCTGTTTTGCGCGAGGTCCAATCCCGCTAGTACCTCAAGCTCCCAACCCTCAACGTCAACAGAAAGTATGTCAATCTTAGAGATTTTGAGTTCCTCTAAAATGGATTTTAGGGTCCGCACCCTTACCTGCACCGTTCGGTAATTTAGTTCTTGAAGACTTTTGTAATTGTGTTTTTTAAGGTATTCAGTTTTTGGATCCAATGAAGAGAAGGAATGCTCAGACAAATTTTGGAGGGTCACCTTTTCAACGTTCAACCAATTAACGATTTTGAATTCGGCGCTATCCAAATCTTCAGATGAACAGGCACACTCCAAAATCTCGTTTCCCGCCTCCCGATGAAAAGTAGCAAAAATCGGATTCGGCTCAATGATAATACATCGCCACCCCGTGTCCTTGAAGTGCTTGCTCATAGACAGAAATTCGGGTGTCGCCCCCCCCACTTCAACAAATAACCCTTGATAAGAATAATCTGGAAAGAATTTGTTCCGTACGAACTTATCAACTTCGTCTTCTGCATAAAATAGCCCTGATTTTTCGTGATTTTGTTTCATGCCTTAATTATAATGAAGCAGTGTGCGTTTCCCGCTACGTTTGAAAATTCTTTTTCTTATTATTTTTGGGCAAGAAAGCTTGCCGCTTGCGAATATTTTTTCGCCTCTTTATCGGCTTCACTTTATTCGTTTCGATGAACAGTTTCTTTTAATCTCCCAATTACCTTAAACGAAGACTTATGACTTTTAAAAGGGGCTTAGCTGAGGTGTCAAGTAAAGAGGTTCTCCATGCCACTCCTAAAGCACAAACCCACCCAAACTTCCCCTTCTGGACCATCAACAAAGGATAGCTCTCCCTTTTCAACTCAAAGACCAGTTGGTAGATATTACTTGGGAACCATGTGGTTCTTTCGCAAACCCTTGGGCAAGTCGGACGTGATTTTGTCTTTAGTTAATAGCCTGCCTCTGGCAAAAGCCCTTTTGATATCTCCTTGAATGAGAATGCAGGGCCGATGATGCGCCCTTTTATTTCGTTCCCCTCTCGCTCCCCACCATCAATCGTGCCAATTGTCGGATTGAGGTCCGCGGTCGCCAGCCGAGAGCAAACATCCTCCGGGGGCACGATACCAGCAGGGAATATTCGGGAACAAACTTTCCTTTCCTTGGGCGAATTTTTTTCCGCCAGTCGCCCCCACTGTCGGAAAAACAAGCCTCGGCCCATTCCGCGATCGAGAATGCCTTTCCCGTACCTATACACGCCTCCATTACGCGGCTTTGAGATACTAGGCTCCAGATCCCCTCGACGATGTCCCCAGCGAAGGCCCACTCCTTCCGAACGTTTAGGTTCCCGATTAGGACGGGGCCGCGACTACTTCCTGCTGCAACCGCGGCGATCTGACGGCTGATTTGTTTGGGCTTCCGACGTGGCGATTCATGGTGGAAAAGATATCCAACATAAGCCAAAAGTCCCAATTTTCGGAAATAGCGGGCAGCATAAACCGCCGCAATCCTGGCCACGGCATAGGGGCTGGAAGGATCAAATGGGTCTTCTTCGCGGATTGGTCGATCCCGATTCAAGAACTGAACGCCGCTGCCAGCAATAAAAACCCGAGCCTGAGGAACATGTCGCCATGCTGAAGAGAGGACATTCCAGGCCCCCATCCCAATTGTCCTGAAATTCTCTTCCCCCGCGTCGTGAGAAGTGGTGGAGTGGGCTGCCAGGTGAAAAATGCGGGAGGGCCTGTAGCAACAGATCAGGCTATCGACCGTCTTGGCATCGGCCACATCCACCCGAATTACTTTGCCTTTCTGATCGAAGGGAGCCGCCTCCCATCCGTTACGCTCAAGCAGATTCCGCAGGTAAAAACCATCCTGCCCCGAAGCTCCAAAAATGATCGCCCGCTGACGTTTCAAGGGGATTAGAGGATCTCGATTTCAGGGAAAGGAACGATGAACCGCCCGCCACACGCGCGGTATTCTTCCTCTCGACGAAGAATCCCTTCCTTGAAATGCCAAGGCAAAAGCAGAAAGTAGTCGGGCTTCATGGCTCGGGCCTCGGCCTCCGAAATGATGGGAATTCCAGTTCCAGGGGTGAAACAGCCGAATTTATCCTCGTTGACCTCAGCAATCGCCACGATCTCCTTGGGCCCCAAGCCGCAATATTGCAGAATTACGTTTCCTTTGGTGGAAGCACCATACCCGAGAATTTTTTTCCCGTCCGCCTTCAGGGCTTGGATCAGCCGAGATAAGTCGACTCGGTGTCTTTCCACCCTTTCGGCAAAATCCAAAAAAGGTCGCCCGGTTCCAAATCCCATTCGATCCTCCTGCTCCAAAAGCCAATTCACCAAGGCGGGATTGCCCTTAGCAGTCTGGTTTTCTGTCGGAGTCACCGTAACCGCGAAACTGCCTCCATTCACGGAATTCATGACGACATCCAATATGCGCAAGTCAGCCCTATCCATGATGTCCCGAATGTTGCTTAGCGAATAGTACTCCAGATGCTCGTGACAGATCGTGTCGTACGAATTCATACGGAGCATGGAAGGCATATAGCTTTGCTCGAGGTGCCAAATTCCATCGAGGGCCAATATCTCCCGCACTTGACGCGCAAAGCCAATGGGATCCTCGAGGTCATAAAACATGGCAATAGAAGTGACTAGTTTAGCTCGACTACCATGGGAAATCCGGGAAAAGGCCTTCGCTGAAAACAACTCAGGCACAAGCCGAATGTCAGCGGGATAGTGGCTTTCAAATTTTTTCCCGGTAGGGTCAATTCCAACCCTGCGGATTCCTCCAGTCTGATAGGACTTAAGGGTGGTAGCGTCGTTGCTGCCGATGTCCAAGACCCAGTCACCCGCCTTTAAATCAGCCAGTCTTTCTAATTCTTTTGCTTTTGCTTTTAAATGAGCCACCATGCCGGCGTTTAATCCGGAACGATAGCCGTAGTTTTCACCATAAAGAATTTCTGTGTCAAATGAGTGCCTCAACTGAAGGAGTCTTCCTTTCTCTGACCACACTAACTCCAGGGGGCCGGTGGGCACTTTTTGCCCTAGACTGGACGGAAAAATTCCAGTTAAAGCCGAATCCCCCAAGCTCAGGATAGTACGAAGTTTTGTATCTTTGCTGATTCTGCACTCAGCCAATGTGGTGCCGACGTGGGTAGATTTTGTTAAATCAATCGACCTCATATTAATACTTATCGCAGAGATTCCGAGACGACGCAATCGCCACACATTCTGTTGCACCGCCTGGCCAGAGGGGTTCGAGATCCCGTGGATAAACCGAAACTCCACCAGTCAGCATAAGAGCTTTTTTCGCAACCCTAGCCGGCCCGGTCTGATCACAGCCTGCAGGGGGATATTAACCTGTGATCTTCTTAGACAAAGATTCTTTTGATGTCTTCAAAAATTTCGTTTTTAGCTAGAAAAGGCCTTCTTATGGTTTTCTTCTGGCACAAGCCGGCATCAATGAATAGCTCTTGCCTGCTCCTAAAATAAATTGGGCTTATGCCTGCCCAGTCCTTTTCGAACGCGCTCCGTAAGGCGCGCATAGATCAGGCTTAAATTTGATGGCCGGCCTAAATACTGATGCATCTTTTTTTTGCTGGCCCCAACGAAATGAAGGGTCGAAAGGCGGACCCAGCGCTGGGTCGGCTCATAAAACCCGTAAGGTTGCTTATCGCGAAACTCGATCTCTTTGAGACCTTCGCGAAGGCGAAAGCCTGCGGCATGAGCAATATTAATGTCCACCAATCCATCTTTTCCCGGTTCCCACAGATTGAAAACCCCTTCCCCAAGCTGATGGGCGTAGCGTGCGAGAAGAAGCATGTCGGACACACCTCCTAGTTTTTTCCTAACCAATTCCTCGGTACTAACCCGCATATTTTCAATCTCCTTAGGATTAGAATAAATTTGCACCATGCTTGCCTCAATTTCCTGAAGGACGGTGGGGTCTCGAATATAGGTAACTGCAGGACAAATTCCCGCAAACGTCGCTCCCACATTTCCAATCCATTCTACCGCCATCCGACATGCGGAAACTCGTTGCACGATGTCTGCAGGCTTCGCGTAAATCAAGACATCACTGTCCAGATACAAAAACTCCCTTAGGCCCTGCCGCCGGGCAAACTCCCCCATCACCAACCACCTGGCCAGGCAAAAAAACTCGAACTCCGGAGTGTTCGAGGAAATGTGCACGTAGAGATCCCGCAGGCGCGGTACCGCAGAAGCAAAGTCCCGGATCGGTACATGCTCCAGTCCGCGGTAGTGCCGATTCGCTTTGTCTCCCAGCAGGATCAGGGGGCTACTCCCCGCCCAGTGCCGTGCCTGCCAGAAGGTGTGGGGCAAATGCTTGGCATCGCCTGCCTGAAAAAAAACAATCGGGAGTTCGCCCTTCCGCTCGGAAATTTCTGAAGGCATGATCATTTTCTAGCAGGTTGTGCGCTCCTCGTCCTGCCAAACCTTACCCCCAATCGTCTGTAAGCCCTACATTTACCAAAACCTTGGGAATGGCTGGGTTCGCGCGATTGTCTTAACTCTTTTCATGTGCAAGAGCTGAAAAAGATTTGGCGTTTGGCCTGCCCTATCTGCGCCCCTACATGTTCCGCTTTCTCGCGGGCGTGGTCTTGGGAATGATTTTTGGTCTTTCGAATGGTCTCTTTGTTGTCTCGGTCGACACTCTCTTTACGCGGCTAACGCAGCCAACCCCGATCCAATACATAGCACTCAGCTAAAAAACAGATGCCTCTGCCCTCGCTCCGAGCTTCCAACAACGAGTATCTGACTGGTGGAATGCGGCCTCGCATGGAGGGATAGACAAGTGGCTTCCTCGTATCGGGCAGCCTGTCACCTGGAGACAGGCCTTAGGCAGTTTCTCCCTGCTTCCACTAGTGATGGGCCTACGCGCCCTTTCAAGTTATCTGAGTACCTACTGCCTGACCTGGGTAAGCGCTCAAGTCATCCGAGACATGCAAGTCGCCGCCCTAAAAAAAGCCCAGGACGACACACAGCGACGTACCCCTATTTCACATACAGAGCTGCAAGAACGGCTTAGCTCCCTCAGGATGGGAAGATGTTCATTGATGTCGCTTTTCTCCTTGGTCTTCTTCCTGTAACGGCGAGCTATATTCCACCGCGCC
>Ga0164295_10002928_pt1 | contig 13899 bp, 7 predicted proteins | sample GEODES006metaG_FD_111798 | JGI IMG/M metagenome (GOLD analysis project Ga0164295, IMG submission 111798) | Oligotrophic lake water microbial communities from Sparkling Lake, Wisconsin, USA - GEODES006 metaG | ecosystem: Environmental > Aquatic > Freshwater > Lake | place: USA: Sparkling Lake...
AACTCCCGGACGTACGCCGGTAGTGGTGTACGCGCGGCGCGGGCCACCTGAGCTCGGTACGGCGCGTTTTCTCATAGAGGGGCATAGGTCCCTACTATAGGAATGTGATGTGACCAAAAAGCTGTATCGGGTCTTCACACTTCAGGGTCCATTACCTCATACCTGCGCGGGCCCGTTACGCCTCACGTACCTGCGTCGAAGCTCGAAGATGAACGATAGTACAATCGGGTCGATGCTGATTTCGTGGTGACAGCCCTGCACTTGGGAGCTTGGGAGCTATACCGCGCCGTACCGGTGTCTAACTTACTTTCCCAGCCCGGTTCGGTCCGGTTCGAGGCGCCGACCACGCGCAGCCGTCACGCCAGCCGCCCGCGCCACTTGTGCGCGGTCAGCCACAGTCATGCGAATGGCGGCTGCGAGCACCTCCTGCGGCCGCTTGCCCGTGAGCCGAGCCTCTTCTTCAAGGCGCAGCCCGACCTGCTGCCACAGGAGGCTGCCGGCGCTCATCTTGGCCGCCACCGCCCCGCCCTTCACGTCCACGTCGTCGATGAGCTCGAATGAGCTCGGGCGGTAGGAGTCGTCGTCGTCCACAGCCTCGGCCACCTCGCGCTTGCGCATGAGCTCGTGCCCGCACACGACCTCGTGCAGGCCGAGGAGCCAGCAAGCCGCCTCTGCACGCGTTGCCGCGCAAAAGTGCGCATGGAGTGGCGCCGCCGAGCCGGCGCCGGTGCTCGTGTGCACCACCACGCCCATCGCGCTTGCGCCACGGTACTCTGCGCTCGGCGGCGCGGCGGTCGCCCAGCGGACGGTGAAGTACAGCCACGGTTGGTGCAGCGGGAGCCCGCCGCCGCCCGCGCGGAAGTCGCGGGTACGTGCGGTCAGCGCCGGCCGGCGCAGACGGCTCAGCGGCACCAGCAGCGGCGGGCCAGTTCGGAGCGGATCTGCGTCGGTGGCTTGCAAGCAGCGCCCGTCAGCGACCAGAGCAAGGTCGCATGGACAGAGGGTGCGCGTGGCCTCGTCCCATCGGTGCAGTCGAGCGCCGCGAAGCAGTTGCGCGCGCCGCATGGCGGCGGCGGCGGCAACGCGCTGCGCCCGCGCTGCCTGTGCGGCAGCACGGGCCACGAGCGCCTCCATTTCGTTCGCCTGCCGCTGCAGCTGCTCGGTGAGTGCGTGCTTCGCGGAAAGTGTGGCCGCACGTCGTTCCTCAGCGGCCGCGGCCGCCGCGGCGGCCGCCGCGCCACGCACGGGTGGCTTGTGCAGCGTCGAGGCAAGCGTCGAGGCAAGCACCCTCATGTCATGAGCAGCAGCTAGCTGTACGGAGGTGAGCAGCGCGCGCAGCTTGGCGGTCTCGCCCTGGATGGCCTCGCGCTCGTGGCGCAGGGCGGCCATGTGCTTGACGTGGCGCTCTCGCGACACAACCTCTGCCATGCGCATGTCTTTGGCGTCCATCTCATCCACGGCGAGCTCCTCCTGCTCGCTCCGGCGTGGTAGCAGCGCTGCAAGCGGCTGCGACTCGCCGATGCGCTGACGGTTCTGGACAGTGTGCCACTCGGTGGCCAGACCTTCACGCGTCGCCTCATTGCGTTTGCGGATCGCGGCCCGCGCACCTCCGAAGCTACTGGGCTTTGGCAGACCCATTGCCCTCCCTGCCTGAAGGCCTCTCAGTTTCCTCCACAGCGCGCAGGGTGTGGGCTGGCGCAATGGCCGGGCTAGACCACGGCCGACTTGTCCTATGAAGAGGGAACCATGAACGCAGCGCCCAAAAGACGTTTCAGAGTTCCTTCCGGCACAGAAACTAAGGGGAAGGGGACACGCAATTTCCGGTCAATTCTGTGTGTGAATGAATTCGGGCCATGACCACTGACCTCGCCACCCTCGCGATCGACCTCTCCGAAGCTCCGCTCGACTTGGTTCAGCGATCGGCCCCCGCGCTCTTGCGCCACCCGGCGGCGCAATCAGCTGCAACGTCTACGCTGCTCGGGCGGCTGCCGCTCGAGGATGCCCATGGCGCCCGGCGCATTGCGCAGTTGCTGAGCGCCCACGGCTCACGAACGGCAGCTCGAACGGCAGACGTGTTGCAAATGCTCCTCTTGGTCCCGTCCGCCACCGCTCGCGAGCTCCTTGGGCTAGTGCCGCAACTGCTCGGCGACACTGACGAGGAGATGTGCCAGTTGGTAGTGGTCGTGAAGGAGCTGATCGCTGCCGACCGTACGCTCATGCTGCCCGCGATCGGCGCGCTTGGCGAGGTGGCACTTCCCGAGGCTCACAAGCCGGAGCTCGCCCAGCTCGCGCTCGGCGCACTGCCTCTCGCCGACGAGTCGGATTTGCCTACGCTCGTCCGATGCGTCCTTGGCGCGCTCCCTCCAGCGCAGGCAGGGCGCACGCTGCGCCAGCTGCGTTCGCAGCTCGGCGCCGTTTCGAGCGGCACGCTTGCCCTGTTGCTGCAGGTGGTGGCCAACACACTGCGAGTCAACGGCGGCACCGCACGCGCGCTACTCACGCAGACTGGCGCGGCCAGCCATCTCACCCGGTGGGAGGCCATGCTGCTGCTGCTGCTGCTACCTATGCCTCGGCACGCCGCCGCCGCGACGCAGGCGCTCTCGCGAGCACTGTGCCGCGGCGCCCTGACGGCGGCTGAGCTCGTGGCCTGTGCCACCGATTCAGCGCTGCCCGCTATTGTGCTGCCCCGACTTCCTCCACTATGTGCCGCTCTCCTTGCCGATCCCGCCGTCGACGCCGCCCGACACGGCGCGTGCCTCGCCGTCGGCCTCGTCGGCCACGTGGCGCCGCGTTCAGAGCTGACAGGTGGAGGCTACGTCGGTGACTACGTGCACAGTGGCGCCGGTCTGGGCACCTCCTCCGCCGCCTCCGACGCGCTTCCAGGCAGGCCGTCGGCCAGCCCTATGGTGGCTTCGCGGTCGCACGCCTCTCTGGTGGAGAGAAGCAGCCAGCTAGCGCTCTCTGAACTGCTCAGCGCGCTCTTTGGGGCGCCGGCATCCGCGGCGGCAGCGGCCGCCGCGTTTTCCGAGCTGGCCGATGGCCACGCGCAAGCATTGGCAGCGTCGAGCACGATCTTGTCCGAGGCCCTCCAGCACGCGCCGCGGCTCGAGGCTCCATTGCTCCCTCCTCTGTGCGCGTGCCTCGCCGCGGTGGCAGCCGTGCAGCCCGCCTTTCGGCAGCCATTGTTACTCTTCATTCAGAAGCATGCGCTCGGTGGTGGCAGCGGTGCGCTCGTTGCGCGCCAAGGCAGCCAACGGCTTTCAAGGCTGCCGGAGGCCGACGCCGACGCCGACGCGCCTCTCGTGGCCGCTCTACAGATGGCGTATGCGCTTCTGCGTCGGCGTGCATCGCTCACGACGAGCGAGGGATCGACGGTTGTACGATGGCTGGCACAGGCTGCGCCGATGGCCACTGGTGCGGGCGCCGTGGTAGCGTGGCGGCTGCTGGGGCGCTGCGTTGGGCTCCTCACAGCAGAGGAGCGAGTCACGTTGGCGCACGTCACGCTACCTCGGCTGCTGCTCGATCAGGGCGTGCTACTCCCTCTCGCTCCGCCACCGGAGCCGGCGGAGCCAACGGAGCGTCGCGGGGCTCCGCGTGGCCTATCTGCTCCCCTCTGGGACCATGACCGCGCGCAGAGCCGGCAGCGGACCGCGCCGCTGCTTGCCGGTGCGGCCAACGCGGATGAGGCGATCGCGCTCGGCCGCCTTTGGTGGGAGCTTCCAAGCAGCGGCGCTACAAGCGCCTCGTTGGACGGCTGGCGATACTTCGGCACATGGCGCGAGGTGCTCTACGCCCAGATGCTTTGCGCCCTTCGGTGCGCCGAGCTGCCGGGGCGAGCGGTCGCGGCGGACGGTGCAGGCCTCAGCTACATATGGAGGCTAGCGATCCCTGCCTCGCTCGCGCCGCTCGCTGCCTCCCTTAGCTCTTCGGTCAGTGGCGCCGCACGCAGCGAGGCATGCGAGGGCCCTCTAGGCAACACCGACGCTGATGGTGGTATGGCCGAGGATCAGAATACTGCAGCTGCCGATGCGCCAAGCGACCTCGTCGAGAGGGTCAGAGCTGCCGTCGAGGCTTCGGGTCGCTCTGCAGAGGCAGAAGCTCCCGTACATCCGCCAAGCGAACCCTTCAAGAGTCTTGAGCTCGGCCGCCACGTGCTTGCCCTCCTCGGCGTCGTTGACCTCGGGTTGCGGTGGGAGGGGAGACGGCCACGTGTGGGAAAGGGAGCGATGGGCTCCGGTGAGTTGCTCGTGCGCCGAGTGGCTGAGCGCTGCCATCTGGTCCTCCTCGTCGCCCAGTGCGTTCGAGCTGCGAACTCGCCCTCGACGCGACGCGACGCAGCGGCGCTACACTTCGAGCTCAGCCGAGCCCTTGCACGGCCCTTGCCCGCGCGGATATGCGTGGAGGTGCTTGCGACTCTCGTGGACAGTGGCGCCAACGCCACCCAAGAGTGTACGGCGGAGGCGGACAAGGCAGAGACGTTGGCTGTGCCACGGGCAGCGCTCAGGCTGCACGTGCTTCGCGAGCTGTGGAAGCGCTTCTGCAACTCTTCCGAGGCAAGTGCATCCACGAAGGCCGCATCGGCCACTATGCCGAGCGCAGCGGCTTCTCTTGCACTAGACCGGACGATGGAGGATCGAGCCGACGTGGGCAGCAGAACCATTCGCGACGCGGCGAGCAGGTGGGGTGCTGGAAGCAGCGGTGGTGGCGGCGGCAGCAGCAGCAGCGACTTTTATGACCCAAGCAGCACTTCTGACGCTGCTGCACACGTCTCAGATGTCGATGGCGATGAGAGCAGCGACGAGGATACACTTCTGAGCTCAAGCTCAGTGTGGCGGCGTGAGATGCTTCACACTTTGGTGGACACGACTGCGCTCCTCAGCGTCGCCACCGATCTGGGGCGCCGGCAATCGGCCCAATCTCCGGACCAATCTCCCGAGCCAGCGTGGCGGGCTGACATGGAGGCCACGGCCGTCGCCTATCATGCGTTTGCAACTTGCTGCCGAATCGACGGTCGCCTCGCGAGTGCGACAGATGGTGCGTTTGCACACACGGCTTCGGCATGGCTGGCTGTCCTGCGCAAGCAGCTCACCCTTCTGCCCGAGCCCCATCTGGCATGTGCACTGCTTGATGCTGTGGGGACTCTCGAGGGTCTCCTCTCACGCGAGGGTCCGCGCACAGGCTGCGCTGACGTGAGCATGGGCGCTGCGAAGGGCGCTATGCTGGGCGCTGCGGAAGGCGTGCATTCGGAAGGCGACGTGGATGAAGCCGCCGAAGCTGCGGTGCCATCTGCCCCAGGCAGTACCGCGTCTCCTCCAGCGGCCGTAACGGTCGCACGGCGCATGGCGGTGCGAGCACTGACGATCGTGTACCCTTCGCACGTCCCATCGCTGGCTACGTATCTGCCATCTCAGCGAGGCTACCGGGGTCGTGGAGGCGGGATCAGTCGGCAGCATAGCGCCTTGTGTGCGCTCGTGCGTGCAGCGTTACGGTCTCTTCCGAGCGACCTCGCCTTGAGTGGCGTGCGGGCACTGGCAGTTGCATGCGATGAGCTGAGCGCCGCGCTCAAGCTAGCGACTCCGCGCGCGCATCGAGCCATCTCGCTGCTGACCCCCGCCGCGAGGCCAGCACTGCTCCTCGAACTGCTCGCCCACATTTCAACGTCACTGCAGCGCTTCGTGCCGCTCAGCTCCGCCGGCGCCCTCCGCAGACTGCTAGGCTACGCACCGCGTGCTACCGCCCTCGCTGCGCGTGCGTTGCAATCGCTACGCATGTTGGCACGGGCGGCGCTGGAGACGGGCGGCTTCAGCGGCTTCGCTACTGCCCTTTCAGCTGCGTGTGTCGTGCTCTGTAACGCCCTCCGTGCTGCTCTGGCTGCGGCTGTCGAGTGCCGCTGCCGTCCGGGCTGCTCTGTGACCGCAAGTGCGATGGCTACAACACGCGACGTGAGCCGAAAGATGGTCGCCGCCATGCGGGATCTCATCGGAGATCTGAAGCTCGCAGATTCAACGAGATCCGGTGAAGGCGGGGTGCCTATGGGCAAAGCGCTTCTCACGGCGTCAGGGGGCTACGTGGCTCGCCGAGCAAGTGGTCGGGCCGCCTCGGCGCAGCGCATGCCGACGCGCAAAAGCCGGCAGGATGACGAGGATGACGAGGACGACGAACATGAAGAGGATGATGAGGATGACGACGATGGCGGCGACGGCGGCGACGGCGGTGACGTTGCGACGAGAGCCCCAAAGCGCCGCTGCACGAGCGGCCGAGTCGGTGGCAGCGCGCCCGAGCGAGCATGCGCAAAGCCGACGGCGTGCCGGCAGCGCGGCGGCACACCATTCAGCTCAACAGCATCCGGGCCCAGCCTGACGTTGCCGCGCCTGCAGCTCAAGCTTGAGCAGCTCGAGGTGCTGCTCGCCGAGCTCGCGACGACGCATCACGTGCCAGACGCGTCTGATGAAGCCATGGCCAAGGTCCAAGCGTGGGCAGCGGCGGAGGGCATCAAAGCGGAGGTGGAGCTCACGAAGCTTGGGCGTGGCAAGGGAGCTCTTCAGCCCATGCGCCTGCCCACTGCGGTCACGAGCGGAGGAGCGGCGGCGAGCAGCGCACCTCCCATTGAGGGTGGCGCGCTGCGGACAGCTCCTCGCACACCTCGTAGAGTGCGCCCAATCCAAGTGCCATCGGCGGCTTCCGTCACGACGGTGGCATCCGTAGATCACGTTGTCCAGTCTGGCGTGGATTCGTCTGATGAGGAGGACGTTACTTCGGCGGCTGCGATGGACAATGCTTCCGGTGATGGCGGTTTTGCGCCCGAGCCCGAGGGCGAGGGTGCTCTGGATGGCACGATCGAGGTGAGCGATGACGGCGGCTCGGAAGATGAGCTCGAAGGCAGCGGGGCAGGGGAGGGCGAGGAGGACGAGGGGGAGGAGGACGAGGACGAAGACGAGGGCGAGGAAGATGAGCGCGGAGGCTGGGCGGATGGCTACTCGTCAGCGTCAGATCCGGACGAGGGCTCGGACGCCGTGCACCTAGCCGGATGGCAGGCGCGATACGCAGCTGGCGAGAGTGCACATCCGAACACCGAATATGCGCCGACGGTGGCAGGCTTTGATGGAACAGATACCATAGTCATTGACTTTGCGGGAGAGCGAACTCACCGTGATTCATGACATGGATCGCTTTTTCGGCGCCGGGAGGTTTATGCTTCCCGGGGGGCCAAGGACCGCCCCGGCGGCCTCGACAAGCACATCGACAGTCACAGGGGAGGTGGTGGGCTCGTGAGTGTAGGTGTAGTAGGAGGCCCTAGTCGGAGCTCCTCCCACTCGCGGCCGCGCACCTACCCGCGGACCTTTATGCCGTTCTGAGGTGTCCATATACTGTGTAAGAGAAATAGACCAAAACATCATAAATTTGGGCGCGCCATGTACTGTGTATTGTGAGATCGTGCGTGCAAGTATTGCCCAAGTATCGTCCATACATACTGTTTCATTGGCCGATCGACATCGGTCGGTACGTCGTGTCCATCGTGCCTCGAGCCTCCCCGCGTCGCGTCGTGGTGTGCCACTCCGCGTTTCGGATGTGCGCATGCGATCGGGGTCGGAGGTCGTAGATGAGCCGCTTGGTGCCGTGCCCGGGCAAAGGCTCGATCGCTACCTCTCCAGCCGCCCTGTGCCACCACCCCTCTGGTGCTCACGTGCGGCGATCGCATACTCACGCTGCAACGTCTGGCGCACGGAGTGGCTGTGCTTGCCCGACGTGCGGCGCGAGCCGTCTCTGGCGGCAGCGTACTGGCCGGCGAAGAAGTCGTCGTCCTCTTCGTCCTCGCCCGCATCCCCGAAGCCGGCCGCTTCGCTCGGTGCTGGGGCCTTCTTGGCGCTGTGCTTTGCCTCAGCCGCCAACTGAGAGCGCGGCACTCGGCGCTTCTCGACCGAGTCCCAACCCTCCTCGGCAGGCGACGCGGGCAATGGCTCTGACTGGGCCGTGCGAGGGAGCGGCACCGCGGGTGACGCTGACTGTGCCATCGGCAGGCCACGGCGCGATGACTGCGGCGTCGACGGGTTTGAGCTGCTGCCCAAACTCGCGCGCCGACCCCGAGCTGCTGCGGTCATGCGTGCGAGCATGTCGTCTTCCTCCAACTCGTTGTCGTCGTCATCATCGTCGTGCTTCTCCTCCCGAGCATCGTCAGCGTCTGCTCCGCCACCGTCAACGTCACTGTACCCTGTCGTTGCCACGGTGCTCGAAGCGGCTTCAAGGCTGCTGGTGCTCGCAATCACAGTGGGTCGTTGCTCGCTTACTTCCACACTGGCCCCGAGGGCATCGTCACGCATGCGCGCCGTCTCGTCGACGTCGATTGACACAGCTCTTGATTGCCCAACGTCGCCCACGGAGACTTTGGTCAGCTTGGGCGACGGATCTGAGGCGTCATCAGACGGCATCTTCTTGTCTCGGCCTGGGGTAGGCAATAGAGGCGTCAGCGCCCAAGGAGGAACATCCGAGGCGAGTGAAGCCGCACGGAGCGTGGGTGTCGCGCCCGTCGTCCCATCAGGCGGCAGTCCTTCGCCCTGCTGGAGCACCTCGACGGCCAGTCTCCACGTCGAGCTCACGTCCATGACACGATCGGATTCGGTGTGAAAATCATGCATGAAAATCACAGTAAATTTTTCGACCCCCAAACCGGCGTACAAACGTGTGCGGTTACACTGAATCGGCCGGTTTGACTCACGGTTCCGCGCCGATCGGGAAATTGCAGCGGTATTAAGCGTCAAGCGATGTTGATTGATGCGGGCCCGGCGGACGAGGGCCAGTGACCCGTGTTGGCTCTCAGAGGATGCTGGTATAGCTGGGTGTCCCTGTCGAATCGGATGGAAGTGGTTGCACTAGTTTTTGGCCGACTTATACGTGGCGGCCGACGGTGCGTCGATGGCTATCTCTACGAAAAGGAAAACGGCCTTGCGAGGTCCTCACACAAGCCCCAGACCCAGTCATCCGTCAGTGCGGAGCGGCCTGGCGTCAACCTACCATTTGGCGATGCACTCCTTCTCGGAGACTATCTTGAACTTTTTGCCGTCGAATTTCGCCTCCGCGCCCGCGTACTTGTCGTACATGACCGACTCACCCTTTGCGATGCCCACGGGCCGAAGCGCGCCGTTGTAGTACTTGCCCTTGCCTACCGCGGCCACCTCGCCCATGCAGCTGTCCTCGTTCTCGGCGAGAGCGAGCGCAATGCCGGTCGTGGTCTCCGTCGCCGCCTCGGCCACGGCGACGAGGACGCGGTCGCCGATTGGCTCGAACGCCTCGAGCGTCACCTTCTGTTTGTCAAACTTCCCAAGCAAACTGTCAGCGTTGACAAAGATATGCTTCTCGCCATTATACTCAACCTTCTCACCCGTGAAGTCGCTGAGCAGCACCAGATCGCCTTCCGATACCGGGTTGACGATCGTCTCGCCCGTTTCCGGGTTGACACTTCCCGGGCCCGCAGCGATCACCATGCCCTCCTTGGGCTTCTCCGTCTCTGCCGTCGGCACAAAGAGTCCGCCTCCTGTCTTCTCTTCGATCTTGCGCAGCTTGATGAGCACCTGTGCGCACCGGGACCGATGCAGCGTGGGCAAAGAAGGCCATGGCGGCGCAAGGGGTTTCTAGCTTTGTACTGTGGCTGCATTTCTGCACCTGGTTCCCGAGAGGCTTGACCGGGCCGGGCAGGATGTAGTTGTTGAGTCGGTACTCCCCCATCGTGCACGCGGGTGTACGTGTGCCGTGCGTGCGGCCGGCCGGACCCAGCTGATAGGCCAGCGAGATGAGAGAGAGCGCGATCGCTACCATGATTACACGTCGCCGAGACTGTGTGTCGAATGAGCTCGCTCCCGGGAGGTACATTCACACGCGGTTTCTTTTGCAGGTTTCTATGTCCATTCACAATTTAAGAAAACATACATGTACTAACGTACAGTACAGATGATCCTTGCATAACGGTCATTGTACTGGTCGCCGGCGGACACTTTCATGCGTTTTCATGCGGACACTTTCATGCGACGACTTCTTTCGGTCGGCCCCCTCGCGCTGCACCGTGCGCTGCACCGACGCCTTCTGCTCCGATGGCGCAGTGCCGCTGTTGAATCCACCCCCACCGCGTCTGCGCTTTTACATCCACGGCAATGGAGCTTTCAATTACAGCCATGTGCTCTCTGCACTACACACTGAGATGGCGGGACGGCCGATGGATTTGGCTTTTCCCGTTGGCGAGGCGCAGTACCTGTCTGACATTCCAATCATGGGAGGGCTCGAACGACATCCGCTTCGCACACTGGATGTAAACGCGGCTGAGCTGCACGTCATTGGCGCGCTGCCCTTCGCTTCCTACGTGCTCGCGAATGTGACTGGCGATGTGCAGGCACATGAGCATCGCATGAGCATGCTTGCCATGGCGCTGAGCAAGCTGCGGCTCTTTAGCCGCCGCAAAAAGCCCTTTTTACTCCTCTACTGCGCATGCATGATCAAGGAGATGGGCGATCCGCTGATGCACACCCTTGGGCGTGGCAACCTGATCGTCGCATCGTGTGATCCACTCTTTGCACGCGATTTTCTCAAGTTTCCGCAAGCTTTCTCTCACGCCTACCGACGGGGCGTTACCGTTCCTTTCTACCCGCACTCGCTCGCATACGACGACGGCGGCGGCGGCCATGGTCGCGCGTTGCACAGCGCTCGCTCAGGCCTGATGTTCCACGGCGGGCTGGGGCGGTACGACCACGGGCTGCGCGACACCATGCTGGAGCTGCTCGAGCGAGTCCGCCTGGCTGGGAACGTTCGCGTAGATACGCAGACCGGCGAGATGACACGCGGGTCCAACCTGTCAGGATACAATCAGAACTCGTACGCACGTACGGCGCGGAGCTACCGGGCGGCATCGATGTGCATGGTGCCCGCGGGTGATGTGCCCTCCTCGCGGCGGCTATTCGACGTCATGTCTGCCGGCTGCGTGCCCGTTCTTGTGCGCTCGTATTACCGGATGAGCGTGGACTACCACAGCTTCACCACCTCGCTTCCGTTCCCGCTTTCTATCGACTGGCGAGCGGCGTCCCTCTGGCTGGGGCCGATCACGCGGGGCAAGATCCGTGGGCAATGCATGCGCGAGCAAGAGGGCTGGCTGCACCAGTGGCACTCGCAGAGCACGGCTGACCTCGAGACGACGCGCCGGAACGCGCGCGCCGTCTTCCGTGCGTACCTAGACGTAGACCGCAACCCCGAGGGAGTCGTGCTGGGGTTACTGCGCGAGATCGAGCACCGTTTAAAGAGCTGCGACCTCACGATGAGCCGGCCCGACAGCCCCTACGCCAACAACAACTCGGTCGACGACCCTACCTTGTGCCCGTACCATGATGGGGCCTCCATTTGCAATGAAATCAAATGCCCTGGGTTTTGGTCGAATTGGGGTTCTTCTCCAGGATAGGCGCGTCGCGCGGTCCCGTCCCGGGGCTCCACGGCTCGGCTCCGTGCGCCGCAGCCTGACCCAAGCGCAGAGAGGCGAGGTCCAAGAGCGAGACAGAGGTCCACGACGCGTCCGGTCCATAGCAACGCCCCCTCCCCCCCCCCCCGGCGACAGGGCCGGGGCAATTTTGTTTGAGAATACAGTTTAATATGAGAATCATCGAAACATCGTATAGATCCGTTGCGCGGAACGATAATAGGCGCGACGTGCGATACGACGTTCCGCTTTCGGATACCACGCGCCGCTCGCCGGACCCGCGCGGACGTACGGTTGAAGACTTGAAGTGATTCTAAAGTGAGTCTAGTGAGTGTGTGCATCGCGCTATCGCTCATAAGAGCGTCTGCTCGCGACCGCCAGACGCCGCAAAGTCTCGGTGTGTGGAGGTCGTGCACTTGATGGCGGTGGGAAGGTCCACCCCACATCGCTCGTGAACTGGCCGCTCGACAAGGTCGCGTCTCTTCTCGGCGGGTAGCCTCGCAAAGCACGCGCGGCAATAGTCAAGGTTGCGGTCGCTGTCGGAGTGGGCCATCTCATCGAGCAGCAAGCTGGTATTGCAGCCATCGCAGCTGAGGCTGCTCAAGTTGGCTGGGAGCTGGGGAAGTTGCTGGCCCTCCCAAGTTGCCTGGAGCTCGCACGCGATCACAGCCCGAAGCAGTTGGAAACCGATCACGCTCGGAACGAGGTAAAGCAGCGCCGGCTGGCCTTGCACACCGTTGAAAGTCCAGCCGTAGGCATTGGCGGCCAGAGTCACAAGGAGGCCCACTGCGTAGCCAACCACGGCAAAGGTGTAGTAGCCAAACCACGCGTTCGGAGCTGAGGCGAGGTCGACTCGACGGCCGTACGCGATCGCGAGAGCAGGCAGTACGATGTCGCCCAGACCAATCATGCCATAATCGCCTGGCGCGCCCGAGAGGCGCCAAAGCCAGCTTCCCACACCGAGGGCCTCCTCAGCCGCCAAGGGGGGCAACAGCGGTGGGGGCGGCGAGAAGACGCCATCGTACACTGAGGTGTAGGGGAACATGCGAGGGACGGCCATAAGCATGGGCATGTTCTCGCCCCTGGTGCGCACGCACTGGCCGTGCTCGCCAATGGAGCGAGTGGACGCGCCTGCGGTGGCCACCTCGAGCATAACCGACTTGTGGAAGACGAGCGGCGAGATGAAGACCATGCAAATATCATATAGGAACATGAGGCACAACAAGAAGGTGGCGAGCTTGAGCGAAGGCAGTCGGATGGTGCGCACGAACAGGATGCACACGGCCATCGAGAGCCCGTCCTGCACCAGCCACATCCAAGGCTCCTTGCGGTAGATAAACCAACTGATCGAGATGGCTAGTGCAGTGAGGCTGCTGACCAAGGGAAGCAACTGCAACGCTTCGCTGTCCTCGGCGGCGGGCGGCGCGGTTCGTGTGGCCTCTGCTGGTACTGCAGTCTCTGCACACGCCGACGCCGCGTCAGGGGCGGCACTCGTCACTGCCGCTCGTGACAGGCGGATAGAGGCCTCTTGCAGGTCGCTCGGACACAACGTGATGAGGAGGGGCAAGAGGCAGACTTCGGCCGTGGCGGCGGCGGTCACCAGGATGAAGGCAAGGTTGATGAGGAACAGGAGTACGAAGGCGAGCCCCACTTGGAGGAGGAAGTAGAGTGTGAGCAGGCTAGCGCTCGCCATCACCAAGAAGGCGACGGCTGTCGTCGTGTCGATGGTCGAGGCGGCGACAGAGGCGAGGTCAGCAGCAAGGTCGGGAGAGCGCTTATTGTCGCGTAAAGCAGCTCGCATTTCTTGGTCCTGCATCTTATGCTCGGATGCAGCAAGGTAGGAGGCGAGTGCAGCCGTGCCCGTGGCAATCGCCCATATGATCAGCGCCGAGCCATCCCAAGCGCCGTCCCAAGCGCCCCGCGGTACGTCAGTTTCGATGGTCACTTGGAGCGAGCAGCGCGACAGCAAGCCAGAAACGGAGAAGGTGGACGTGGAGCACATTCTTTCAAGCACCATCCCAAGCGCCAGGGAGATCGAAAGCACTGGCACCGAGAATGTAGCGGCAGGGGCAGCGACAGGTGGCATGTGCGGCTCGAGCACACAGCAGACCTCGCGCATCGGCGAGGATGAGTTGGGAAAGGAGGAGAAGGCGCAGAGATTGGTCGAGCACCGTTTGCCGCTGTACGTGTCGGGCGGCGGGCACTGGCCAACGAGCCCGCTAAGCACGTCAGGCATCTCGACTCCGCGAGTGTCGACCATGCCTCGGCCCGCGTCGCAGTACACCGAGCACGGGTCCGCCAGCAGCAGTGATGATGACGTGTCATTTGGTAATGGCGCATACAAGGTGGTGAGCGTGTCGGCAACGATGAGCACGGACGCGCCGACGGCCAGAGCCGTTCTTATCTTGGCCTCGAGCGAGCACTCGCCGCTTCGCGCGAAGAGGGCAAAC
>Ga0164295_10002929_pt1 | contig 13897 bp, 8 predicted proteins | sample GEODES006metaG_FD_111798 | JGI IMG/M metagenome (GOLD analysis project Ga0164295, IMG submission 111798) | Oligotrophic lake water microbial communities from Sparkling Lake, Wisconsin, USA - GEODES006 metaG | ecosystem: Environmental > Aquatic > Freshwater > Lake | place: USA: Sparkling Lake...
GCGGGAACGGTGGCGGCCGACGCCGCCAGATCGGCGGCCTGGGCAAACAACTGGATGGCGATGGGGAAACTGTTCATGCCGCTCTCATTTCAGGGTTCAGGGGAAGAACTGTCGCCGAGCACCTTGGCAATGCTCGACACCGTGACGGCAATCTTCACATTGCCCGCCTCATCGACCCGCAGCGCCACGCGATCAGCCTCGCGATCGACATTTGCCACAGTGCCATAGATGCCGGACGTCGTGATGACGCGGTCGTTTTTCTTGAGTCCGGAGAGCAGGTCCTGGTGCCGCCTCGCGCGTTCGCGCTCCGGCCTATAGAGCAATAACCAGGCCACGAGCACGATCATCGCCATCGGTAGATAGGTGATGAGCATTTCCAGCGGGCCGGGAGGGAGTTGCGCATCAGCGGCCGCAACCAGATGGACCGCGAACAGGGCTGAGGGCTCGGGCTGCATGGAAACTCCGACAAAGGGTGGAATGACCCTGGATCGGGCCATTCGGCAGACCCGCAAATGTAGTGCGACGCGTGTCTGACGGACAAGCCCGACACGCCATTCGCTGGCCACGGCGACGGGCCGGCGTAGAACCCGCCACCCGGGAGGCGCGTCTCACTGACAGATCGAACCGGCGGAATCCACGGCCGGTTCGAGTCGCGACACGAGTTCGCGGCAGACCGCCTCGAAGCGGCCGGCGATCACACCTTCGCGGAGGCGGGCCACGAGCCGCTGGTAGAACGTGAGGTTGTGGATCGAGGCCAGGATCGGCCCCAGCATCTCCCCAGCCAGGAACAAGTGCCGGAGATAACTGCGGCTGTGCCGGCAGGCGAGGCAGGGACAGCCCGCCTCGAGTGGGCGGGGGTCGGTGGCGTGCTTCGCGTTCCGCAGGCGGAGCTGCCCGTCGAAGGTATACACCAGCGAGTTGCGGCCGCAGCGGGTGGGCAGAACACAGTCGAACATGTCGATGCCGGCGGACACGGCGGCGATGATGTCGCGCGGCTGGCCAACCCCCATGAGATACCGCGGCCGGTCGGCTGGCAGGTGCGGAGTGGTAGCCCGGAGCGTGGCATCCATCGCCTCCGGCCCCTCCCCGACCGACAGCCCGCCCACCGCGTAGCCATCGAAGCCGAGCCCGCGGAGCCTCACCGCACTCTCCTCCCGCAGGTCGGGTTCAAGACCACCCTGCACGATGCCGAAGATCGCCTGATCCGCGCGGCGATGCGACGCCAGGCAGCGCTCCGCCCACCGCAGCGAACGCTGCATGGCGTCGGCCACGACCTCGCGGGTGGCGGGCAGGGCCACCACGTGATCCAGTTGCATCGCCACATCGGCCCCGATGCCTTCCTGGATCCGCATCGACACCTCCGGCGAAAACTCCACCGGACTGCCGTCGATATGCGAACGGAAACTCGCGGCCGCCTCGGTGACGCGGACCTGCTGCGCGAGCGAGAACACCTGGAAGCCGCCACTGTCGGTGAGCGTGGGGCCCGACCAGCCCATGAAGGCTGCCACACCGCCGGCCTGTTCGACAACTGACTCGCCCGGACGCAAATGGAGGTGGTAGGCATTGGCGAGCACCATGCCGGCGCCCGTTTCAGCGACCCGGCCGATATCGACGCCCTTCACGCTGGCCAGCGTCGCCACGGGCATGAACAGCGGCGTCGGCACGCTGCCATGCGGCGTCGTGAGCACACCGGCCCGCGCCCCGCCGGGGCTGACTGCATCAAGTTGGAACGAAAATCCTGGCCGCATCCCCTGAGACTAACGCAGCCTGTCCGAGGCAACCACAGCGGACCATTGGCAACGGTTCGGGGCTGCCCATGCCCCGTCGCCGGACGTTCGCTTCGGGCATCCTGCCCTTCGCTCACTCGATGGCGGCCGCGCTCTCGGCATCCTGCCTTCGCTTGCCGCCAACGCCGGCTCTCGGGACATGGGCAGCCCCTTACGGATTCTGCGATCAAGCGAAGCCAAGGCAGAACTGTCCTGGACGAGGGCGGGCTTCCCGGACACCGAAGCGAGCGTTAGGCGCCTCGGCGCGTCTCGATCACCATAGTCCCTTACGACATAGCCGAGCCGCCGTGCGAGCGGAGCGTGTTCGGGGAGCCCGCCCGGCGCGTCGCAATCCGCTGCGGCGTCACGCGGTCTCAAAAGATACCCAGGGCTTCGAGGCTGTACCGGACGACAAGGCCGGCCACCACCACGCTCACCATGCTCATCAGCTTGACGAGAATGTTGAGACTCGGGCCGCTCGTGTCCTTAAAGGGATCGCCCACGGTGTCTCCCACCACGGCCGCCTTGTACGCCTCGCTCCCCTTGCCGCCGTGGACTCCCGATTCGATGTGCTTCTTGGCATTGTCCCAGGCACCGCCCGCGTTGGCCATGAACACCGCCATGCAGAAGCCGGTGGTCAGTCCGCCCACGAGCAGCCCCATCACGCCACCTACGCCGAGGAGCAGTCCCGTGACGACAGGAACGGCTAGCGCCAGCACCGACGGCAGGATCATCTCCCGCTGCGCCGCCTTCGTGCTGATGGCCACCGGTGCGGCATAATCAGGCGTCTCGGTGCCCTCCATGATGCCCGGCTTTTCACGGAACTGCCGACGCACCTCTTCCACCATGCCCTTGGCGGCTCGGCCCACGGCCTTCATCGTCAAGGCACAAAATACGAACGTGCTCATGGCACCGACGAACAGGCCGACCAGCACCTTCGGGTTCATCAGCGTCACATCGTAAAACCGCATGAAGTCAGCCATGAAGGCCCGCTTCACGCTCACGATCCGGTTCGACTTCTCAAGCTCGTCCATGAACGCCGGGGGGGCATTCTCGACCGGCGTCAGGCCAGGCAGTTTGCCAAAGTCGGGAATGGCGCGGTTGTCGAGCACCATCCAGGTGGTATTGGTTTCGGGCTTGTCACCGATCTTGAGCGCGAGGCCGCCGGCCAGTTTCACCCAGTCGCCCGGTTTGAGGTCGACGTTCTTGCCCGCGACAGTCACGCTCTGCACGTCTGACCGCTTGTCGTAGGCAACGGCGGAGTGACCCCAGCGATCAAAGCCGATTCGGATCTCCTCCACATAGGCGGCCAGCAGTGCCAGCGCCGTGAGGGCCGCCGACCCGATTGCAAAACCCTTGCCGGTGGCGGCGGTCGTGTTGCCCAAGGCATCGAGGGCGTCGGTCCGCTCGCGGACGATCGCAGGCAGGCCGGCCATCTGGGCATTGCCGCCCGCGTTGTCAGCGATCGGCCCATAGGCGTCGGTTGCCAGCGTGATGCCAAGCGTGGAGAGCATGCCGACGGCGGCGATGCCGACGCCGTAGAGGCCGAGGGCAAAGGCACTGGGATCCTTGAAGCTGAAGCCGTTGGCAAACCCAAAGGCCAGCAGCGTGGCGACGCCGGTAATCAGCACCGGCGCCCAGGTACTGAGCATCCCCTCGGCCATGCCGCCGATGATGATCGTGGCGGGCCCCGTCAGCGCCTGATCGGTCAGTTCCTTGGTCGGAGTGTATTCATTGCTGGTCGAGTATTCCGTCCACTTGCCGATCAGCCAGCCGGCCACCAGGCCCACGATCACCGCCACGGCGATGCCCAGGTGGCGGAAGCCGCCCATGAGGAGAAAGGTGACCACGAACGATGCGACAACGATGGCCGCTGTGGAGAAATTGATGCCCTTGGCGAGGGCCGCGAGCAGCGACTTCTGCGAAGAATCGTCCTGAGTGCGAACCTGAAAGATTCCCCAGATGGAGAGCAGCGTGCCCACCGCGGCGATCGCCATCGGGAGGAAGATTGCCGCCATTTGCATCGCGTAGTTGCCCGGAAAAGCCGCTACGCCAAGGGCAGCTGTGGCAAGAATACTGCCGCAGTAGCTCTCGTAGAGGTCGGCCCCCATGCCGGCGACGTCGCCCACATTGTCACCCACGTTGTCAGCAATCGTGGCCGGATTCCGCGCGTCGTCCTCCGGAATGCCCTGCTCCACCTTGCCGACAAGATCCGCCCCCACGTCGGCCGCCTTCGTGAAGATGCCGCCACCCACGCGGGCGAAGAGGGCCTGCGTGCTGGCGCCCATGCCGAAGCAGAGCATCGTGACGGTGATTTCCTCCAGCGACAGCGGCTTGCCAAACAGCGGCACCAGCCAATACAGGATGAAGAACCAGAGCAGGATGTCGAGCAGCCCCAGCCCCACGACGGTCAGCCCCATCACGGCACCGGAACGAAACGCCACCTGAAGGCCATCGTTGAGCGACCGTTCGGCACCGGCGGCCGTCCGGTTACTGGCGAGCGTGGCCGTCTTCATGCCGAACCAGCCGGCGAGTCCGGAGAAGAACCCACCGGAGAGAAAGGCCAGCGGCACCCAGCCACTCTGCACACCCAGGCCAAACGACATCCAGATCAGCAGCAGGCAGACCGCACCGAAGACCCAGTACAGCACCCCTCGCTGCTGCTTGAGATAGGCATCGGCCCCCGTCTGCACGTAGCCGGCGATCCTGACCATGTCGGGCGTGCCGACCGGCTGAGCTTCCATCCATTTGAAAAACTGCCAGGCCTGGTGGAGCGCCAGCGAGGAGCCCGCCACGCCCACCAGCCACCAGAAGCCGAACACCAGGTTCGTCCAGCCGGTCGGACCGGCCTCCGGGCTCGTCGAGCTTGCGGCACAGCCGGCAAGCGGAAGCAGAAGTGCCGCGAGGACAACGAGGGACGCGGATGGATATTTCACGGTGTGACGCTTCTCAATGGTGAGGACATGAGCGAAAACCCCGCCGGGATCCGAGGACTGTAATCGTGGGGGATTCACCGGTCAAACGCCGGTCACGCCACGGCCTCTCTGCCGATCGAATGGTATTCGAATCCGCGAGACCGCATCTCTGCCGGCACGTAGAGGTTGCGGCCGTCAAAGATCGTCGGCGACCGCATCCGGCGGACCATGTCGACGAAGTCAGGGTGCCGAAAATCGCCCCATTCGGTGACGATCGCGAGGCAGTCAGCCCCATCGAGCGCCTCCATGGGCCCTGCGGCATAGGTAAGGCGGTCGCCGTACGTCGTCCTCACATTTTCCATCGCCTCCGGATCGTAGACGGTGACCTGGGCACCAGCGGCGAGCAACTGCTCGAGCAGGTCAAGTGCCGGGGCGTCGCGGATGTCATCGGTCCGCGGCTTGAAGGCCAGCCCCCACACGGCGATCCGCCGGCCGGCGAGTTGGCCACCGAAGCGGGCAACGATCTTTTCGCCGAGCACCAGCTTCTGAGCGAGATTCGTCTCGTGTACGGCCGCGAGGATTCGGGGGACCACACCATGGTCGCGGGCCATCGCGGTGAGCGCCTGCACGTCCTTCGGAAAGCAGCTGCCGCCGTAGCCAACACCGGGAAAGAGAAACGCGAAGCCGATCCGCTTGTCGTGCCCGATCCCGCGACGGACGTCGTCGATGTTGGCCTCCATCCGCTCACAGAGGTTGGCCACTTCGTTGATGAAACTGATCTTCGTGGCCAGCAGCGAGTTGGCGACGTATTTCGTCATCTCCGAACTCTCCGGCGACATGACGAGAAACGGGTGCTCGGTCCGCAAGAACGGCAGATAGAGGCTCCGCAGGGTCTCCGCCACGTCGGCCGAACGGACGCCCACGACCACCCGGTCGGGCTGTTGGAAGTCGTGGATCGCGGCGCCTTCCTTTAAAAATTCTGGATTGCTCGCCACCCGGCACTCCCTGCCGGTGCGTTCCTTGAGCCTCGCCTCGATGCCGGCACAGGTGCCCACGGGCACCGTGCTCTTCGTCACCACGACCGCCTCCGAATCGAGGTGCGGCGCGATCGAGTCGACAACTTTCCAGAGACTGGAGAGATCGGCGGAACCGTCGGCGGAAGGCGGCGTGCCCACCGCCAGAAAGATGACGTGCGCCGACGAGATTGCCGGCGCGGTCTCGGTGGTGAACACCAATCGCCGCGCCTTCGCGTTGCGGACGACCAGTTCCTCGAGCCCAGGTTCGTAGATCGGGATCTCGCCCCGGTTGAGCCGCGCGATCTTCTCGGCATCGATATCGAGGCAGGTGACCGTGTTGCCGCTGTTGGCGAAACAGGTGCCGGTCACGAGCCCCACATACCCCGTACCGACGACTGCGATCCGCATGGGACGGCCCCCTTTTGAACAGAACGTGATCAGACTCGAACTAGGCGACCGGCGGTTCGCCAGCGACAGGCTCGACGGTCTCTTCGGCCTCACCGGGGGGAACCGGTACAACGGCGGCGAGCGAGTCGCTCTCGTCCAACCGCATGATCCGCACGCCCTGAGTGTTTCGGCCGATCGACTTGATCTCACGGACATTCACCCGTTGGATCTTGCCCCGCGCCGTCATCATCAGCACCTGGTCCTCATCCTTGACAGACACGATCGCCACGACCTGACCATTCCGAGCCGTCGTCTTGATATCGCGGATGCCCTTGCCACCCCGGTGCTGCGTGCGATACCGCATCCCGCTCGAATCGCCGTCCCCCTCTGCCTCGTCCGCAGCGGCTTCGGCCGGTTCCATGTCATTGGCCGCCCCCTCCTCGCCAGGCGCCGGCCCGGCGATTGGCGTGCCGGCCCCGAAGGGCGTCCGCTTCCCATAGCCCTGCTCACAGACGGTGAGCAGCGTGGCATCGGGATCGGCCACCACCATCCCCACGAGTCGATCTCCGGCCCCGAGTTTGATGCCACGGACACCGCTCGTGTCGCGGCCCATCGGTCGGGCATCCGACTCCGGAAAGCGAATCGCCATGCCCTTGGCCGTGGCGAGCACCAGTTCGTCACCGGGCTTTGTGATCACGGCATCGACAAGTTCGTCACCTTCACGGAGTTTGACGGCGATCAGTCCTTTGGTGCGGCGGCGGCGATATTCCTCGAGGGGCGTTTTCTTCACCACACCGCTGCGAGTGGCGAGCATGAGGTATTGGTTCGGGTCTTCGAAGCCCGAGACAGCCCTGCAGTCAGCCACCTTCTCGCCGGCCTCGAACTCGAGCAGATTGACCAAGGCCCGTCCTTTGGCATCCCGGGCCAGTTCGGGCAGTTCAAAGACCCGCATCGAGAAGACCTTGCCGAGTGTCGTAAAGACCAGCAGCCAGTCGTGCGTGCTGGCCACGAAGAGGTGCTCGATCGGATCCTCCTCGTCGCTCCGCGCTCCGGTGAGCCCCTTGCCGCCGCGTCGCTGCGCCCGGTAGACGTCGGCTGGCGTCCGCTTCACGTACCCAGCCCGGCTGATGGTCACCACCATCGTGGCCTCGGTGATCAACTCGGCCATGTCGCGGATGTCACCTGCTTCGCCGCTGATCTCCGTCCGGCGGTCGTCGGCATGCTTGTGTTCGAGTTCCAGCAGGTCGGCGCGAATCAACGCCTTGATGTTGGCCTCGCTGGAGAGAATCCGGCGGAACTCACCGATCTTGCCGAGCAGTTCGCGATGCTCGCCACCGAGTTTTTCCTGTTCCAGATTCACAAGTTGTCCGAGCGTGAGCCGGAGGATGGCATCGGCCTGCACGGGCGAGAGACCGTAGGTCTCCGAGGTGCCCCGCTCCTCCTGCATGACGGCAAACCCCTCGGCGCCGAGCGCCCGCTCCAAGAGCGCCGCCGGCGTCTGGATCTGGACCAGCCGCTCCTTCGCCTCAGCCTGCGACTTCGAACTGCGGATGATCCGGATCACCTCGTCGATGTTCGCCAGTGCGACGAGTAATCCTTCGACCGTGTGCTTCCGGCTCCGGGCCCGGGCGAGGAGGTGCTGCGTGCGACGGCGAAGCACCGCAGTGCGATGGCGGAGGAATTCCTCCAGCATCTGCTTGAACGCCAGGATGCGTGGCTTTCCGTCGACCAGCGCCAGAAAAATCAGTGAAAAAGAGGTCTGTAGTGGTGAGAACTGGTAGAGCTGATTCAAGACGACATCGGGATCGGCATCCCGCTTCAGCTCCAGAATCAGCCGCACCGGCTCCGTCAGATCGCTCTCGTTGCGGATCGCGGAGATGCCCTTGATGCGGTCCTCGTTGACCAGTTCCGCAATCTTCTCCTCGATGGCGTCGCGGGTCTGCTGGTAGGGGATCTCGGTGACGACGATGCGGTTGCGGTTCTTGCCAAACTCCTCGACATGGGCCCGGGCGCGGAGCGTGATCGTGCTGCGACCGGTGAGATAACCGCGGACAAGCGACTCGCGGCCCATCACGATGCCGCCGGTGGGGAAGTCGGGGCCGGGAACAATCTGGAGCAATTCGGCCATCGAGGTGCCCGGGGCATCGATCAACTGCACCAGTGCCCGACAGACCTCGCCGAGGTTGTGCGGCGGGATGCTCGTCGCCATGCCCACGGCGATACCGCCGGCACCGTTGACCACGAGGTTCGGGAAGCGGCTCGGCAGCACCACCGGTTCGGTGTTCCGCTCGTCGTAGGTCGGCACAAAGTCGACCGTGTCGAGTTCGAGGTCGTCGAGCATCATCGCCGCGATCGGCGAGAGTCTGGCCTCGGTGTATCGCATTGCGGCGGCGGGCAGGCCGGCGATCGAACCGAAGTTGCCCTGCTTGTCGACGAGCACATGCCGCATGTTCCATTCCTGGGCCATGCGGACGAGCGTCGGGTAGATCACGCTCTCACCGTGCGGATGGTAGTTGCCGCTGGTGTCGCCGGAGATCTTGGCACACTTCACGCGGGACGCGCCCGGCGAGAGATTGAGGTCGTTCATGGCGACCAGGATCCGGCGCTGGGAGGGCTTGAGCCCGTCGCGGACGTCGGGCAGGGCCCGTGACACGATCACGCTCATCGCGTAGGTCAGGTAGCTGTCCTTGAGTTCCTGCTCGATCGGTTGCTCGATCAGCCGACCCCCGGAATTGTCGCGAAGCACGCCGGCCTCGTCCCGCTGATCACCGGCATGCCCGGTGCCCGCACCCTCGTGTGGCGGCAAGCCGCCCGGGGAACCGCCACCCTCGCTGCCAGGGGAATCCGTGCGGTCTGCGTCGTCTGCGTCGTCTGCCAAGGGGGTTTCTCCCAGCTGACCCCCGGGGTTTTCACCGGGGGGAACGCTTGAACATACCCGTCCGGCGGTGGCGGTCAACCGGCCTGAAACGGAGCGAAAAGCCCAGGCTGGATGGCTTGACCCACGCGTCTCCCCCCCCTACTCTCCCGCCCCGTTTTCCCCGCTCTCCTTTCCGAGACCCTCCACACGTGCCACCGCCTCGTTTTCACGGCTGGATTGTTGCTGCCGCCGCGACGGCCGTACTGCTCGTCCGGTTGGGCGGGCCGGCCCTCTGGGATGATGACGAGCCCAAGAATGCCGCCTGCTCGCTGGCGATGCTCGATGCGAATGATTGGGTTGTGCCAACGTTCAACGGCCGTCTCCGCATCGAAAAGCCGCCACTGGTCAACTGGATTCAGATCGGCGGCTTCACGCTCTGCGGCCGTAACGAGACGGGCGCCAGAATCGGCTCCGCCCTGCTCACGATCGGCACCTGCCTTCTCACCTGGCAGATAGGCTGCCTGCTTCTAGGGCCGACCGCCGGCCTGCTTGGCGGCCTGGCACTGGCCACCTGCATCTGGACGGCCGTGGGCGGCCGCGCGGCCACACCCGATGCGCCACTGCTCTTTTTCACCACGCTCGCCCTCTGGCTCTTCGTGCGTGGCATCGGCTACCGGAATGGCACCAGCGGCGGCTCAACCAGCGACCCCTGCTCGCTTTCAGCCTCGTCGGCGATCGGCATCGGGGCGGCCTGCGGCGCCGCCATACTCGCCAAAGGTCCTGTCGGCGTCGGCCTCCCGTTGCTGGCATTCCTGCTGTTTGCAGCCTCCCAAAAACAGACGTCTGCCACCGTCGGCTGGCTGGCGGCACTCGCCCGCGTGCGGCCGGCTACGATCCTTCTGGCAGCCGCGACGGTGGCGGTCCCCTGGTATGCCTGGGTTGGCCTCCGCACCGACGGCGAATGGCTCCGCGGCTTCCTCTTGGTGCATAACCTCGGCCGCTTTACGGCACCGATGGAGGGGCACTCCGGCTCTATCCTCTATTATCCGGCCGTTGTGGCAGTCGGGTTCTTTCCCTGGTCAATCGTTCTCGCCGCCATGCTGACGCACGCCGCGGTTGTCCTGCGGTCGCCGACAGCCGACCCCCGCCGCAGATCGCTCCTACTCCTCGTCTGCTGGATGCTCGCCTGGATCGGCGCCTTCTCCTGCGCGGGCACGAAACTGCCCGGCTATATCTGGCCGGCCTACCCGGCCCTCGCCATCGCTACCGGACTGTTTCTCGCCGACTGGGCCGGCGGCCGCGTCGACTTTCGCAGTCCTCGCTTCCTGGAGCGATTTCCGCAGCTGTTTCCGACCCGCCTGGACGATCGCGGGCCCGACCGCACGGTCGGTCTAGTGATGAGGCTGGCCTGGTCGATCCTCGCGGCAACCGGTGTGGCGATTGCGATTGGCCTGCCTCTTGCCTCCGGCAGGCTCGCTGCAGGCAACGCCTGGCTGGGCGTGCTTGGCCTGATTCCGCTGGCTACGGCAGCCGTTGCCTGGCAGAGCCAATCGGCGGGTGATCGGCAGCGGGCGTTGGCCGCCGTCGCTGTCGGTGCATGCCTGCTCGTATCCCTGATGGCGTCGGTCACCGCTGAGTCATTCAGCCATGCCCAGGGCTCGCGAGCCCTGGTCGCCCAACTCGAGCTTCCAGCCCGCGAGTGCCGGTGGGCATGCCTTTGGAACGTCCCCCCCAGCCTCGTCTTCTATACGGGCTCGACGGTCACAAAACTCGAGACCCCTGCCGACGTCGCCACCCACCTCCGGCAGCATCCCAGTGCCCGGGTGGTGATCGACGGCCGCCAGGAAACAGTCGTCGCCGCGGCGTTGCCCTTCGGTTACGGCGTGCTGGCACGAGTGCCGACACTCTCCCGCCATGAGTATCTGGTGCTCGGTCCCCTCGCGGGGCAGGACGATCCGCTCGCCTTTGCCCACTGATCCTCCATCCCCCCACACACTTCTCCAGACACCGTTTTCCCGGAGCCCTCCATGCAGGACCGTCGACCACTCCTCATCGTTCTGGTGGCCTCGATCTTCAGCCTCGCTGCGGGCATTGTGGCCACGCCGTTCTGGGACGAGGACGAGCCGAGGTTTGCGGCGATCGCCCGTACCATGGTCGACACGGGCGACTGGGTCGTGCCCATGTTCAACGATGAACTCGCCGTCGACAAACCGGTGTTGATGCACTGGGCGATGGCGGTTTCCTACACCCTCTTTGGCACCTCGGAGATCGCGGCGCGGCTGCCGGCGGCTGTCGCCACGCTGCTCACGGCACTCGTGTTGTTGCGGGCTGGCACACGCTGGTTCAATCCTACGACCGGTATCGTGGCGGCGTTGGCCTACGTGGGCAGCCTGCTGGTCGGCATCGAGGCGCATGCCGCCACGCCCGATGCGATCCTGACCTGCCTGACGACCTGGGCGACGATTCTCTTCGCAGAGCCGCTGGTGTCCGAAGGATCTGCCGTAGGAGCCGGACTGCCGCGGCTCTCGTGGCGTCGCGCGGCTGCGGTTGGTGGACTCCTCGGCTTGGCCGTAGTCTGCAAGGGACCGATCGGCTTCGTGGGCCCGCTGGCGGTGGTGCTGCCGTGGGCCGGTTGGCTGGCTCTCCAACGACGACTCGCTCCACCGGCCACGACGACGATCAGCGGCCTGCTGTCTGCGTCGTTGCCCGCCGCCTGGGATGTGCTCCGTTCATCGAGACTGGTCATGATCAGCGCGGCGATGCTCGCCGTGGCCGCCCCCTGGTACACGGCGGTTTCCCTCCGCACCGACGGCGCCTGGCTCGACGGCTTCTTCTTTATCCACAACGTGGGACGGTTCGTGGCTCCGATGGAGCGTCACGGGGGCAGCGTGCTGCTGCATCCTCTGGCGATGCTCGTCGGATTCTTTCCGTGGTCGTGCTTCCTGCCACTGGCAATCGCCGTAACGCTCTGGCGTGTCTGGAACCGGTCCGATGTCCCCGCGTCGAGGTACGCGCTCAGCCTCGTGCTTGTGTGGATCACCGTCTGGGTGGGCGGCTTCTCCGCCTCTGCGACGAAGCTCCCCAACTATGTGCTGCCGGCGTATCCGGCCGCGGCGCTGCTCGTGGCGGCGGCCGGCGTGGCCGCCGCTGAAAGCGGCCGCTGGGCCCATCCGGCCTGGATGGCCGCCGGCACATTCTCGCTCGCACTCGGTGGAGTGATCACGGCCGCTGCTGTGATCGTGGCCGAACGGTTTGGGCTTACGGGCGCCGCCCCGGCCGCCCTCGTGGGCCTTGTCCCGATTCTTGGCGCCGCCTGTCTCTGGCACTGGCGGCAGGAACCGTTGCGGGCCATCACTGCCCTCACCGTCACGGGGCTCGTGTTCACGGCGCTCGCCGTCGGGCCGGCGGCGGCCCGCATCGCCGGTGCCAATGCGCTGCCGGCGCTCGTGGAAGAAGCCCACCGGCACGCCGGCGGCCATGCCCGCCTCGGCACGTTCACCCAGATCACGCCCAACGTCGTCTACTACGCCCACGGGCATGTCACCGCCTGGCAGGAACCCGATCGCGATGAGTGCCTCCGGTTTCTCGCTTCGGGACCGGACGCGGTCGTGCTCGTCCGGGAGGACGACTTCGCCTCTCTCTCGGCCGGCCTCCCCGCAGGCGTGGGCGTGATCGGCCGCAGCCGTCCGCTCTTCCGCGAGCACGACTTCCTGCTCGTCGGCACGCACACCACCCACGCGGCACGCAGCAATGGCAGCACTGGACAGAGAGCCGCGCTCGAGACCGCCCCGGAGAGCACCACCCGATGAAAGCCCCCGCCTCCGAATCTCACCCCGACATTTTGGCGTGCGAGCGGCCGAAGCGACCAGCTGCCGAGCGAACTCCCGGCGGGCTGCTGTCGATCGTGGTGCCCTGCCACAACGAGGAGGCCGTCGTGACAGCCACCCACGACCGGCTCGTTGCCGCAGTGGCAGGCAGCGGCATGGACCTTGAGATCATCTACATCGACGACGGCAGCCGCGACGCCACACTGGAGCGGCTGGAATCGATCGCGGCGCGGGACAGCCGGGCCGTGATCGTGGAACTCTCCCGCAATTTCGGCCAACAGGCCGCGATGTCGGCTGGCCTCACGCAGGCGCGGGGCGAGGCCGTGGTGATCATCGACGCCGATCTCCAGGATCCACCCGAGGTGATTCCGGAGATGGTGCTCGCCTGGCGGAGAGGCGTCGACGTAGCGTATGGCCGCCGCCGCTCCCGCGAGGGCGAGACCCGCTTCAAGCTCGTGACCGCCAGTCTGTTCCACAGGCTCTTCGCCAGTCTGGTACCCCATCCGATTCCGGTCGACACCGGCGACTTCAAACTGATCGACAGGGCCGTGGTCGACGCCGTCTGCAGCCTGCCCGAGAAGCGCCGCTATCTCCGCAGCCTCGTGCCGTGGGCCGGATTCCGCCACGAGCCGGTCTGGTATGACCGGCACGCCCGTGCGGCCGGCGAGACGAAATACTCGGCCCGCAAACTGATCCTGCTGGCCGCCGATGCACTGGTCATCTCCTCGGATGCACCGGTGCGGCTCACCTGGGCGTGCAGCCTTGGGCTTGCGCTGATGGGTCTCGTGTCCACGGGCATCGCGACCTGTTCGAGCATGAACACCACCCCCGGTGCGGAGAGAGCCGGGGTGTCGTTGGCGGCGGTCTTTGCAGTGGTAGCGATTGTCGCCGCAGCGCAGACAGCGGCGGTTGCCATCGTGGGCGAGTACGTCGTGCGGACCTACCGCGAATCGCAGGGACGGCCGACCTGGGTCGTCCGCCGCACGATCAACGCCGCGAGCGGGCTCGCCCCGAGTGGCGCGCGGACCGACCGGTCATCCCGCGCTGCCTGACGGGGCGGCTGCGACGGTTCGGGGCTGCCCACTCCTCGTCGTCGTGGGGGCAAGTTTCCAACTTGCCCTGTGTCTCC
>Ga0164295_10002930_pt1 | contig 13893 bp, 4 predicted proteins | sample GEODES006metaG_FD_111798 | JGI IMG/M metagenome (GOLD analysis project Ga0164295, IMG submission 111798) | Oligotrophic lake water microbial communities from Sparkling Lake, Wisconsin, USA - GEODES006 metaG | ecosystem: Environmental > Aquatic > Freshwater > Lake | place: USA: Sparkling Lake...
CACCGCAGGGGCGCTGCTCGACGTCCTCGAGGGTCTTTCCCTCGAGGACTCCGGTGGCTTCTTTGCATACGATGGATCACCGATTGAGTTTTGAGAGGGCCTGGTAAGCGAAAGTAAACGTGTTGCGAAGAAAAAGCGGAATAAGTGACACGCATTGCACACGAATCTCACCGATGTCTCAACATGCTCGCTCCGTTCTTGCCGCCCCATGTCTTGCCCACGACATCCCATCATGCCCATCTTCGATCGCTTCACTCGCACATATTGACCATTCTACAGGTGCGTGTCTACCGGGAGAGCAACAACTTCACTGCCGCATCGGCGCCGCTGCCTGACATGCTCGTAAGTCGGCTGCCTCTCGTTCCAGGCCGCGCATGGAAGTGGGCTTGAGTCGTCATCCCTGGCCAGGCACTATTGCCGAGCACTGGCAATGCATGGCCCGGCAGGGCTGCCCCTTGCCGTTGCCTTCGAATTGGCACGTAATCAGAGTCTACCGGCAAGGGCGCCAGCTGGTTCGGTGGCGGGAACTCCTCAGAGGCGGGAGCCCCTCCATCGCCGCCAGATTCTCCTTCTGTCACGTGCATCTTGCTCTTGCGGCGCTTCTTCTTCAAACGGAATCGTGGCGAAGAAAGCGCCGCCTCGAGTTCCATGGCCTGCAGCAAACGCTCAACATCGCGCCGCGCCCACTGTGGCCCTGATTGCTTGGCGAGCGTAACTTCCATCACAGAGGTTGCTGTCCGCGGCGGCGGGGGGGGCTCGGTTATCGGCCTAGGACCAAGCTCGGTTTTTGGCCTTGATGGCGAGGTCGATCGTCTCGGTGCTCGCGCAGAGGCGGGGGGCGGGGGTTCAAGGGGTGCCCAAGGCCACGCCGAGTCTCCTTTCTCAGGCCCGCGAGAAGAGAGGGCTGGCCGTCGATCCATCGGGTTGATCGACGATGTACCAGACACAGTCGCCCAGAGGCCGGGCAGCTTCGCTGCGTTTTGCTCGTGCGAGTACGCCGTCGATACCCTCGCCGAAGTCGAAAGGCGAGCAGTGCCCATCCTCGAGGTCGCATGCTCATCCTCACCTGAGCTGTGGCGCTCGAGCTGGTAGCCTCCTAGCCACGGCCTCCCAATGTGGTCTTCAAAGAAGGCAGGGTTCGATTCTTCGGCATCGGAGCTCTTCGGCGGGGGCTGCCAGGGGTGAGGCGGGGGGCCCTTATGGGGCGATCTGGATCGTGAGGACCGCACGCCGTGCTCGGTTCGAGGCCGAGCGTGCGGCGGGTGCGTGGGTGGGTGAGGTTGAAAATGCAGAGTCTGCTGGTGCTGTAAATTCGGCCACGCTTCGAGTTGCTGAGCCAGCCGTGCTTCGAAAGGTTTGATGGTACGCTGCTTCGAGCTGCTTCTGAAGGTGGAGTTGGGTCGGTGGCCAAAGTCCCCCTGAGCTCCCCATCCTGCTTCATATTCGGGCATGTGCTCGTTGTCCGAGGGATAGAACGCTTCTTCTTGCCCGTCAAAGAATCGCACCTCGTTCGTGGGTGAAGGTGAACGTGGTGCTTCCGCTATCTGCACCTTGAGTTTGACCACTGGTCCAGACACTTCGGCACGGGCGTCGCGCTTGGCTTCCAAGGCAGCTTTGACATCTTCACCGTCAAGCATCTTATCCACCAGCTGTCGGTCACTCTTGCCTCTGGCAGATGCCTGAAGACGTGTCGCCGCTTTCGCCTTCTTGCCGTCGAGTTCCTTTTCTTCTTCAATGGCTCGCCGCAACGCAGCTTTTGCCACAGCCATGGCCTTGGCCTGCGATGCAGACGCCTCTTCTGCCACGCGGCTCGCGTCTGCTAGCGCCTTTTCCGCCGAGGTCGTGAGCTCTTTCATCCCAGCAGCCACATTTTCCGTCAAATGAACATTCTTTTGAGCGTCGGTTTGCAGCGTGAGCACGAGCTCAGCAGCCTCTTGGTCGAGCGGTTCCTCGCCCTCAATTGGCATACGCTCCGTGTTAGGCACATTCTCAGTCGCCTTCTCAACAGCAGCACTCGCCTCGCTCGCAGCATCGATGACCTGGGATGCACTCTCAGCAGCCTCTGCCTTCTTTGCATGTGCTATCTGTGCGGCTTCAGCGGCCTTGGACGCAGCGTCTCCAGCTCGCTTAGCTGCCTCCATGCAAGCCGCTACGTTCTTAGCCTCGGCGGACGCATATGCGTCGTCGTGGGCCAGTACAGCCTCGGCCGTTGCTGCTGCAGCATCCGTACTCGCTTGCACCGCTGCCGCGGAGGCCTCCACCGTGAGAGCCGCAGCTGCGAGCGCCTTCTCGTTGGCGGCCAGTGCCTCAGATGCAGCCTCGGACACGGCTGATGCTGCAGCTGCGACCTGCCCGACCGCCTTCTCAGCCTTGGCCACTCGTTCAGCTAAGATCCTCGCCTCCTCGGCTGCTTTCTCCCGCTCACGGCCAATCTCCTCAGCTCTTTTTCTCAGACGAGCCTGAAGGGCCATTGCTTGTCCGTGCTTCTTGAGGCGCTCACGCGCAGCAGTTGAGCGGGTGGCCTTGACAACATCTTTGGCACTCGCAGCTGCAGTCGTGGCTGCCGATTGCGAGTCTGCCGCCGATGCTGCGGCCGCCTGCACCTCTGTAAATACCCGTGCTGCCCCCTCCGCTGCTTCAGATGCTGCAGCAGTCGCCGAGGTTACGGAATCCAGGCCAGCATCGCCCGTCATATCTCGCGACGCCCTTTCGAGATACTCGAGGACCTTTTCACGCTCAGCCTGGGCGGTTTCAGCTGCCAATTTGGCCACTTCCATCCCCTTGCTGATTTTCTCCATTGCTTTCGATATTTTCTCCACGGCAGCAGCGCATGCTGCGACAGCTTTCTCTGCGCGCTTGCCCTCGGCGGTGCACGCTTCCACGTCCTTCGCCTTTTGAGCTGCTTGTGCTTTCTCAAGCGCATCGCGCGCCGAAAATTCGGCATCTTGGACTTCTTTCGTCGCCTTCATGGCAGCCTCCCCTCCCTTGCCTGCATTTGATCCCCCCGACGAAGCCTTGGACGCCGCGTTCTGTGTTGCTGCCGCCGCCACTTCGATCATTGACTTGCTCGCTGATGCCATGGCTTTTTCCACCTTCGCCATTGCCCCGGCTGCCTCCTCTGCCGCTTTTGAGGTCGCACCTTCTGCTGTCACTGTCTCCTCCAGGCTGGCTTCCGCTGCGGCCTGCGTCGCAATCGCCATAGTCTCGAACTCCTTGTCTTCTGGCAGCTTCTGAAACCGTGCCAGTGCCGCGTGCTCGGTCGCCCGCTGAAGCGCCCCTTGAGCGGCGGCCAATCCATCCTTGGCCTCTTGAGCTGCGTTGCGTGCCAGCTTGGTCAGCTTCGCAACTGACTCGGCAGACGCAGCACACTCAGCGGCCGCTTGAGCGGCCACCTCCAAAGCCTCCTCAGGAGTCGGAACCTTAGCTGGCACTGGTTCCTTGCTGCCCTTTTTCGCTGGCTGACCCTTGGCCGGCGCCTTCTTGGCCGGTGCCTTCTCAACCTTCGGCACGGTTTTTTGTCTTGTAAGTTCACCCTTTTTACCCTTTGGAGCGTCTGCTGCAATCTGGGCGGCACGTATTATTTCGAGCGCCTGCACAGCAGTTGCCTTGGCGGTGGCCGCCTTCTTTGCCGCCTCCACAACCTTGTCGACGAGACTAGGTAGCGAAGGTAGCGGAGGCAACTCCTCCCCAGTTGGTGACTCAGGTGCTGTCTGTGCAACTGTCTGTGAAAGTGACTCAGCTGCTGCAACTGTCTTTCTCAGCGCAGCCTGAGCCTCAGCTGCCGAGGTTGCAACCACTGACTGCGCACGTTCGGCGGCGAGTTGCGCGCGCATCATGTTAATCAGCTTTCGGTCTGACATTCCACGCCCTTGAGCCTCCAAGCGAGTAGCTGCGTACTGCCTCTCCGTTTCCACAGCAATGTCGAGAGAAGCCTCCGCCTTGGCCATTGCCTTGTTCTGCGCTGCGGTCGCCACTTCCATAGCCTGATCTGAGTCGGCGACGGCTTCATGCATGGAGCCCGTCACCTCGCTCACGCCAGCAGCGGCCGCTCTGGCCACCTCTGCATGGTTCTGAGCCTCGGTTTGCGTCTCGAGGGCGATCTTGCCAGCCTCGCCGTCAGGCATAGGGTCGCGAGAAGCCTTTTTCTCGTGCACATTTGCCTTCTCAAGGGCGGCGTTCACCACGTTCAATGCCGCGAGGGCCTCTGCTGCACTCTCGTGAGTCTCGGCTCTCTTCGCGGTCACCTCCTGAGCCGCATCTGCAGCCCTGGACGCAGCCTCCATGGCTCGCTTGGCCGCCGCCATGCACGAAACTGGGTCTTTTGCAGCAGAGGCGGACATCACATCTTCGTGGGCCTGCGTTGCATCGGCCGCTGCGGCTGCTCCGTCCTGACTGGCCTGAGTCGCAGCCATGGAAGCATCTACCGTGCGTCCTGCCGCGGTAAGCGCCGTCTCGGATGCAGCCGTGGCCTCGGATGCAGCCTCAGCCACGACTGCTGCAGCCTCGGCCGATGCCTCGGCGCGCTCCTTCTCGAGCTCCTGCGCTTCTTTCTTCATACCTTCCATCAGGACGGTAAGCTTGCCCGCCCGCTTCAGGCCTGCCCGTGCTTTGGCGGCACGAGCAGCTGCCTCCGCTCGTTGGCGCCCGAGCTCTTCGGCTTTCAGTTTCAGGCCAGCTTGCATCACCTGAATCTTTGCGTGCTTCTTCAGGCGCTCACGAGCCGCTTTGGAGCGGGTTGCCTTGACGGTCTCCATTGTACTATCTCCTGCGTTCTTCGCTGCTGTCTCCGAAGCGGTGGCTGCGGCTAGGGATGCACTTCCCTCCTTAAACAAATTATGTGCCGAGGCCAGTGCTTCAGTTGCTACCGTAGTTGCCGAAACAGCTGCTGCCACGCAGGCTTGAGCCGCTGCTTGCAGCTCAGCCGCATGCTGACCGAACTCGCCTTTGGGGTCTTTGTCAACCCGGGCAACAATCTGATTGGCCTTATCGTGCGCAGCATGGGCAGCGGCTAGCGCGTCTTTGGTCCCCTCGACGCCGCCCTTGCCGATCTTGTGCACAGCGATGGTCACGACCTCGACCGACTTCGTACTTGCCCCGACCGCCTTCTCCGCGCGTATCCCTTCGGCAGTGCAGTCTGAGACGTTTTTGGCCTGCTGGAAGGCCTTAGCTTTGCTCAGGGCTTCGAGAGCCAATGCTTCGGCCTTCGCTGCCTCTTTGGCTGCTTCTGCTGCTGCAGTTGCTGTGGCAGCGGCAGCAAATCCTGCGGTTTTGGCGTTCTTCTCCGCAAGTTGCGCCTCTGCCGTGATGGCATCGATCGCCGCCTTCATCGCTTCGGCCGCAGCCTTCTCTGCGGCCGACTTTTCTGCCGCCTTCACGTCGGCCTCGGCCTTAACCGACGCCGCCCTGGCATTCGTGGCTGCAGTGATAGCCTTCAGCTCGGCTGCCTGGGCTTCGTCTTCTGCGCGCTCCGCCTCTGCCAACGCAGGAGTCGCCACGCTCTTCAGCTCGCTCACCTCAGCAGCAGCCTTGTCCGTCTTCTTAGCATTCCTTTGGGCCTCTGCTCTGGACTTGATCGCGTTTTCCCCATGAGGCTCCTCGCTAGGCATGGGATCACGAGATGTCAGGAGAACGTGCTCATTCGCCATCTCAAGGGCGACGGTCGACTCGCGATTAGCCTCCAAGACTTTTGTTGCACTCGAAGTAGCCTCTGCCTTCTTAGCAAGAGTCAACAGCGCAGCGGTGGCAGCTTTGGAGGCGGCCGCTTCTGCTCGATCAGCCGCTGCCATGCAGGACGGCACATCCACAGCCGCCGCGGCGGCTGCGGCGGCGGCGGCCGCTGCCGTCGTCGCCATCGCCGTCGCCGTCGCTGTCGCAGCTGCCGTCACCTTGGCTGCCCTCAAAGCATCGTCATAGGCCTCGGCCGCCTCATCCGACGCTGCTGTCACATCCCTAGCCGCCTTTACTGCCGCCTTGGAGGCCTCCACTGTCGTCACCGACGCCGGATGTGCCTTTTCGAGGGCTGCTAGCGCCTCCGACGCAGCATCAGCCACAACTTGTGCAGCTGCCGCGATCTCCGCGGCTGCCCTCGCGTCGCCTTTTAGCTTTTGCATAGCGAGCCGAGCCTCCTCAGCTGCTCTGAGCTGCTCTTTTTCTTTCTCTAATGCCAGGTCAGCTGCAGCCTTCTCCGCAGCGGCCAGGTCAGCTGCAGCTTGCTCTTGCATCCTTTTGTCGGCCAGCGCTTTCTCGTACGCCGCCCTCTCTTCTGCTGACTTCTCCAACATATCCGCCTTCTCGGCTGCTGCCTTCGCCTCGATGGCCGCCTTCTCGGCGGCTGACTTCTCCTCGATGGCCGCCTTCTCGGCTGCTGACTTCTCCTCCAGTGCCTTCTTCTCGGCTGCTGCCTTCTCCTGGAGTGCCGCCTTCTCGGCCGCCGCCTTCTCCTCGATTGCCGCCTTCTCTTCTGCTGCCTTCTTCTCCATTGCCGCCTTCTCAGCTGCTGCCTTCTCCTCCAGTGCCTTCTTCTCGGCTGCTGACTTCTCCTGGAGTGCTGCCATTTCGGCTGCTGCCTTCTCCTGGAGCGCTGCCATCTCGGCTGCTGCCTTCTGCTCCGCTGCTGCTTTCTCAGCTGCTGCCTCCGCCAACCGCTTCTCGAACGCCGCCATCTCGGCTGCTGCCTTCTCTTCCATCGCGGCCTTCTCGGCTGCTGCCTTCTCTTGGATTGCCGCCTTCTCGGCGGCTGCGTCCGCCAACGCTTTTTCGAACGCTGCCCTCTCGGCCGCTGCCTTCTCCTCCATCGCCGCCCTCTCGGCTGCTGCCTGCGCCAACATTTCTGCCTTTTCGGCTGCTGCCTTCTCCTCGATGGCCGCCTTCTCGGCCGCTGCCCTCTCCTCGATGGCCTCCTTCTCAGCCGCCGCCTTCTCCTCGATGGCCGCCTTCTCAGCCGCCGCCTTCTCCTCGACGGCCGCCTTCTCCGCTGCTGCCTTTTCCTCCATCGCCGCCTTCTCGGCAGCGGCCTTCTCCTCAAACGCGACCCTCTCGGCTGCTGCCTCCTCCCTCATTGCCTCCTCCAGAGCTCTCCTCTCGGCTGCAGCTTTGGCAGTGTTTGCCCAAGACTTGCCGGCCAACGCGGCCGTCTTCTCGGCCGCTTTGTCGGCCAACGCCTTTTCGAACGCTGCCCTCTCAGCCACTGCCTTCTCTTCCGCAGCCGCCATCACGGCTGCTAACTTCTGCTCCATGACCGCCTTCTCGGCCGCTGCCTTCTCCTCGATCGCCGCCTTCTCGGCCGCTCTTTTCTCCTCGATAGCCGCCTTTTCGGCAGCTGATCTAATCACCAGAGTCGCCTTAAGGGCTGCTGCCTTCTCGGCCGCCGCCTTCTCGGCCGCGGCAGCTTTCTCCTCCAGCGCCGCCCTCTCAGCTGCAGCCACTTTCTCGGCTTCGGCCCTAGCAGCCGCCTCTTGCTGCACCCGCTGGTCGGCTGCCAGCATTGCCGCCGCAACCGCCGCGTCGCGTTCTTTCGCTGCCTTCTCGACTTCCGCAGCTGCAGCATCGCGCTCCTTTGCTGCCTGTTCCGCCGCGGCGATTGCAGCGTCGCGCTCCGCCTTTGCCTTCGCCTCCATAGCCGCCCTCTCGGCTGCTGCCTTCTCCGCGACGGCTGCCTTCTCCGCTGCCGTCTTAGCCTCCATCTCAGCCTTCTCGGCAGCTGCCTTCTGCTCTACTGCAGCCTTCTCGGCCTCTGTCTTCGACTCCAGTGCCGCCTTCTCGGCCTCTGTCTTCGACTCCAGTGCCGCCCTCTCGGCTGCTGCCTTCTCTTCCGCCACCTTCTCGGCCGCCGCCTTCTCGGCCGCCGCCTTCTCGGCCGCGGCCTTCTCGGCCGTCGCCTTCTCGGCCGCCAACTTCTCGGCCGCCAACTTCTCGGCAGCCTCCCCGTCAGCTGCGGCACTGACGGCCGCCGCCTGCTCGGCCGCCGCCCGCGCTGCCGCCGCCTTTGCCTCGGCGGCTGCCTTCTCAGCGGCGGCACGCATGGCTTCCAACTCGCGACGAAGCGCCGCCGCCTCATCCGCCGCTGCCGCCGCCGCCGCCTCCGCGGCAGCTTTCGCAGCGGCCATCTCAGCCGTCGCCTCCGCCAGCTGCAGCTCCATGGCCGCCTTTTCAGCTTCTGGGCCACCGGGTTCTCCGGTGGCGGCCGCCTTCTCGGCCGCCTTCTCGGCCGCCGCCTTCGCCTTCGAGGCTGCCTCCATCTCGGCCTCCGCCTTCGCCTCGGCCGCCGCCTTCTCGGCCTTCGCCTTCGCCTCGGCTGCCGCCTTCTCGGCCGCAGCCTTCGCCTTGGCCTCCGCCATCTCGGCCGCAGCCTTCGCCTTGGCCTCCGCCATCTCGGCCGCCGCCTTCGCCTCGGCCGCAGCGGCGGCACGCACGGCCTCCAACTCGCGACGAAGCGCCGCCGCCTCCTCTGCCGCTGCCGCTGCCGCCTTTTCCGCGGCCGCCTTCTCAGCAACCGCCGCCGCCACGGGTGACACAAACAGCTGCTCGTCATCGGCAAAGGCGCCCGCGCCCGTCGATGATGCTTCAGTCAGCGTTGGGTTGAGGCTGAGCAGGTTCGCAAGTGTCGAGGTGGCATATTGTTGGACCTGCTCGTCGTCATACGCCATCAGGTTCTCGAGAGCAGTCAAATAGCTTTGGTCGAGAAAGGTGGGGGTCCAACTTGGCTCGCCGGAAAGGTTAAAGCAAAGGCCGGCGGCGTAGGTGACAATCATTCGGTCGTCTTCTAGGAGGCATTGCAGAAGTGAACGCCCCACCTGGCACGCGAGTAGCTTCCGCTTGGTTGCGACAAAGTTGGTATCGAGAGAGTCGGAGCACAAATTAGCCAGGCAGCATAGTGCGTACAGCTTGAGCTCGTCGGCGTCTTCCATAAGCAGAGACGCCAGCTGCTTGATACCTCCGGTGTCACGCAACGCCTTAGCGACTGCACTTCCCTCACTCATGCTGCATTGATTGAGGGTTTCAGCGAGTCTGACCACCGCAGCCTTGCGAATTGCATACTGGTTTGGGGCCTTTAGGTTCTCGATCAGTGACAGTACCCACTCCACCATGGCATCGATGGCTGACCCTGCTGGGGGCAGAGGTAGCACAGGGCGAGCGACGACCCCTGCGGGCGCGCCAGGTAACCCCGGGGCTGCGACGGGACCGCCGCCAAACAGTTGCGTAATCTGCGCATTTTGCTCCGTAAGCTGCTTCTGAAGGAGCAAGAGCTTTTCGTCGAGATCATCTTGTATCTGATTGGTTGCGCCGTTTGCGTTCTTCGCCGCCCTCACGAAACCCCACCGCCTGCGTTTTGACGGGGATTTGTCGGCCATTGTCCTCGCGGGCGACAACGCTCACTTCGGAGAAGGGCTGCAAGACAAGTCACCGGACCTGCGCGCGCCCCGCAGATTCTTCAGCGATGTGCGGTCGGCGGCGAAAGGCCGGAAGCACGGTGCAGAGTCTGTTGAGCAAGACGCGAGGTCGATGGTTTCTCTTCGAGAGAAAAACAGAGTTCTTGATGAGGAACGCAATCGACGTCAACTGCAATCTACAAGTAAAACCCCTAATAAAACGAGGCCACTCAAAGCCATCGTCGAGACATTTCCCTGTGCGCCTTCTAGGTCGAGTATTTGAGGTGTAAGGTCTGAAACCGCAACGCTCACACGCTAGACCGTACTCAGTACACACAGTCACCGACACCGTTGGTGGACCTGGATGGTGCCGTTGGCGTATACCCGTGTGAAAAATGGCCATCATCGCTCATTGGATAGCTTCTCGACTTGACATTTTTGACGCTCGCGCTCGCCGTCGACTCCGACTGAGATGGTGGCGCGTCAGCTTGGCTGGTTCGTCGCTGCGGGCGCGGTGCGCTCAGACCCGATGAGGCGGGGGATGAGTACAGCAAAGTTGCAGCGGTGGGGGTTGCGCGTTAGGAGCGAGAGCTCCCAACGCTCAGAGCCCGGAGAGGTCACGGAGGAGAAGGCGGCGGTGAAGCGATGCGCGCCCGTCCTCGCAGCAGGGCGTCCTCGTCCTCGACGAAGAAGCACACGACGTACAGCGTGTCGACCGCGGCCGCGAAGACACGGCGGAACATCTGGGTGATGCAGAAGCTAAGGGCGAGGCTGACGAGCGCCACATTGAGCGCCGACGGCGGGCCACTCGAATCCCAATCCGGAAGTGTCGAGACATATCCCTTGAACGAGTCCAAGCCAGAGTCGATGGCGGCATCCACGGCGGCAGAGGCGTCTCCGACGAGCTCGGGCGAGGCGAGACCAAATGTCCAATTGGCCAAATGGGCGAGCGTCGTGGCAGGTGCCTCTGGGAGATCGACGTCGGCGAGCAGCAGCGTGTCGCGCCATTCGCGGAGCACGGCGAAGTAGGCGAGCAGTGCGCAGCCGAGGGGGATGAGGAGCGAGAGCAGGAGTGACAGGACGGCGAGCGCCGCCTCATTCGTCATCAGTTGCAGCGGGTGAGCCGAGAGCAACCGGTACGTGCGCACGGCTGCGGCGCAGAAGGGCACGCCGTCGGAGGCCACGTACACGTACGCAAACTTGGTGAGGTAGCGCAGGCAACGGTCCAAGCACCAGAGGCAGCAGCCACAGCAGCAGACCAGGTACCGACTGAGCGGCGTCGCGGAGTGCGGCGCGACCGCTTGGCGCTGCACGTACAGCAAGACGGCGCGCAGCCATGAAAAGGCACCGAGCACAGCGGCGCCGAGAGCGACCGAGCCTAGGTGGTGGCTGATCATCCGCCAGAGTGCGTGGAGCATGCCGCCGCCCTCTGCGCGTTGCTCGTACCAGACGGCGATCGTGCCCGCGATGACGCAGTACACGAGGCCATCTATGAAGAAGAGAAGCCAGAGGCAGCAGAGGAGCTGGTACGCGATCGTCGCACCCGCAACCGACGTGGGAGTGAGCGACGGCAGCTCGATCGCGGCGGCCGCGGCGTCGAAGGAGGCGGGATCGAAGTCCATGAGAGGTGTCGGCCTCGCCGCGATCTGATGAGGGGAGTACTCAGGGTTCATCAGTGGCCATCAGTGGCCATCAGTGGCCATCAGTGGTCATCAGTGGTCATACAACAGTTCGACTGCATCAGCGTTTACCTCGTTGATCTTGGCGATCGCCACCTGCGTCGCGCTGGCCGCCAGATGCGCCGCCTGGGAGGAGAGCTCAATCGAGCGGCGTGCGAACGCCTCGGAGAGCGTGTCGATCTGCGCCGCGATGGTCTCCGGATCTGGCGTGAGGATATACGCGGTCACGAGCCCTAAATAGGCAAGTACACCGAGCGAGAGGGTGGTCGCGACGAAGGGCAGGGCGAGTAGCGCCGGGTTCTCGTGCACCGCCTTCGAGGCCGTGCGGCAAATCTCGAGGGACGTTTCCACTTTGGGCCACAGCATGCACACGGCGAGCAGCACTCCGAGGGAGAAGAGCCCAGCCGCGCCGGCGCCGAGCAGCCAGTGCGCCTGAGCGGTCAGGGCGGCCTTCTCGAAGACGCTCGAGCTGGCGAGTGCGCTCGCGGCCGAGTGCGCGCCCGCGGGCAGATCGAGCGAGATGCCGCCGAGGCTCAGCCCATGGAAGCGGCTGAGGGCCTGCTGAGTCAGCGAGGGCACCTCGATCATGCCAGATTTGGCGAGCGCGATCGCGTTCATCAGAGCGAGGGCGACAAAGAGGAGCAGCACGGTGGTGTAGAAGAGCATTCGGATGCAGCCGCGGAGCAAGCACATGGTCAGAATGTTCACGAGCAGCGTCGTCAGCACGCCACACACGACGATCTCGAACCCTCCGAGATACACATCGGTCGCGACGCCGAGCAGCCCACCGAAAAGGGCCGAGATGAACTGGAGCTCTAGCTCCGACCCCTGGGCAGTGACGGTGCGCGTCATGTCGAGGGTGATGAACTTGAGGCACTGCGACTCGTCCACCATCGGCGACGGCGGCGGCGGCGGCGACGGCGGCGGCGGCGGCGGCGGCGGCGGCGGCGGTGGTCTCTCCTCGGGAGCCTCCTCAGATTCCTCCTGTAGACGACGGTCATCGTGGACGTACGCACCGGTGGCCCTTGTGACGAGCCAGTAATGCTCGGACGCAAAGGCGTCAGTATAGCACGGCTGGTTGGCGGTGACGCAGTCAGGGAACGCACACAGGGTCACCGCGCTCGCCACGGCGCTCGCGATTGGAAGGCAGCGGCCCGCCACCGCCACAGTGTCCACGCTCACTCGCCACTCGTTGTCACTCTCGCGAGTCCACGGTCGAGAGTCAGCGCCGGCACGTTCCCAGCGGCACTTGGCGCTACCCTCAGCGCAAGCATAGTCTTGCACGGTCTCGCCCTGGGACGGGCACTCTGCGACGCACACGCCGTACAGAGGGATGGCCCACGGTGCCGCCGAGAGCATGCTGCGGTAGCGCTGAAGGTCCTTGGCGAGACGCGGGTAAAAGACGAAGGACTGGTCTGCGAGGCTGCCGAAGCCGCACAGGGCACCCGTGTAGTCTTGTCCGCGGACGAGGCGCCGCATGTCACCGACCTGGAAGGCAGCTGTAGCGATGATGCCGGCAGGGATGAGGAAGAGAATAAAGACGAGACAGCAAAGGCAGTCCGTGCAGCCGCGCTTGGGTGGAGAGCCGTCGGAGGAGCGCTTGCCGGGCTGGAGCAGCTCTCGCTCTTCCTCGGGCGGAAAGCATCCGCAGCAGGTCACCATGGATGACGGGTAGGTTTGGTGGGGTTTTGGCCGAGCTCAGCCGCGAGCTGTGAACGCCGGACCGCAAACAGAGCCCGCAACATAGCGCCGACTGGAAATGACTGCCTGTCACATCAAGCATGCCCGCTTGTGACTTTCAATACAAGAAATCCACAGAAAAATCGAGCACGTGTGTGTTTGACAAAAATGCACGCGGCTTACCGGGTACATTTGTAGCGCAGAAATGCGCCGTCAGCGCGAGGATCGCCGACAGACCCGAGACGATCTCGGCAAAGCAGAGTTCTCTTCGGCGAAGCGACGTGCGGAAGAAATCTCTGGCACGGATGAGAAACTACCGTTTGCGGACCACTCCGGTGTGGCTGAGTCGAGCACCGCTGAGGACAAGGCCATGCTGTATGCGGCTTGCCTGGGCGAGCTCGGGCAGTTTGGCAACCAGCTCTTCCAGTATGCCTTTGCCATCGCGTACTCAAGCACGTGGGGCCTGCGGCTTCGCACGCCGACGTGGATAGGATCCTTTGTCTTCGAGGGAGAGTACACGCGCGGCAGGCCGCTGCCCGCCGACGAGGACCGCGTGCTTCTGGCGGATCGGGTCGTGCTCTCGCACGCCGGCTGGAGACAGTGGGCCGAGGGGCGCGAGCCGCTCGCCTCGCTAAGGGCTCGTGAGAATGCAGGCGCGCCGCTGAGTGGGCGCAAGCTGCGCCAATGGTGCCCGCAAGTGAACGCCGGCTCGATTGCGCCATCCGCCGCCGAGAAATGCTGCGCGGGCGGTGAGCACGTCGAGGCATGCCTCGCACGCGGCGGCACGCTCGAGCTGTGGGGCTTCTTCCAGTTCGACACGTTCCATTTCGCGGCGCACCGGCCGCGTCTGCAGCGCGCGCTCAAGCCGATCGCGCCAATCCGGACGCTCGTTGCCGCGGCGCTCGCGCGGGTGCGTGCCGAGGCGGCCGAGCGACACTGATGGCGCCCCTCATCGGCTTCCTTGATTGCCTCCCTCATCAGGTGCGTGCCGAGGCGGCCGAGCGGCATGCAAGTGCTCACCACGGCGCCCTGCTCTCCCCACAGGTGCGTGCCGAGGCGGCCGAGCGACATGGCCTCAAGGACCCACGCGCAGTCACTCTCGTGTGCGTGCACGTGCGCTGCAAGGGCGACGTGCTCCCGATCGGGCCGGCGCAGGCCGCGTACCG
>Ga0164295_10002932_pt1 | contig 13890 bp, 13 predicted proteins | sample GEODES006metaG_FD_111798 | JGI IMG/M metagenome (GOLD analysis project Ga0164295, IMG submission 111798) | Oligotrophic lake water microbial communities from Sparkling Lake, Wisconsin, USA - GEODES006 metaG | ecosystem: Environmental > Aquatic > Freshwater > Lake | place: USA: Sparkling Lake...
CGCTAATACCGTATATCAGCAGCTCATAAAGCAGACTAAAATATTTAGCATGCACTAGGATTAAACAGCAAGGCATTAGCTACTACAAACATCTTTTTCTCTGTAACAATGTAATCAGTATAGGTCGCTACAAATTGAAATCCAAAGCTTGATAAATATTCAGTTACTTCATTGAGAGAACCTCCGTTTGCACTCTTTTCCTGAATAAAGTCATTGAATTCAAAATAAATGAATGCAATGGAGTTATTGCGAAGCATTCTTTCAGCGCCTTTAAGCACATTGAAATCATGTCCCTCTGTGTCAATTTTTAATATATCAATCTTAGATATGCTGTTTTGAGTACAAAAATCGTCAATTGTTGTTGTTGTTACCTGAAGTTGAGACGCTTTCTTTTTAAAATGAACTGCGTATCGCGCATTAGGCGATAAGCTGTTTATGTAACCTAATTCGCCATAGTCATACAAAACCTTCGACCCAGATACATCGCTCAGAGCAATCTCAAAAGCCTGGGCTTTTGTACCTGCCAATGTACATTCCAATTTTTTAAACGTAACTGGATGACATTCAAAAGAATAAACTGAATGGCTGCATTCCAACATTTCAATGCTAGTAGTGCCAACATTAGCACCAACATCAAATGCAATATTTATCTTTTTGTGATAGGCGCTACATAATTTCTTTATATCATTTAGCCATCTTATTCCATAGGGATCATTTTCAATCTTAGTTAACTCATATCCAAAATTCTGAAGTACTGTATTTAATTTTTTTCTAAAAAAACTTGGCATAAAAGTCTATATATCTAATTTAGATATCCCTGGTAATAATTGTTTATGTATTCATCAAGACAAACTTTCCAGTCCCTCATTATGTTTAAGTTTCTTATGTTTAGCTTTTTATTTATTAATCGCTCTGAAGCCGGTCTATCTGCAAAATACTCTTTTTTCCAATATCCTGAATCCACAGAATTTATCTTTACTTTTTCAGAAAGCCCCAAAATAGCAATTAATTCCTTTGCAACCTCAAGGCGACCTGTGACTCCACCGCAAACCATATTATATAAACCCCAATATTCTTTTTCCAAAAGTACTTTTGTATTTAGCGCAAAATCATGAGTATATGTAGGCGTGCCCAATCTATCATCAACAATAAATAATTCTTGTTTTCCTTCTTTTAATTGCTTCATTATTTTGTGAATAAATTTCTTATCTTTTTTAGGGCCGCCGCCCATCATCCAACCAGCTCTACAAATTAAATATTTTGTGCAATTTTTTTCTACAAATTCTTCACCGGCATGCTTACTTCTTGCATAGTGACCCATCGGATTTGGAATATCCCAGTCATCAAAAACATCTTTTGATCCATCAAAAATTCCAGCTGTACTGATGTACAGAAGTGGTATGTTGAGTTTGTTGCTTATATATACAGCATTTTCAACCGAGATAGCATTCGTAGCATAGGTGTCATCTACATTAAGCTCACAGTACTCAAGATCAGTGTAGGCACCTAAATGAAATAGGTAGTGTGGTTTAAATTCCTCAACATCTGCCATATATGCTTCAAAATTCCTGAAATCTAAGAAGCTTAGCCACTCCTCGTTTATATCCTTATCGCTGCACTTTAATTCATAGTCAACCTCAAAAACTTTTTTAAAAGCCTCTCCAAGCATTCCGCCGCAACCAGCAATATATATTTTTTTCTTTAACATACCAACTCCATAGATATTTACATAGCCTCAACCTAAATGGGGCTGCATGTAATCATTATCTCTCATTCTTTACCTATACTAATGCTGCGTATATTTAAATTCTTAAAACTACAGATAAATGAGCATTTATATAAGAATCTAAATGATAAGGACAAATTCCATTGAAAAAGTATTATTTATTGATTTAAAAGATGGCACGAATAAACTTTAACTATTTGTAGTTAGAAATATTAATGCAAAAGGTCAATTCAAAATTCCTGTTTTTGAACTAAAATTCAATCAAGTTTTCTAAAGGTACTTTTCCAAAAGAACTATTTGAATTATTTGCATAGTTACCAGGTAAATGCTCTATGAGTGCGCCTGAATCAATTGCTTTTTTAGTTAAGTTATAGCCAATTAAATTTCGTGAATTAAATAGTTTGGGGACATTTACAAAGCTTATCCCTTGTGTTGCCTTTTCACGAATACCCCAAGAGCCAAAATCTGGAGATTGGGCAGCAGAGCTAAGGAATTCACTCATCATAATGCGATCCATCAAATACATGCCCTGATAAGGCTGTGGTGAATTTAAAAATACATATTCAGAAGTAATGTACAACTTTGATAATTTTTGCAATTTTAATGGCTTGGTGATGTCTGTTGCAACGGAAATTTTGACTGCTGAATTAACTTCATACCTTACAAATGATGGGTAGAAACCTGTATCAAGTAATTCGTATCTTCCTCGAAGCCAATAATTTATGTTTTTCGATGTCAGCTTTATGTCATCTTCCAAATACATAAAATGGCTGTAGCTCCGCTCTGATAAAAAGTATTGTTTAAAGATTGAGAAATGCCCCCATGTTAAAAAATAAGGGTGTCCCATCGTTGGGTATGCAATTATTTCGTAATTTGCCAAACCCTCCAATTGTTCACGGATTTTATTCTGGAAAATCGCTTGCTCAACATTGGTAACAATAAAAATCTTGTAATCAAAGGCTAAAAATGGTATTTGCAGGCAAACGTTCTTTAAATATCCAAACCGCGCCTCATCATAATGAAATGTGATAGCAACTACTAGTTTCTCAATGATCACTGATTCGCGCCTTAGCTATATTGTTCTATTTATTTTTGACACTCAACAATTAGGCTTTCAATTTTACGCTGACTATCATACCCCTCAAGAAGTGTAAGCTCCTCAAAAAAAGTGCTCTCACCCCAAATCCCTAAGCTAATATTTACAAAACCGATCTTACTGAGGATGGTAGATATAGTTTCAAAGTCATAAGCCATCTGATGGCCATGGTTATAGAGCATTCCTGTAAAAATTTGCGCGTTAGAGTGAAAGTGATATTCATCATCTGGCAGATAATTTTTTCGATACCATGAAAAAAACTCATTATTCCCATTTACATAGTTTGCAGACCAAAGCTGGAAATCTGGCAAGGCAAACCTCATAACGCCATCTTTAGCTAACGAGTAAAAGCAATCTTTTAAAAATTTTACTCCTTGCTCCCTTGTTAAGTGCTCTAAAAAATGAGAGTGGTAAATTCTTTGCAATGAGCCTGGGTGCGCCGGAATGCCTCGTGATAGATCGTATTTCAATATAAATGCGTCAGGAATCTCTTCTACTTGATAAACATAATTCTCCTTGAAATCATATGCGCCATCCATCGGAACGTCATCGATATTCAGGAAGCCTTTTGCTAATATTGATCCGCAACCAACGTGATATTTTCTGAACAAAATATTATCACTATCCCACAATGCATCATGGGCAGATGCATGGGGCAGAATTTTTGGCGGCAATCTTTTAAGCTCTAGCCTTAATTTAGAAAGACCTTTATTAAGTATTTTTCTTAGTGACGCCATAGACTCCCTCGTATTCACTTTATGCAAGTGAATATTATGCCTTTAAAGTGGATTGGATTTAACTTAAGAAATTATGAATATGACGTTTAAGCCCCTCGAAATATTGATGAGCCTCGGGCAAGCCCTCCTCCGGGGCCCAAGGCGCCATTTCTTTAGCTAACTCAGAAAAAAATGGACCCTCCTTTACTTCGAAGAGATATGAATCTGCGGACATGGCTATTACTGTATGCCACTCGTTTGGCAAAATTTCAATTCCAAAAGCTTTGCACGATCTTCCAATGTATTGCTGAGAGCCGAAATAAGATACGTCACAGACTACTCCATTATCATTAAATTTAATTAGTGCAAATAAACCGCTTAAGGCTATAAGTGTCTCTATTTTTGGATCCAGACTGTGGCGATGCGGTTGTATATAACTGTTACGACCAATAGCGTTTACCAATCTCTGACATTTTTCACTGTGATTAAGATGCAAATTTACGTGCTGTCTTTTTTTAGAAGAATTCTCAGCCTTCTCTGCCATAGAAGCTAACAAATTTCTGTTAAACATGTTCATCTATAGCTTATGCCACACAGTGCGATTAACATAATCAACATAACTTAAAACAATACGCAAAATCTTTTTAGAAACATCATCTGCCTCGTAGTCACTTACCACCCCCAAATTAGATCCCTTTGACCTACACTGACTAGTCATAATACGAACGGCATCTATAACTCGTTCAGAATTCAAACCCGACATCACAAGAGTGCCTGCATCCATACCCTCCGGCCTCTCATGTGCATTTCGTATCGTGATCGCCGGCATTCCTAATAAAGCAGACTCTTCGGTAATAGTTCCGCTATCCGAAACAACACAAAATGCTTCCATTTGTAATTTGTTATAGTCAAAAAAACCAAAAGGCTTACAAAAATTAACTTTTGGATCAGTTTTTATATCAGATAGAGCGTCAATTCTGCTCTTTGTTCTTGGATGAGTGGAAACAATAACAGGAAATTTATAGGCGTCAGCCAATGAATTCAATGAGTACATAAGGCTGCGTAAATTATCTATTGAGTCAACATTTTCTTCGCGATGCGCGCTTACCAAAAAGAATTCCTTAGACTTTAGTCCAAGCTCTTCTAGAACATTAGATTGCTGTATTTTTGGAGCATAAAAATCAAAAACCTCTCTCATATGGGATCCAGTCTTGATGATTGTTTCTGGCTTAACTCCTTCAGCAATTAGATAGCGTCGAGCATGCTCTGTTAAAACTAAGTTAATATCGCTTAAATGGTCTAAAACTTTGCGATTTAGCTCCTCTGGAACTCTTTGATCAAAACAACGATTGCCGGCCTCCATGTGAAAAACGGGAATTTTTCTTCTTTTTGCCGATATAACTGCTAAACATGAATTTGTATCGCCATAAAGCAATATTGCGTCTGGTTTTTCGGACTCCATTATCTCGTCAGACTTTATGATGACTTGCCCTATAGTCTGCGCAGCATTCTTTCCAGCAGCTGAAAGAAAATAATCCGGTTTTCTTATTCTTAAATCGTCGAAGAATATTTGGTTTAGCTCATAGTCATAATTTTGACCAGTATGCACAAGAATGTGTTTTGTATTTTTATCAAACTCATGAATTACGCGACTCATTTTGATTAACTCAGGACGTGTACCAACAATAGTCATTACCTTAAGCATTTAATTGCTCCTGAATAAAATCTAAGCCCAATAATAATTCCTTTATCTGACTAACATCAAGTCTTTGAGTATTATGTGATGTATAGTCTTCAGCATAAGAAATGCTTTCGTCACCCTCGCTAAAGTACTTTGCGTAATTCAGATCACGCACATCTGCTGGCACCCTAAAGTATTTACCCATATCTATTGCGTGAGCCATTTCTTCTCGAGAAATAAGAGATTCATACAGCTTTTCACCATGTCGAGTGCCAATGACGCGTAAAGAAACTGATGAATTAAAAATCTCTTTCAGCGCTATTGCTAAATCATTCATAGTTGCCGCCGGGGCTTTTTGAACAAATGTATCTCCTTGTGTGGCATTCGAAAAAGCATGAATAACCAACTCAACCGAATCATTGAGTGACATAAGAAAACGGGTCATTTCAGGATCGGTAATAGTAATCGGCATGCCTGCTTTAATTTGGCCTACAAATAATGGGATTACTGAACCGCGAGAGGCCATTACGTTGCCATAGCGAGTTGAACACAAAATAGGATCTTTATCATAGGTCAGTGATCTTGATCTTGCTATCGTAATTTTTTCGGCAAGCGCCTTGGACATGCCCATGGCATTAATTGGATACACAGCCTTATCAGTACTTAAAACTACGACCCTTGATACGTTATTTGCAATGGCAGCATTTAAAACATTTTCTGTGCCCAAGATATTAGTTCGCACTGCTTCTAGCGGATAGAATTCACAGGAGGGTACCTGCTTTAGAGCTGCGGCATGGAAAACATAATCCACTCCATTCATTGCCTGAAAAATACTTGAGTATTCCCGTACATCACCAATATAAAATTTTAATTTATCGCTAAGAAATGCGAGGCGCATATCATCCTGTTTCTTTTCATCACGGCTGAAAATACGTATCTCTTTAATATCAGAGCTTATGAATTTCTGAAGGACTGCATGGCCAAATGAGCCTGTTCCACCCGTAATAAGCAATACCTTATTTTTAAACATATAAATCCCTATAGCCATTGATCATTTATTAAATCCTTCCAAGATGGCACCACAAAACCTGTTTTCGCTGCAAAACTCGATGAATTTAAAGATCGATTAATTACAAGGGATTCATCAGGAAAAATATCAATTTTCTTATTATAAAATTCAGCTAAGGCTTTTAGTAAACTAAATTTATCTATAGGTTCGCTTGAAATATGATGAAGCCCTGTTAAATCTTTATTTGGTATAACATATTGATGTAATACATAAGCAAAATATTTACTAGGCAAACCACTAAAAATAGCTTTAGTAAAGCCATTGCATGAATCACTACATTTTAAGAACCATCCAAGCAAGCCTAATTCCGACGCCAACTCTAATCCTATGGTCGAAATCCTAATTGTGAGATGTCCACCATAAGTAACCTCACCAAGAATTTTAGAGCGGCCATACAAATCGCGCGCATCAGGCAAATCAAGCTCGGAATACATTCCTTTCATTCCAGAAAAAACACAATCTGTACTAATATGAATAAGTTTGGCATTAAATCTGCATGCTAAATTAGCTAATTGATGAGGAAACAATGCGTTAACTCTTACAATTTTTTCCTTTGACTCTTCGACATGTTTTGTTATGCCCAATGCATTTATAATTACATCCGGTCGAAACTTAGAACATATTGCGTCCAATTGAGAGGTTGACTCATTGAGCTCAAATTGAATCAATCTTGAAATACTATTGCTATCAAATAGAGATAGAATATCAGGGTTTCTATATGTGCCAATAACGTCATACACGGCATATGCTGATAAATAGTTAAATACATTACTTCCAATCAAACCACTTGCACCCAACACTAGTATCTTCATGATCTAGCCAAACCCTTAAAAATGTCAGCCAAGCGATTCATAAGCATTTCATGCTCAAAATGGGCCATAAAAAAAAATTTTCCATTTTGTCCAAGTTCATCTAGGCTGACTTGAGGCATTTTTGATGCTTTAACTATTAACTCAGCAAGAATACTAGGATTTTCAGCGGGCGCAATAAATCCAGCGTTCGCACTTCTAATTACCTCTGCTCCAACTCCATCCAAAGAACCAATTATTGGACGACCGGTAGCGAGATATCCTTGAATCTTATTGGGCACTGTCCATGAAAATATATCTTGCTTTGCTAAGGTAACCAAAAGACATGAACTTCTTTGATAAACAATTGGCATCACACTCTCAGGGTATGCTCCAGGGAAAAAAAGATTTTCAAGTTTTTTTTGCTCTTTCTGAATTAGTGCCCAGGACCGCCTGCTACCGTCGCCTAAGACAACTATTCTTATTCCCTTTTCAGCTGAAAGTATTTCTGCAGCCTCAATAATGGTTTCTATCGACTGAGCTGATCCAACATTGCCTGCAAATGTAATTGTAAATAGATCTTCTGCGTAGATCATATCTAAATCTCGTGGAATTTGATCAGGTCTAAACCGATAAAAAAAAGGATCGACTGAATTTGGCCAGTATCTCAAATTTGCACAGGGCGATAACCTCAATATTGAAGTTTTAAATGACTCAGACTGCATCAATATTAGTTGAGAGTGGTGGTAAATCCAGCCTACGATTTTAGATAAAAGCCATAGAATTAAAGATGAATGAATTCGATTGGTTGCAGAAACACTTTCAGGCCATAGATCTTGTAAATTAAGAACCATCGAGGCGTTGTTTTTTTTGGCTATAAAAATTGCTGGGATTGCCTGCAATATTGGAGAAGTTGCATAGCAAAATACTACATCGTATTCTTTTTTTAGTTTCCACATCCCAAAGAAAATTGCCGAAACAACAAAACTTATATAATTTAAAATTAAATATAAGTTTGAAGCTTTTCCCCTAAGAAAAATTGGGACGCGTAGAATTCTAACCCCATTATATGAATCACGCTTAAGCCAGGACTTAGCGTAGCCATCAAATACTTTACCGGCAGGATAATTTGGCACTCCGGTGAGTACGGTAACATCAAATCCGAGGGTTGCTAAGCTAGAAGCAATTGAATTTACCCGAAAGTTTTCTGGGTAAAAGTGTTGAGAAACAATGAGGATCTTCAAGCAATTCAACTAAAAAGATGATTGAGTAATTTTTTACTGTTACCAAGTTTTACAAGCGTTGTCGGTATATTCAAATAACGCTTAACAGATCTTGCAATTGAAATTGGTGAATTTGGATCAAATGTTTGAACGGGAGAAACTACATCCCTTACATAATCTAATTCAGCGGCAATAATGTCAACTTTTGCCTCGCGAGCCTCAATTAGTGGCAAACCCAACGACTCTACAAAAGATGGGTAAATTAGAGCAGATCCTCTGAGGTATATTTTTTGGACCTCTTGATGTGGAAGTAAGCCCAAATTAGTTATTAACAAGTCCCAGTTATGTATTTGCTTGTCTATCCATTCCGTCAACAATGGATACTGAGATTTAGAAATCGTTAAATAAAGCCTCGGGAAATGGCCGTCCTGAGCCAATAGCCCCCAAGCTAAGATAAGATTTTTAATATTTTTGTGTGCATCGCCAGAAGAGACACAAACAAAGGATCCATCTGAATTAAAAACTTGATCATTTATTGCAATATTTGCAAATGGCCACACTATGATTTTGCTTGATTGTATTGACATCTCACACAGACGCTGTTTCATATGGGGCGTCTGCACTAAGAACTTATTTACTGAGCATGCAGTCAATCGAAATAAATAACTTTCTATAGCGAGCCGCCACCTAGTTTTAATTGGAAAACTATCACGTAATTTTGGCTCAAAATAAAGAGCATTATGCAAAAAAACGGTGATGTTTTTTGATTTTGAAAAGAGAGGAGGCAGGTTACCAAAGCAAAAAATATTACCAGCAAAGAAAAAAATCTTTAATTCATTCAACAATCTGTAAAAAATCGTTGGCTTTATCCGTTCTATTCTAATGTTGTCCGATAAATGATCAGGAAAATTAAACCTAGCATCCACGACTAATAAAATTGATAGGTATTCAGTAAAATCAGTTTCTGTCAAAAAAATATCGAGAAGAACTGATGCCCCACCAGAGTGAACGTTGGGTGCATTAATTAATAATTTGTTTGAACCCATATTTGTATGGCGAATTAATTTGGCTTTTTGTATAGCAAATGGACATTATCCGGAGAATTTGCTAAATAACCATAAGAGGGGCAAGATTCGTTCAAGGCAATACGCTCAAAACCTGCAGACATAAAGATTGCATTCGCACTTGCTTCGTCGTACATCCTTAAATGCTTTAAACCAAAACTTCCAATCAGCTCCATTAATCTAAATTTAAAGGATGGAGGATTTTTCGTCGTCATTATGGTTTGAAAATTTAAGTGATCAGAGGCAAATTGCTCCTCACCTTTTATACTTTTTTGAGTCAAATAAGCATTTACATAGTAAGCCAAGTCTGGTACTAGAATATGAAGGGTACCTCCAGGCTGCAACTTTTTATAAAAGTCATTTACTATTACTGTAGCTTCCGTCTCATAAACATGCTCCAAAAAATTTGAGCATAAGATATGTTTAATAGTATTGTCTGAATGCGGTAATGGTTTTTTGCAATTCCATTTTTTTAAAATAAAATTATTACTTGCATCTAAAAATGTATTAAAAAGCTGGTGGTATTTTTTTGGAAAAAACATATAAAAAAAGGTTGGAAATTTTATAAATTTCAAAAAAACATGATTGTCGTAATTGATGAAACCAGCGAGGCAATAATGTGAACTTGCTACATTTACATAACAATCGTCTTTAGTCATTGAGTTAATGCCCTATCCATTAAATACACAAATTACAAAAAAGGTTATTAAACTTTACAAAAAAATGATGCTGTATTTCTTTTAAGCTGTGGTCACCTTACCCTCAGAGAACTCCAGTACCCTATCATAAACAGAAAGATTATTCGTGCTGTGTGTGACAGTTATGACGGTTGGCCTATAAGGTAACATTAAAATTCTCCCAAGAATCTTCTCCCTTGTATCTTCGTCTAGAGCACTTGTAGCCTCATCCAAAACAAGAATATCCCCTTTTTTATAAAGTGCCCTAGCAATTGCTATTCGCTGCCTTTCGCCGCCAGAAAGGTTACGCCCCCCTTCGCCCATCAGGGTGTTGATACCATTTGGAAGTCTATTTATTAAATCTTGTAATGCCGCCTCTTCTATGACTTCTTGAAGCAAGGCATGATCAATTCGCTTGTCGTCACTTAATGCAATATTTTCAGCTAGAGATAGATTAAGTATGTTGATAGTTTGAGAAACATATGAAATATTCGGATACCATCCCCTGTAATTTTCAGGGCCCAAAACTACTCCATCAACACGTATAGAACCATTAGTTGGTGTTAAAAGCCCCATTAATAAATCAAGGAAAGTGCTTTTCCCAGAACCGGACTGGCCTATGATGGCGACCCGCTCCCCTTTTCGTATAGTTATATTAATATTCTTAATCGAGTAATAATCTCTATTATAAAATTTATAATTTACCGATAGAAATTCAATCTTCTTAAGAAAAATTATTTTATTGTCATTGTTTGGCAAAGATTCATCATTGCCTATGATTGATAAAATATCTAACGCCGATGATCGCCCGCTTCTAATAAGAGCATATGACCCATAAATATGCTGAATATGCGGCATAAGTCTTTGAGCAGAAAGTGCAACTAAAGCTAAAGTTGAAATAACTAAGTAACTTGAATCAAAAAGAAAAAGAGAAAGTAAGACAATAAGTGAGACTGAAATCATTTCGATGATGTATCTTGGACTTTGGGCAAGGGTATAGTTACTTGATTTTGAATAAAACAATTTAGTTGTAATATCCTTAAATTCTTTAATAGCAAAACCTTGCCTTGAGTCTATTATTATGTCCTTGATTGAGAAAAGCATTTCATTTAAAAAATTAACTTCTTTATTCGCATATTTCGACAATGTTAAGTCGTTATCATTTAATGTTTTTCTATGTCGAAAAAATATCGGGACATACAATAATACAAAAAGTAGAATCAGAAATAAGGTGTACAGAGGCAAAACAATAAACAGAAAACTAATTAAAACTATAGATACAACCATTGAAGAGGTCAATGTAATTAATGGGACGATGACACTGTAAATATATGTATCAATTTTCTTAACAATTGCAGACATAAATTCACTCGAATTTTTTTCTATCGATTTTTCATAGGGCTGTAAAAGTGCTCTCTTAAGTATCAAATTAGAAGCATCTGAGCCTATGCCAAACGAAATCTGATTAGTCTTCTTTATCACCATCAGCCTCATATAGTTGCTTAAGTTAAAAACCAGCAAGAAGGCTAAACCAATAATATAGACAGGATTAACACTAGAGTAATTACCCAAAAAAGCTTCTATCCATATTAATACACTACTCTTGTTTTCGCTCACCAAACTTTGCAGTAATGGAATAAAAGATCCCAAAGAAAAAATTTCAAGGAATGATGACGTTATTATAAGTAGCACTAAAAAATATAGCTCTTTCCTTCTTTTTGGATCTATATTTCTATAAATATTAGAAATCAAATCAATATTATTTCTCATGTATTTTTTTACTAATTTCTGACATAACATGTTCAACAACTAAATTTGCCCAATGTTGTTCATGCAATATCTCTGGAAGATTATCTATAAAATTATCAATACGATTGATGAAATTTATATATTCATATTTATTTATGTTATTTAAATAAGAATTTAATTCTTCAAAAGACTTGAAATCACATATATTTATATATATATCATCTGGAATAATGTTTCGAAGAGAGGTCTTAGTACTTGGATAGTAAACTGGAACATTCCGACACATTAATGAGTCTATTATTTTCTCGGTTATAAATCCTTCATATCCGATTGAATTTTCAAAGCAAAATTGATATTTGTATTTGCTCAGCTCCCCATATTTTGAACCCAATTGCCCTCGATAAACTGATGCATAATGACTTGATTTCATAATGCTTAAGTTATCAAGTTTATGATAATTCAGTAATTTCTGTATAAGCCCATCACCATAAAAATACCGTCTATCCCATTTTCGTCCATATAAATCAAAATCATTTGGCTCATTGACGATATACCATTTTATAAATTCATCACGCTTTGAATAATTTGAATTAGCAATAATCTTTTCTTGGGGTTTTTTCTGGGTACCAACAAAAACTTTTTTTTTCTTAAATTCCGGGTCGATATCTTTTTGTCTTATTTTTAACGCTTTATTTCTATCTAAGAAAAAAGGGAACGCATAAACATATTTGTCATTTAAAACATTTGCATGTAAATATGTAAAAATTTTATTGTATTCATAGGTTCTTTTTAAATCATAGTTTTCTGGATATATAAAAGGAGCTTCCTCAGCTATCAAAAATTTAGGGCCTATATAACCCTTAATTTTCATAAGCAATTCTTTATCTTTTGGCTGATCATTTACTATGATTGCATCTATATTTTCATATGAACTTATTTCATGACTTGCGATTAGGTTGACTCCCTTAATCGCAAATGCATCTTTTAATTTTGTAAACTTATAATAATTATTGTCAAGAAATGTGCCTTTTTTTCCCTTGAAGCAATTTCCATTTTGGAAAATATGCTTATAGTGCCCAGTCAATAAAATATTCACGCGCATAACTCCCATCTAATTATCAATTATCCAATGTTTAAATTTAATTTAATGGCTTTAATCTGGCGAATACAGAAAGCTAGCCCGTTAAAAACTTACATCACTAAGATAAGCTTTATATTTGCCTCAATGCTACTAGTTGCCAGACTTCAAATGTAAGAAGTTAAGATAATATTTTCTTAATAGTCTAGTTACACCATGCAATATAGCCTTTAATCTCAATCGATATAACGATTGAAATATGAAGCTTTTAACACCAGGCTGACCTAAAAGGCGGCAACTTAAAACAAACATATCTACTTGCATCTCATAATAGTTAGTATTTTTATAAAGTAAATTTTGGAGAGATAGAGAACATTTTTTTGAATTTGCAGATAAAAATCTTCGCCTTATCTGCTCTGAAGAAGCTAAATATTGGGTTAGTTTCTTTTTTGTTAATGATGTCGGATGCTCTCGGTAGAAAAAAAGTACCGATTTACAATTTACAAAATTTGCCCCATTTTCGTACATTCGAGTCCACAAATCATAGTCTTCTGAATATTGCCCTGGACCATACTGAAGTTTATTTTTTTGGAGAAATGACTTCTTGATCATAACGGAGCCGTGGGCAAAAGGGACCGTATTTGCTAAACAGACAGTAAACTCGTCTGACGACAAAGGAACGCATGTACTCTTTAAATGCACGCCACTGCTGTTTACAACATTAAATTGGCAGCCAGCAATATCAGCACGTTGCATTTCTAATAATTTATATTGCTCGTCCAATCTATTTGGTAAGCTAATATCATCATTATCCATTCTCGCGATATACGCCCCCTTAGCAAGGGAAATTCCCTTATTAAGCGTTGCAACTAGTCCTATATTTTTTTCGTTTCGCTCTAGGCGAATCCTTGAATCATGATATGAGGCAAGAATTTGGTAGCTGTTATCTAAAGATCCATCATCAATTATTAAAAATTCAAAATTAGTAAAAGTTTGACCCAGTATGCTGTCTACCGCCTGACG
>Ga0164295_10002933_pt1 | contig 13885 bp, 12 predicted proteins | sample GEODES006metaG_FD_111798 | JGI IMG/M metagenome (GOLD analysis project Ga0164295, IMG submission 111798) | Oligotrophic lake water microbial communities from Sparkling Lake, Wisconsin, USA - GEODES006 metaG | ecosystem: Environmental > Aquatic > Freshwater > Lake | place: USA: Sparkling Lake...
CGCGAAGCTTTGATTGAAAATATTCACCGCAGCCAACTAAATGCTTTAGAAGAAGCGGCTGCGTATTCTCAACTGCTAACAGATTTCAACTGCACACACGATGAACTAGCAGCAAAACTGGGACGATCTCGACCACTAATTTCTAACACAATCCGTTTGATGAACTTGCCACCATCTGTTCAACAAAAATTGGCATCCGGTGTTTTATCAGCTGGTCATGCACGCGCACTTCTTGGTTTAAGTGATGCGGGTTCAATCGAGAAATTAGCTGCGCGAATTGTTAGCGAAGGTTTATCGGTGCGTGCGACTGAAGAAATTATTTCAGCAGGTGCGCCAAAGGGACAATCTGCCAAAAAGCCAAAAGGTGCAAAGTCTGCAAGCCCAGAATTACAAGAGATCGCAGATCAAATTGGTGATGCGTTAGATACCCGAGTAACTATTCAAGGTAGCGCGAAAAAAGGAACGATTGTTATTGAATTTGCCGGAAGCCAAGATTTACAAAGAATTACAAAGGCAATTAAAAACTAACCTTTAAGTTCAAAACCTTTTCGGCTTGCCATTTCTTGTTTGATGACTCCACCAAGTGCCTTGACACCCTCACGGATTCGTTCCGGAGTTGGGTAGCAATACGACAAACGCAATGACCATGATCCAAAACCATCGGCATAAAATGCGGTTCCCGGAACATAAGCAACCTTTGCAACAATCGCCTTTGGCATTAAAGCGGTGGTATCAATTTCAGGGGGCAAAGTAACCCAGACATAAAAACCGCCACCAGGCTTTGTCCACTGCGCAGTTGCAGGGAAATGTTCTTCTAGTGATTCCAACATCGCATCACGACGAACCTTATATAAATCGCAAAATGATGCGATTTGATCGCGCCATGGCTGATCCGCCAAATAGCTAGAGATTGTTAGCTGAGTGAAGTTAGATGGACACAAAATTGATGATTCGCTAGCAATAACCAACTTCTCTTTCAGTGATGGTGGGACCAACGTCCAGCCCACACGCAATCCAGGTGCGATTGTCTTGGAAAATGATCCTAAATAGATCACATTTTCAGAATCCTCGGCACGCATCGCGTTTGGTGATGGCTTATCAAAACCCAACAGCCCGTATGGATTGTCTTCAACAACAAAAATCCCAGCTTCGCGACAGATTTTCAAAATTTCTGTGCGGCGAGCAGCTGGCAACAAAACTCCACTTGGGTTTTGGTAGTTGGGAATTGTGTACAGGAATTTAATCTTTCGCCCCGCTGCACGCACGCTCTTAATTGCCTCTGCCAAAGCTAAAGGAACTAAACCATTTTCATCGGTTTCAACGTGTACAACCGATGCTTCATATTGATGGAAAGTTCCCAGAGCTCCAACATATGAAGGCGCTTCACACAGAACAACATCTTGTGGATCTAAAAAGATTCGTGAAATAAGGTCCAATGCTTGTTGTGAGCCAGTTGTAATCAAAACATCATCAGGGTTTGCGCGAATTCCTTCGAGCGCCATGACTTCGCAAATCTGCTCGCGCAATTTTGGATGTCCTTGACCATTTCCATACTGCAACGCTTCTTGCCCATTATTGCGAACCAAATTGCTGACGACATCGGCCATCATTCCCATTGGTAATGCCGAAAGATTTGGCATTCCACCAGCTAAGGAAACAATCTCTGGTCTAGATGCCACCGCAAACAGCGAGCGAATCTCACTTGGCTTCATATGCGCGGCTCGAGATGCAAATCTTTCTTCAAGATTTTGTGGAGCACCCGTAGAGAAGCGTTGCGTGATATCAGACATGGTGTAAGTCTCCCATACCCAAGCGTTGGCTTGAGCGATATTTAGCGGCGAATGCCAGCTTTACGAAGATCTGAAATTCTCAATGTTCCAGTTTTTGCATCATCTTCTGCGGCTAAATACAGCCGTTGGATTGCAATCACTAAGGCTTCGGCGATTACATCGCGAAAATCTGGACGAGATAACCGGGACATATCCCCCGGATTGCTGGTGTACCCCAAATCAATTCTTACTGTTGGCGCAGTTGTAAGTCGCAACAAATCCCATGTTTTTGCATGAATCCGGCAATTAGCTAAATCTGTTCGTGCACAAATTTCTCGTTGCACTAATGAAGCAAATCGTTCGCCAACAATTGAATGGACCCCATGAGTATCACTGCCGTAATAATAAGTAGCCGTGCCATGCGCTTTTTCATTTCCATACGAATCAAGATTTAACGAGATCATCAAATCCGCATTACTTTTATTACTAAATTCAATACGTTCATGTTCAGAAGGGTTATTCGAAACACCACGTGTGAGAAAAACTGATGCACCCAGAGCAAGTAAACGACCTTCAGTTCGCAAAGCAACATCGTAAGCAATCTGTTTATCCGAATCTGGGTTTAAGACAATTACCTTGTTTGCTAATGCCGGGCCTCGACTTTGCTGTGTCGCATTTTGTCGCAAAGTAGAAGGAACCCCACCGGAAACAATTTTAGTTAAGCGAATCAAAGCAATAATTGTTGCCGGCCCACATTTTCCATCAACCGTTGCACCAACAGACTTTTGGAACTCTTTGACAGCTAACTCTGTACGCGGACCATAGATTCCATCTACCCGGCCACAATCAAAACCCATCTCAGTTAAACGAGCTTGTAAAGCCGCGATATCATCACCGCGAATCAAATCTAGATTGTGAAGATATAAAGAGCGATCACCAAGTTTCCATTGCGATTCTTCTAACGCGCGTGCGGTGACCGCATCAACAAAACCCGTGACATCAAGGCCACGGGCTTGTTGAAATGAGCGGATCTCCGACTCGGTTAATACTGACATGGTTTTATGCGAGGAAACTTTCTAGATCCTTCAGTAGTGCTGGCTTTGGTTTAGCGCCAACAATTTGTGTAACAACTTCGCCATTTACAAAAACATACATAGATGGAATTGATGTGATTCCGTACTTAATCGCAATCGCAGACTCTTCATCAGTGTTCAGCTTTACGATCTTGAGCTTTGAACCATATTCATCTGAAATCTCTTCAAGGATTGGACCGACGGCACGGCAAGGGCCACACCATTCAGCCCAAAAATCAACCAAAACAGGGGTGCTGCTCTTAAGAACCTCTGCATCAAAGGTTGCTGTCGTTACTTTGCTTGTTGCCATCGTCGTACTCCTCTTTTTGTCGGTATTGATTAAATCAGGGAAAACTTAGTGAGCCAAAAACTTTTCTGCATCAAGGGCTGCCGCACAACCAGAACCAGCTGCGGTAATTGCTTGGCGGTAGGTGTGATCAACCAAGTCACCACACGCAAAAACACCCTTTTGATTGGTGCGGGTAGAGCGACCTTCGCAAATTACATAACCTTCATTATCTAAATCAATTTGTCCGATAATTAGCTCACTGCGCGGAATATGCCCGATTGCAACAAACAAACCAGTAAAGGCGCGCTCAGATTCGGTGCCATCAACAGTGCTGCGCAATTTAAGTGCTTCAACTTTGTCAGCACCTAATACATCGATTACTTCGGTGTTCCACATAAATTCGATCTTTGAATTAGCTTTTGCGCGATCTGCCATAATTTTTGATGCACGCAATGAATCACGGCGGTGAATCAAAACAACTTTGTCAGCAAAACGAGTTAAGAATGTTGCTTCTTCGACGGCGCTATCGCCACCGCCAACAACTGCAATCGTTTGTCCACGGAAGAAAAAACCATCGCAGGTTGCACACCAAGAAACTCCGTGGCCCGACAAACGCTTTTCATTTACTAAACCAATCTCGCGGTAAGCACTGCCAGTTGCAAGAATTACCGACTTTGCTTTAACAGTATTTCCGGAACCATCCTTTAATACTTTGATATCGCCAGTTAAATCCATTTCAACAATGTCGTCGGTGATTAGTTCAGCACCAAAACGCTTTGCTTGCTTGCGCATACTGTCCATTAAATCTGGACCCATAACCCCGTCTGTAAACCCTGGAAAGTTTTCAACTTCGGTTGTATTCATCAACGCACCACCTGCAGTAACAGAACCCTCGTAAATAATTGGATCTAATTGCGCGCGAGCAGCATAGATCGCAGCGGTATAACCAGCTGGACCCGATCCAACAATTACGACATTTCTTACATCACTCATGTGTGCTCCCTAGACCCCGAAATCTAATGGTTTTCTTCAGGTTTTGTTGAACGGCGCGAAATTGAACTGCCCAAGTGGCGAATCATCGAGATCTCCTCCACCCTAAGTGCTTTAGCAGCAAAAATGTAGCCAAAGAATGCGACAACCATCACAAGCAATAATTCACCAGCACGAGCTGCCGGTGAAAGTTCAGCACCAACCAGTGCGATGTATTCGACCATTGCAAACAATGGAAGCATCACAAGCAATGCTGCAGTTAATAGACGCACGTGTTGTGCAAAAAATTCCCGGATCGCTAATTTTCCGGTGTGCTTCCTTAACAATCGAAGTGTTACTAGTAAACCAACTAAGTAACTAATTGAAAAAGCTGCGCCCAAACCGACGGTAACCCACTGATTCTTCAAGGAATACAGGAAGAAGTAAGAAAGCGCTACCGAAATAACATTAATTACTAAAATAGAAATCACTTGTGTACGTGTATCTTCAAATGCATTAAAACCACGGATCAAAATCAAGTTGATAGAAAAAGCAACTAACCCAAAACTTAAAGCTGATAAAACATAACCGATGTAGCGAGAGTCTTCTGTTGGAACTCCAATAAAGATTACTTCTGTAATCAAAGGACCAAACAACAAAAATGCAACCGCACTAGGAATCGTGATTATGCCAACTAAACGAATTGCGCGAACAAGTTGTGCTTTAACTTCATCGCGCTTTCCATCTAAAGCTAACTTTGAAATATGCGGCAAGATTGCGGTAATGATTGAAATAGTGACAATTGAATACGGCAATAACATCACGAAATATGCGAATGTATATGGAGTGTACCCAACGCCTGTGGTAACACCCTCTTGCGCACTTCGAACTGCAGCCGATGTAGCAACATTTACTGTTACTAAATAACCAAGTTGTGAAATCAAAACATAAACCAAAGTCCAGCCCGCCAAATTAAAGGATTTACCCAAACCTTCAACGCCGAGTTTTGGCTTGATTGTGATTCCTAAACGCCTAATCACAGGTACTAGAACTAAAGCTTGAACAACAACGCTTAATGTGGTTCCCCAGCCCAAAATTTGTACCTGCAATGAAGTGATATTTGAAATGTTTACACCTGGAGAAAAGATTAAAAATCCACCAAAAAGGGCGATTCCAACTAGGTTGTTAGCAATCGGTGCCCACATGAGCGGCCCAAATGAGCCACGGGCATTAGCGACCTGGCCCAACATAGTGAACAGACCCAAGAAAAAGATTTGCGGTAAGCAATAGCGGGTAAAGGCAACTGCAATCTCTTGCTCAGTCTCAAACCCTGGGGTGAAAAACTCCGGCGCATACAAACGAACTAAAACTGGCGCAAACACCATTCCGGCTGTTACTAAAACCAGAAGAATCAGCGAAATCGTTGTAATCAATCGCGACGCAAAACCATCTCCACCATCATCATGTTCAAAGGATCTAACAAGTTGTGGGATAAAGATCGCAGTTAAGGCGCCACCAACTAATAAGTTGTACAAAATATTTGGCATCGTGTTTGCCACATTGTAAGTATCTGCAAGTAAAGCGGTGCCAAGTACGGCAACAATTAAAACACCGCGGATAAATCCCGTGATACGCGAAATAATTGTTCCAAGTGCCATGATTCCAGAAGCACGGAAGAGTTCATTAGATTTCATTTACTCCTCCTTCGGATGCGACGGACACTTTGTGCAACTGCTGCCAATAACAGAAGTATGGCCGCTGCAGTAGTAAACCAAGTCACCCTTGAATCAATAACCGTTGAATTTAAAGTTAAAATAGCTTCAGGCACGATTTCAGTGTCATCTTCAGGCCCTGTGATCAAAGCAGAAACAGTGGTTTGGCCAGGAGCAATAACATCAATCTGCATCTCTAGCTGCTTTTTTGACTGAGCAGGGACTATAACATTATCAAAACTTCCAACGATTATTCTAGAATTAAACGGCAGCATTACTATGTCAACTGTGACATCAACATTAAACTCATTAATCACCGTGACAGGAAGCTTCACCGAAGAAGTGGTTACTTGGTAGTTACCACTATTAATTCGTAATTTGTTGACAATTTCTTTAACTGCGACAGTAGAACTATAAGAAAAGTATTCACGAGATTCTTTATCTAATTCTGGCGATAACAACTGACCTAACCGCGCCCTAATTTGCATTAATTCAGGGGTATCGACAACTCGCGATAAGCGGGTTAAAGCTTTGCGATTGTCGGTATAACTCTTGCGCAAAGGGTTACTAAGTCCTGATTTTCCAACACTCCATTGAACATTAGGCTCGCTTCGAACAATACGTCCAAGTGCCAACTGTAGACGATCTTGACCATAAACAAAGTAATTTTTCAGCTCAATGGGTGCTAAACGTTTAGCAAGTGCAATATCTGGATTTCCGTAAGCAAGTGCAACAACCTCATTTCCGGCAGTTACTCTTTTCAATTGAGCTAACCATGCGATTGCAATCTCTTTTCCCGCAGGTTCTGCATCAGTTGCTAGAGCGTATTCATTGCTCATCAGAATCACTTCATCAACCAAAGCGGCATCGATAACCCAAGTTCGATTCTTTGCTATTGGTTGAAAAACCTTTAAACCTAAATCACCCGAAGGAGTAAGTGATTGTGCCAAATCATCATTTCGAAATTCACCCGTAAAAGTCTGGTGAGCAGGCGACGTAATTCGGATGACCGTATTTGCCGCGGTTGATTGCGGCATCATCAACAAAAGAAAAGTCGAAACAACGATGAAGACTAATTTCTTCATGGAGTTAGCTCCGCACTGCGGGCTACTAACTTCTTTTCATCAGGGTATGCAAGTCGATCAACAATTTCAGTTAATGGAAACCACGAAACCTCATCAACTTCACTTTCTTGCGCTGCCAAAGTTCCGCCAACTTCAGTAAACATAAAATGGTGAACAGTTTTGTGAATTCGTTTTCCACCAGCCATAAACCAAAAATCAATAACACCTAAAGATTTAGTAATACTGGATGTAATTCCAGTCTCTTCAGCGACTTCACGAATTGCAGCTTGTTCTGGGGTTTCACCTTCTTCAATATGCCCCTTGGGCAACGACCACAAAATACGTTTTCTGGTGGCATCTTTTGTGTCGTATCGACCGATCAATAAACCCTTAGTACCCGTTGTATCGACAACTAAACCGCCAGCACTGACCTCATCGACGCGCTTTGCATACGGGCGCTTTACTTGAGGACTCTTATTGGGAGCCGTTTGAGTCTGTGGTTGTGGGCCGCGGTTACCGGAACGCTTACGTTTCCGTTTTTTCTTCGTGCCTTCGCTGCCCGCACCAGGTGCCGGGATCATGAAGTAAGGATAGTGCTTTAACCTTACTTATTGTGAGTAATGCATTAGGCGCAGCAGGAGAGTTAGCGATCCGTTCATTGATTGAACGGGCACCGCTGGCCAGCTCCCTTGCCCAGGCCTTCAAGGCGCAAGGTTTTACCTTGGCGTTAGTTGGTGGACCAGTGCGTGATGCGATCTTAGGTCGACTCGGAAATGATTTAGATTTCACAACCAATGCGCATCCATTAGAAACAAAAAAGATTTTGCAATCATGGGCTGACAATGTGTGGGACACAGGAATTGCTTTTGGAACTGTTGCTGGAAAACGCGGTGACACAACTGTTGAAGTAACTACATATCGATCAGAACAATACGATCCGGAATCTCGTAAACCAGAAGTTGAATACGGTGATTCAATCCACGGTGACTTATCTCGCCGCGATTTCACTGTTAATTCGATGGCACTTGAATTAACGGGAGAAAAACCAGAATTTATTGATCCATTCAATGGCTTGCAAGATTTAGCTGCAAAAATATTACGTACACCAGTGCGTCCCGGAGATTCATTTAATGATGATCCATTGCGAATGATGCGCGCTGCACGATTTGCAAGCCAATTGGAGTTTGAAATCGCACCCGAAGTTCTAACTTCTATGAAAGACCTAGCGCATCGAATTTCGATAATTTCTGCCGAACGTGTCCGTGATGAATTTACAAAGATAATGATGTCGGCAAACCCACGTATTGGAATAACAATTCTTGTCGATACCGGTCTTGCAGATATTATTTTGCCTGAAATTCCTAAACTGCGTCTTGAAGTTGACGAACACCATCACCACAAAGATGTGTATGAGCATTCAATTACAGTGTTAGAACAAGCGATCGAATTAGAAGAACGCTTAGGTGGACCAAACCTTATAATTCGTATTGCAGCCTTGTTGCACGATATTGGAAAGCCAAAAACTCGAGCTTTTATTGAAGGTGGCGGCGTCTCATTTCACCATCACGAAGTTGTGGGTGCACGCCTGGTAAAAAAGCGCTTACAAGCTCTTCGTTTTGATAACGACACCATTGAAGCCGTTGAGCTATTAACCATGCTCCACCTTCGTTTCCATGGTTATGGCGAAGGTGAATGGACTGATTCTGCGGTGCGTCGCTATGTTCGAGATGCCGGCGATTTTGTAACACATTTACATGTTTTAACCCGCGCAGACTGCACTACACGAAACAAGACCAAGGCTGCCCGCTTATCAGCAACTTATGATTCCTTAGAAGCGCGAATTGCCGTCTTGATGGAACAAGAAGAGCTATCAAAGATTCGCCCAGATCTAGATGGCGAACAAGTCATGCAAATTTTAAAATTGAAGCCATCCCCTGAAGTTGGGCAAGCAATGGATTTCTTGATGGAGCTACGACTTGAGCAGGGACCAATCGGTGAAGAAGCTGCAACGAAAGCACTTCTTGATTGGTGGGCTAGTAAGTAGCTTTAAATTTACTTGGTCGCAAAACTACGACCGCAACCAGTAAATAAGCAGCCATTACAAACAATGGAACCTTTGCAGTCACACCAGAATTTGGCAGTAACAAAGCTGCAATTAATCCACCACTAACGATTGCGCTATTTACAACAACATCGTAAACGGCGAAAACACGGCCACGGTAATAATCATCGATCTTTGATTGCACCAGTGCATCATTTGTAACTTTAATATTTTGGCCACAAAAAGCGGCTAAGAAAGCGGTAACAGACAATGCAACTTCAGTCTGCCAAATTGCTAAAAATACTGGTGATACTGCACTTGCATACATGGCCAATTTGATCCAGCGATGACGACCAAAACGTGCAACCCCGTACGGGGCCAAAAAAGCACCTAAGAAAAGACCTATTCCGGCAATAGTTAATGCGATTCCAAAACCCTGCAAGCCATCTTCTGGGCGGGATGGATCATTAAATGTATTGCGCTCCAGCAACAACGCAGTCAATGTTAAAGCGGTTAATCCACCACGATGTACCGCGGTTGCGATGATTCCTCGAGCTGTATCAACATTTTGACGAAGAAAATCAAAACCCTCGCGCATATCGATAAAGCCTTGTTTAAACGAAGCTGCTGCCTTTTCATGGGCCAAGGGTCCAATTTCATGCTTAGTTAAACGCCCTGTAAGAAGTGCTGCAGCTAAATAACCACCGGCTGCTAACAGAATCAGTAATGAATCTGCTTGATCAGCAAGGGCTGCGCCATCAACAAGTGCGCGAACACCAACACCGATTCCACCGCCAATTACTACCAACACAGAACCACCAGTTACTGCAATTGCATTTGCTGTAATCAATGACTTTGTATCAATTAACAGCGGTAAACCCGCAGACAACGCAGCAAGAATTAAACGATTGATTCCAAAGGCAATTAACACAACCGCGGTTAATGCAACACCGGTAGTACCAGTAAATACAAATGCCGTGACTACCAATAAATTTGCACTGCGAGTAAGGTTTGCAAAAAATAAAGCGCGCTGACGTGAAACACGATCTAAAATCGTTCCGACAAATGGACCAACTATTGAATATGGCAATAAAACAACGGCAAAAGCAACCGCTGCACTAACTGCATTTGCCTGGCGTTCTGGAGAGAACAAAACAAAGGATGCAAGTGCGCTTTGAAAGACGCCATCGGTCATCTGCCCAGTCCATCGAACGGCCAACAGCCTGGAAAGCCGAGGATGTCGAAGCAAACCAGCAAAACTCATAAGAAAGAGCGTATCCCTGAATTTAGGATTATTCTTCACCCTAATGAAATCGCAACGATCATTCATCGATTATTCACTCGACAAGCGAGCTACCTTGGTAGCCCTGTTCCGTGGAACCGTTGACGCCTGCGATGCTGATCCTTATTTAATGCGTGCCGCCAAATGGCATGGTGACGCAGTAAATCGCAACTGTCCGGTGTGTAAAAAGGAAGAGCTTGTCGAACTTCGTTACACCTTTGGCGAACAACTAGGCCAATACTCAGGACGCATTAAGACTCCCCGCGAATTGGTAGAGATGGAACGCGAATTTGGTGAGTTCACCGTCTACATCGTGGAGGTCTGTAAGAACTGTTCATGGAATCACCTATGTGCTTCCTACATCTTGGGCGACGGAATTGAACGAAAGGCCCCGCGCAAGGTGCGGACCTTGGAGGATGAGGATTACGCCAAGGGATAGCATTGCCAAATGGTCCGTAAATTACTAATTAGAGCAGCCGTTTTCCTTGGCGGCTTCGGTTTTGTTGCCGGATCAGTTTTATTTGCTCTGGCCTATTTCACCGTGGATATTCCAGATCCCAACGCTTATGTAAATAGCCAGTCCACAATTATTCAGTACTCCAACGGTGAAGAAATTGGCCGCGTCGGAACTCAGAACCGACAAATTGTTCCACTGGCAAAGATTCCACTCAATGTGCGTTACGCAGTTCTAGCCGCCGAAGATCGTAATTTTTATTCAAACAAAGCTTTTTCAGTTACCGGAATCGCACGCGCAGTCCTTAATAACTTGCGTGGCGGTTCTTTGCAAGGTGGATCAACAATCACGCAGCAATACGCCAAGACCGCCTTTTTAACCCCAAGCCGAACGATTCAGCGCAAGGTCCGAGAACTTGTAATTGCAATTAAATTAGAAAACCAGCTTTCAAAAGATCAAATCTTTGAAAGTTACTTAAACACAATTTATTTTGGTCGCGGTTCATACGGAGTTATGACCGCATCCCAGCAGTACTTCAATCGCAACGTTGATCAACTTACTAATTCACAAGCAGTAGTGATCGCATCAATTTTGCGCTCGCCAGGTCTTTACGACCCAGTATTTAAAGAAGGCAATGCCGAGCGCCTTGCTAATCGATTTGAATACACAAAGAACAACATGGTCGAAGCTGGCTGGCTCGATGAAAAAGATGCCGAGAAGATGAAGCTTCCAACTGTTGCACCACGTTCAACTTCTGGTCAGCTCAGTGGTCCAAAGGGTCACATTGTCGAAGCGGTTCAAAAAGAGTTAGCAAAACTTGGATTTAGCCAAGACCAATTGCTAGTTGGTGGACTTGTCATTAAAACAACTTTGGATCAAAAAGCTCAGCAATCTGCAGTCGATGCAGTAAACAAGTTTTATCCAAAAAATGCCCCTGCTGATCTACGAATTGGTCTAGTTGCAATTCGTCCCGGAACCGGCGAAATACTTGCACTTTACGGCGGTCGGGATTACCTAGAGCGTCAATTAAATGATGCAACACAATCAATTACGCAAGCCGGTTCTACCTTTAAAGCTTTTGCATTAGTCGCCGCATTAGAACAAGGAATTCCGCTGACTTCGATGTGGAACGGTGATTCACCACAAATTTTTGATGATTTAGGTAAACCCTACGAAGTTTCTAACTATGGCAACAATGGTTGGGGACAGACCAGTTTGATGAATGCAACTAAACACTCAATCAATACAGTCTTTGTTCCACTTGGAATCAAGGTTGGTCCAGACAAAGTTGTAGATGTTGCACGCCGTGCAGGTATTCCAGAAAGCGTTGCGATGATGCCAACACCTTCAGTTGTTCTGGGAACTTCAAGCCCACACGTCATTGATGTGGCAAATGCTTACGCAACCTTTGCTGCCCAAGGAATTAAGTCAAAACCATTCCTTGTATCCCAAGTTCTAGGTTCAAATAAGGGTGTGCTCTATGAAGCAACACCGCAAACCCAAGAAGCTTTTAGTAAAGAGGTTATGGCCGATCTAACCTACGCGCTTAAAGGAACCATAACCGGCGGTACAGGTGCTGCTGCACTTGCACTAGGTCGCCCAGCTGCAGGTAAAACTGGAACTTCCCAATCCAATGCATCTGCTTGGTTTAGCGCTTACACACCACAGATCGCAGCATCGGTTTCATTCTTCCGCGACAATGCAACCCAATCTCTTAACGGAATTGGTGGAATGACATCACTAACTGGTGGATCCTTCCCTGCACGCATCTGGACTCAATTTATGAAGGGTGCGCTTAAGGGCGAACCAATTATGGATTTCCCAGCACCATCAAATATTGGTGGACTAGAGCCAGTTGTTATGACTTCGGGTGGAAAGCAAACACCTAAGCCCTAATGAAGGTCAGACTACTTGTAGTGCTTGCAATACTGGCAGCATTGCTTTCTATAGCAAAATTTAGCCATTGCGCAAACACTGGCTGGGCAACGCCAGATCAATATGTTCACGCTTGCTATAGCGATCTTCCTGCATTATTTGAGGCACGCGGATTAAGTACCAATCAGTGGCCCTTTGCAAGTGATGACAACAGCGTCGAATACCCAGTCATTACCGCAATGGTTATGTATGTAACCTCTTTTGCAGCTAACTCTCCCGTTTCTTATTTCAACATTAATATTTTCTTCTTAATTCTTTTGTTTATTGCCACAGTATTAGTGGTTCGAAAGATACGGCCAGAGTTTGCATATCTTGTACCTGTTGCACCAGCGATGGTTGCATCCCTATTTATCAATTGGGATTTGTGGGCGATTGCAACAATGATGCTGGCAATCTATTGGTTTGATCGTAAACAATTTTTATACAGCGCTTTGTTGCTGGGTGTATCAATCTCTACAAAGTTCTTACCGATCTTCTTATTAATTCCAATTGCATTTATCTTGTGGCGCGAAAACAAAATCAAAGAAGCGATTAAGTATGTAGCAATCACTTTTGGAACCTGGATGGTAATCAATCTTCCATTTGCTGTAACCACCCCAATAGGCTGGTGGCGTTTTTACAAACTTAATCTTGACCGCGGACCTGATTGGGGTTCCATCTGGTTAGCCTTGCAACAATTAGGAATCAACTTCACCAACCTCAATTACCTTTCAATTTTGTTGTTACTCATCGCCCTAACGACAATTGCGATTTTGTTATTTGAAATCAAGCACACACCATCCCTTGCATCAGTTGCCTTCTTTGTAATCGCAGCCGTCATGCTCGCTAGCAAGGTGTATTCACCGCAATATGTGCTTTGGCTGACACCATTAGCTGTTATCGCGCTAACAAATAAAAAAGATTTGCACGCATTTTGGTTATGGCAAGCAACTGAAATGATTTACCACATCGCAATTTGGCAGCATCTGGCACAAGTCACCGATGCCAAATTCGGCCTAGGCCCAACCCCATTTGCCATCCTGACCCTGCTGCGGATCGGCGGCACCATCTACCTGATGGCAGTCCTGGCCCGCCGGGCGCTACAGGCTCGAAATACGCACAGCAGACTGCTCAATTTACTATTTGAGGGCTCCAAGGCCTACCCTTAGGCCTCTTATTCCCTTAGGTTTTCCCAAGGTAGTAAGGAATTTAACCCTCCTGTCACGGAAATACCGTGGCCGTCTTAGTCCAGAGGAGGTCGGGTTAACACATGCGTCATTATGAACTTATGGTCATTCTTGATCCAGAACTAGAAGAA
>Ga0164295_10002934_pt1 | contig 13879 bp, 13 predicted proteins | sample GEODES006metaG_FD_111798 | JGI IMG/M metagenome (GOLD analysis project Ga0164295, IMG submission 111798) | Oligotrophic lake water microbial communities from Sparkling Lake, Wisconsin, USA - GEODES006 metaG | ecosystem: Environmental > Aquatic > Freshwater > Lake | place: USA: Sparkling Lake...
CGGGTCAGTAAAAACGCATAAGCTTCTTTCACGCGTATGAATTCTGTATCATTGCCTTTTTTATCGGGATGATGCAGGAGACAAGCCTTTTTGTATTTCTTTTTTAATAGAGGAATATCAAACCGTTCATGAGGTTTAATTTGTAACAAGAGACACGCCTCTACGATCTTCATAAGAAGATAAAAAAAATATATTTATATAGTAACATGCCCAAACGCGTCTTTCCAAAAGCCTATCAGAACTTGATTGATTCCATTTTGTATACCAGGCGAAGATTGGGCAAGAACAAGCATACGTCTACGTCTAAGTATTTGAATGGAGCGTCGCGCAAGCAACCCAGACAACGCCCTTTTAAACAGCGATGCACGCGAAGAAGATGATAAACCCTGAAACGTATCACTCGAGTGAATGACGCTTCACGGCTGACCAACTCTTGGAAACCCTACGTTTCAAAGCATGAATAAAATATTCCAAATGATAAATAGACCTATAACGTGTGTTGTAATTTGTCATGAAAAGGAGAAAGTCTTCTTGGGGAAGCTCAACCCGTGTGCGCCGAAAGATTTCAACATAGACGTATTGGATACAGTCATAAATATCAAGATTATAAATCATCCATTTATAGATGAGCTCTCTTGCATTGGTCAAGTCGTATTCCTCGTTCAGAATATAGTCGACGACTGCCTGACAACGAGACACATGGTGAACGTCATAGGCAGAGACCGTCTGTATCTGGACCGGAACGAGGAGACAAATCTCTTTGATACACGAAGGGAAATACGAGACATGTTTGGTTAAAAATAGATAGGTAATGTTGGTATCTCGCATATACGTATGAAAGACAGAGAGTAAGTCAGGGTCAATCAAATGAAAATGACAACACAACAGTGTCAATTTGTTTTTAATCTGTATAATTTCCTTTATCTTGATATAGAGGTCGGTCCATATAGATTGCGAGATGTTTGCTCTTTCGAAATCAATCTCAAAATGAATGTCACTCATGGTAAACGTATAGGTTTCTCCCTGAAGGTCCAATACACATTTTCGTTTGTAGTGTAATTGGGAAGGACTTTTTTTACGCAACGTCGTAAGGGCTTCTTCGTAAACCAAGGACTGGTCTAATCCAAAGAGTATCATGGAATTCTCCATCGTTATAGGAAACACGAGTGGTTTATTTATATTTTAATCTGTTTAACATATAAATACAAATGACGAAAAGAGGTAATGAACCTCTATCATCATCCATCACAGATAAACTATAAACAAATCTCGTTTTATCTTCCCATTCCCAATAAGTTTTCTAGCTATAAAAAGTTTTATAAACTTCAATACAATACACATATCTTTATTATCCATACGTTGTATATTTTACTCGATGCAGAAACCACCATCATCAAGGAAGATGACAAGTTGTTTAAATATACCTTTACCTACCGAGAAGAGCAACTACGCAGTATCGAACAGAACATATTGGGTGCACTCAAAAAACATGTCAAAAAGGAAATCGTCTATAATCATCCGAACACAACCCTGATACGTCATCATGGCGCGTATGTGAAAAATCCACGTGTCTATCTGCGAGTCTCGGGTGTATGGGAGAACGACCAATCGATTGGGATTACGTGTAAAATCGAGTGTTATCCGTCTACATAGAAACAATCCAATACGATTTGCTGTATACCTACCAGAAGGACATTGAAGAATGCAAAGATGGCCGTATAGCTGGCAAGCTGAGCATTGCCTGGACCCTTTTGTAAATATTGTATGACCGAAAAGAAGATGAGACAAATGACCAAGATGGAAGAATAGTAAGACCATAAGAAGTATTCGGGCGGAACAGCCTTCTTGTTAATGGCCGTAAAATACTTAACGTTTAACGCAATCATCCACATCATTAAGACAAGGGTCAATAACAATGCCCATGGTAAACGCTGGAGCGAGTTCCAGTCATCGGACCCCTTTTTGATGTTGACAAAAATAATACCCAAGAGAGAAAAGACGGCAATACCGTATCCCCAGATGAGCGCATTCGCTTCTCCCGTGGACCCATCTTCCGAGGTCAATCCATAGGCCAAGGTCATTTTGACAAAGACACCTATCACCAAGAGAGAGACAAAAATAGGGGTTGATTTCTGTGCGTCTTTCTCTCGCAATACATCTTTGATTGCATCGAGTAATCCATCTTTGGGTTCCTTTTCCATATATTATATCGTCTTATATTTTTTTCGAATGTAAGCTTCTATTTCTTCGGCAGTAGAATCGGTATATTCTGCAGGCAATGCATAAAACTTGGGCTTCTTCATGGTCTTTGCTTTGAAAAATAAATAACGACCATGTGGTCCTGAACGAACGCTCCAACTATCGGTAATGGTAAGGAGTGTTTTTTCTGTTTTCAAAAAGGTAATCAATCCTTCCATCTCTTCGGGTGGAACCGCTTGCTGTGTAATCCAATCTTCCACCAGCCCAACTTTCTCATACGACTGAAGGGCGCGCTTCACGCCTTGATGTTCCAGATAATATCCATGGGTTCCATGCTTGATGAGAAGAGGGGTTTTCTCGTGTATACCTACATATAAACTGTCGTATTTTTTCAAAGGCATATCAATCACTATCGAGGAAAGATGGGTCATGCATTCTTGAACCACGGCGGTCCACTCTTTGTTCCCTTGCTCCACTTGGTCAAGGTTTTCTTCTAACAAGCGTGTATAGTCATAGTTAAATAGGGTTTCGTAATAGGTATAACAAAAGGCTTCCACTTTTAGTCCAAGGGGAGTGACGGTCAAACGATTGGTTTCTTCTTCTTCCACCTCCTTCGAAGAAGAGGTGACAATTCCCTCTTTGTATTCATAGGTCCAAAGTGTGATGGGAGGGCGTTTGATTTTACCCTTGATGACATACTTTCTCTCTTGAACCGTATCCAAGAGATGGCTATACGTAGAGGGTCTGCCGATAGAGCGCTTTTCCAATTCAGAGATGAGGTGTCCCTCGGTCCAGTGAGACAAAGGATGCGTGGTTTCTTCTATACATACATGTTTGCATTGGACCTGTGTTAAAAATCGTAAATAGCTAGACCAATCTTTCACATCGGTTTCATGTTTCCACCCACAGTAGATGGGCTGGATAGAAGTATAATAAAAATAATCTTCCTTGTAGAAAATTTTAAAGGTCGTATGAAGCATGCGCGCGGGTTTCATACAACTCTGTAAGGTGCGTTGATAGATGTAACGGTAGAGTTTGTCGGTAGAGACATCTAATTTTGTCTCGGTTACCGACAATTGAGTCACTCGGATACCTTCATGTGCACCGGTTCCTTTTGTGGCTTGTTTGGGTCTTTCATAATCTTCTTTCAGAAACGAGGCAAGTTGTAGTAAAAAGTCTTCACTATACTCTGCATGGTCGGTGCGAAGATAGGTAATGTAGCCTTCTTCGTAAAGGGTTTGAGCACATTTCATGATTTGCTGCGGCGACATGCCAAGGTTGGCTTGCTGCAAGGTGCTGGTGACCAGGATTTTGGGCGGAGGCACGGAGACCTCTTTGGCCTCGGGCGGAGACAAAGTAAATGGATAACGGTCCAAGGCTTCAAGAAAAGGAAGCGATTCTTCTTGAGACAAACTACGTGAAAAATGAAAAGGTATATGTTCATTGGTAAAAACCCCTTTCACCACAAAGGTATTGGAGTGAATCGTTGTCTCGATGGCTCGTTCTCTCTCGGCCACGAGTCGTAACGTCGGAGTCTGACATCTACCTGCGCTCAGCGTATGACCCACATATTTCCATAACATGGGCGAAACGGTAAACCCGATATACACGTCCAATACTTGGCGGGCGATTTGACTATACACTAGGTTCATTCGTAGGACCGTGGGTTCAGACATGGCGCGCGTGATATCCCGTTCCGTCACTTCATGAAAGAGGATTCGTTTGGTGGTCTTGGGTAGTTTACATGTTTTTAAAACATGCCAAGCAATGGTCTCTCCTTCTCGGTCATCGTCCGTGGCAAGGAATACTTCCTTGGCTGCTTCCACCTCTTTCTTCAATAGAGCAACCACTTTCGGTTTCGTGGTCTCGTATTTGATTTTAAACGTTTCTAGGTTGATATGGTCCAGCGAGGGAATGGTTCGAAAGTGTCCAGACGTAGCAATCACTTTATACCCCTTCCCTAAAAAAGATTGTATCTTCTTGCATTTAGACGGAGATTCTACAATGACCAAGTTCATCTAGTAGAAGATAAGACCGTTTGTTTATACTCTTGCCATTGAATATTCTTGGAAACTTTAAACGTAGGTCCTTTCTTTTCCAGTTCAGGGTCTACGTATAACTGTTTCAAGAGGGTCCCGATTTCAAAAGAAGCCTCCTGTTGGGTGCACACGCAGTCTTCAATCTTGGACAAGACCTGAAGAAAGGTATCTAAGATGGCCATGTCCACTCGGTTCTTGTAAAGACGATGATAAAGGGCGGTATATTTTTCATACAAAAAATAACACTCTTCTTGGCACCGGTTTTTGAGTTCAGGCTCTTGAACCGTATGCTTGAGGTCCATCATACGTTGAATGTTTTCTCTCAACAAAACACTATGTTTTAGCTCACGAATGAGTTGCGTGTTGTCGATGGTATTGTTTTGTTTCATCAATTCATGTAATTGTAATTTCTGAGAATCGTTCATTTGTGTTTCCCTAGAAATTAAATCACCTTTTTTAACTCATGACTATTTATATGAGCTGCACCTATAAAAAATACAGTGATTTGGATGGTCCTGAGCATCTTTATAATCGAATGAACCAGATGGATTGTGCGATGAAAAAGTTTGGCGGGAGTGTGCGACGGTATACCCTAGTCAAATCACTCCGAAGGCTCCGAAAGGGTAAGTATTTTAAACGACCGAAGTTGAAGTCAAAAACTAAAACTAAGTCCAAGTATAAGCACCGGTCTTAAAGCTTCCGTTTGGCCGTCTTGGCCTTTTTAGCCGACTTGGCCTTGGCCGACTTGGAATCCTTTTTAAACGCTCCGAATACTCCCTTTCGCGTAAAGTATCCGGCCTTCTCCAGGCGTTTCTCCTTCTTGGCGAGCAGACTCAGCTTCTTCGAGACAATCTCTCCGTGTTTATTCTTAAAGAAATAAGATTTACGACGACGACCTGTTGTCATTTCAGCAACTCCATGCATCACCTCTGCGCGTGTTCCGTATTTCTTGTCGAATGTCATATAGCATAGAAGAAGAAATTAAATTAAATTTATTTGATTTAAGATGTTTGATAGGTCATAAAATACGTATATTTATTGCCTCCTTGTTCAAGGACAATGGAAAAGTCTTGATTCATGGTATTCTTGACATAAAACGCAGTTGACGCACCTGACGCAGGTCGATAGATGGGGAAGGTGGGTATGTTATTGACGACACGGTAGCTTGTAATACCTAAGGTATATGTATTTTCGATAACACTTTCTCCATAGAGAGTCACGGAACCTTGAAAGACAAACAAGTAGGTTTTAGTGGTCAATACGTAACGCATTTCATTTGTAGACGAATTTCCATATTTGGTGGCTCCTATGTAAATATCTCCTAGAAACAACGTATAGTTCGCCAGAGTAAGTTCGATGACCGAACTGGGTTTAAAGGTTTCGAGTGCAAGGGTGCTTGTTGTATTATTCGACAATAGGATAGGAGGAGTTAATCCTCGACTCGTGTAAGAAGGCACATTGGTAAAGGTCTCGTCATACATTAAAAGTCCATGCCCTCCACGATAGCCTCCATCGGTTCGACCTTTACGAGGGCTATACAGAGAACAACTTCCGAAATTTCCATAGACGCGAAGGATGACAGCGCCATAATAAAAAACACATTCTTCTCCTTTCGGTCCTATCCCTATCATTGTTCTTGTTATTGCGACACCATTTCGCACCTGATTTGGAAGACTTTCTATCGTAATCCAGTCCGTCTTACCTGTATTCAGAAGAGTTATCGGGATGTCGCTTGTATTGTAGACCGTATACATGCCTTTGGCCAAGGCAAAACGGTTTTCCGAAGCATAGGGTATATTTTGAAAGGTAAATTGTGGAGTGTTCAATCTTGTTTGAGAGTCCAATCCATAACGAGAACCCGTGTTTGTAGAAATAAAGTCATCGGGAGCAGCATTCACTAAGCTCGTTGGACTATATTGTATCATGAATAATCCTCCCATGTAACCATACTTGTCGTTATACAAGCTAATCGGGTCAAAGGGTCCTAGAATGGTGAGTCGTATCATACCGGAATGAAACGTGTAATCTCCATTCAATCCTTCGCCTGCCAAAAACAAACCATCCAACGATTTCACACCTCGGTTGTATTGGGAAGAAATCCCAAAGGTGGTATTGTTTTTGGTTAAAAAGGCAATCGAATAGTAGTTGTGAAGATAAATGTAATGCACTCCGACCCCGAGTTTATACATATAATTGTTTTTATAGAGATACACTGGATTGGAGGATTCAGTTGGGTCCGAAGAAACATAGGGGTCCAACATTATTTTTGGACCATACCATTCAAACACGTTAAATTTAAGATAAGAGGTATCAAATGTTCGGAACGAAGACACTATCATCGTATCATACACCAGTTTGTCTCGGTTTACAAAGATGGACTCATATGAATATCCCCACTGTTCATATCGAATCGAGCCAGTGGGTTCATCGAGATTAAAGACGTATAGACGAGTGACTGGAATGTTTATAGAGAGATAGACTTTCATGTTTGCACCCGGCTCACCTGGCCTCAAGTGATAGCGACAGTCATACGCAACGCCGTCCTGTTGGAGGGAGAGACAAAAGGCCGTGTTTAGATTGGTGGGGTCTGACAGGTCTAAGGTATAAAAGAGTCCCGTTTCAAAAATGTAATTGTTCTTTATGTTGGTGATGATAAAATGAGAAAATCCAACAATTCTTTTTACAACGACCTTGAACACGATACCCGAGTCTTCAAACAATTCGGGCACAGGTTCTTCAGGGGGAGGGATGGCAAAGACCAAGTTACGCTCCTCTGTAGACAATTGAGCCACCAGTGTATCTAACATTTGTAAAATCTTGGCATAGAGGTCGCGGTTAATGTTGGAGAGGGAGCTCACGTAATAGTAATAAAGTTTATATCTGAAACGCAACAACAACAAACGGTTCTCGATGTAATCGAGACTTAGAATGGTTCTATGCGTGCTCTTGGTTCGACTGTTGTGGTAACTGATTTTTCCTGACCCCATTTTTAACATCATGGCTTGCAACATTTTGGTGGACATTTTATTCTCTGAAAAGGTAATTACGTCACATTTGTTTTTACATTTATCCTTACTATTTGAATTGCTCATCTAGTGATAGTATAAAATTGAAGGATAATTTAAATTGTAGTTACACACATATAAAATGTCTCTCGCGCAAAACTACCAGAAGAAAACCGACAAGGAGCACATCCTGGACAATCCGGACACCTACATTGGGTCGGTGGACATGCAGCGTGCCGAGTTGTATGTCTTTCAGGATGGAAAGATTGTCTCCAAGGAAGTGGACTACAATCCGGCACTCTTCAAATTGTTTGATGAAGGGATGGTCAATTGCCGCGACCATGTGGTGAGGACCCAACAGAAGAAAAAGACGAATCCTGCCGTAGAGGTGGTCACAAGTATTCAAGTGACGATTGAGAACAACCGTATTACCTTGTTGAACAATGGCGAAGGGATTGACGTGGAAAAACACCCAACCTATGATACGTGGATTCCTGAGCTCATCTTTGCTCACTTGCGAACCTCTACGAATTACAACAAGGAAGAACAGAAAACAACCGGTGGAAAGAATGGGTTTGGCTTCAAATTGGTGTTGATTTGGTCGACGTGGGGTATGATTGAAACCGTAGACTCGGGTCGGAAACTAAAGTATACTCAGGTATTTGAGAAGAACTTAGATGTCATTCATCCACCCAAGGTGGTTGCCTGCTCCAAGAAACCCTATACCCAAGTCAGCTTCGAGCCTGACTACAAACGTCTGGGGATGGAAGGACTGACAGCTACCATGGTGTCTCTCTTTCAGCGGCGCGTCTATGATATTGCCGGTATCACGAGCAAGGAGGTCAAGGTGAAATACAACGACGTCCCAGTGGAGGTCAAGGACTTTCAACAATACGTCTCTTTGTATAGCGAGGCCGACAAGGTAGCCGAGTCACAGGAAGGATGGAGTTATGTCGCTTGTCTCAGTGACGAGTTTCGACATGTCTCCTTCGTCAACGGTATCTTTACCTACAAGGGAGGCAAACACGTGGATTATCTCCTTCAACAAATCTTGAAGAAACTGACTGCCTATATCTTGAAAAAGAAAAAGATGGAGATTAAACCCTCTATCTTACGTGAACACATGACCCTCTTTATCCATTGCACCATTGAAAACCCGTCCTTTGACAGTCAGTCCAAAGAGTGTCTCACCACACCCTCGACCAAGTTCGGAACCAGTTGCACCGTCAGCGACAAGTTCATTGAAAAGTTGGCGGGACTGGGTATCATGGAAAACGCATGCGAGATGGCGGAGCAAAAGGAACTCAAGCAGCTCAAGAAGAGTGACGGAAACAAGTCCAAGACCATTCGTGGTATTCCAAAACTGGTGGACGCCAATTTTGCGGGAACGAAACAGTCGAAACAATGCACCCTTATCTTGTGTGAAGGAGACTCGGCCAAAGCAGGTATCCTTTCAGGTCTTTCCCCTTCGGACCGTAATATTCTAGGGGTGTATCCGATGAAAGGTAAACTCTTGAACGTGCGCGGGGAGACGTTGCGAAAGATTAACGAGAACAAGGAAATCATTGAAATCAAGAAAATCCTTGGACTAGAAATCGGCAAGACCTACGAGACGATTGACGAGCTGCGTTATGGAAAAATCCTCTTCATGACCGACCAGGACCTCGACGGTAGTCACATCAAAGGTCTGGGTATGAATGTCTTTGAATGCTTGTGGCCCTCGCTTCTGCGAATCGAAGGGTTTATGGGGTTTATGAATACACCCATCCTGAAGGCGTCCAAGGGACCGAAGACCTTGTGCTTTTACAACGAGCAAGACTACGATCAATGGAAAGAGGCCAACACGGGATGGAAGATTAAGTATTACAAGGGTTTGGGAACCAGCACGGGTGCCGAATTCAAAGAGTATTTTAAGGAAAAGCGGATTGTCGAATTCTGCACACACGAAGACGACACGTCCACCATGGATATGTTATTTAACAAGAAAAAGGCAGACGAGCGAAAGACCTGGCTCTCGAGTTATCAGAGAGACCTGAAGGTGGATACCCGAGACAAGAAGATTTCGGTGAGTGACTTTATCAACAAAGAAATGATTCACTTCTCCAAATACGATTGCGACCGGTCTATTTGCAACCTGATGGATGGTCTAAAAGTATCTCAGCGGAAAATCTTGTATAGTGCTTTCAAAAAGAACTTGACGCAGGAAATCAAGGTGGCTCAATTCAGCGGCTATGTTTCAGAACACAGTGGATACCATCACGGGGAAGCCAGCTTGAATGGCGCCATTGTCAACATGGCACAGGATTTCGTAGGGTCGAATAACATTCATCTGTTTAGTCCAAACGGTCAGTTCGGGACACGTCTCCAGGGTGGCAAGGACAGTGCATCCGAGAGGTATATCTTTACCAAGTTGGAAAAGATTACGAGGACCATCTTCTCGGTTCAGGACGACCCCATCTTGAACTATTTGGATGACGACGGCTCGAAGGTAGAACCGGTCTTCTATCTTCCGATTCTACCCATGGTGTTGGTGAACGGTTCGCGTGGTATTGGAACAGGGTTCAGTTCGGAAATCCTTTGTTATCATCCGACTCAACTGATTGACTACATTCTTGCCAAGCTTGACCATAAGCCAGTCCAGATGGATTTCGTGCCTTACTATCGAGGATTCAAAGGGTCCATCGTGCGGGAAAACGACAAGAGGTTTATCAGCAAGGGAGTCTTTGTCCAGAAACAGAACAAGGTAGAGATTACCGAACTTCCGATTGGAACATGGAACGAGGATTACATTCTTCATCTGGAGAAATTGATGGACGAAGGCATCCTCAAAGAATACAAGGACTTGTCTACGGACAAAGAAGTCCTGATTAAGCTCACGACGCAGGTGGAGCAAGAGCCAGAAGAACTCTGTAAAACACTGAAGCTTTACACTTACTTGTCGACCAACAACATGAATTTGTTTAATCAACACGAGAAATTGGTGCATTACCATCAGGTCCATGAAATCTGTGACGAGTTTATCGAGGTTCGATTGCCCTATTATCAGACACGAAAGGATTACCTTTTGGCAGCACTTCAAGAAGAGATTGTCTTATTGAGCAATAAGTTTAAATACATTACGGAATTACTCGAGGAAACGATTGACCTGAGGCGCAAGACCACTGACGAAATTCGTGGATTGCTTCACATCAAAGGATATACTCCCATGGACGACTTCCGTTATCTCATCAAGATGACCATGGATAGCGTCTGTAAAGAAAATGTCGAGTCGTTGAAACGACAATTTCAGGAGAAGGAACTAGAACACAAAAAGATTATGGAGACGACCATTGAGGAGATGTGGAAGAAGGAACTTGTGTCCCTGAAAGGATTGCTCTAAAAGAATCGCTTGAATTCAATCGATTTGTCTTTCGATACAGATTTAGGTTTGTCTAGAGGGACAACCAGCGTAGATATATCTTTTTTATAGTGAATGTAACTGACAATCTCGGTCAAGATGCGAGGTGCACAATAGGCAATGACTCGTCGGTTTAGTTCTTCAATTTGTTTAGGAATATTCCCCTCTTGATGTCTCGCATGTTCCAAAAAGAGGCTGCGCATAATCATGTATAACTGGTCATAGTCTTGTTTATCAATCAGGTGGGTTTCATTGGATAGACGATAGACCTCCTTTTTGATGCCACTTTCCACGAGAGTGACGTTCTCTGGCGAAAAAAACGTGACCGAGAGATGCGTATTTTCGAGACTGTATTTCATGGCGTTGGAGAAATTAGTTTTCTGAACCGTGCACACCTTTTCTTGTAAAAAGAGGGGTGTTCCACTAGGTAATTGAAAGAGGTCAACTCTTCCATTGGATGTCATGGCTTTATATATATTATATTTTATTTTTCTATTCTAATGGACTTTTACTCGACCGTATTGATTGCATTTATAATCGTGTTGGTGATTACGTTGGCGATTGTAGGAACCATCTTGTCCAACATGAATAAAAAACAAAAATTTCCAGGCAACATATCCACATGTCCAGATTACTATAGTTTAAATGCGAATGGGGTCTGTATACAGAACCAGGCCATCTTTAACAATTCAAGCTCGGTCTGTAAGATGATTAACCCGGCAAATGCGGCTTACAATGTGAAAGGAACTGGACCTTTCAGCGGGATGTGCAAAAAGAAGGAATGGGGCAATCAATGTGGTGTATCCTGGGATGGAATTACCAATGACACGAATATATGTTTTTAAGTGGAATCCTTAACGGTTTTTAGTTAAAGCAAACTTGAATAATTGCCTAGATGGAACAACTTCAGTTGTATTTAAAATCGTCGAAACCCATTTATCTAACAGGCGTTTCGGGTTCCGGAAAGACGACCCTATTAAAAAACTTACCGAATACCCTATTTGTCTCGATGCAAGATATCGAAGACTATGACGATATCTTGAAGCGAATGAAGCCCTCTATCCTGGACATGTTGCATACGATTGACCATAAATGTATTTGCGTGATTGACAACATTGATATTATCCACACACACGAGAAGAAATTTTTAACCTTATTGCTCAAGGAATTTAAACAAGAGGATAAGAAGAAAAAGACGAGACATTTCTCCATCATCTTATGTGGGTCCAATGTTCACGAGAAGAAAATCAAGGAAATCATGAAACTTTCGAATGTGATAACCTTGAAACCCCCATTGGAGTGTCAACTGAACCGTCATGAGATGAATGTTCAAGGATGTATTCAAAAAATAATGAAAAAGGAAATGGTAGAGGATACGGTGATGGAAACAGAAAAGGCAACCCAATCTCTTTTGTTTCATGAGAATATTATTGATGTGCTCAAGACGGATAAAGATTTTGCCTTTTATGAGAGCTTTCTAAAGAATATTTGTATGGGAGATTATTACGACCGAATCAGTTTTCAAAAACAGTTATGGATTTACAACGAAATGACATACTACATGAAAATTTTACACAATTATCATCTATACGTGAATCTATCCACGTCTCCAAAGCGAATACAAGAATATAGGTTCACAAAGATTTTGACCAAATACAGCAATGAATACAACAATCAGACGTTCATCCGTATGCTGTGTGCTCGCCTAAACCTGAGCAAGCGTGAACTCTACCAACGACGTTTTGAGAAAGACCTCTTGAGCGATACCGAGTTGGCTAGGCTGGGCGCTTACTTTCAATGAGGATACGGTTGAGTTCTTTCAAACGGTGATTTTCTTTTTGAAGCTCGTTACATTCTTCGCTCTTTTGCTGTAACATTCGCATCAGTTGTTCCGCGTGAACTTTTACAGTGCGTCCGTCCTTGGTCGTAAACTGCAAGAGGGGTCCAGATTGTTTGGATTCTTCGTCTCGACGTTTCAATTCTTCCACGACTTCAGGCTTATAGGCAATCGTTCCGGGATTATACTTGGCCAACTCGATTTCCATCCCTTGGGTATAAAACGCATGAAGGCTTGGGGACTTGATGAAATGCTTAATGGTGAGGGAGCTTTCGACACAATACTTGCTCTCATTTTGAATCACCCGGTGTTTGTCAAACGTATTCTGACTGTGGCAAACGACGAGAATGGTTTTCTTGGAGTCCAACTGGACCATAGGAATGGTGTAATCTTTCAGGAAATGTTTCTCTTCCGAAAGAATGGCATCTTCTTCATACGAGCAGGTCTTCAACAAGGACCGCTTAAAGGCAAAAGTCCCGGCAGTGGCATGGTTTTGAGCATACGGCCCGACTTTGTACATTTTCTCCAAGTCGTTAAACCACAAATACAACTCACTCGAACCGGCACATTCCACCTTGGAATGGACCAGTTTATCTACTGCATGAGACACTCGTTCTGGTGGGTAATAATCGTCGTCATCAATATAGACCACAATCGCGCTGTCCTCGGTAAAGGTGCACTGTTGATGCATGAAGTTTCTTTTTTTTCCGAGTAACATTTTTTCTTCCAGTGCGATATACTTGACAAAAGGAATATCCTTCACCAAATCTCCAATCTTGTCGGTCCCGTCGTCTACGATAATCCATTCCATGAGATGTCTCGGATATTTCTGCTGTAAGATGCATTGAACCATGGCCTGGATAAAGGGGCGACGGTTGAACGTGGGTGTGCACAGACTTACTCTTGGGCGAGACATTGGATACCTATACGGTAAAATACTTATACTGTTTTAGGAGATGTTCTTCGACAATTCTTTTCACAGAACTCCGTGTGTAGTCCAGTGAGTTCTGCCAGTAGATGTAAGACGAACCCGATAAGGAATACGATGTATACTTTAGAGGTAACACCATAAAACAACAGACCACCCAAGGCAAAGACAAGACCTTCCATAAGACTCTCAAGGAAGAGAATCTCGGTATGTGCTTCTGTCCTGATTGTGGTTTGATTTGATGGATGGATTGCTTTACAGGCTTGTCCATAGTTACAATATAGACTTTCTAATCCAGAAACCTAATACAAAGAGTAAGAGAAGAAAAGGCTTAATCCACTGTAACCCAGAGTAAAGAAAAGAGACCCACCAGAAGGGCTTCCACTAGATAGTTCATAGGATAAGAATATATTTTATCAAATTAGGACATTAGGACATATAAGATAATCCGAAAAACAAGACGATGATGATTAC